>Ga0105103_10000168_pt1 | contig 35296 bp, 30 predicted proteins | sample PPLLaktember2015_2_FD_79107 | JGI IMG/M metagenome (GOLD analysis project Ga0105103, IMG submission 79107) | Freshwater sediment microbial communities from Prairie Pothole Lake near Jamestown, North Dakota, USA - PPLs Lake P7 Core (6) Depth... | ecosystem: Environmental > Aquatic > Freshwater >...
GGAAAAAGTGCCAACAAAAACCACTTTGTTTTTGGTGGCGGCCCCCCCCCCCCCCCGGTTCTCGCCGCCGCCCAGCCCGACTTGTAACAGGCCGGGTATTCACGGAGCCGTCACGGTCCAGCTGAATGGCTGATTGCGCATCGTGCAATGGGCCCCTCGCTGCGAGGCGTGCTTATCCAAGATGGCAGCGATGATCCTCGGCACGCCGCGAAGCGGCCTGTCGCCAACGACGGGAACCGTTCAGGGTTATGGGGTACATGCCCGTCGCAAGGGATGGACGTGGACATGGCACCGACCTGAGGGCAGGTGCTGGACAAGCCCCAAGGGAGGAAACCGCGGCGGCGCCATGAAAGCGCGCGCTGCCATTCTTAGGCCACGACGCTGGTGGGTTCGTGCAGGCGCCGCGCGTCGAAGCCGGGCCCGATCAGTGCAAACATCAGCTGCGAGGTGGCGACCGCGTTGGCGATGAGCTGCCGGTACAGCTCGCCCACACCGATGCGGTGTCGACGAAAGCCCCATGTCCGCCCAGGCGCAATCCGCAGCCCCGCGCGTGGGCAGCGCCTGGGGTGTGGTCACGGCCTGTGCCCAAAACCATAGGCCTGATCGTTCGATGGGAAGCGGGGCTGTGCCCTGGGGGGTGGCCCCACACCGTGTTCGGCCTGGCGGTGGTGGCCGCGCAGGCAAGGATGAAGCGCGGGACGCGATGCGCAGCCTGTCCGATCCAGGCGCTTCGAAGGCGGGTTCCTGTCAGGCCAGCCGCGGCGCCGCCTGGTGCTCGGCCACCGACACGATGCGCTGCGCCACGGTGTCCCACAGGATGCACTTGACGGCAGCGGGCACCTGCGCGAGGCGGATGCGCGTCACGCGGGTGAACAGGTGTGCATTCTCGAGCTGGCAATCGGCCAGGCAGTAGCTGGGGATGCGTGCCGAAAGGTGGTGCACATGGTGGTAGCCGATGTTCACCGTGAACCAGTTCAGCCAGCCCGGCAGCACCAGGAAGCTGGTGGCTTCGATCGCGGCGCGGTCGTAGTCCCAGCCCTCGCTGCGGCTGGCGTAGGCATGCTCGAAGTTGTGCTGCACGGTGAACAGCACCAGCCCCGCGCCACTGGCCAGCGCGGAGCCGACGAGGCAGAACCCGACGAACAGCAGCGGCCCCATCAGCCAGGCCAGCAGGGCCCACAGCGCCAGCAGTGCCGCGTTGTTGGCGCTCATGTGCCGGTATTCCTGCATCGATGACCAGCAGGGTGTCTTGAAGCTCGCGGCCCGTGCGCCGATCGACGCGCCGGGCTGGCCGCTGCGGCCGGCAATCAGATGGCGCAGCAGGCCGAAGCTGCCCTTCACCCAGGTGACACGCGGGTTCACGATGGCATACATGAAGCCGCCCAGAGGGGCCAGCCAGAGGTTGCGCGCGTGGCGGTACTGCCGCTGCTGCGGCGCGCTCATCGCATCGTAGTGGCCGGTCGTCACGATGTTCAACGGTCCGCGATAGCGGTCCCAGTCGCCGTTGTGGGCATGGTGGAACTGGTGGTGCTGCGACCAGACGAACTGCGGCATGCCCGAGATCACGCCGAAGACGAAACCGAAGCCGCGGTTGAGCCGGGCGCTGCGGAACAGGCTGCCGTGGCCGCACTCGTGCATCAGCACGAAGGCGCGCAGCAGGAACAGGCTCGCCAGCAGCGTGATGGCCGCGGTCAGTGCCATGGACCGCGTGCTGGCCAGCCAGGCCGCCCAGGCCAGCAGGCCGAGCGGCAGCAAGGTCAGAGCCACCTCCAGCAGGCCGCGACGGTCATCGGGCCGCACATGGCGTTCGATCAGCTGCCGCTTGGCGTGTTTCAGCGCCGCCAGCGGGTCAGGAATGGCGGCAGCAGCCGAGTCCGTCGAGCGGCACGCGCGCCGCCGCGCGGGCTTCAGCCGCACCCGTGGGACAGGCTCGAGAACTCGGGCACCTGGCCGGCGGCCAGTGAATGCAGGCAAGCCAGGCACAGGCAGCCGCTGTAGCGCTGGCGCAGCTGGGCCAGCGTGGCCGCATCCAGCACGATGCCGGTGCAGGGGCAGGGCGCGGCATCGTTCATGCCGCAGTGGAAGCTGCCACCGCAGCGCGGGCAGCGATCGGTGGCCGATGACGGCGTTGATGCGCTCATCCGGTGAACAGCGCCTGGTGCTGCTCGCGCAGCAGGTTCTTCTGCACCTTGCCCATCGCATTGCGCGGCAGGTCGCCGACCACGAACACCGCCTTGGGCACCTTGAAGTTGGCGATCGTCGTCTTCAGCTCCGCGCCAATGGCCGCGCCGTCCAGCGCCGCGCCCGGCTTGGCCACCACCACCGCGACCACCGCCTCGCCGAAGTCGGCATGGGGCACGCCGATCACCGCCGATTCGGCCACGCCGGGCATCTGATTGATGCACTCTTCCACCTCGGCCGGATAGACGTTGTAGCCGCCGCTGATGATCAGGTCCTTGCTGCGGCCGACGATGCTGACGTAGCCGTCGCTGCCGATCTTGCCGACGTCGCCGGTCTTGAACCACAGGTCGGTGGTGAAGTCCTCGGCGGTCTTCTCCGGCATGCGCCAGTAGCCCTTGAAGACGTTCGGCCCCTTGACCTCGATGTTCCCGATCTCGCCGCTGGGTAGCGGGTTTCCCTTGTCGTCGCGGATGCGCAGGCCCACGCCCGGCAGCGGGAAGCCCACCGTGCCGCCGCGGCGCTCGCCGTGTGCCGGGTCGTAGGGATTGGACGTGAGCATCACCGTCTCGCTCATGCCGTAGCGCTCCAGGATGGTGTGGCCGGTGCGCTCGGCCCATTGGTTGAAGGTCTCCAGCAGCAGTGGCGCCGAGCCGGCGATGAACAGCCGCATGTGCGCGCAGGCCTGGCGGCTCAGCGACGGCTCGGCCAACATGCGCACGTACAGCGTCGGCACGCCCATGAAGACCGTGGCCTCGGGCAGCCGCTCGACGACCTTGCGCGCGTCGAACTTCGCGAACCAGATCAACTTCGCGCCGGCCAGCAGCGCGCCGTGCGAGGCCACGAACAGGCCGTGCACGTGGAAGATCGGCAGCGCATGGATCAGCACGTCGTCGGCGCGCCAGCCCCAATGATCGTGCAGCACGCGCGCGTTGCTCAGCAGGTTGCCGTGCGTCAGCATCGCGCCCTTGCTGCGCCCGGTGGTGCCGCTGGTGTAGAGGATCGCGGCCAGGTCGCCGGCGCCGCGCTGCGCTGCCTCGTGCCGGTCGCTCATCTGCGCGGCGCGGTCGAGCACGCTGCCGGTGCGGTCGTCGTTCAGCGTGAACACGTTCTTCGTGCCGGCCTTGAAGGCCAGCTTGCTGACCCAGCCGAAGTTCCGCCCCGAGCACACCACCACGCTGGGCTCGGCATTGCCGATGAAGTACTCGATCTCGCCGGCCTGGTAGGCGGTGTTCAGCGGCAGGTAGACATAGCCGGCGCGCAGCACCGCCAGGTACAGCATCAGCGCCTCGACGCTCTTCTCGGTCTGCACCGCGACGCGCGCGCCTACCGGCAGGTCCAGCGACAGCAGCAGGTTGGCCAGCATCGCGGTGCCGCGCTCCAGGTCGCGCCAGCGGTAGCAAAGCGGCGCGCCGGGGCCGTCGGCGGTTTCGATGGCGGTGCCGTCCAGGTCGGCGGGAAAGGCCGCGCGCAATGCGGCAAACAGGTTGTCGTTCTTCATCGGCACCGGGGTCAGTCGAGCTTGGCGCCCGAGGCCTTGACCACCTCGGCCCAGCGCTTGACCTCGCTGCTGACGAAGCGGCCGTAGGCCTCGCCGTACAGGTCGGGCGTGGTCGAGCCGATGCCGCGCCACGCGGCGACGATCTCCTCGGAATTGAGTGCCTTGCGCAACTCGGCCTGGATACGCTCGACCACGTCCTTGGGCGTGCCCTTGGGCGCCCACAGCCCGTACCAGGTGGCCACCTGGTAGCTGCCCAGGCCCAGCTCGGCGGTGGCCGGCAGGTCGGGGAAACCGGGCGCGCGCTTGTCGGAGGCCACCGCCAGCCCCTTGATACGGCCGGCCTTGATATGCGCGGCCGACGAGCCCAGCCCGTCGAACATCATGTCCACCTGGCCGGCGATCAGGTCCTGCAGCGCCGGGCCGGCGCCGCGGTAGGGGATGTGGGTGATGAAGGTCTTGGTCTGCAGCTTGAACAGCTCGCCGGCCAGGTGGTGGCTGGTGCCGTTGCCGGCCGAGGCGTAGTTCAGCTTGCCGGGGTTCTTGCGCAGGTAGTCGAGCAGGCCCTTCAGGTCGGATACCGGCACGCGCTGCGCATTGACCACGATGACCTGCGGCACGCTCGACACCAGGCCGATGGGCACGAAGTCGGTCTCGATGTTGTAGTCCAGCTTCGGGTACATCGACGGTGCGATCGCATGGTGCACCGCACCCATGAACAGCGTGTAGCCGTCCGGCGCCGCGCGCGAAGCCACGCCGGCGCCGAGCGTGCCGCCGGCGCCGCCCTTGTTGTCGATGATGAACTGCCGGCCCAGGTTCTTGGTCAGCGCCGCGGCCAGCGGGCGGGCGAAGGCATCGGTGCCGCCGCCGGCCGGGAAGGGCACGACGATGGTGACCGGCTTGGTCGGCCAGTTGCTCTGCGCCAGCACCAGGGGGCTGGCCAGCGCGATGGCGCCGGCCAACAGCAGGCCTCGCCGGCAGGGTTGGAAGGCGGGGGTTGTCGACGTCCTGGTCATGTTGTCTCCGGTTCTTGTGGTTGGGGGAACGCTACATCACGGTGTGCACGGCGCGCGAGCGCGCCACTTCACCTTGCTTGAACTTCTCGTGGCTGGCCTCGACCTTGTCCAGGTCGTACAGGTAGTTGACCATGACGCCGAAGGATTGCTTCAGCCCCTTGGCCGACATGTTGCCATGCGCATTGAGCCGCTCCAGCCGTGCGCCATTGTCGAGGTGGAAGCGTGCCACCGGGTCGCCCTCGGGCGTGGGCGACAGGTGCAGCAGGTAGGCCGCGCACAGTGTCAGCAGCGCGGCCGTCGATTCCTTGTCCATGCGCTCGTGTGTGGCCGCGCGCTGCAGCGCCGCCAGATCGCCGTCGCACAGTGCCAGCAGGTGCTGGCGCGCGGCCTCGAAGTCGGTGGCGGCATGTCGGCGCAGGTTGGGCAGCGTGGCGAAGTCCGGCTCGCGCAGCAGCCAGGCGGCCAGCCCGGGGATCGGCGACAGCGTGCAGAAGGTCTTGATGCGCGGCAGCTCGCGCTGCAGCTGCTCGGCCACGCTCTTGATCAGGAAGTTGCCCAGCGACACGTTGCGCAGCCCCGGCTCGCAGTTGCTGATGCTGTAGAACGCGGCGACGCGGAAGCGCTCCGGCAGCAGCGGTGGGCTGGCCTTGTCGATCAGCGGAGCGATGGCCGGCGGCATGTCCGGCAGCAGCGCCACCTCGACAAAGATCAGTGGCTCGTCGGGCAGCTGCGGGTGGAAGAACGCAAAGCAGCGCCGGTCGGGCTGCAGCCGGCGGCGCAGATCGTCCCAGCCGTCGATCTCGTGCACCGCCTCGTGATGGATGATTTTTTCCAGCAGCCGCGCCGGCGAGTTCCAGTCGACCCGCCGCATCTGCAGGAAACCGGGGTTGAACCAGGAACTGAACAGGTGCAGCAGGTCGGACTCCAGCGCCATCCATTCGGGCTTCTTCGGCAGGCGCTGCAGCAGCGCGCGGCGCATGCGCACCAGCGTGGCGGTGCCGTGGGGCGTGCGGTTCAGCCGGCGCAGCAGCTCCTGGCGTGGCGGCTCGGCCACCTGCGTCAGCGCGATCAGGCGCTGTGCGTTGGGCAGTTCGACGTAGTCCTGCGCCGCCTGCAGTACGCGCTGCGGGTCGGGGCTGAGCTGCACGCTCAGGTAGTCGAAGAAGTCGTCGAGCGGGCCCTCGGGCAGCGCGTCGATGCGCTCGACCAGCTGGCGCGCGATGGCCATGCTGTTGGTCTCGCCCCGCTCGGACAGCAGCCGCTTGCAGCCGAAGACCAGGCTGCGCAGGTGGTGGTTGGCACGCTGCCGCGCCGCGGCCTCGCGCAGTTCATCCAGCATGGTTTTCTCCCTGGCGTTGTTCGATCGCACGCAGCTGCTTCAGCGCCTGCCATTGGGCCATCAGGTGGTCGTGCATCGCCCGCTCGGCCCGGGCGGCGTCACGCTGCACGAAGGCATCGATCAGCACGCGGTGTTCGTGGATCGACGCGTCGATTCGGCCGGGCAGGTTGAGCTGCCGGCCGCGCAGCAGGCGCAGGAACTTGCGCAGGTCGCCGGTCGTACGGTCGAGCCAGCGGTTCGCGGCCAGTGCCTGCACGCGCGAATGGAAGACATGGTTGGCCCGGTAGTAGGCGTCGACGTCCTGCGCCGCCGCATGGCGCTCCAGCTCCTCATGGACTCGCTGCAGTTCGGCGATGTCGGCGGCGCTGGCCTTGGCCGCGGCTTCGTGCGCGCAGCGGCCTTCCAGCAGCGCCATCACCGGGAACAGGTCGTCGGCATCGTCGTCGGACAGCTCGATGACGCGGCAGCCGCGCTGCGGCACCAGTTCCACCAGGCCTTCGGCGGCCAGCACCTTCAAGGCTTCGCGTAGCGGCGTGCGGCTGACCAGCCAGGCCTTGGCCAGCGCCTTCTCGTCGATCCACTGCCCCGGCGCCAGCTGGCGCTCGAAGACCATCGAGCGCAGGCGCGCGGCCACGCCATCGTGCAACGACGTGCCGCGCAGGGGGATCGATTCGACCATGGCGACATCGTAATTTCATAATTACGCAATTGCAATCAGGGCGTTCAATTGACCCGTGGCCGCGTCTGTATGAAACCTGGACAGTTGCGTGGGGGCCGCCTACAGTCCGGCGCCAACATGCACCCAGCGCCGCCGCGATGAACAAACTGCCCGACGACCAGATGCTCAAGCTGGCGGCACAAAGCATGTTCGACGTGTTCGCCGGCACGGCCATGGGCTCGATGCTGGTCGACCGGCAGCATCGCATCGTCTGGATCAGCGAGAGCTACAAGCAGTTCCTGCCGGCACTGGGCTTCGACAGCGCCGAGGACTTCGTCGGCAAGCGCGTCGAGGAGGTGGTGCCGAACACGCTGATGAACCAGGTCATCGACACCGGCAAGCCGATCCTGGTGGACCTGCTCAGCAACCAAGCCGGCACCTTCCTGGTCAGCCGGTTGCCGCTGCGCAACGAGGCCGGCGAGGTGATTGGCGCCTTCGGCATGGTGCTGCTGGACCAGCCCGAGACGACGATGCAGCCGCTGATGACCAAGTTCGCGCGCCTGCAGCGCGAGCTGGACAGCGCGCGCCAGCAACTGGCCGCGCAGCGCCGGCCCAAGCACAGTATCGCCAGCTTCATCGGCAGCAGCGCGGCGGCCGTGGAGGTCAAACGCCAGGCGCGGCGCGTGGCGCAGACCGACAGCACCGTGCTGCTGCTGGGCGAGACCGGCACCGGCAAGGAGCTGCTGGCGCACGGCATCCACGCTGCCAGCGCGCGCGCCGGCAAGCCCTTCGTCGGCGTCAACATCGCCGCGGTGCCCGAAACCCTGCTCGAAGCGGAATTCTTCGGTGTCGCGCCGGGCGCGTACACCGGCGCCGAGCGCAAGGGCCGCGACGGCAAGTTCAAGGCCGCCCAGGGCGGCACGCTGCTGCTCGACGAGATCGGCGACATGCCGCTGGCGCTGCAGAGCAAGCTGCTGCGCGTGCTGCAGGAGCAGGAGGTCGAACCGCTGGGCAGCAACCAGGTGCAGCGCATCGACGTGCGCGTCATCGCCGCCACCAGCCGCGACCTGCCGGCGATGGTGGCCGCCGGAGCTTTCCGCGCCGACCTGTACTACCGCCTCAACGTGCTGCCGCTCCGCCTGCCGCCACTGCGCGAGCGGCTCGACGACCTGGAGGCGCTGGTCGAGACCCTGGCCGAGGACATCTCGCGGCGCAGCGGGTTGCCACACAAGAGCCTGAACGCCGACGCGCTGGAGCTGCTGGCGCGGCACGACTGGCCCGGCAACATCCGCGAGCTGCGCAACGTGCTGGAGCAGGCCACGCTGATGACCGACGATCTGAGCTTGGGCGCCAGGCACTTTGGCGCACTGTCGGCCACGGTCGCTCCGGCGCGCGAGGCCTTGCTGGAGCGACCGGCCGCTGTACCGGCGATGGCACCGCGCATCGAGGCAACCGATCCGCAGGCCTGGGTGCCGCTGCCGCAGGCCGTGGCCGAGATGGAAGAGCGGGCCATCCGGCAGGCGTTGGCGCACACCGGCGGCAACAAGCTGGCGGCAGCGCGGCGGCTGGGCATCTCGCGGGCCACGCTGTACCAGAAGCTGGCCGTGCTCGACGCCGCGGCGCCGCACAATGCGACGACCACCCACCAAGGAGACTGAGCATGCAACGCATCGGATTCATCGGCGCATCGGGAATGATGGGCCACGGCATGGCCAAGAACCTGCTGGCCAAGGGCCACCCGCTGGCGCTGACCGTGCACCGCAACGCCGAGCGCGTGGCCGACCTGCTGTCGGCCGGTGCGACGCGCGCGGCCTCGGCCAAGGCGCTGGCCGCGGGCAGCGACATCGTCTTCCTCTGCGTCACTGGCTCGCCGCAGGTCGAGGCTGCGGTGCTGGGTGCCGAAGGGCTGCTGGCCGGCGCGGCCCCGGGGCTGATGATCGTCGACACCTCGACCAGCGAGCCCGATTCCACCGCCAGACTGCGCGAGGCCTGCGTCGCGATGGGCGTGCGCTACATCGATGCACCGCTGGCGCGCACGCCGGTCGAGGCCGAGGCCGGCAAGCTGAACGTCATGGTCGGCGCCGACGCCGCAGACTTCGCCCGGCTCGAGCCGGTGCTGCGCTGCTTTGCCGAGAACGTGTTCCATGTCGGCGGGCCCGGCGCCGGGCACATCATCAAGTTGCTGAACAACTTCATCGCGCAGGCCATGTGCACCTCGATCGCCGAGGCCTTTGCCGTCGGCCAGCGCGCCGGCATCGACCCGAACAAGCTGGTCGAGCTGGTGTCGGCCGGGCTGGTCAACTCGGGCATCTTCCAGGTCATGGCCAAGACGCTGAAGGGCGACCTCGCCGGCATGAAGTTCGAGCTGAACAACGCGCGCAAGGACGTGCGCTACTACACCCACCTGGCCGAGAACCTGGGCGCGCCGTCGGTGGTGGGCGAGGCGGTGCACCAGTCGCTGGTGCTGGCCTGTGCGCTGGGCCATGGGCACAAGTTCGTGCCCTCGCTGGTCGAAGCGCAGGAGCAGCTCACCGGGGCCAAGCTGGTGCCACGCTGAAGCGCGCGCGTGCGGCTTGCCGGCCACGGCAACCTGGTGATCCCCTGACAGCCCAACGCGAGACGCCATGACACCGCTTCGTCCTACCGATCTTGGTGATGCAACCCACCCGTCGCCACTGCGCTTCTTCGTGCCGGACGAGGTGCTGGTGCCGTCGGAAACGCAGTGGCCGCAAGGCCTGCCGCCGAGCGACATGCTGCTGTTCGAGAAGGCCGGCCCGCGCCGCCAGCTGTACTTCGATCCGTTGCGCACCCGTGCGGCGATCGTCACCTGCGGCGGACTCTGCCCCGGGCTGAACAACGTCATCCGCTCCGTGACCCGCGAGCTCAGGCGCAGCTATGGCGTCGCTTCGGTGATCGGCATCCGCGGCGGCTATCGCGGGCTCGATCCAAGTCGCGGAAAACCCCCGATCGAGTTGACCGATGAACTGGTCGAGGACATCCACCGCGACGGCGGCACGCTGCTGGGCACCTCGCGCGGGCCGGTGGACATGAAGATCGCAGTCGACTTCCTCGTGGCACAAGGGGTGAACGTGCTGTTCACCGTGGGCGGGGACGGCACCCAGCGTGGTGGCCACGCGCTGTTCGAAGAAGCGCGTTCGCGGGGTCACGCACTGTCGGTGGTCGGCATTCCCAAGACCATCGACAACGACGTGCGCTTCGTGACGCGCACCTTCGGCTACGCCACTGCGGTTTCCGAGGCGGTGCGTGTCATCGAAAGTGCCCACACCGAGGCGCGCAGTGTCGATAACGGTGTCTCACTGGTCAAACTGATGGGCCGCCATGCCGGGTTCATTGCCGCGGCCGCCACCGTGGCCAGCCAGGATGTCAACTTCTGTCTCGTACCGGAGGTGCCGTTCGCGCTGGACGGCGACTTCGGACTGCTGGCTGCGCTCGAACGGCGGCTGCAGCGCAAGGCGCATGCCGTGGTCGTGGTGGCCGAGGGCGCCGGCCAAGAGCTGCTGCACGGCGGCGGTGAACGCGATGCCTCGGGCAACCTGAAGCTGCTGGACATCGGGCTGCTGCTGAAGGACCGGCTCGACGCACACTTCAAGGCGCGCGGCACGGAGATGACGCTGCGCTACTTCGACCCGAGCTACCAGATCCGCGGCTGCCCGGCCGATACCGAAGACGCGCTGCTGTGCGACCGCATGGCTCGCCATGCCGTGCACGCCGCGATGGCGGGCAAGACCGGCCTGGTGATCAGCTATCTCAACGGGCAGTTCGTGCATGTGCCGATCTCCGAGATCGCGCGCGGCAGCAAGCGGCTGGATCTCGAAGGCGAACTGTGGCGCGCAGTGCTGTCGTCGACCGGCCAGCCCGAGCGTATGGGCTGAGGCCGGCGATCCCGCACGCGTGTCGCACCCCGCGTCCTCGAGTTCGGGGAAGGGTTGATGCAGAGGTTCAGCCCCTCGTGCCCGCTGCGCCATCTCGCCAGTGGTATTCATACGGGCGAACCGCGGCCCGGCTAGGCCTGCGCCCTGATTCGGTCCCGACGCGGGATTGATTTCTGCCGGCCGCGCCCCTAGAGTCGGCGCCTGGCCTGCCGTGGCTCATACGGTGCTGGATCGCAGGAGATTGCATGAGAGACGCTTTCGTCATCGCAGCAGGGCTCGCGCTGTTGCTGTCGTCGCCGCTGATGGCGGCCGAGGTCGGTGGCGTCAAGCTGGCCGACAAGGCGGCTGTGGCCGGCAAGGAACTGGTGCTCAACGGGGCCGGCATCCGTACGAAGGTGGTGTTCAAGGTCTATGTCGCGAGCCTGTACCTGCCGGCCAAGGCGGGTGACCTGGCGGGCGTGCTGGCCGCAAGCCCGCGGCGGGTGCAGTTGAATCTGTTGCGGGACTTGTCGGCCGACGACCTGGCCGAGGCATTGGCCGACGGCATCAAGGAAACGAGCAGTGCCGAACAGGTGGCCGCCGTGAAGCCGCAGACCGACCAGCTGCTGTCGATCATGAGATCGGTCGGCCAGGCCAAGACCGGCGACGTGGTGACGATGGACTTCATCGGTGGCGAAACGCGAATCGCCTTCAACGGTCAACCGAAGGGCAGCATCGCCGGCGAGCCTTTCAACGCGGCCCTGATGCGCATCTGGCTTGCCGACAAGCCCGTGCAGGCTGATCTGCGCAGGGCTATGCTCGGCAACTGAGCGGCTGCGCGGCCTCAGGCTTTGCCCAATTTGTGGACACTTCTTGATTGAGGTTCGCGTTGGATTGTTCAATAGACGGACATTTCCTGGCTTGCATTGAGTGTCGAGCAGCCATCCGCACCAATCAAGGCCCTGATCGGGGCTCCTTCTGACCTGATTCTTCGGGTTTGCACTGATGTGGTGCCGCCTGGCACGAGCGTTGCGTCGTCGTGCCTCGTCCTGCGGCTGCCTGGCGCCGCGCATCCCCAGCCTGAAGGAGATCCCCCCGTGACCCGACCGACCATATCCTGGCTTGCCGCTGCTGCGCTGGCCGCCACGCTGACGGCGCTGCCCTTCGGCGCTGCAATCGCCCAAAACAAGGGCGAAGTGAAGATCGCGCTGATCGCCAGCAAGAGCGGCCCGCTCGAGGCCTATGCCAAGCAGACCATCGTCGGCTTCAACCTGGGGCTGGAGTACGCCACTGGCGGCACGATGATGGTCAACGGCAAGAAGCTGGTGGTCATCGAGAAGGACGACCAGGGCAAGCCCGACGTGGGCAAGACGCTGCTGGCCCAGGCCTATGCCGACGACAAGGTGGACATCGCCGTCGGCCCGACCGCCTCGCCGGTGGCGCTGGCCATGCTGCCGGTGGCCGAGGAGTACAAGAAGATCCTGCTGGTCGAGCCGGCGGTGGCCGATTCGATCACCGGCGACAAGTGGAACAAGTACATCTTCCGCACCGGCCGCAACAGCAGCCAGGACGCCATCGCGAACGCGGTGGCGCTGGACCAGCCGGGTACCAGCATCGTCACGCTGGCGCAGGACAACGCCTTCGGCAAGGACGGCGTCAAGGCCTTCAAGGGCGCGGTCAAGAAGGCCAAGATCGTCTACGAGGAATACCTGCCCGCGGCGACCACCGACTTCACCGCGGCCGGCCAGCGCATCATCGACAAGCTGAAGGACCAGCCGGGCAAGAAGGTGGTGTGGATCATCTGGGCCGGCGGCAACCCGTTCAAGATCGCCGACATGGACCTGAAGCGCTACGGCATCGAGATCGCCACCGGCGGAAACATCCTGCCGGCGATGGTGGCCTACAAGCAGTTCCCGGGCATGGAAGGCGGCCTGTACTACTACTTCGGCATCCCGAAGAACAAGGTCAACGAGTGGCTGGTGGCCCGTCACTACTCGCAGTTCAAGTCGCCGCCGGACTTCTTCACCGCCGGCGGCATGGCGGCCGGCATCGCGGTGGTCGAGGCGCTGAAGAAGACGGGCGGCGACACCGCCACCAACAAGCTGATCGCCGCGATGGAAGGCATGAGCTTCGAGACGCCGAAGGGCAAGATGACCTTCCGCAAGGAAGACCACCAGGCGATGCAGGACATGTACCACTTCAAGATCAAGGTGGACCCGGCCTTCGCCTGGGGCGTGCCCGAGCTGGTGCGCGAGATCAAGGCGTCCGAGATGGACGTTCCCATCCAGAACAAGCGCTGACGCGCTTGTTCTGGAGCCTGGCGGATCTTTCGCTCCCCCGAGCCTTGCAGGCCGCACCGTCGCAGTGCTCGGGTTCCTCGAGCCGTCCGACAGGCCAGTGGCCTGTCGGAGCCATGGCCCTCGGCCCCCTCCAAGCGGGGCTCCAGTCAGATGGACGAAGCCCGGCCGGCGGCCGGGCGTGATCTCCCCATGCTCGAAACGCGCGACTTGACGATCCGCTTCGGTGGCCACGTGGCAGTCGATCACGTGTCCTGCACTTTTGCACCGGGCACGCTGACGGCCATCGTCGGCCCCAACGGCGCGGGCAAGACCACCTACTTCAACCTGATCTCGGGCCAGCTGCCGGCGAGCGAGGGGCAGGTGCTGCTCAACGGGGAGGACATCACCCGACTGCCGGCGCCGATGCGCACGCACCGCGGCCTGGGCCGGGCCTTCCAGCTGACGCAGCTGTTCCCCAACCTGTCCGTGCAGGAGAACGTGCGCCTGGCGGTGCAGTCGCGCGAGTCGGCGCGCGGCGGCCTGGGGCTGGACCTGCTGCGCGTGTGGCTCGACCGCAGCACATGGATCGACGAGGCCCAGCAGATCCTGCGGTCGGTGCGGCTGGACGACAAGCGCGACGCCACCGCCGCCAGCCTGCCGCATGGCGACCAGCGCAAGCTGGAGGTGGCGCTGCTGATGGCGCTGGACCCGAAGGTCTTCATGTTCGACGAGCCCACTGCGGGCATGAGCGTCGACGAGGTGCCTGTAATCCTGGACCTGATCCGTGCGCTGAAGGCGCGAAGGGACCGGCTGATCCTGCTGGTGGAACACAAGATGGACGTGGTCAGCGAGCTGGCCGATCGCATCATCGTGCTGCACAACGGTGCGCTCGTGGCCGACGGCGAACCGGCGGCGGTGATTGCCTCGCCCGTTGTTCAGCAGGCCTACCTGGGCATCGTGCCGGAGGAGGCTGCATGACCTCATTCGTACTGGATCTGGCGGGCGTGCACACGCACATCGGGGCGTACCACATCCTGCACGGCGTGGACCTGCAGGTGCCGGCCGGCCAGGTGACGATGCTGCTGGGCCGCAACGGCGCCGGCAAGACGACCACGCTGCGTACGATCATGGGCCTGTGGGCTACGTCGCAGGGCTCGGTGCAGTTCAAGGGCCGGCCCATCGGCGGCACGGGTGGGCAACTGCACACGCCCGAGATCGCGCAGCTGGGCATTGCCTACGTGCCCGAAAGCATGGGCATCTTCACCGACCTGTCGGTGAAGGAGAACATGGTGCTGGCCGCGCGCGCCGCGCGTCGCGCCGAGGAACTGGACACGACCCGGCTGGAATGGATCTTCGGCCTGTTCCCGGCGCTGAAGAAGTTCTGGCTCTACCCGGCCGGCAAGCTGTCGGGCGGGCAGAAGCAGATGCTGGCCGTGGCCCGCGCCATCGTCGAGCCGCGCGAACTGCTGCTGATCGACGAGCCGAGCAAGGGCCTGGCGCCATCGATCATCAACAACCTGATCGACGCCTTCCGCCAGCTGAAGGGCCAGAGCACCACCATCCTGCTGGTCGAGCAGAACTTCCAGATGGCCAAGGCGCTGGGCGACCAGGTGGCGGTGATGGACAACGGCCGCGTCGTGCACGCCGGCACGATGGGGGAGCTGGCCGAGGATGAAGCGATGCAGCACCGGCTGCTTGGCCTGTCACTGGGAGCCCATCAATGAATACGGCAACGTTGCCGGCGGCCGCGGCGGCAGCCGTGCCCAAGGCCGAGTTCGACTGGCGGCCGATCGCGCTGCTGTTCGGCGTGCTGCTGGCCGGCTGGCCGCTGATCGGCTCGTCCTCGACCTGGGTCACCCTGAGCGTCGCCGGGCTGGCGATGGGGCTGATCATCTTCATCATCGCCTCGGGTCTGACGCTGATCTTCGGCCTGATGGACGTGCTGAACTTCGGCCACGGCGTGTTCATCGCGCTCGGCGCCTTCGTCGCCACCAGCGTGATGACCGGCATGGCCGACTGGAGCACCGCCGATTCGGTGGGCCGCAACCTGGTGGCGGTGTTCGTCGCCATGCTCGCGGCCATGCTCGCCGCCGGCGTGCTGGGCCTGGCCTTCGAACGCATCATCGTGCGCCCGGTCTACGGCCAGCACCTGAAGCAGATCCTCATCACGATGGGCGGCATGATCGTAGGCGAGGAACTGATCAAGGTGGTGTGGGGCCCGCAGCAAATCGCGCTGCCGCTGCCCGAGACGCTGCGCGGCAGCTTCGTCATCGGCGACGCGTCGATCGAGAAGTACCGCGTGTTGGCGGTGGCCATCGGACTGGTGGTGTTCGCGCTGTTGCTGTTTGCGCTGAACCGCACCAAGGTCGGCCTGCTGATCCGCGCCGGCGTGCAGGACCGCGAGATGGTCGAGTCGCTGGGCTACCGCATCCGGCGCCTGTTCGTCGGCGTGTTCGTCGCCGGCTCGGGGCTGGCCGGCCTGGGCGGCGTGATGTGGGGGCTGTACCAGCAGGCGGTGACGCCACAGATCGGCGCACAGGTCAACATCCTGATCTTCATCGTCATCATCATCGGCGGGCTGGGCTCGACGCTGGGCTGCTTCGTCGGCGCGCTGCTGGTCGGGCTGATGGCCAACTACACCGGCTTCCTGGCGCCGAAGGTGGCCCTGTTCTCCAACATCGGGCTGATGGTGGCGATCCTGCTGTGGCGACCGCAGGGCCTGTATCCGGTGACGAACCGCTGACCCCACCATGCTGATCGATCGAATCCTTTCGCACGACCTGCCGCGCAGCCGTTGGCTGGCGCTGGCGCTGCTGCTGGTGTTGTTGGGGCTGGCGTTGGCGCCCTTCTTGTTTCCGGGCAGCAAGGCGCTGGGCGTGGCCGCGAAGATGCTGGTCTTCATCCTGCTCGTCGCCAGCTACGACCTGCTGCTCGGCTACACCGGCATCGTCAGCTTCGCGCACACCATGTTCTTCGGCATCGGGGCCTATGGCGTGGCGATCGCCAGCACGCGTATGGGCGAAGGCTTCGCCGCGGTGTTTGTCGGGCTGGCGTTGGCGCTGCTCATCTCCTTGGTGCTGTCGCTGGTGATCGGCCTGTTCAGCCTGCGCGTCAAGGCGATCTTCTACGCCATGATCACGCTGGCCGTGGCGGCCGCGTTCCAGACGCTGGCCTCGCAGCTCTCGGACCTCACCGGTGGCGAGGACGGCCTCACCTTCAAGAACCCGCAAGTCTTCAGCCCCAGCTTCGAGCCCTTCGATTCCGAGGTCTTCGGCCTGATGCTCGACGGCAAGGTGTTCAGCTACTACCTGCTGTTCGTGGTGGTGGCGCTGCTGTTCCTGCTGCTGCTGCGCATCGTCAACTCGCCCTTCGGCCGCGTGCTGCAGGCGATCCGCGAGAACGACTTCCGCGCCGAGGCCATCGGCTACCGCACGGTGGTCTATCGCACGCTGAGCAACGTGCTGTCGGCGCTGTTCGCCACCGTGGCCGGCGCGCTGCTGGCACTGTGGCTGCGCTACACCGGCCCGGACACCACGCTGAGCTTCGAGATCATGCTCGACATCCTGCTCATCGTCGTCATCGGCGGCATGGGCACGATGTACGGCGCGGTCATCGGCTCGGTGCTGTTCGTGCTGGCGCAGAACTACCTGCAGGACCTGCTGAAAGTGGCGGGCGGTGCGCTCGAAGGCGTGCCGGTGGTGGCACAACTGGTATCGCCGGACCGATGGCTGCTGTGGCTGGGCGTGCTGTTCGTGCTCTCGGTCTACCACTTCCCGACCGGCGTGGTGGGGCGGCTGCGCCTCGGGGCCCTGAAGAAATGACGCACACCTCGAACTACATCCGCTGCCTCGACCGCGAGCTGCACTACACCGAGTGGGGCGCGCGGCACGACGAGGCCGTGATCGCCTGGCACGGCCTGGCGCGCACCGGCCGCGACATGGACGACATCGCTGCGCACCTGGCGCAGCGCTACCGCGTCATCTGCCCTGACACCATTGGCCGCGGCCTGAGCCAATGGAGCCCGCAGCCGGCGCAGGAATATTGCCTGGCCTTCTACGCCCAGCTGGCCGCGGCGCTGGTCGACCAGCTCGGCCTGGAGCGCGTGCACTGGCTCGGCACGTCGATGGGCGGCGCCATCGGATGCAAGGCGGCCGCCGGCAGCCTGCAAGGCCGCATCCGGCGCATGGTGCTCAACGACGTCGGCCCGCAGCTGGCCGACGCCGCCATACAGCGCATCCGCAGCTACGCGGGCAGTCCACCGGCCTTTGCCACGGTGAGCGAGCTCGAGCAGTACTTCCGCACGGTCTACAAGCCCTACGGGGCGATGAACGACGCGCAGTGGCGGCGCCTGACCGAGACCTCGACGCGGCGCCTGCCCGACGGCCGCGTGACGCCGCACTACGACCCGGCGATGGTCATGCAGTTCACCCACCACGAGAACGACTACGCACTGTGGGACGCCTGGGACAACCTGGAACTGCCGGTGCTGTGCCTGCGCGGCGAGCATTCCGACCTGCTGCTGCCCGAGGTGGCGGACGCCATGCGCAACCGCGGCCCGCGCGCGCTGGTGGTCGAGATCGCCGGCTGCGGCCATGCGCCGACGCTGAACACGCCAGAGCAGTACGCGCTGGTCGAGCGCTTCTTCGCGGCCTCCTGAGCCACGACCCTCGCGGGTCGGCGCGGTGCCAGAATGGCCGGCATGCAATGCCTTCGCCTTGCGTCGCTGCGTCTGGTTGCCACGTGGGTCATGGTGGTTCCCGGCGCGCTGCCCGTGGCCGCGCAAACCCCCCCGAGCCCGGCCGAGGCCGCGCGTTACACCGGCCTGCATGCCGCTGCGTGGCAGGGTGAGGCAGCGCGCATCGCGCAGCTGCTCGCCGCAGGCGCCGACCCCAACTCGCGCGATGGCCATGGGCGCACGCCGCTGCACGTGGCCACCTTCGCCAGGCGGCGCGAGGCGGCGCGGGCGCTGTCCCAGGGTGGAGCCGATCTGGGCGCACTGGAGAACGATCGCTACGACGCGGTGACCATTGCCGCCGTGGCCGACGACGAAGAGACGCTGCGCCTGCTGCTGGCGCTGGGTGCCAGCGCGAAACTGGTCACCAGCCGCTACGACGGCACCGCGCTGATCGCCGCTGCGCACCTGGGTCACGACGGTGTGGTGCGACAGCTCATTGCTGCTGGCGCACCGCTGGACCATGTGAACAACCTGCACTGGACGGCCTTGATCGAATCGATCGTGCTCGGCAGCGGCGGGCCGCGCCACGTGGCCACGCTACAGGCCCTGGTCGAAGCCGGCGCCAACACGCAACTGGCCGACCGTGAGGGGCGCACGCCGCTGGCCCTGGCACGCTCGAGCGGCTACGCGCCGATGGTGGCCATCCTGCTGAAGGCCGGCGCGCGCTGAGGCGCGTGCACCTGCCGCAAGTCCGCCAGCGCGCTGCCGCCGCGGCCGGGTCAGTCTGGAACGGCGTTGCTTGCCGCCTTGACCGTGGCCTCGACGATCAACGACTGGCGTGCTGCGTCGGCCGGCCCGCAGATCGATTCGCAGCGCGAGTTGGTCGTGTCCTCGAAGTCGCAATGCGACGCGTTGTCGATGCGCCGTTCGATGTGCCCGCGTGGCAGCCAGGCGGAGATGCGCCGCGCGCTGCCGCCGACATTGCAGGCGCCAGCCGGCGCGCGTAGCACCAGCGCCGGCGCGCGCAGCTGGCGTGCCGCCTCCTTGGACTGACTGAACGCGTCGACCGGGTCCAGACCGACCCACAGCGCCAGTCGCGGCACATGCTCGGCGGCCAGCAGCGAGGCCAGCCCGCCCGACGAGGTGCCGATCAGCACCACCGGCAGCGCGCCCGCACCGGGCCGGGCCGCGACCTCGTCGACCAGCGCGACGATGGCCTCGGCGTTGGCCTCGTGCCGCGACCAATACGGCAGGTCGGGCACGGCCACCAGGAAGCCGGCTTCTGCCAGGCGCCTGGCCAGCACCACGTGCTGCTCGCGCGACCGGGTGAAGCCGTGTGCGACCACGGCGACGCCGCGCGGCACCCCCGCGGGCGTGTACAGATCGAACACGGTGGCCTGGTCGGCCAGCCCAAGCGGCAGGGTCTGCACCGACACGGCCGCGACGGCGGCACTGGCCGTCAGCGCAAACAGGACGATCAAGCGGAGCAGTGCGGGGACCCTGGACATGCCGGCCAGGATGTTATGGCAAACGCGCGGGCGCCGGCGCTGCCCATGGAGGCTGCGAACGGTGGCGCACGACCCGGGGTGCGACCGCGGTCCCGCGCTGCGGCTATGCTCATGGCAGCTGCGGCTTGGCAGCGGGACGTTGCGGGAGTTCGATCTTGACGGAAACCTTGTGGATCGTGATCGGCTTGGTGGTGGTGGTCTGGGCCGTGGCCCGCTTCCACCTGCGCGGCGACGACCTGTCGGCCTTCGATCGGCCTACCGGCGAGCGCTTTGCGCGCGACACGCCGGGTGCGGAGATCGCGGCGGTGGTCCAGTCGCTGGGCAAGGTGCCGCTGCTGCTTCAGGGCGTGCCGATGCGCCAGCGCAATGCCGTGCTGCGCAAGTACATGGACGAAATCTTTGCCGATCGCGTGTTCGATGCCAGCTTCACAGCAGTGGATGCTGGCGGGGTACCTGGCGAATGGGTGCTGGCGCCTGGGGCCGACCCGGCGCGGCGCACGCTGTACATCCATGGCGGGGCCTTCATGATGGGCAGCCCGCGCAGCCACCGCACGTTGACCTCGCAGTTCTCCTTGCTGACCGGGGGCGCGGTACTGGCCATCGACTACCGGCTGATGCCCGAGCATCGGCGTAGCGCAGGCATCGAGGACTGCCGCAGCGCCTATCGCTGGATCCTGGAACACGGGCCGACCGGTGCTGCGCCGGCGCAGACTGTGTTCGTGGCCGGCGATTCGGCCGGCGGCAATCTGACGCTGTCGCTGATCCAATGGGTGCGTGACCAGCGCCTGCGGGCCCCGGACGCAGCGGTGGCGCTGTCGCCGCTGACCGATGCCACGCTGGCCGGCCCGAGCCTTCGCACCCACGTCGACAGCGACCCGATGCTTGGCCCGTTGTTTGGCCCGATGGCGCGCATTCCGAATACGCTGCTGCTGTGGATCGGCTGGATTCAGACCCGCATCAACCCGCGCGACCCGGTGATCTCGCCGTTGCGTGGCGACCTGGCGGGCCTGCCGCCGGTGCTGCTGCAGGCCAGCGAGGCGGAGATGCTCTTCGACGACAGTCAGCGCTATGCCAATCGCGCCCAGGCCGCCGGCTCGCAAGTGCGGCTGCAGCGCTGGACTCACATGGTCCATGTCTGGCAGATCTTCAACCCCGAACTGCCCGAGGCGCGCGAGGCGCTGGCCGAGATCGGCAAGTTCCTGAATACCGCTGCGCCGCGCCGGGCGGTGGTTGACGTGCTGCAGGCGGCCGCCAAGGATGCGGCCCTGCCGGCGCACCCCTGATGCGAAGCCCGTGAGACCGAAGGTCTGGCTATGGAGGATTGCTGCCGGGACGGCGCTGCTGCAGGCCTGCGCCACCAGTCCAGCCACCTCGCAGCTGGTGGGCGAGCGCTACTTCCTCACCGCCATTGACACCTACCCGGTGCAGATCGCGTCGGTCGACGGCAGCAGCTCGACGGTGACGCCGCAGTTCGTCGAGCCCGGCGTGCGCCGCCTGGTGCTGCGCGGGCCACCCGGCGGCGCGGGGTTCAGCGCGGTGGAGAGCTTCACGCTCGACGTCAAGCCTTGCACGCGCTACTACATCGTGGCGGTCAAGGCCAACCGGCTGGACACGGCCTTCACGCCCAAGGTCGACTTCGAGCAGCCGCTGGGCAGCAGCTGTCGGCTGCCGGCGCCTTGAGCCGGCGCTGAAGTTGCGGTCAGCATGGCCGGAGCGAGCGCATTGAGCCAATGTCGGCTCGAGGGTGCGGGGGGACTCCTAGAATGCCCCGCTTCGCCCTCTCCCAGGCTCCGCAGCGACATGTCGACCGGCCTCATCCGCATTCGCGGCGCCCGCCAAAACAATCTCAAGAACCTGGACCTGGACATCCGCACCGGCGAAATGACGGTGGTCACCGGGCCATCGGGTTCCGGCAAGTCCAGCCTGGTCTTCGACACGCTCTATGCCGAGGGGCAGCGGCGCTACGTCGAGACCTTCAGTGCCTACGCACGGCAGTTCCTGGAACGCATGGACCGCCCGGCCGTGGACCGCGTCGACGGCGTGCCGCCGGCCATCGCCATCGACCAGACCAACCCGGTGCGCACCAGCCGCAGCACGGTCGGCACGATGACCGAGCTGAACGACCACCTGAAGCTGTTGTTCGCGCGCGCGGCCAATCTGTTCGACAAGCAGACCGCGCTGCCGGTGCGTCACGACACACCGGAGACCATCTACGCCGATCTGCTGCAGCGCGCGACGGATGATCCCCGACTGGTGTTCACCTTCCCGGTGGAACTGCCGGCCAACACCACGCCCGAGCAGATCGAGCAATGGCTGTCGGCCAGCGGCTTCTCGCGCGTGCAGGCCGAGCGCGAGGCCGAGGGCAAGAAACTGCTCGACGTGGTGGCCGACCGCTTCCGCCTCGGCAGCGCCGAGAAGGTGCGGGTGATGGAGGCCATCGAGCTGGCGCTGAAGCGCGGCAGCGGCCGCCTCAACGTCTACAGGCTGAACGACGAAACCGAGCCCGATCTGTGGCGCTATTCGACCGGGCTGCATTGCCCGGAGAGCGACCAACGCTATGCCGACCCGCAGCCGGCGCTGTTCTCCTTCAATTCGGCCTTTGGTGCCTGCGAGACCTGCCGCGGTTTCGGCCGTGTCATCGGCGTCGACCTCGGGCTGGTGATTCCCGATCCGCGCAAGACGCTGCGCAACGGCGCCATCAAGACCATCATGACGCCGGCCTGGGCCGAGATCCACGACGACCTGCTGAGGTACGCGGGCGAGGCCGGCATCCCGCGCGACACCGCCTGGAACCAGCTCACCGCCGCACAGCGCGACTGGGTGCTGAACGGTTCGCCGCACTGGAACGGCAAGTGGAACAAGCAGTGGTACGGCATCCACCGCTTCTTCGGCTACCTGGAGAGCAAAGCCTACAAGATGCACATCCGGGTGCTGCTGTCCAAGTACCGGAGCTACACCCCGTGCACGGCCTGCGGCGGCGCACGGCTGAAGCTGGAGGCGCTGCTGTGGCGCGTGGGCTCGAAAGCGCAGGCTGATGCGGAGCTGCCGCCGGGACGCCGCAACCTGCCGGTGGGCGTGGCCTGGCGCCGCGCGCAGCTGGAAGCGCTGCCGGGCCTGAGCCTGCACGACCTGATGCTGCTGCCCATCGACCGGCTGCGCCGCTTCTTCGACGGTTTCGAGCTGGCTGTCGGTGACGAGGCGCTGAAGCTGCTGCTCGATGAGATCCGCACGCGGCTGAAATACCTGTGCGACGTGGGCCTGGGCTACCTGACGCTGGACCGGCAGAGCCGCACGCTCAGCGGCGGCGAGGTGCAGCGCATCAACCTGACGACGGCGCTGGGTACCAGCCTGGTGAACACCTTGTTCGTGCTCGACGAGCCGAGCATCGGCCTGCACCCGCGCGACATGAACCGCATCGTCGAGGCCATGCACCGGTTGCGCGATGCCGGCAATACGCTGGTGGTGGTGGAGCACGACCCGGCGGTGATGCTGGCGGCCGACCGATTGATCGACATGGGCCCGGGCCCGGGTGAGCGCGGCGGGCAGATCGTCTTCGACGGCATGCCCGACGAGGCGCGCCAGGCCGACACGCTGACCGGCGCCTACCTGGGTGCGCGCAAGCAGGTGGGCACGGGACAGCGGCGCCTGGTCAACGACGCCACGCCCAAGCTGATCCTGGAAGGCGTGCGCGAGCACAACCTGAAGAACGTGACGGTGTCGCTGCCGCTGCAGCGGCTGGTGGTGGTGACGGGCGTCTCGGGCTCGGGCAAGAGCACGCTGGTGCAGGACGTGCTGTACCCGGCGCTGGCACGGCATTTCGGCAAGGCGACCGAGGCGCCGGGCGAGCACGACCGCCTGCTCGGCGCCGACTGGCTCAGCGACGCGGTCTTCGTCGACCAGAGCCCGATCGGCAAGACCGCGCGCTCCAACCCGGCCAGCTATGTCGGTGCCTGGGACGAGATCCGCAAGCTCTTTGCCGACGCGCCGATCGCACGCGAGCGCAGCTACACGGCCGGCATGTTCAGCTTCAACGCCGGCGACGGACGCTGCCCGACCTGCGGCGGCAGCGGCTTCGAACATGTGGAGATGCAGTTTCTCAGCGACGTGTACCTGCGCTGTCCGGACTGCGATGGCCGCCGCTTCCGAACTGAAATTCTCGACGCGAAGATCATCCGCGGCCCGCGCCAGCTGTCGGTGGCCGACGTGCTGGAGCTCACCGTCAACGAGGCGGCCACGCTGTTCCGCGACGACCGCGAGGTACTGGCCAGGCTGCAGCCGATCGTCGATGTCGGGCTGGACTATGTGCGCCTGGGTCAGCCGGTACCGACGCTGTCGGGCGGCGAAGCGCAGCGGCTGAAGCTGGCCGGCTTCCTGGCCGAGGCCGCTTCGGGCCCGCGCCAGCCGGCGGCAAAGAAGGGCCAGCTGTTCCTGTTCGACGAACCGACCACCGGTCTGCACTTCGACGACATCGCCAAGCTGATGCGTGCGCTGCGCAAGCTGCTCGATGCCGGCCATTCGCTGATGATCATCGAGCACAACCTCGACGTGGTGCGCGCGGCGGACTGGATCGTCGACCTGGGCCCGGAGGGCGGCGAGGCCGGCGGCGAGCTGCTGTGCTGCGGCACGCCCGAGGATGTCAAGGCCCATGCCGGCTCGCACACCGGCCAGGCGCTGCGCGACTACGAGCGCAGCCTGGGCCTGGGCGAGCACCGGGTGGAGGAGGGCGTGCCGCTGCAGTGGCTGGTGAAGGCGCAGCGCACGCCGCGGCCGATGGTGGACGAATCGATCCGCATCGTCAGTGCCCACGAGCACAACCTGAAGAACTTGAGCGTGGACATCCCGCGCGGCAAGTTCAGCGTCATCACCGGCGTGTCGGGTTCGGGCAAGAGCACGCTGGCCTTCGACATCCTGTTCAACGAGGGGCAGCGGCGCTACCTGGAATCGCTGAATGCCTACGCGCGCAGTATCGTGCAGCCGGCCGGCCGGCCCGAGGTGGATGCGGTCTACGGCATCCCGCCGACGGTGGCCATCGAGCAGCGGCTGTCGCGCGGCGGGCGCAAGAGCACGGTGGCCACGACCACCGAGGTCTGGCATTTCCTGCGCCTGCTGTGGGTCAAGCTCGGCTTGCAGCATTGCGTGCACGACGGCGCGCCGGTGCGGCCGCAGAGCGCCGAAAGCATTGCCGCGCAACTGCTGCGCGACCATCGCGGCCAGCACGTGGGCCTGCTGGCGCCGCTGGTGGTGGCGCGCAAGGGGGTCTACACCGACCTGGCCAAGTGGGCCAAGGCGCGCGGCCACACCCACCTGCGCGTGGATGGCGAGTTCCTGAAGCTCGACCCGTGGCCGCGGCTGGACCGCTTCAAGGAACACACGCTGGAGCTTCCGCTGGCCGACATGGTGATCACGCCGGAGTGCGAAGCCGAACTGCGCGCCGCCTTGTCCAAGGCGCTGGAGGCGGGCAAGGGCGTGATGCACCTGCTGCATCCGCTGGACGGCCTGGCGGCGGCGATGTACTCGGGGCAGAGCACGGCGTCGATCGGCGCGGTGAAGGTGTTCTCCACCAAGCGCGCCTGCCCGGTGTGCGGCACCAGCTACCCCGAGCTGGACCCGCGCATGTTTTCCTACAACAGCAAGCACGGCTGGTGCACCACCTGCGTCGGCACCGGGCTGGCGCTGACGCGCGAGCAGCGCAAGGCCTACGACGACTCGAAGCGCGATGACGACCCCAAGGGCCGCGAGCTGAGCTTCCCGGCCGAGGAGGCCGAGGTCGAGGGCCTGGTCGATGCGCCATGCCCCGATTGCCACGGCACGCGGCTGAATCCCGCGTCGCGCGGTGTGAGCTTCGACGGCAAGGCGATCAGCGAGGTGGCTGGACTGTCGGTGGGCCAGGCACGGGTCTGGGTCGAAGCGTTGACGCGCGAAGGCCATCTGTCGGTGCGCGAGACCGGCATCGGCCGCGATGTCATCACCGAGATCGCTGGGCGGCTGCAGTTCCTGGACGAGGTCGGTCTGGGCTACCTGACACTGGACCGCGCCGCGCCGACGCTCAGCGGCGGCGAGGCGCAGCGCATCCGCCTGGCGGCGCAGCTGGGCAGCAACCTGCAGGGCGTGTGCTACGTGCTCGACGAGCCGACCATCGGCCTGCACCCGCGCGACAACCGCATCCTGCTCAACGCGCTGCAGACATTGAGCGACAAGGGCAACACGCTGGTGGTGGTGGAGCATGACGAGGACACGATCCGCCATGCCGAGCACCTCATCGACATCGGCCCCGGCGCCGGCAAGCGCGGTGGCACGCTGGTGGCCCAAGGCTCTGCGGCGGACCTGTCGGCCGCGGCGGCCTCGGTGACCGGGCGCCTGCTGGCCCATCCGCTGCACCACCCGCTGCAGCCACGCCGGCCGGTGGACCTGGCAGCACCGGCCCTGCAACTGCACGGCGCGACGCTGCACAACCTGCAGCAGGTGGACGTGGCGGTGCCGCTGCATCGGCTGGTGGCGGTGACGGGGGTCAGCGGTTCGGGCAAGAGCACACTGGCGCGCGACGTGCTGCTGGCCAACCTGCAGTTCATCAACAGCCGTGGCGCGAAGCCGAACTGGCAAGGCCTGGACGGCATCGACGGGTGGGCTGCGATCGACCGCGTGCTCGAAGTCGACCAGACGCCGATCGGCAAGACACCGCGTTCCTGCCCGGCCACCTATATCGGCTTCTGGGACACCATCCGCAAGCTCTTCACCGAGACGCTGGAAGCCAAGGCGCGCGGTTACGCGGCGGCGCGGTTTTCCTTCAACACCGGAGACGGCCGCTGCCGCAGCTGTGAAGGGCAGGGGCTGCGCACCATCGAGATGAGCTTCCTGCCCGACGTCAAGGTGCCCTGCGAAAGCTGCCATGGGCAGCGCTTCAATGCCGAGACGCTGGCCGTCAGCTGGCGCGGCAAGAGCATCGGCGAGGTGCTGCAGATGGAGGTGGACGAAGCAGTGGAGTTCTTCGCCTCGATGCCGTCCATCGCCCACCCGCTGCAACTGCTGAAGGACGTGGGACTGGGCTACCTGACGCTGGGCCAGCCTTCGCCCACGCTGAGCGGCGGCGAGGCGCAGCGCATCAAGCTGGTGACCGAACTGAGCAAGGTGCGCGACGAGGTCGGCCGGCGTGGCCAGAAGGCGCCGCACACGCTGTACGTACTGGACGAGCCGACGGTCGGCCTGCACATGGCCGACGTGGAGAAGCTGATCCGCGTGCTGCACCGGCTGGTCGACGGTGGCCACAGCGTGGTGGTGATCGAACATGACCTGGACGTCATTGCCGAGGCCGACTGGGTCATCGACCTGGGGCCCGAAGGTGGCGGCCAAGGCGGCCGCGTGGTACTGGCCGGGACGCCCGAGCAGGTGGTTTGCGCTGCGACGCACACCGGCGTGGCGCTGGCGCCCGTACTACGGCGCGAGCAAGCCGCAGCCTGAATGCCTCAGCTGTCGGACAGCGTCTGCAGTCCCGGTGGCAGCCCGCTGGCGGCGTCCGGACCGGCATGCGGCCCGTACATCAGGCGCATCGCGCGCGACTGCAGCTCCACCGCGTCGTCATGGTCGCCACAGCGGTCGAGCACGTCGCTGACGCGCAGCAGCACCTTGATCTCCCATTGCGGGTCGGTCACATGCGCGGCCAGGCCGGCGGCTTCGAAGGCCCAGTCGCGTGTGCGTTCCAGCGCTGCGTGGCTGCGCCGTGAATCGTCCTGCGCAAGCAGTTCGGCCATCGAGCAGCTGGTCTCGGCCAGCAGGCACAGGATCTCCACCGCCTGGTCGGCAGCGCCGAGCGTGCGCGCCCAGGCGAGTGCCCGTTCCAGGTACAGCTCGGCCGGGCCCAGGGCCTGCAGTGCGCGGTAGCAGCGCGCCATCTGCGCGAGCGCCAGGCTCATCTCCAGCGGCTGCTGGTAGCGCTCGGCCAGGTCCAGTGCCGCGGCCGCCTCCCGCAGTGCGGAGCGTGCCGGGCTGCCCAACATGGCCGGGCCTTCTGGCATCAGTCGCTGGGACTTGGCTTGCATCATCTCGCGGTGGCTCATGGTGCGGTCCTTGTACAGCGGCCTTGCGCCGCGTTCGAACTCGCATCCATGCTATGCGCGGCATGGCCGCAACGCGTCCCCCGACTCGGGGGGACGCGGTGCCGTTGGCGCGTAACGCGCGGCGCCTGCGCCGTGCTGGCGTGACCTGCGTCACAGCGCCTTCCTTGAGGAAAACCACCAGCGCCATGCGCTATCCTCAAGAGGAGAATCCCTGCTTTCGTTCAAACCGCCTCCTGGAGACGCCTTCATGACCCCCTTCAAGTCCTTTGCGTTGTCTGCGCTGACCCTGGCCGCCTTGGCCGCCACTGGCGCCGTTTCGGCCCAGACCGTGCTCACCCTGTCCAGTTGGGTGCCGCCGACGCATTCGCTGACCGTCACGCAGCAGGAGTGGTGCGCGATGCTCGAGCAGAAGACTGCGAACAAGGTCAAGTGCAACTCCCTGCCGCGCGCAGTGTCGGCTGCGCCGGGCACCTTCGACGCCGTGCGCAACGGCCTGGCCGATCTGTCCTTCACCGTCCAGGGCTACACGCCGGGCCGTTTCGTGACGACCCAGATCGCCGAGTTTCCGTTCTTGGGGGATTCGGCCGAGGCGACATCGGTGGCCTTCCAGCGCGTCTATGCCAAGACGCCGGCCATGCAGGACGAGCACAAGGGTGTCAAGGTGCTGAGCGTGTTCACGCACGGCCCGGGAATGGTCTTCAACACCAAGAAGCCGATCACCAACCTGTCCGACCTGCAAGGCCTGAAGTTCCGCATCGGCGGCGGCATGGTCAACGATATCTCCAAGGCGCTGGGCATGAACGTCACGCTCAAGCCCGCGCCCGAGAGCTACGAACTGCTGTCCACCGGCGTCATGGACGGCACGCTGTTCCCGGCCGAATCGGTGCAGAGCTTCAAGCTCGACAAGGTCGTCAAGTACACGACCACCTTTCCTGGTGGCCTGTACAACACGGCGTTCGTCTTCATGATGAACCAGGCGAAGTACGATGCTCTGCCGCCCGACGTGAAGAAGGCGGTCGACGAGATGTCGGGAGAGTTCGCCGCACGCATGATGGGCAAGAGTTGGGACAAGGCCGACCGCCTTTCGCTGGCCTTCATGCAGGCCGCCGGCGTGCAGACGAACAAGGCCGACACGGCCTTCGTCAAGGCGGTGACCGAGAAGACCGATCCGCTGGTCGATAGCTGGGCCAAGGCAGCCGAGGCCAAGGGCATGAAGGACCCGAAGAAGGCACTGGCCGACTTCCGCGCCGAGATCAAGAAGCTCTGAGCGTGGCCTGGACCGGGCCGGCGCCAACGCGGCGTCGCTCGACGGCAGCGAGAGGCGCCGCGTGAGGACGATGCTGGAAAGACTGTGCAGCGCGCTGTCTGCGACGGCGCTGTTCGGCATCATGGGCCTGACCCTGGTGGATGTCGTCGCGCGCAAGCTGCTTTCCGGATCGGTGCCGGGTTCGCTCGAGGTGACGGAGCTGCTGCTCGTTGTCGTGATCTTCGCGGGTCTGCCGCTGGTGTCCTTGCACGGTGAGCATGTGGTCTTCGATTCGCTCGATCCGCTGCTGCCGCGAGCCGTGCGTCGGGTGCAGGGCCTGGTCATCGATCTGCTGAGTGCCGCCGGGCTGAGTGTCATCGGCTGGGTGATGTGGACCAAGGCCGGTCAGATGCTCGAATACGGCGACAAGACCCAGCAACTGGGCCTGACGCTCGGCTGGTTCGTCTACCTGATGAGCGTGCTGATCTTCGTCACGGCGGCGGTGCACCTGCTGCTGCTGGCCGCGCCGGTGGCGCACCACCATATCGGCGTGGACCAAGGCAAAGCGGGATGACCGAGGCACTGATCGGCTTCGGGGCCATCTTCCTGCTGGCGCTGCTGCGCGTGCCGCTGGCCTTCGCGATGGGCTTCGTCGGCTATGTCGGCCTGGGCCTGCTGCGCGGCTGGCCGGCCACTGCGGCCAGCGCCGCGCAGGTGGTCTACGACAGCGGCTTCGCCTACACGCTGAGCGTGGTGCCGCTGTTCATCCTGATGGGCAACTTCGTCGCCCGCGCCGGGCTGGCGAACGAGCTGTTCCGTGCCGCGTTCACCTTCATCGGCCATGTGCGCGGCGGGCTTGCGCATGCCACCATCATCGCCTGCGCCGGCTTCGGCGCCATCTGCGGCTCGTCGATCGCCACTGCGGCGACGATGGCCAAGGTGGCCTACCCGCAGATGCAGCGCCACGGCTATTCGGGTTACCTGTCCACCGGCGTCATCGCCGCCGGCGGCACGCTCGGCATCATGATCCCGCCGTCGACCATCATGGTGATCTACGGCATCGTCACCGAAACCAACATCGGCAAGCTGTTCGCCGCCGGCGTGCTGCCCGGGCTGATGTGCGCGGCGCTGATGATGGTCGGCGTCAGCTGGATCACCTGGCGCGACCCGCAGGCCGGTCCGGCCGCCGAGCGCTCGACCTGGACGGAGCGCTGGCGCGCGCTGCGCGACATCTGGGGCGTGGTGCTGCTGGTGGTGGTGGTGCTGGGAGGCATCTATGGCGGCTGGTTCACCGCCACCGAGGGTGCCGGCATCGGCGCGTCCGGCGCCTTCTTCTTTGCCCTGGCGCGTGGCACGCTGACGCTGAAGGTGCTGTACCAGGTGCTGGTCGAGAGCGTGCGCACGACGGCGATGCTGTTTGCCATCCTGATCGCCGCGACGCTGTTCTCGTCCTTCGTCAACTTCACGACCATGCCCTCCGACCTGAAGGAATGGATCCTGCACCTCGGGCTGTCGCCGCTGATGGTGGTCGGCGCGATGATGCTGATCTACGTGCTGCTGGGCACCATCATGGAAGAGCTGTCGATGGTGCTGCTGACCATCCCGGTGTTCTTCCCGATCGTCACCAGCCTGGGCTTCGACCCGGTGTGGTTCGGCGTGCTGATCGTGCTGGTGGTGCAGATCGGGTTGATCTCGCCGCCGGTGGGCATGAACCTGTTCGTGCTCAACGCGCTGCTGAAGGACGTGTCGCTGCCGCAGATCTTCCGCGGCGTGTGGTTGTTCGTCGCGGTGCTGGTGTTGGCGCTGGGGCTGTGCCTGGAGTTCCAGCCGCTGGCGCTGTGGCTGCCCGGTTTCATGAAGTGAGGCGGGCGTTCGGCCGGCGCGTCGCCTGGGCCATGGCCCGAGCGCGCCATGCCGCCCACAGCCGCCAGCCGAGCAGCAGCGCGATGACCGCGGCATAGACGCCGACCTCGGCAAAGTCGTTCTTGGCGCTGCGCATCCAGAAGAAGTGCAGCAGTCCGAGTAACACGACCGCGTACACCAGCCGGTGCAGTTGCCGCCAACGGGTCGCTCCCAACGCGCGGATCGCCCGGTTGAAGGACGTGGCCGCCAGCGGCAGCATCAGCAGCAGCGCCAGCGTGCCGGCCAGCACGAAGGGCCGCTTCGGGATATCGCGCACGATCGCGCCCAGGTCGAAACCCATGTCCAGCCAGGCGTAGCACAGCAGGTGCAGCAGGCCGTAGAAGAAGGCGAACAGACCGAACATGCGGCGCAGCCGCGCCAGCGCGGTGTGGCCGGTGATCTGGCGCAACGGCGTGACGGCCAGTGTCAGGCAAAGGAAGCGCAGCACCCAGTCGCCGGTGCCGCGGCTCAGCGCCTCGGCCGGGTTCGGCCCCAGGCCATTGTTCAGCGCGCCCCACAGCAGCCAGGCGAAGGGTCCCAGCGCAAGCATGAAAAGAAACGGCTTGGTGGCACGGTGCGAGAGCAGCGCATGCATGGCGCGCAGACGGGGTCGCTGGTGCCGCGAAGCGCGGTCAGAAGAACCTGGCCAGGTCCATGCCCGCGTAGAGCTGCCCGACCTGGGCCTCGTAGCCATTGAACATCAGCGTCGGCCGCTTCTTTGCGAGCAGGCCGTCGTCGCCGATGCGGCGCTCGGTGGCCTGGCTCCAGCGCGGGTGGTCGACCTTCGGGTTGACGTTGGAATAGAAGCCGTACTCGCTGGCCGCGGCGGTCTCCCAGCTGGTCCTGGGCTGCTTGTCGACGAAACGGATGCGCACGATCGACTTGGCCGACTTGAAGCCGTACTTCCAGGGCGCGACCAGGCGCATTGGCGCTCCGTTCTGATTGGGCAGCAACTCGCCGTACAGGCCGAAGGCGAGCATCGTCAGCGGGTGCAGGGCCTCGTCCAGGCGCAAGCCTTCGACATAGGGCCAGTCCAGCACCGACGAGCGCAGGCCCGGCATCTGTGCCTTGTCGGCCAGCGTCACGAACTGCACGAATTTGGCATTGCCGGTGGGCTCGACGCGCTTGACCAGTTCGGCCAGCGAGTAGCCGACCCAGGGGATGACCATCGACCAGCCCTCGACGCAGCGCATGCGGTAGATCCGCTCTTCCATCCCGGCGAGCTTGAGCAACGCGTTGATGTCCCAGGTGCCGGGCTTCCTGACTTCGCCCTCGACGACCACCGTCCATGGCTGGGTCTTGAGGCCGCCCGCGTGGCGGGCCGGATCGGACTTGTCGGTGCCGAATTCGTAGAAGTTGTTGTAGGTGCTGGCGTCCGAATAGGGCGTGAGCTTGTCCATCGTCAGTGCCCCACTGACGGTACTCTTGCCTGCAGGCAGCGGCGGCCGCTTGCCCGGGCTGATCGTTTGCGCAATGGCGTCGCCCGAGGCCCAGGACGTCAGCGCGGCACCCGCGCTGCCCGCCGCCAGCTTGCCGAGGAACTCGCGTCGCTGCGCATACACCGCGCGTGGCGTGATCGACTCGCCGCGACGCGGCGCGTAGCCCCGGTCCTTGAGGTAAAGCATGGCACCTCCCCTGCGGTCGAAACTGGGTCGAGGCGGCCGGACGCTTCCTTACCGGCCCACGCAGGGCACCGGGCTGGCGCTCAGCGCAGGCCGGCCATGTAGTCGGCCAGGGCCTTGATTTCGCGGTCGTTCAGCTTGGCGGCAACGCCGGCCATCTGCAGGCTGTTGGCGCGCAGGCCGGAGCGGAAGGCGACCAGCTGCGCTTCGGCGTACTCGCCATGCTGACCGCTGACGCGCGGGTACTGCACTGGGATGCCGGCGCCGTTGGGGCTGTGGCAGCCCGCGCAAGCGGCGATCTTGCGGTCGGCAATGCCACCGCGGTAGATACGCTCACCGAGCAGCAGGCTTTCCTTGTTGGTGGCGAAGCCAGGCTTGGCGGTCTTCGAGGCATAGAAGGCAGCCACGTCGCGCATGTCCTGGTCGCTCAGCGTGGTGGCGAAGCCCTTCATGATGGCGTTGTTGCGCGCGCCGGACTTGAAGTCGTGCAACTGCTTGACCAGGTACTCGGGATGCTGGCCCTGCAGGATCGGGTTCGCAGGCAAGCCGCGCGATCCATCGACGGCATGGCAGGCGGCGCAGACCTGCGTCGCGATGGCCTGCCCCTTGGCCGCATCGGCCTTGGGGGCGGGTTTGGCACCGCTTGCCAGCGCCGGGGCAGAAAAGGCAAAGGCGAGCGTCAGCAGCAGAGGCGACTTCATGTCCAGGGCTTTGTGTCGTGTTGGGGAGCAAACCGGTCGATTTTACAATGCCCGATGACCCGCACCGCAGCAGCCGCCATCAGCGCCGGCAAACCCGCCGCCAAGACCTCCTTGGCCTGGGCCCACAGCGCCCGTTTCCTGACCACCGCCGCACGGCTGGACCAGCTGCCTCCGACCGACTTGGCGGAGATCGCGTTTGTCGGGCGCAGCAACGCCGGCAAGTCCACTGCCATCAACCGCCTGGCCCAGCAGAAGCGACTGGCGTTCGCGTCGCGCACGCCCGGGCGCACGCAGCACATCAACCTGTTCGCCGTGGGCCCGAAGGACGAACCCAATGCGCTATTCGTCGACCTGCCCGGCTATGGCTATGCCGCCGTTGAGCGGGCCGCCAAGCTGCGCTGGCAGGAGGTCATGGCGCAATACCTGGCGCAGCGACGCAGCTTGTCGGGAGTGGTGCTGATGATCGATTCACGCCTGGGCTTCACCGATCTGGACCAGCAACTTCTGCAGTTGATCGCGCCGCGGCTGAACGGCGGCGCAGTGCGGCTGTTGGTGCTGCTGACCAAGTCGGACAAGCTCACACGCAGCGCCGCGGCGCAGGCCTTGAGCGCTGCCCAGGCGTTGTTGTCAGTGAGTTGCCCCGAGCATGCCGACGTCAGCGTGAGCCTGTTCTCTGCGCTGAAGGGCATGGGCATCGACGACGCGGCCATGGTGCTGCACGCCTGGGCGCAACCGGCCGTGGCGAGCGCCGCGTTGCCGGATCAGACAACGACGTAGTGGCCCTTCAGGTAGGGCAGGGCCATGCGCAAGTGTTCGCGCAGGTGCGGGAACAACTCCGAGCTCGATTCGCTGGCGTAGATCGGCCGCACGGCCTGGCGCGTAGGGCTGCCGACGTTGATCAGGCAGGCGGCACGGCCGTCGACGTACTCGAGCAGGTCCGGGCTCAGCGGACACAGCGTCCAGCCATCGGAGGACTGGACCTGTCCATTGGCGGCGGCGATGAGTTGGCTGGGGGTCGGCATGACAAATCCTGAGGCACTCTGCGGAACTGTCTGGCGTGGGACTCGGCCTCTTCGGTGCTGCTGAATCCTTCGCTACGCTAAAAAGTTTAGGGCTGCAAGCCCGTGTTCCCATCCCCGTGGATCGGGGGTCCGGACCACGTGCTGATGCGTGCTCGTGCATTTGTCACGGGCCTTGCCGCACGCGGGCGACAGACGAAAAAAAGCCCGCGGCCACAAGGGCGCGCGGGCTTCTTGCCGCAGCGGCGGAGGTTCCCGCCAGGGGCTGGACTTACATGTCCATGCCGCCCATTCCACCCATGCCGCCCATGCCGCCGGGCATGCCACCGCCCATGCCGCCGGACTCTTCCTTCGGCGACTCGGCCACCATGGCTTCGGTGGTGAGCATCAGCGACGCCACCGAGGCCGCGTTCTGCAGCGCAGTGCGCGTCACCTTGGTCGGGTCCAGGATGCCCATTTCGATCATGTCACCGTAGTTGCCGTCTTGGGCGTTGTAGCCGTGGTTGCCCTTGCCGGCAGCCACCGCAGCCACGACCACGCTCGGCTCGTCGCCAGCGTTGGCGACGATGATGCGCATCGGCTCTTCGCAGGCACGCATGACGATCTTGATGCCGGCGTCCTGGTCGTGGTTGTCGCCCTTGAGGGCGCCCACCGCGCTACGGGCGCGCAGCAGCGCCACGCCGCCACCGGCCACGATGCCTTCTTCCACTGCCGCACGGGTGGCGTGCAGCGCGTCTTCGACACGCGCCTTCTTTTCCTTCATCTCGACTTCGGTAGCGGCACCGACCTTGATCACCGCCACGCCGCCGGCCAGCTTGGCCACGCGCTCTTGCAGCTTTTCACGGTCGTAGTCGCTGGTGGCTTCCTCGATCTGCACGCGCACCTGCTTGACGCGCGCTTCGATGTCGGTCGCCGTGCCCGAACCGTCGATGATGGTGGTGTTTTCCTTGCCGCACTCGACGCGCTTGGCCTGGCCCAGGTCGGCCAGCGTCACCTTCTCCAGCGTCAGGCCGACTTCCTCGGCGATGACCTTGCCGCCGGTCAGGATGGCGATGTCTTCCAGCATGGCCTTGCGGCGGTCACCGAAGCCCGGCGCCTTGACGGCCACGACCTTCAGGATGCCGCGGATGGTGTTGACCACCAGCGTGGCCAGGGCCTCGCCTTCGACTTCCTCGGCGATGATCAGCAGCGGCTTGCCGCTCTTGGCCACCTGCTCCAGCGTGGGCAGCAGGTCGCGGATGTTGCTGATCTTCTTGTCGTAGAGCAGCACGTACGGGTTGTCGAGGATCGCGCTCTGCTTCTCGGGGTTGTTGATGAAGTACGGCGACAGGTAGCCGCGGTCGAACTGCATGCCCTCGACGATGTCGAGCTCGTTGTCCAGGCTCTTGCCGTCTTCGACGGTGATGACGCCTTCCTTGCCGACCTTGTCCATCGCGTCGGCGATGATCTTGCCGATCGATTCGTCGCTGTTGGCCGAGATCGAGCCGACCTGGGCGATTTCCTTCGACGTCGTGGTGGGCTTGGACTGCTTCTTCAGCTGCTCGACCAGGGCCGTCACGGCCTTGTCGATGCCGCGCTTCAGGTCCATCGGGTTCATGCCGGCGGCCACGTACTTCATGCCTTCGCGCACGATGGCCTGGGCCAGCACGGTCGCCGTAGTGGTTCCATCGCCAGCCGTATCGCTCGTCCTCGTAGCGACCTCACGCACCATCTGCGCGCCCATGTTCTCGAA
>Ga0105103_10000169_pt1 | contig 35151 bp, 22 predicted proteins | sample PPLLaktember2015_2_FD_79107 | JGI IMG/M metagenome (GOLD analysis project Ga0105103, IMG submission 79107) | Freshwater sediment microbial communities from Prairie Pothole Lake near Jamestown, North Dakota, USA - PPLs Lake P7 Core (6) Depth... | ecosystem: Environmental > Aquatic > Freshwater >...
GAGACGGCCTAAACGGACGGGCCGGGACCTTTGAACGGGTCCCGGCCCTTTGAAAGGAGAAGACAAATGCTGAGATACGAAATTCTCGTCGCCCTCACGCAACTTCTGTTCGTGGACTACGACGACGCGCTCGGCGTCGACATGGACCAGTCGCCCGCGGATTTGGGGACGTTCATCGTTCCGTTCAAGTGCGAGGTCTTCCTCGCCGGAGCGGTCGTTACCGAGGTCTGCTGCGGGGCGGATACCACCCCGATCGTCGACTTCGACCTGCGGCCCACCGCGGGCTCCGATTCGGACCGCGGCGCCGCGGACATCGGCCACCTGATCCTCGGGACATCCGCGGCCGGGGCGGTCATGTACGACGAAGCGGCCAAGGGGACGGTTCTGGAGCCCGGGATGGAGGTCGTCTTCGAGCTCAAAACCGCGGCGGCCGACGCCGGCGGCGGCTTGCAGACAGGTCATGTGTTGCCGTTTTTGCTCGTGAAGGTCATCCCCGAGGTCATCGGGAACCTGGCCGACATGGTGGAGACGGCCTAACGGACGGGCCGGGGCCCTTCGGGACGGATCCCGGCCCCTTTGAAAGGAGAGAAGAACATGGGAGCTTTTGCATCGACCGACGTCACCGTGACGATCGCGTCCCGGGACCGCGAGATCGCCGGGGGCCAGGCGGGGCGGAACATCAGCCTCGCGCAGATCGCCTTCGGGGACGGATCCCTGACCTACGCGACGGGCGGGGTTCCCCTGCCCGCGATCGGGACCTTCGGGTTCCGGACCGCGATCTCGTTCGCCGCGATCGAACAGCCGCCCGCGAACGGGTTCATCTACAAGTTCGATCGGACCAACCACAAGATCAAGATCTTCACCCAGGGCGTCCGGACCGGGAGCACCGCGGCCGGCGCACCCGAAAACGGCGCCAACTGCGAGGACTCCTTCGCGGCGGAAGGGGCGATCACCCTCTCGAACTCCGCGCCGGACACGACCTACGACATCGGGCAGCAGATCGAGCTGCCCAACGGCAGCGCGCCCGCGGCCGTGACGATCTACGTGCTCCTGATCGGAGACTAACCCGGGGAAGGCCGGCCGAAAAGGCCGGCCGGATCCATTGACGAAGCGGCCCCTTCCAAAAGAGGGATCACGCCGCGGAGAAAGGACAAAGATTTTATGGCACAGAAACTGTTCATCAAGATGGCCGACGGAAGCCAGCAGCCGGTGAAGGTGATCCGCTCCTGGGCGACCTCCGGCGGAAACTCGGTGTTCCTGCACGAAAACGGCCGCTACGCCTACAAGGACGGCTCGCCGCTGAAAAGCGCGGCGGAGCTGGACATCCTCCCCCGGGTGCAGCGGGAGGCCGCGCTCGCCTGGTGGATCCGCAAGGGCCGGGCGGAGGCGGAGGCCCACTACGAGGCGAAGCTCGCGAAGGACCGGGAGGCCGCGGGAGACTTCCGGGCCGAGGTCCCTTTCCCGGACGAGCTGGACGCGGCGACCTACTGCCGCAAAAGGAGCGACGCGAAGAGCAAGAACCCGGCAATCTCGGCGCCCCACGCCTGGATGGAGTGGTTCCCGAAGCGGCCCGACTGGTGGGGCCAGGCGAAGGAGATCTCGTTTACCGACTACACCTACGTCATGGCCGAGGCGCCCTCGGGCGACGAAGGCGCCCTCGGAGATGATAGCTCCCCGGGCGCCGATTAGCACCGGAAACAGGAGGAAGAGATGGCAGCGACAATCCAGTTCCATGAAATGAGCGCCGCGGATGCCGGCGTGGACAAAACCAGCGGGACGATCCGCTTCAAGGACGCGGACAATGCGACCGTGGACCTGAACAACCCGCTCGTCATTCCCGACGTGGATCCCATCTTCTCATACACCAAGAAGCTCCGCGCCTACATGGAAGATCCGCCGTCCGTGCAGATCACGAACCTGCGCTGGTATTCGGACGGAAGCTCCGGCTTCGGGACGGGCGTCGGGGTGACAGTCAAAAACATCGGCGTCACGTTCGGCAGCCAGTATAAGACCGAGATGTCCGGCGGCGCCGATTTCTTCGGGAAGACGTCCGGGTCTCCGCTCGACGGCGACGGGACCGATACGGGGCCCTTCGTCCCCGCGGACGACAACAGCTACATCGGCGACATCATCGAACTCCAGATGTCCGTCGCCGCGTCCGCGTCCCGCGGGGCCCTGTCGGCAGAGGCGATTACCCTGGCCTACGACGAGATCTGACGGAGGGGGAATGAACCTCGCGGAGGCCTACGGATGGGAGGCGGAACAGCCGGACGGGTCCCTTCTCACAAAGGGCGGAGACCTGGAGGGGTGCGTCCGCGTGTCTTTGATCCCCGTAGCTGCCGGGCTGCCCCGGCACGATTTCGTCGGCTGCACGCCGCTGCGCCGCTTCGGCCGCGGCTTTCTCCGGGTGACGGGCGGCGGGATGAGGGAATATCTCCATTGCGTGGTCTGCCGGGGTTTCCGGATCTATTGCCGGTCCACCGACGGCGGGATCGTCGTGACGCCCGAGGATCAGGAGCTGTATTTGTAGACGGAGAACTGGATGAGCAACATCTTCAACAATTTTGAGTTGCTCGACTTCATCAACCTCGACGAGATGATGTGGGAGGGGGAGGAGTCCGCCGTCACCTACACGGTCTCCGCCGACCTCGACGCCGCGCTCCAGAAGGGTTCCGGCCTATCGGCCGGGCTCGACGCCGGGCTCCAGGACACGGACCAGGCCGTTGCGGACCTCGACGCGGCCCTCCAGAGGTCCGGGAGCGCCGCCGGAAGTCTCGACGGTGCGCTCCAGACGCTCGAATCGGAGCAGTCCTCCCTGGACGCCGTTTTGCAGTCCGTCAATCCGTTCGCCCGGGCCTACTTCGGCGCGATGCTCCAGGACACGGACCAGGCCGTTGCGGACCTCGACGCGGCACTCCAGAGGTCCGGGAGCGCCGCCGGAAGTCTCGACGGTGCGCTCCAGACGCGCGAATCGGCGCAGTCCTCCCTGGACGCCCTGCTCCAAGGGCTGGGGATCCCCGTTTCGGGGTCCCTCGGCGCGATGCTCCAGCAGGGGGATACGCGCGGCGCGCTCCTCGACGCGATGCTCCAGCGGGGGGACACATCCATCTCCGCCCTGGACGCAAAGCTCATGAAGATCTGCACCCGCACGGCGGAACTGGACGTTCTTGTCAAAAAAGAGGGTGCGACGGCGTTCGCCAGCCTGGGCGGTCTGCTGAAGAAGGAGAATGTCTCGACCGCCGGGGGGATGGACGCGATCCTGTTTAAGATTGTCGACCTCCCGGTCTGTTTCTGCCGGGGCTGCGGAACGACCTACATGATCGACGAGAGGATGTACGAGGAGCCGGAGCGCTGCCCGAAATGCGGCCGGCGCCCGGTTACGAACGACACGAAGGGAGAAGATGGGTATGGCATCCACTAAATCACAGCCCGATAAGATGGAGTTCATCGACGAGCCCACGACGGCCTCGTTCCACTTCCACGAGAAGGGGAAGGTGCAGCCGAAGGGGTACAAGGGGCTCCAGGTGGACAAGGAGGCCACGGTGACGGTCCGGGGGAAGATCAAGCAGATCGGATCCACCTGGGACAACTCCAAACAGTTCACGATCGAGGTTTCCTCCTGCGAGATCGAACAGGAGGCGGCCGGGCCCGTCTCGCTCGACGCGGCGATCGCGGGCGCGGACAAGACGAGAAAGAGGATGATCTGAGATGGACGGAAAATCCCTCCTCAATGCGGTTCTGGACCTCTGCGACGACCGGAACGCCGCGGCGGAGCTCTACCACCGCCGGAGGATCTTCGAGTGCCTGGACCACGCCTGCGCGATCTTCTGCCGCTCGGTCCGCAGCTACAAGGCCTCCGCGACCCTCACCACCGTCGCCCTCCAGCAGGACTACACGCTTCCCGCGGACTTCATCGACCTCTACATGAAGCGGGGCGGCGGCTACTTTGTGCGCTACTACGACGGAACGGACTACTCCTGGCCCCGGGTCGTCCCCTGGGAGGAGCTCTTCCAGGCGAACCTCACCGACGAGCAGAGCGTCCCCTCCCGGGTCTCGATCCGCGAGGCGGAGAGCGCCGCGACCGCGATCACCGGGACCGCGACCGCAACCGCCGCGAAAGGGGCCGACGGCCTCTGCACCCTCACCGACTCGACCAAGGCCTTCCTGACGACGAACCGGGTCTGGCCCAGGGACAAGATCCACAACACCACGGACGGATCGAGCGGGGTCGTCGTGGCGGTCCCGACCGCGACGACGCTCCGGGTCGCCCTCTTCGAGGGGGGGAACGACGACTGGACGAACACGGACGCCTACACGATCGTCCCCTCCGCGGAAAAGCAGCTCTCCCTGGAGGCGGAGGCGGAGACCCCGGGACATTTGATCCTCGTCCCCTATATCGCGATGCCCGAGCCGGTCTATTCGGACTACGGCGCCTGGCGGCTTCCGGAGCGGTCCTGCCGGGGGATCGCCGCGGGCGCGGCCGCTCTCTTGCAGCTCGCGCGGCACAGCTACACGGAGACATCCTGGATGAACGGGCAGTTCTCCGAGGAGATCCGGAGGGCGAAAACGGAGATCGGACGGGCGATCCTCGACGGCGGCGGGAACCGGAACCGCCCCGGCTGGTAAGGGGGAAACTATGGCAGGCGTATGGCCCAACCTGGACATCTCGGACCTGGAGAGCAGGACCCGAACCTATCTCAACGAGGTCACGGCCTCCTTCTTCACCCAGGCGGAGCTCTACCGCTGGCTGTCGCTCGCGGTGAAGGACATCGCGCAGCGCTCCCTCTGCTGCCGGCGGATCCTCGATGCGGTGACCATCCCGGCGACCCGGGAGGTCGCGGTTTCGGCCTACAAGGTCCTCCACGTCGAGTACGTCCCCGCTTCGGGGAAGCCGGTCATGCTCAAGAAGATCGACCCGCTGAAGCTCGGGAACCTCTCGAACAACGGATCGACGCCGCAATCCTGGTACGAGTTCGGATCCAATATCGGGATCGAGCCGCTGCCCGCCGCGGCCTACAAGCTGCGGCTCTACGTCGCGGACCTCCCGAAGATCCGCCATGCGACCTGGCCGATCGCGTCATTCGTGACGGGCTGGACGGAAGTTGTCGGCCATTCCTTCTGGACGGCCGGGACCTCGCTCGTCTTTTTGGGAACGGCGCTCAACGACGAAAACGCGATCGAAGGGCCGACGCTTTCGGCGAGCACGAACTACACGATCCGCTTCACCGTCTCCGGCCTCGTCTCCGCGGAGCTCACCTGCCTGGCCGGGACGACCGCGTCGCCCACGATCGACTCCAACGGCGTCCATGCCGTGACCCTGACCTCCTCCGCGGGGACCCCGAAGCTGACCTTCAACGGGAAGGACAAAAAGACCCTGGGCGGCGGGACGGTGACGGTGGACGACGTCTATATCCTCAAGGAACAGGACTTCACCGTGGGATCCGACACGGACCAGACGGAGATCGGCCCGGCGTGGCAGCACCTGGCCTGCCTCTACGCGACGGCCCAGGCGCTCCGCAAGGACCGGAAACCCGCGCCGGCGACCCTGATCGAGACGATCGTCGCGGGCGAGATCGACTACCTCCGGCAGAACCTCGTCGAGGTCCTCCCGGACGGGCAGAACAGCGTCAAGTACCTCTAACGGGGACGATCGATGCCGGAAACGAGAAAAATATACGGGGCGCGGGAGTTGACCGGAGGCGGGTTCGGCGCCCTGGATTCGATCGACACGACGGGTCTCCCGGACGAGAGCCTGGCCTACGTCTGCCAGGGAACGGTCCTGCGCTGCTACGCCTTCGACGCGGATTCGGTTCTGACGGAATCCTCTCCCGACCGGATCAAGCCGGATTCGGGACCGGGATGCTGGCTCCTGCAATCGGATACGGAGTTCATGAATATCCTCCTGGTCGAGCTGATTTTGACCAATTCCGCATTGGTTACGGGGCAGGTCCTGGGGGGGAGCGAGATCCCGGTTTGCTCCGAACTCGACGGGATGGACCTGGTGGACGTCGTCGTGACGATCCCGCCTTCCGGGACGGTTTCCTCCGGCGGTGCTTTGGAGTTTCAGGTGGTGCGGACGCGCGACGGCGCGACGGCGGACATGCTCTCCGCAAATCTCACAATCGCGGAAGGGGAGAATGTCTCCGGGATCTGCTCGATCGACGGGGACAACGACGACGTGGCGACAGATGATTTTGTCCATGTGGACTGCGAAGCGGATGGAACCGATGCAAAAGGGCCGATATGGGTAAAGCTAACTTTCAGATAATCCGACTGCGCCCTGAAGACAGGTATCTTTACGATACCCTGATTCTCTATTGCAAGTCCTCCATCCACAGCGGCGCGATGTGGCTCGCCGCTCCGACGTTTTCCGATTCGGATCGGTGGGTGACCAGCGATGGTTTTCCGTTCGAGATCACGATGTCGCACGAGTTGGCGGCGGAAAAGAGGCAATTATACTACACGGACGACGGAGACGACCCGACAAATGAATCTGATTTGTATGACGAAGACCATATCGATGTGGCTGCACCTCCACTATCGGCACCATACGGGACGTTGATAGAGATAAAAGGGATCGCCTGGGAGCCGGTCAGGGAGGATTACAGCCCCGTTGCCTCCCGGAAGTATTGGTATGACAATGTTGTGATTTATAGAGATTCTCCAGGTTTAGGGCTTGACGTGGGAACAATCCATTCCGGCGCCATGGCCGAGATGGTGGTCGCGGCCGAAGAAGCGGAAGAATCCTTGTCGCTTGAATTAACGGGCGGCACGATAGAATCCGGGACATATACGGCGATCGTGGTGAGTGCCCCGGCGGATTCGGAAGAGGAGAAGAACCTTGAGCTCACCGGAGGAACAATAAAACAGGGCAAGTGGTGGGATCCGATTGTAGAAATCGAACCGCCGTGGGATTGAGAGGAAATTATGAAGACCCTTGAAGTCGCGAAAGTAGGCCTGACGGGAACTGTGGCAAGCTGGGAAGTCATCAACCCCGACGGCTCGATTGCCCAGGCTTGCTACAACCCGAAGAACAACCTGATCCTGGATGTCGGACTGGACATGGTCGGAGGGTATGCAAGCATCCCCGCGTGCTTCGCCTACATTGCCCTCGGTACGGGGACAAGTGCTTCTAATGTCCTTATGACTGCGCTGGAGGCCGAAACGACCTATGGAGCAACGACAAGGCCTCCGGCGTCAGGGTATAGTGCCTATGATGGGATTACGCTCCCTGCCGCAGACGCAGACCCTTTCATCGTGGAATATGCAATCGGCATTCAGACCGCCGTAGGCAAGCTCAACGGAACCTTCACGGAATTGGGCTTTGGGCCCACAAGCACCAAGGACGCAAACCTGTTCTCTCGATTTAGAATCTGCGACTCAGAAGGCACGCCTACCTCTGTTACAGTAACATCCGAGCAGCAACTCCGCGTGAAGTATATCATTGGAATCAGATTTCTCCCCATCGTCCCCACGGCTTATGATTTTGATATAACTGGCTATGGAGACGACATCGGCTATACCGCAGGGTGGCAGTCATTAGGATATATTAGTATTCTCCTGTACTTATTTGGGACGCTTGATGGGTTCTATACGTTCGGACAAAGCGTGCAGATTGGGTATTGGAAATTTCTTGTAAAGACAGTTACTACTGCCGATATTACATTCTCAGATCTTATCACAACAAGATCTTATGCTGCATGGGCGGTTCTTCAGGTTCTAACAGCAGGAACTGGACCGACATCCCCCTACTATACAAGGGATGCCTATACACCAGGTTCCTATGCTCAATATCTTAATATCCCCTTTACCACACTTGAATCTGTAGGAAACATATACGGCCTGCAACTTTTTATCAATAACTATACCGGGGGAGGTAATTACAATAGTGTCCTTCTGTGGCTCTGCAAGTTTGACGATCCTATCGTCAAGCCCGATACTCATAATCTGACGTTCAAACTGAAATTCTCCTGGGGGAGGGGTTCATAGGATGGATACGATTGAAATGACCGCCGCGATCCGATCCGGGCTCCGCCTCCCCGACGGGGATGTTCCCGTCTCCGACACAGAGATCCTCTCGGCGATCCATGACGGCTACAAGGACACGGCGGCGCTCGCCCTCTGTGTGGAGGAAACCCAGGACGTCGTCACGACGGCCGGCGAGAGGACGGTGCCTTTCACGGGGATCCGCGTCAACTACGTCGAACGGCTCGACACGGTCCCGCCCCGGGGTCTCCTCCGGGTCCACCCGGCGACCTTCGGCCTCCGCCCCGCCGCGGGGACGGAGCCGGAGTTCTGGTTCCCCTGGGGCGACGTGGTCTGCCTGGATCCCGTCCCGGCCTCCGCGATTCCGCTTCGCCTCTACGTCGCCGACTACCCGGCCGAAGCCCCGGGCGAAGCCGAGTGGGACTACATCTACGCCGATACGGCCGCCTACGCCTGGACCGACACCGTCGCCTACCATTGGATCCGGATGGCGGGCGGCGAACTGACCGACCTGCCGCCGGAGTTCCGCGAGTGCCCGCTCTACTTCGCGTTCTATGCGGTCGCGCTCAAGCTCCGCGCCTGGAAGGCCGCGCTGCAATGGTACAACCGCTACATCCTGTCCATCTCCCGCCGGAAGGCGGAATACATCCGCCGGGTGCCGGACCGCCGGAGGGACCGCGAGATCCCGCTCTCCGTCCGCCGGACCTGGAACCGAGGAGGCGCCCATGGCAACCCTTAACCGCAGCGTGATCCGCAGCCTGGTCCGCGACGGCCTCAACGAACAGGCCGCGACCGTCCTCACCGACACGGAATTGAACGCGATCATCGACGACGGGTGCCGCGACACGGCCGTCAAGGGCCTCTGCCGGGAGGTCACGCAGACGCTGACCCTCACCGAAGGGGTGAAGATCTACCCCGAACCGACCGGATCCGGGGTGCCCTGCCGCACCCTCTACGTCGAGCACGACGGCCTGGGGCTTATCTGCATCCCGCCGCAGGCGGTGGGCTTCGTCGCGGGGAACCTCTCCGTAGCCATCGGGACGCCGCAATTCTGGTTTCCCTGGGGGGAGATGATCGTCCTGGAGCCGGCGCCGAACGCCGCGGCGGTTTTGGCGACGACGAGGCTGCACAGCGCCTGCTACCCGGCCGCGGCGCTGGCAACGGACGCGACGGTCCCGGACCTCCCGGCCGAGTTTCACGAGTGCGTCTATCTCTACACCCTGGCTTTTTGCGCGCTCAAGCTCCGCCGCTGGGGCGACGCGGCCCAGGCCTATAACCGCTATATCGCCGACGTGCAGCGCAAAAGGTTCGAGTACGTCTTCAAGGTCCCGGACGCGAAGGCCGCCCGGGAGATCCCGGACAACGTCGTGATGGACTTCAGACCATGAAGAAGGAAAACGCCGAGGCCAACAACCTGACCGTCCGCCCGATCGTCCTCAAGCCGGTCCAGACGCCGGAGAACGAGCCGGGGCTGGAGCTCCAGGTCCAGGTGGCGCAGCTCCCGGGGACGCAGCCCCTGGAGGACGAGCCGCTCCAGCGGAAGGCCTACCTCTTCGCGGAGGCGACCTGGCTCCCCGCGGCGGATCCGCTCGCGGCCGGGCCGAAGAACATCTCGACGATGCAAAACCTCCGCTTCACGGAATACGGCCTGGAGAGCGTCCCCGGCTACACGAAGATCAACGCGACGACGGCGCTGGAGACCTACCTCAAGATCCGCTCCGGGATCCAGCTCCGGGCCCCCTTCACGACGAAGTCGCGGCTCCTGGCCCAGGCCTACAATGCGGGGCTCACCGCCTCCCAGGTCCTTCAGCATACCGCGGTCCCGCCCGCCCAGGGGGATTTCGAGGCGACGGAGCTCCACACGGACGCCTCCGGCGCGGGGCTCGGGCGCTTCGCCAAATGGCCCGGGAACCAGGTCGCCTACTGCAACGGGGTCGAGACGAAGATCTACGGCGGGGACGAGATTCCCGCCGCGGCCTTCATCACCTCGTCGGATCCCGTCACGGGGACCGTCCTCACCAAGCCGAAGGACTATTCCGAGGCGGTCCGGAACTCCCTCCAGTCCGCGGACCAGGTCGCCCAGGTGGGCGGCGGGGACGACCCGCTGACGAAGCTCCTCCTCCACTTCGAGGGGGCGCCCGGCGCCGCGGTCACGGACAGCTCCGCCGCGGCCCACGGGGACGCGACGAAGGAAGGGACGGCGGACATCTCCGTCGCCCAGGCCAAGTACGGAACCGGGGCCTTGACGACGCCGGCCGCGGGGGACGGGATTTCCTACGCGGACCACGCGGACTGGGATCCGGTTTCGGGGGAGATCACCTACGAAACCCTCTTCTACCTGCCCGCCGGCTGGGCCGACCATTCGCTCGCCGGGACGCTGACCTTCGCCGACAACACTCCGGCCGAGGACACGATCGCCCTTTCCGGGGACCACAGCGCCGTCGCCTGGCTCCAGGCGGGGCGGACGATCTGCTCGAAGGGCGGGGAAGGACAGACGAACGTCGGGCCCTGGACCGTGGGCTCGATCGCCTATGAGGGCGGGACCGACACGACGACGATCACGCTCGCCGCGGGGGAGGTCCTCACCGCCGAGACGATTGCCTCAACGCTCTACCCCTGCCGCAGCCTGCTCGGGCGCTACGAGGACGCGAACAACCATTGGTTTCTCGCCGCGGTCGGAGACGACCTCCACTTCGTCGCCGTCTCCGCGGCTGCCCGGACGGAGGAGACGATTACGGGGAAGGTCTCGTCCGGCTGGAACCACGCGGGGATCCAGCGGGACGGGACCGACGCCTACTTCCTGGTCAACGGGACGATGGCGAAGATGACCGTCGCGAACCTCCCCGCCCTGGGCGCCGCGGCGCTCCGGATCGGCAGGACGCAGCGGGGCGCCTCCCTCTACAACACGGCCCTGGGTCTCTACTTCGACGAGGTCCGCGTCTCGGCCGTCGACCGCTGGGCGGCCGGGACGACCTACTCCGTCCCGATCCGCGCCTACACGGCGATCACGGCCGCCCGGACCTTCCTCGCCGGGTTCACCCGCCCCGTCCAGGCGGTGAAGTTCTACATCGGCTCCGGGGTGAACACGGAAACATCGACGACCTCCGCCCAGGAGTGGAACGGGGTCTCCTGGCCCGCCTTGACGATCTCCTCCGACGGCACGGCCTCGACCGGGGTCTCCCTGGCGAAGACGGGGAGCGTGGCCTTCGGATCCACCGTCGGGACCTCGATCCCGAAATACATCGAGGGGCGGATCCTCTACTGGTACCAGTTCACCCTCTCCGCGGGCTCCGCGGAGATCTACCAGGTGACGGGCGACGCCCCCTTCCAGGATGTCCGGGACTGCTGGGACGGCACCGAGCTCCTCCTGGCCTCCTGCCTGGTCTATGTCGCGGCCTCGTCCTCCTACAAGGACTGGACGCTCTACGCCTCCGTGGAGAGCACCGAGACCGCGGTCGAGCTGGACGCCCTGGCGACGACAGAGCATCTCCTGATCGGAACGCCGGTCCCGCTGATGGGGTTCAAGATCCAGATGCACCAGGAGGCCGCGAAGGTGAACGCGAACGCGGCCGCGATGGCGGTCGCCTACTGCAACGGGGAGGAGATCTCCGCCTGGCCCTCCGTCAACGGCCTCCACGACGGGACCGCGGGCGGCTCCGCCTCCCTCAAGCAGACGGGCGTCGTCTCCTTCACCCCGGTCTCGGACGTCTCCGGCCAGGAGTTCACCGCGTCGTTCAACGGCGGCGATCCGATGTATTACTACAAGGTCACCTTCTCCGCGGCGCTCTCCGCCACGGTCGAGGCGATCTCGATCACGGCGATCCCCGCCCCGCGGAAGCTCCGGCCCTATAAGTTCCCCTTCATGTTCCTCGGCCGGCCGATGCTCTGCGGATACCTGGCCGGGAACGAGGGGAACCGGGTGGACTACGGCCTCACCCACGCCGCCGACGTCTGGAACGGCCCGGACTCCTCGATGGGGGTCGAGACGGAATCCCTCTACTTCGGAGGCGCGGAGGAGCTCACCGCCGCCTGCGAGATCTACAACCGCCTGGGGTCCTCCGTCTATTCGTTCGGGATCTTCACGAAGGCCTACGAGACCTACATCCTAAACGGCTACGGGACGGACGAGGCCCCCTACCGGATCTACCCCGTCTCGGCCGTGATGGGCTGCCCGGCGCCCTTGACGATGGACACCTGGCAGCTCGGCCTCTCGACGGACGCGCAGTCGGTCCGCTCGATCGCGATGTGGCTCTCCCACCAGGGGCCGGTGATCTTCGACTCCGGCGGCCTCCAGCCGATCCCGGGGATCGAGTGTTACTTCGACCGGCGGGACTCGCGCTGCATCAACTACGCCAAGATCGAAAACGCCCGCGGCTGGTTCGATCCGGAGACCGGGGACTACAACCTCCAGATCCCGACCGGGGACTCGTCGACGAACAACGTATGGCTCGCCCTGAACCTCCGGCTCCGGAAGTGGTACCCGATCGTCCCCTCCGCCGCGGCGAGCCCCTACCTGGGCGCGGCCTTCCGGGTCGTGGACGCGACGGGGAAGGCCTACATCTACGGGGCCCGGGACAACGGATACCTGATGCGGCTCCACAACGGCGTCCCCTGGGACGGGACCGCGGCCGTGCAGTCCGTTTCGCCCGCGGACCTGCTCGTCTCCGACGATCCCTGGGACCAGATCCGCCTCTCGCGGCTGAAAATCTTCGGGGTCTCGGCGACGGAGGACACGGACTGCGCGATCACCCATTACGCGGACGGGGCGACGTCCGGGACGACGCTGACCGCCGCGGCCTTGAACGGCGCGAACCGCCACTTCCGGGAGACCCAGGCCCTGAATCTGCTCGCCTGGTCGCACCGCCTCCTCTTTTCCGCCTCGATCTCGACGGAGGCGAAGGGGATGCGGCTCCTCGGATGGGCCCTGGAGTACCGGGTCGAACGCCCGGACTATTAAAGGAGGACCAAGATGCCGAAAAACATGGAATCCACCTACGCGCTCCGCAAGGCCGCCCTGGCGAAGATGGCCGAACCCTCCTCGGTCGCTGCGGTCCCGGACCTGGCCGAGGTCGCGGGTGAGCACGCCGCGGCGAAGGGGAAGGCCGCCGCGGAATCGGCCGGGCACGAACGGGACCTCGCCTTCGGAGCGAAGAGCCGCGCCGAGAAGAACCGGCAGTTTTTCTCCTCGCTCGCCCTGGACCGGGAGCGGCTGGACGACTGGGCGGACCAGAACCGCTGGGCGACGGGGATCGCGATCGCGAACCTGGGGATCCAGGCGCTGGCGATCCCGGCCGCGCTCCGCCAGGAGGAAAAGCAGGAGAAGATGATCTCCTCGATCCTCGCCGAACGGGGGAAGCAGACCGCCGCGGCGACGGCCGCCAACGAGGCGCGGGCGGCCACCCAGGAGAAGGCCTTCGGGGAGCTCCGCGCGGCCGTCGACTACAACCGGCAGATCCAGGACGCCCGGAACCTCGTCGGGGACCCGCAGACGATGGCGGAGATCGCCGCGATCCAGGAGAAGACGACCCAGGGGACACAGGCCCTCCAGGCCGCGGACAAGCCGCACTTTACACAGACGAACTCGCCGGACCTCTACGAGGTCGCCCGACGGAAGACCGGCGGGATGCCTGTCTGGTACCAGCACTAAGGAGGGTAGAGAAATGGGAATCGACATGAACCTCAGAGACATCCGGAGCCCCCAGTATTCGGCCGTCACGGGCCGGACGCGGAAGGTCCCCTACGCCTCGATCCTCACGGCGCTGGCCCCGACGATTCGCGCGGACGCCCGCGCGGAGGACCTCGACGCGATGCGCGAGCAGGATCTCCTCGACACGGCGACCCGCTTCGACGCCTCCCAGGCGCTCAACCGGGAGATCGCCAACACCCAGGCCGAGCAGGCGGAGAAGTCGATGATGATCCAGGGCGCGACCCTGGTTCCCCAGGCGGCCTACGTCGCCGACAAGGCGGGGCTCATCAACCTCAAGGAAATCGCCGGGACGGTGAAGGACAAATTTTTCGGCGGGCAATCGGCGATCCCGTTGGGTAAGGTCGCCGGCCCGGAGCTCGTCACCGTCGGCGTCGGGGAAGGCGCGACCATGACCTCCGCCGCGGGGGCCGGACTGATGGGCGCCTCCGGAGAGACGGCGGGGGCGCTGGCCCCGGAGCTCATCGGCGAGGCGGGCGTCGGCGGCTCCGCGGGCGTCGGCGGGACCGGCGCGGGAACCTCCGCGGCCGGTGTCGGGACCTACGCCCTACCCGCGGCCGCGGCCTACCTGGGGTCCCAGGCCGGGGCCTACGCCGGGCATAAGATCGGGGAATCCCTCGATGTCGGCGGGTACCGGGAACGGGGGTTCGTCGGCCGTGTCGGCGGAGGCGCGCTCGCGGGGACGATGATCCTCCCCGGCGTCGGGACGGCGATCGGGGCGACGGTCGGCCTGATCGACTGGGGCTTCAACGAGGGGAAGGAGTTCTTCAACGATGTCGTGGACGATGTCGGGTCCGGCGCCAGGTCCGTTTACAACAGCACCCTCGGGAAGGTCACGGGAAGCACCTGGATCTGCACGGCGATCGACGAGGCCGTGGGGCTCTCCGACGAGGACAAGGCTCGGCTCTCCCGGCTGCGGCGCTGGTCGCTCAAACACCACAACGGCTGGGCGAGGCGCTACCTGAAGGAGGGCGGGGTGATCGTCGCCGGGATGGCGGCCCGCCACGGGGAGGAGATCCGGCCGGTATGCGAGGTTCTGAAGGTCTCCTTTGTCGATCCGGTGACGACCCTGGTCGGCCAGGGCTGCTTCGAGACCGCTTTCGAGCTCTACTATGAGATCACCGCGTCGCTCGCCCGGGCCTACGCCCCGGACTTCGAGATCGCCGAGCTCCCCCGGAAGCCGGGCGAGGACCCCCTTCCGGAAGAAAAGGAGGTATAAACGATGAACGGAAACCCTTACGGCGCGGTTCCAGCGGCACTATCCGAGACGCGGCTGACCCTGAAGGACATTATGGCCGATCTTCTCGCCACCAAGGTCGCCGAGGGTCGTCTTCGTCTGGAGCAGTCCAAGGCCGAGACGGAGACGGCGATGGTCGCCGCCGGACTCGAAAAGGAGCGGCTCGCGGAGAACCGCGAGATGGAGCGGATGCGGATGACCCGGGCAATGCACGACGAGGACGCCGCGCGCGCCTCCGGGCAGTTCGAGAAGACCTTCAGCCTCCAGCAGACCGCGGAGGAGCGGGCGGGCCGGGGCCAGGAGATGCAGCACGAGATCGCCCAGGGGCAGCTTGACGTTTCCAAGGGGCAGCTCAAGGTCGCGGAATCGGCCGAGCTGCGGGCCGCGGCGGAGACGAGACGCAAAAACGAGATCCGCTCGATCGGCGAATGGGCCTCCTCGGGCGGGATCCACCCGGGGCTCCTCGACTACCTGGGGGTCGACAAGGACAAGAAGATCACCCGGGCCGACGCGGAGAACCTCTACGCGAACCTCCAGGTCACCTTCAAGGCGAACCCCTCGATGGGGCTGATGGCCCACGGCTACGCGCTGAAGGCCGAGCTCACCGCGATCCAGGAGAAGATCCAGGCGCCGGGGACACCGCCCCAGGAGGCGGCCGGGCTCAAAAAGATGTACGACCGGAAGCTCGCCCAGTTCGAGGCCCTCGACAAGCTCATCATCGCCGAAAAGTCTCCGTCCCAGGAGAAGATCGTCGAATCCGCGCGGCGAAGCTGGGCGGAGAATCCGGAGCTGGCGAAGCAATACGAGACCTACGACAAGTTCCTGACCGCCTTCCAAAAAGAGGTCGAGGAGGCGCGCGGGGTGTTCCACGACGACCTCCAGCTCCTCAAGAACCCGAAGACGACGACGCCGGCGGAGCAGCAGGCCGCGGTCGACGGGATCCGCGAGGCGGTGAAGGAGATCCAGGCGGGGAAGTATTCCCTCTCGCCGCAGGAGCTGAAGATCGTCCAGAAGATGACCAGCCAGGTCGATCCGCAGCAGGCCGCGCAGAAGCTCCACAGCCTGAAGAACATCCTCAACGCCTCGCCGAAGGCGCAGCCGGCCGCGGCCGGCGGAGCGCCGGGGCCGATCCCCGGCGCGCGTTTCCACCCGACAACCGCCCAATAGACCCGGAGGTCTCCCGATGGCCGAAATGTTGAACCTGTGGGAATCGGATCCGCCCAAGATCGGCTCGCCCGGAAAGGGCGGGATGAACCTGTGGGAAAACGAGCCCGGCGAGGAGCCGAAACGAAAAACCCGGAAGGCCGAGGAGCAGAAGCCCGAGGAGCTGCGGGGGTTCTTCGGCGAGACGGTCTCCGCCCTGGGCGCGGGCGTCATCCAGACGATGGAGGGGATCGCGGCCACGGCGGAGATGATCGGGGTCCCGGGCGGCGAGACGGCGCGCAAGGAGTGGCAGCGGATCGGCCAGTCGGACGCGCTCCGCCGTCCGGACTACCTGGCGGAGGGGGACGTCCTCTCCGATCCGGGGCGCCTCGCCGACTGGCGCTGGTGGGTCCGGTCTTTGGGCGAAAACACGCCGAACCTGGTGGCGATGTATATCCCCGGCGTCGCCGCGGCGCGCGCCGCGCAGGGGGCCGCCTGGGGCGCGAGGGCGATCACGCTCTTCGGCCAGCGGCTCACCGCGGCCCGGATCGCAGGCCTGGGCGGGGCCTACGCCGGGTCCTTCACGCTGGAGGCGGGCGGGGCCTACGGGTCCGCGAAGGACGAGATGACCCGGGAGGGGATCCTCGATGCGGACACGATCGAGCGGATCGCGACCCTGGAGGGGCTCACCGCCGGCGCGACGAACGCGGTCATCGAACTCCTCCCTTTCGACAACCTCATCCTGAAACAGGCGGGCGCGGACCGCCTCGTGAAGCGCCTGATCCGCCAGGGGTTCGTCGAGGGGGCGACGGAAGGGGTCCAGGAGGCGGTCAATATCGCGGTCGAGAAGCTCGGCCACAAGCCGGACCAGGCCTGGAGCGACAACATCGGCCGGATCCTCGAATCGGCGATCATCGGCGGCGCGCTCGGCGCGGGCGCGGGCGGAACGATCGGGACCGCCGTTCACCGCGGGAACATCAAACGCTACGAGACCCTGGGCGAGAAGCTCGGGCTCACCGACCTGGTCGTCTCCTACAAGGACCAGGGCGTGGCGGACAAGGAGATCGCGGCGGAGGTCGAAAAAAGGGTCGAGGAGCTCCGCGGATTCAGCCGGATCGACCCGGCCGACGAAAAGAAGGCCGCCGTTTCCTATGCGCTCGGCGGGAACGAGACGAAGGAGACCGCCAAGGACAACCTGATCCCGGAAATCGCCGCGGAGGAGATGACCTCCTATCTCCTCTACGCGACCGGACGCTACGAGGCGCCGCCGGATCTTTTCGACCGGATAACCGGGACGGGGAAACAGGCCCTTTCGCTCTTCGGGATCGGCCGGAAGAAGGCGGGAAAGGCCGCAGCCGCCCCCGCGGGAGAAAAAACGGAAACCGGGACGGGGAAAGTATCGTCCCCGGCGCCGATCGTTGAACCTGGGTCATCCTCGAAAGCCGGCCCGGAAATACAGGCGGGTAAAGAGCCCGCGGCCGGCGGAATGCCGAGGAGCGAGTTCGAGGCCCGGGAGATCGCCGAACGGGACTCCGGCGGCGCGGAATCGGGGCCGCTCATCCCCGGACCCGTCTCCGGGAAGGACACCGCGACGGCGGCGCCTGCCGCAGAGGCGGAGGCGAAACGGAAGAAGGACGAGAACCGCAAGAAGGGGGAGACCCTCTTCGACCTCGCCCTGAACGACGTGAGCCGCGAGAACCAGGAGCGGCTGGAGGCGGCGCGCCTCCAGGATGAGGAGAAAAAGCGCCTGGAGGAGGCCCGTCTCGCCGGGGAGGCGGAGGCGCAGAGCGCCCGCGCGGTCGCCGGGGCCGCGAACGAGGCCCGGGACCTCACGGCGGCGCTCGCCGGGGAGGATCCGAAGAAGCAGGCGATCGTCGCCGAGGTCCTCGGGATGTCGGAGCGGGTCGTCGCTGGGGCCGTCCGGACGGAGCTCGGGATCGACGTCCAGCCCGCCGGCCAGGACCGCTACGAGATCCTCACGGACAAGGGGCCGCAGCCGGTGACGATCCCGGGGCTCCGGAAGCTCCTCGCCGAAAAGAGGATCGGGGACGTGGCCGCGGCCGAGGCCGCGCACGCCCGGGACGTGGAGGCCGCGCAGACGCGGACGGCGGAGCAGAAGGCCAAGAAGGAGAAGGAGACCGAGGCCTGGGCGCTCGCAAACGCGCGGGAGACGCTCCGGATGGGGCGGACGCTCTCCCGGGCGCAGCTCGATACGCTCCAGGCGGCCAGAGGGAAGCTCGAAGCGCGGGAGATCGAACTCCTGGACAAGGGGCCCGCCGTGGCGGAGGCCGCGGTCCCCCAGTCTCTCCAGGCCCTGGGCGTCCGGCCGAAGCCGGCCGCGGTGGAAGAGGAGAAGGCGGGAGAGGAAGACCGCACCGTCGAGGACCACGAAGACCGGGCCCGCGGATACCTCCACGACCTCCTGATGGATTCGATCGAGGCCGCCTCCGAGAGCAAGACCGGCTGGGTCGAAACGGAGGAGGGCGGCCAGCGGGTCGCCGCGGGCGGGTGGATCTCCGCCGTCGTCAAGACCTTCGGCCGCGTCTCCTCGTCGCCGCTCCGGGACGACCAGGGGCAGCCCCGGACCCTGAACCTCTCGAAGGCCTACCTGGCCCGGGTGATCGACAAGGCCCGCGCGGGGGAGGAGCTCACCGAGGACCAGGCCGCGGTCTACGAGGAGATCCTGGGCGAGGCGAAGGACGAGGCGGGCCGCGCCTACCGCCTGGCCGAGGAGGAGGCCGAGGCCCTGGCGGACTTCGAGCCGGAGACGTTCGAGAAGCCGGGGGAGAAGAAGGAGACGGAGGAGGCAGAAGAGGAGGGGGAGGGGGACTGGCAGGCGTGGTCGGACCGGCAAAGACGCGAGAGTGACGAGAAGATCCGTGAGGGGATCGCGGCGGGCCACGACATCAACAAGAACGGCGTCTATCAAAACCGTGAGGATATAGAGATTCCCTTCACCAAGAGCGCCAAAACGAGCGCCAGGATCCACATCGCGACCGGGCCGGATGGCAAATTCCGCAGCGCGCACAATTTTAACACCAGTTACGGCAGTCACAGCGGCGGGGGGAGCTACCCGAGCATATTCGGCGAGGCATACGACACGCGAGCGGAGGCCATCCAGGCCGAGATCGCCCGGCTGAAACACATCCTTGCCCGGAGCGACGAGCCGCAGGCGAAGACGGGGCTCCGCGACCTCCAGCAATTCGCAGAAAAGCAGGGTCTTTCCGCACTGGAGGAGAAGCCGAAGGCGCCGCCGTCCCAGGCCGTCGCCCTGGCCGCGGGGCAGAAGCCGGCGGAGAAACCCGCGGAGGAGGAGAAAAAAACCAAGGACAAACATAATCCGGCATACTGGGATGATGTCGAGATTGTCTCACTCGACGGGCCCAACCTGCTCTTCAACCCCGAGCCCGAGGCGATCAAGGAATATACCGTCCACGTCAACGATGAGACGATTATGTTCGACGGGGACCGAACATCCGATGAAAACAGGGCTGAAGCCAAGAAGTTCTACCAGGCGTTGCGAAAACGGCTGCCGGAGGAGGAAACGAAGCCCGAGGCCCCGCCGGAGGAGAAGGCTGAAAAGGAAGAAGGTCTCCTGGAACTGAAAGGGAAATGGGCGCAATACGCTATCGAGAGGGTCGATAAGGAGGGGAACGAAATCGTCGGGCCGGCGATGGGACAGCTCTATTCTTCGCGCACGGTCTATGAATATGTAGGCGAGGGGAATGTGCCCGTCGCCGATCTAAAACAACTGGAAGCCCACGGATTTCAATGGAGGTCCGGGAAAGAATGGGTCGGCCCCGTAAAGCTGTATTCCCTACCGGAGCGCGCCGCCGCGAATCTGGAGAAGAAGGCGGAGGAGAAGCCCGCGGAGGCGGCGCCCGCAGCGGCGAAGAAGACCGGGGAGGCCTTGAGCGACGAGGAGTTTGCTTCGCTTTTCAACGAGGCCGCGGAGGAGGTCGAGGCGGAGAAGAAGGCGGCGCCAAAAGAGCCGTGGCAGATGACCCGGGATGAGTACCTCAAATCTCTCGGCATGGATGATCGCTTCACGCCGCCGCAACCGAAAAAAGAAGGGGCCAGACTCGTCCGTTTGTCCGCAGACAACGTCATTACGACCGGGGAACACGGGCAGGCGGTTTTCAATGCCATTCAGGAAGGCAAGCCCGTGCCGGCTGAGGTCCGGGCGGAATACCCTGAATTTGAGAAGATTCCGGAGAAGCCCGCGGCGTCCCAGGGCGTCACGACGGCGATCGGGAAACCGGCGGAAAAGGCGAAGGAACCCGAGCCGTACCGGACCCTGCCCGCCGCGCAGTTTTCCGCTCCCGCGCTCGCGGCCGCAAAAGTGTTGACCGATCAGCCGCAGACGGTTCAGGAGATCGCAAAGAAAGCGGCACTCGACCAATCCGCCGAGAAGGCGCTCCAGGAGCTGACCCAGGCCGGCGTCGCCGCCTGGCACCTGGCGACGAAACGCTATTCCCAGGGATCGACCCGGATCGAGCCCGCCGCGGCACAGGGCGTCACGACGGCGATCGGGAAGCCGGCGGAAAAGGCGAAGGCGGCCCCCGAGGCCGAGCTCCCCCCGCTGAATTTGAGTTTTACGAAGCAGACCGGAGGCATTTGGAAGGGCGGCTATCAGGCGACCGTCACGGAAGGCCCGCACAAGGGAGTAGTCGGTTTCGCGCATACAAAAGAAGGGGCCCAGCGCGAAGTTGAAAAATCTGTCCGTGAAAGGGTCGCGGCGGGAATAGTTAATCTCCCCAAGGAAGAGAAGCCCGCGGCGGCCTCCCCCGCGGAGAAGCCCGCCGCGGCACAGGGCGTCGCAGCGGCGATCGGGAAGCCGGCGGAGAAGGCGAAGGAGGCGCCGGCCGCAGGGCTGACCCTGGCGATGCTCAACCATGCGCTTTCCGTGGCCCGCGGCGGCACCCTTAACGGGATCGCCGAGGCAATCAATTCCTTCAACCGGGGCGACATCGAGGGCGCCCGCCTCCTGGCCGCCAAGGCCCAGGCGGGGACGGCGACCGATTTGGGATTCGGAGACGCGATCCGGAAGCCCGGGCCCCCGGCAGCCCCGGAAAAGCCCGCGGCGGCGGCGAAGCCCGCGGAGGAACTCCCGGACCTCACCGTCTCCGGGCAGTCGAAGCCGGTCCCGGGGCGCCCGGGCGCCTCCTACGTCGTCCACAAGCGGCAGCCGGACCTGATTCCGGACACCTTCCGGGTGCTCGTCAACCGCACGGAGGGGGGGATCCTCTCCGTAGATGGAACGGGGATGGACGCGGCGGCGGCCTACAAAAACGCCCTGGCGAATTACGATCGGAAGATGGCCGAGTGGGAGAAGAACAAGCCCAAGCCGAAGAAGGTCGAGGGGGCGGAGTTCCAGGAGGGGTCCCGGGTCGTCATCACGTCCGGCCGGGGCGAAGGCCGGCACGGCGCGATCTCAAATGTGTCAAGCTACACCATGCGCGCCCTCTTCATGGGGACCGGGAAAGACACCAGCGAGAGGCATTTCTCTTACACCATGCGCTCCGATGCGGGGACGGAGTACGTCGTCTCTTCGGGGAATCTCGCCCGCGAGGAGGGGACCGCTCCCGCGGTCGTCCCGGACGTCGAGATCGAAGGGCGGTTCTACGAGCCGGACCACGCTCATGCCCGGATCCGCTACGCGAAGGAAGCGGCGCGAAAACACGACGCGGCCGCGCAGCGGGCCCGGAAGCCGGCGAACATTCAGGAGGAAAGGCGCCTGGCCCAGGAGAACCGCGGCGAAGCGGCCAAGTTGCAGGGGATCTTCGACGCCTGGGCGGCGAAGTACCCGAAAGAGGCGGAAGCGGCGATTATCGCCGACGAGGGCCCGTCTGCCGCGAAGCCCGCGGCGGCGTCCCAGGGCGTGGCGATCGCGACGGGGCAGAGGCCCGCGGCGATGCAGCCGGGCGGAGCGCCGACGATGGCCGGGGCCGCGAAGAGCCTGGCCGACCTGGGGCTCACCGTCAGCCAGGGGAAGACGAACACGGGGAAGACCGTCTGGAACGTCTCCGGCAACACCCGCGCCCACTCCGAGCAGATCAAGCGGGCCGGCGGGCGCTGGTACGGGCCGAAGAAGGTCTGGAGCTTCTACAACGGGGATCCGACCGCGGCCCTCCAGGAGGCGCTCGGGATCCAGGCGGGGGCGGCTCCAGCAGCGCCCGCGGCGGAGACAAAGACGGAAGCGCCTGCCCGCGCGCCGGAGGATTACGCGCCATCGACGTTCCAGCCGATCGTCCGGGAGATCGCGGCCGAGCAGGGCCGGAGCAACACCGTGGAGATCGACGGAGCGGTCATGTCGATCTACGAGGCGGCGGAGCGGCTCGCCGACCGCCAAGATACGCTCCGGGGGCGGCTCCCGGAAAAGTACCGGAGCAGGATCCCCGCAGCGCCGTCGCTCGGGAAGGCCGCCTCTGAGGTCGCGGAGGGGGTCGCCTCTTCCTTCGACGCGATCGCCGAGATCCTGAAGAAGGCCGGGAAGGGTCCGATCTCCATGATGGGCGGCGGCGTCTTCGACGAGGAGCTCTACGCCGCGATCAAACCCCATCTCCAGGCGACCTACGACCACTTCCGCGCCGCGGCGATCGAGGTCAAGGAGTGGATGAAGGAGGTCGTGCGGCAGTTCACCGCGCGGGGATTCGCGCCGGACGCCCTGATGCCTTACCTCCAGCGGTTCTACCGGGAAGTCGCGCAAAAAGACTTGACAAAACCCGAAACCGGGATTACCTTAGAATCGCAGGAAGGAGGCGATCGTTATGGCACCGCTGCTGGCACAGCCCGATCGGGTGAAGGAACGGCAGAAAATGATCGAACAGGCGCTCAAGGACCAGGCGCCGCTCTCCTGGGAGGAGTTGAAGGCGGCCGGGAAGCTGGCGGAGTTCCTGAAGGATCACGAACAGGCGATGATGGAAAGCTACGACCAGGCGGAATCGGAGCTCCACACGAGGGTACTCGGCCCGCAGGGCCCGAAGGATTACATGGAGAGGGTGCAGCAGTTGATAATGGGGGAGAGCCGGGCGTGGGAGGAGACACTCGCGACCTGGCTGGAGTTCAGCGACCCGCAAAGCCCCGAGACCACCGGATTGCAAGCCCAGGCGACCTGACCCGTCCCGGGTCCTGGCTCGTCACCGCGAAAAACAACCTCGACATTATCGACCTCGTCAAGCAGATCGAACGGGAGAACCGCCCGGCGACCCCCGCCGAGCAGCGCTTTATCGCCCGCTACACCGGCTTCGGCGCCTCCGAGATGCGGAACAAGCTCTTCGAGGGCTACGCGCGGACGGGCGAGTTGCAGCCCGAATGGGTGGACGAGGCGTGGAAACCCCTGGTCGAGCGGATGGTGGAGCTCCTCACGCCGGAGGAGATCCGGACGATGGCCCGCTCCACCCAGTACGCCCACTACACGAGCGGCCCCGTGGTCCAGGGGATCTACCGGGCCCTGGAACGCCTCGGCTTCCCCGGCGGGAGGATCCTGGAGCCGGGGATGGGCTCCGGCCACTTTTGGGGGCTGATGCCGGAGGCGATGCGCGGCGGATCCCGCTACACCGGGGTCGAGATGGACCACCTGACCGCGTCGATCGCGAAGGTCCTCTACCCCGAGCAGAACATCCTGGAGGCCGACTACTCAAAGCAGGCCTTCCCGAACAACTTCTTCGACGCGGCCGTCGGAAACCCACCCTTCGCCAGGACCGTCATCCTGGCCGATCCGGACTACAAGCGGCTCCGGCTGTCGCTCCACAACTATTTCTTCGTGAAATCGCTCGACAAGATCCGCCCGGGCGGGATCCTTGCCTTCGTGACCTCCCACTACACGATGGACGCCGAGGAGACGCGGGCCCGGGAGCAGATGGCCGAACGGGCCGACCTGGTCGGCGCGATCCGCCTCCCGGATACCGCCTTCAAGGCGAACGCCGGAACGGAGGTCGTCACCGACATCCTCTTTTTCCGGAAGCGGGCGGCGGGTGAAGAACCGGCCGGGGAGAAATGGATCAATCGAGCCAGGATACAGATCCCCGAAGCCGCCGGGAAACCGAGCGGCGTGGAGGACATCAACGAATACTTCGCGGCCCACCCGGAAATGGTCCTCGGGACCCACTCCCTCGAAGGGAAGATGTACCGGGAGCTCTCCTATACGGTGAAATCCTCCGGCGACCTCGAAGCGCAGCTCGCCGAGGCGGCCGGGCGGCTGCCGGAGAACGTCTATTCCACGGCGCAGCTCCCCGCGGCCGAGCAGCAGGAGCTCGTCGTCGAGCGGGACTTCAACCCGGCGAACCGGAAAGAGGGCGGGCTCTACATCGCCCAGGACGGGAAGCTCATGCGGACCGATCGGGGCTCCGGCGTCCCCTTCCGCAGCCTCTATCCGGATTTCGTCGCCCGGGAGATCGAATGGCTCAAGGACTACTGCCGACTGCGCGACACCCTGAAACAGGCGCAGTACGACCAGCTCAAGGACGGCCCCTGGGAGGATTCCCTCCAGGCGCTCCGCGAGGTTTACGACCGCTTCGTCTTCGCCCACGGGAAGATCCGCGATTTCGCGCTCCGCGAAAAAAAGGAGACGGACGAGGACGGGAATGAAACCGTTGTCGCAACACGGATCTACCGCCGGGACAAGCTCCTGCGGAGGGACGTCGAAGCCCCGCTCGTCACCGCCCTGGAAGAGATCACCGAGGACGGGACGATCCTTCCCGGCCCGTTCCTCCGCGGCCGGACGATTCGTCCGCCGGCCAAGCCGGAGATCCGCGGCGCGGCCGACGCCCTGGCCGTCACCCTGGACGAGGCGGGGAAACTCGATCTCGACCGGGTCGCCGAGGCGGCGGGGCTCTCCCGCGAAGAGGCGATCGCGCAACTGGGCGATCTGATCTATGAGGTCCCCGGCGCCGGGCACGCCCTGGCGGACGAGTACCTCTCCGGCGACGTCGTCAAGAAGCTGGAGGAGGCCCAGGCCGCGGCCGCGGCCGATCCGAAGTACCGGCGCAACGTCGAGGCGCTCCTCAAGGTGCAGCCGCAGCCGCTGGCCGCGCGGGACGTCACCGTCGCCCTGGGCGGAAACTGGATCCCCCTGGAGCACTACGACGACTTCGCGGAGGAGGTCCTGGGCCTCGACGGGATCGAGGTCGGATACCGCGCCTCGGACAACAACTGGACGGTCGAGATCGGCTCCGCGACCACCCGCCGCCGGGGGCGGACGATCCGCCGGACCTCCGGGAGGCAGTCTCTCCGCGGCTCCGCCTCCGAGTGGGGGACCGGGGACCGCGGCGCGAACGAGCTCCTGGATTCGGCCCTCAACTCCCGCGTCGTCCGGATCACGCACCGGCAGAGAGACGGAAGCACGATCGTGGACACGGCCGCGAGCCAGGCCTGCAACGACATCATCAAACGGATGAAGGAGCGCTTCTCCACCTGGGTGTGGGAGGAGGCGGCCCGCGCCTCGGAGCTCCTCAACATCTACAACAGGAAGTTCAACAACCTGGCCGGGCGGCTCTTCGACGGGTCGCACATGACGCTGCCGGGGCTCTCCCTCCTCTACAAGCTCCACGACCATCAGAAGCGGGCGATCTGGCGGATCGTCCAGACCGGGAACGCCTACCTCGCCCACGCGGTCGGCTCCGGGAAGACGCTGGAGATGATCTGCGCGGGGATGGAGATGAAGCGCCTGGGGCTGATCCAAAAACCCCTCTACATCGTTCCGAACCACATGCTCCAGCAGTTTTCCTCCGACTTCCAGGCGGCCTATCCGCTCGCCCACGTCATGATCGCGGACGAGCAGAACTTCGGGAAGGAGAACCGGCGGAACTTCGTCGCCCAGGCGACCCTGAACAAACCCGACGCGATCGTCCTCACCCATTCCGCGTTCGGCCTCCTGAAGGTCACCGAGGCGACGGTCGCCCCGGTCCGCGACGATTTGATCGCGCAGCTCCGGGCGACCCTGGAGGAGCTCCGGGAATCGAACGTAAGCCGGGCGCGGATCCAGCGGATCGAGCAGCGGATCGAGCAGGTCGAACAGCGCTTCGCGGCGCTCACCTACTCCGGGAACCGCGACGACGTCGTCAACTTCGAGGAGATGGGCGTCGATTACCTCTTTGTGGACGAGGCCCACATGTTCCGGAAGTTAGACTTCGACACGAACCGCCAGGTGAAGGGGATCGACCCGGCGGGCTCCAACCGGGGGATGGACCTCTACATCAAGACCCGCTGGCTGGAGGCGCAGAAGCCCGGCCGGTCGCACAGCTTCGCCTCGGGGACCCCGATCACCAACACGATCGCCGAGCTCTACACCCTGATGCGGTTCTTCATCGAGCCGGATCTCCAGCGGGAGGACCTGGGGCACTTCGACGCCTGGGCGAACCTCTACGCCGTGAACCGGGTCACCCCGGAGATGAACGCGGCGGGCCGTTACGAGATGGTCGAACGCTTCTCGGAGTTTATCAACATCCCGGAGATGATGAGCCGCGTCCGGACCTTCATGGACATCCTCACCGCCTCGCAGCTCGCGGGGGTCGTGGACCTGCCGACGATCCGCGGCGGGAAGGCGGAGATCGTTGTCACGCAGGCCTCCGAGGGGCTCAAGGACTACCAGCGGCACCTGGAGGCGCGGATCCGGCAGAGCCGGGACTGGCGGCCGTCTCCAGGACAGAAAGGGAATCCTGATCCGCTCATCAACATCATCACCGACGGCAGGCTCGCCTCGATCGACCTGCGCTACGTCCGCCCGGGCACGCCGAACGACCCGCGGAGCAAGCTGAACAGCTTCCTCGACGGGGTCATCGAATCCTGGAAGGAGGCGCGGGAGATCGAATACACGGACTCGGCGACGGGGAAGGTGGACCCGGTGAAAGGCGGGAGCATCGTCGTCTTCTACAACCACGGCTTCGGCGCCAATGTAGCCGAGACCCGCGACTTCGACGCCCGAGGATGGGCGATGCAGCGCTTCCGCGAGGCGGGGATCCCGGCCAATGAGGTCGGCTGGATCGACGACGCGGACAACGCGGAGAAGAAGGCGGACCTCTTCAAGGCGGTCCGCCAGGGGCACAAAAGGATCCTCATCGGCTCGGCAAAGAAGATGGGGACGGGGATGAATGTTCAGCGGCGCCTGATCGCGCTGCACTACCTGGATCCGCCCTGGTATCCCGCGGACGTCGAGCAGCCGGACGGCCGGATCGTCCGCCAGGGAAACCTGAACACCAGCATGAACCGCGAGGTCGTCCTCAAACGCTACGCGACGAAGGGCTCTTACGACGCGACGATGTGGCAGATGGTCGCCCGCAAATCCCGGTTCACGGAACAGGCGATGCTCGGCGACCCCTCGATCCGGAAGCTCGCGGATCTCTCCGAGGCCTCCCAGTATGAGATGGCCGCGGCCGTCGCCTCCGGAGACGAGAGGGTGATCCGCCTGGCGAACCTGCGCGCGGACCGGGAACGCCTCCAGAACCTGCAATGGTCCCACGTCCAGGAGCAGACCCGGATCCACGGGATCCTCTCCGAACGGGAGGCCGCCGCGGCCTACAAGGCGAAGCGTCTCAAGCTCCTGGCCGAGGCCGATAAGAAGAGCCCCGGGTACATCCGGCAGATCGACGGCCAGGTCGGGGAGGCGCGTTTCGACGAGCGCGACGAGTTTGGCCGGGCCCTGATCGAGGCCTACAACCGGACCGCTCCGGCGGAGAAGCTGGTCACCCACGCCAAGGAGGTCGAGTGGACGAAGATCGCGGAGATGGACGGCTTCGACCTTCTGCGGAAGAACGCGTCGGTCTATAACGCCCTGGTCCTGCGGCTCGCCCCGGGGCTCGACATCGAGCTGGAGACGCAAAACACCCTTGATCCCGAAAAGACCTCGCCGCTCGGGCTCACGACGCGGATCGTCAACCAGATCAACGGGATCTCCACGGACATCCGCTCCCTGGAGGACGGCCTGGAAGAGGACAAGAAGGAGGTCGCCCAGGCGAGGAAGCGGATCGGGGCCCCTTTCGCCTACGAGCGGGAGCTGGCGGAGAAGATCGCCGAGATCGCGCAACTGGAGCAGGAGCTGGTCGAGGAGGGCCGGGCCGCGGAGGCGGCCGCCCGCGCCGGCCACGCGGGGCACGTCGCGCCGACGACATTGAACACGAACCCGGTCGATCAGGACCTGGCGGCGCTCCACCCGGCGGACGGGGGGCCGGAGGCGCCGGAAGGCGGAACGCCCGGCGAGCAGTACGCCCTGGGGGACGTGACCGAGACGCCGGCATTCAAGAAATGGTTCGGGGCGTCGAAGGTCGTGGACGCGGAGGGGAAGCCGCTGGTGGTCTATCACGGGACACATAACACTTTCGACGCCTTCGACATGGAGGCCTCGGGAGACATTGAGATCGGGCAATACTTTACCAACCGGGAATCGGTCGCAGAGGACTACGGCGTCAACGTGATGCCGGTCTATCTGTCCATAAGGAACCCCTACGAAACCACATCCCGGATTTGGTTTGAGACCTTCAATGAAGATGCCCGCGACATTCAAAAAAGGGGATTCGATGGGATTGTTGTTCGCGGACCGCTGCACAGCAGTTCCAAGAATGAAGTGACTTACATCCCCTTCTCTCCGTCCCAGGTCAAATCGGTGAACAACCGCGGGACGTTCGACGCGGCCGACGCCCGGATCCAGTACGCCGTCGGCGAGAAGGAATCGCTCGAAGGCGAGGAGGTCGCCGAGCTGGTCCGGGAGCTGACCCGCACGGTCGGCGGGATCTCCGCCGAGACGCGCGGCGGGGAGATCTACCTCAAGACGCAAGGCGGGCAGGTCTGCCGGATCAAGGGCGTGACCCGGCTCGCCGCGAACAGGATCCAGCTCGACATCGGGTACAGCCAGGCGGCGATGGAGAAACAGACCCCCTACGCGGTCTTCCACCCGGCCACGGAGGAGCGCTCCGCGGAGATCCACCTGGTCCGCGGGGCGGCGGGCGCCTGGACGATCAACCACGAGTTCTACCATTGGCTGGAGGACCTGGGCGTCGTCACGAACCGGGACAAGAACCTCCTCAACCGGAAGATCGAATCGCTGATCCGGAAGGACCCCAAGACCTACGGGCGGCTCCGGGGGCTCTCTCCGGCGGAGCGGCGCGCGGACTGGACCGGGCGGCAGCTCGCCGGGATGTACGACGCGACGACCGAGACGGGGAAGATCCTCGCCCGGATCCGCGGGCTGATCGACCGGATCCTCAACGCCCTGGGGATCCGCACCGCGGGCGGCGTGGTCCGGGACATCCAGAGCGGGAAGATCGTCAACCGGCCGGGGATCCCCGGGACGAGACGGGCGGCCGCGGCGAGCTACGCCATGGCGGGGAAGAACGCAATCGGACAGCAGAAGCTGGACGTCGCCGAACAGATGGAAGCGGAAGGGATCAGCCGCGACAGGATATGGGGAGAGACCGGCTGGTGGAAGCTGGGCGAGGAGTGGAAGTTCGAGATCGACGACAGCGAGGCATTCATCCGGATCCCGGCCGGGGAGTGGAACAAAAAGCTGATGGATACCCCGGCATATACCCTCCCCGGCATCCTTCAGCACCCGACGCTCTACCAGGCTTATCCGAAGCTGAAAGGGATCAAGGTACATTCCAGCGGCTATCCTTCGATGCTCGGCGGCATCGGATCCAAGGCGTTCTACGACGACAAGAACAAGGAGATCCATGTTCTCGGACCGGCGGCCGCTCGCGGGGGCTACAAACCCGTGCGAAAAACCGAGTTGAAGTCCGTCCTCTTCCATGAGGTGCAGCATGTGATCCAGGACATGGAAGATTTCGCCAGAGGCGGGGACGTGAAAGAGTTCACAATTCTGGATCCAGACGCTATATCCAGCAGGCACCACCGGCTTTTCACGGCTGCGCTGCGGTTCAAGGAAAAAGGGAACCCCGAGGAAGTCAGACAAGAACTCCTTGCTGTGGGGTATGAAGCATCGGAGATCGAAGAAGCGGAGAGCGTCAGCAAAAACACGGACGCGGAAACACTTAAAAAAATAAATAAAGAACGTGACGATATTCTCGAAAGGGCGGCAGATCCTTACAAATCATACAGATTACTCGCCGGAGAGGCCGAATCGCGCCTGGTCCAGAAGCGGCTGGAGATGATGCCGGAAGATCGGAAATGGGAACCGCCCTGGATCACCCTGGAGAACATGCTCCGCGAGGAGGGGATCCTCCGTGAAGGGCAGAACATCGAGGACGCCCTGATCCGTCTCCCGCGGAAGGAGAAGTCGGAGCAGTACGCCCTGGGGCCGGAGGGCGGAGAGGCGGCCGGGTCCGTCCGGGCGGAGAAGCTGTCTCCGGGGGAATCCCTCCGGCGGACGGCGGAAGAGCTGACGGGCGCGGCGGGGCAGGCGGCCGGACGGGCCGGCAGCCGGGCCCTGGGGCTCCTGGGCGCCCGGGTCTCCCCGGAGACGAAGGACGCCCTGGGCGTCCTGGCGCGGCATTGGAAGGAGTTCTGGCGGCCCTTCTCGACGGTGAAGGACGGGGAGAAGATCCTCGCGAAGCGCTACGAGGCGATGGGGAACGTCGCCCGGGCGGTCCGCTTCATCGAGGAGATCCACCAGAAGCTCGACGCCTACCCGCCCGAAGTCAAGAAGGATATGTTCTGGTATCTGAACGGGGACATCCCCCTGGAGATCCTCCCCGTGGACGCCCGGGAGACGGCGGAGATGATCCGCCGGCGCTTCGAGACGATCGGGGAGATGCTGGTGGACCGCGGGCTCCTCGCCCAGGGGCAGTTCGACAAGTACCGCGGCCGCTACATCCACTACCTCTACGCCCGGCACGTCCTGGGGGATAAGTTTTCGGACGCCTTTCTGACCTCGACGGGGAAGCTGAACCTCTCCTACGCGAAGAGCCGGAAGGACCTCACGCTCCAGCAGAGGAAGGAGCTGGGCCTGATCGAGGACGCCTCCGTCGCGGTCCCCGTCGGGATGGGGAAGGCGCTCACGGACCTGGCGAAGGCGGACTACCTGGAGACGATCGCCGAGAACGCCGACTGGGTATGGCAGCCCTCCCTCGTCAAGGTCCCGATCGGAAAGCCCCTCAAGGAGCCCGTCCGCGGGAGGACCAGGCGCAACGTGACGATGGGGGTCGGGAAGCTCGTCGAGGAGCTCAAGGCCTACGACCGGATGATGGAGGCCGCGCCCACGCGGGAGGTCGAGGAGATCCGCAACATCCTCCGCGCGGCCCTGGACAAGGCCGAGGCGGCCTCCCATAATATGCCCGGGGACTTCGTGCAGCTCCCGAACTCGAAGGGATACGGCGCCCTGGCCGGCGCCTACGTCAAGAAGCCGATCGCCGACGACCTGATGCCGATCCTCGACGTCGCGACGGACCGCGGGAAGCTCTTCAACGCGGCGCTGGAGATCGAGCGGCAGGGGATGGCGGTCTTCAAGATGGGGAAGGTCGCCCTGAACCTGCCGACGGCGGTGCGGAACGTCGTCTCGAACATCATCCAGAACAACATGCGCGGCCGGCCGCTCTCGAAGATCCCCGGCGACATCATCCGCGCCTGCGAGGAGCTGAAGGCCAAGGGCACGCACTATGAGGAGGCCTTCGGGATGGGCCTCTTCCACACCAACTGGTTCGTCTCGGAGATCAACGACGTCCTGGACGAGTTCAAGAAGGTGAAGGGCGGGCGGATCGACCAGATCCTGATCGCGCTGAAGAACGTCGCCAAATACTACGGGAAGATCGACGACATCAATAAGCTGGCGATCTTCATCGAGCAGAGGAAGGCCGGCAAGACCGTCGACGAGGCGGCCCTGGAGGCGATGAAATGGGGGATGGACTACTCCCTGACCTCCCGCTCGATCAAGGGGCTGCGGCAGACGATCATGCCCTTTGCGACCTACCAATACAAGATCGCGCCGCTGATCGCCGAATCGCTCCGGAAGCGGCCCTGGGTCCTGGCGAAGTACGGGCTCCTCTTCACGGCGGCGAAGGCCGCGGCGATGGCGCTCCACGACCTGGACGACGACGACTGGGACGAGCTGGAGCGGCAGCTCCCCGCCTACATCAAGAAGGCGGGGTCGATGATGATCCTCCCCTGGCAGACGGACAAGGGGCAATGGCAATGGGTGAACCTCGAATACTTCTTCCCCTGGGGGAACTACATGGCGATCTTCCGCGACATGAGGCAGGCGGACCTGGGGGAGACGATCCGCGACGCGGGGATCTCGAACCCCTTCCTCTCGATGTTCGTCACCGGGATCACCGCGCGGGAGGACCAGCCGCCGCTCCACGCCTACTTCGGGACGCCGATCTACAACGACCTGGATCCGGGATGGATGAAGGCGGCGAAGGTCGTCGAATACATGGCGAACACCTGGATGCCCTCGATGCTCACCCGCCAGGGTGCGATCGGGTACACGGGCCGCGCGATCGCCGGCGGGGAGGACCGCTGGGGCCGCGAGGTCACGGGCGCCCAGGCCCTCGGCCGCTGGTTCGGGGCGAACATCGTCTCCGTCTCCCCGGATCAGACCCGGGCCCAGGCCTCCGTCCGGATCCAGGAGAAGCGGAAGGAGCTCTCCCGGATCGAGGCGAACCCCTCCTACGACGAAAAGGAGAAGGCGGCATACCGGCAGCGGTTCAACGAGGAGCTGGCCGAGGTCGCCAAGGAGGCGCCGGCGGCGGTGCTGCCGATCACGAAGGCCAAAGGGCCGGACCCGGTCTATGAGGCGCTCCGCGGGATGGCCGCGGCGGGCTCTCTCCATACCGGGCCGCCGTCGCGGTCGGTCGAGATCGCCGGGGTGCCGCTTAAAATGACCCCCGCGCAGTACGGCCGCTACCTGGAGGCCTCCAGCGAGACGGCCCGGCGGAAGCTCCTCCCCCTGGTGGGGGCCGAGGCCTGGGCGCGGATGAGCGATCAGCGGAAGGGCGAGACGGTCGCGAAGATTGTCGCCGCGGCCCGGAAGGCCGCCCGGCAGAGGATCAAGGCGGAGGTCGCCCGGGAGAACCGGGAGAAGATCCTGGAGGCAAGGAGGGCGAGATAGATGTGGATCATCGACAGCAAGGGGAAGTTCTGGGTATTCATCGCGGCATGGGCCGCGGCCACGGTTCTCTGGCTGGCCGGTTCCTGGGCGGCGATCGAGGCGTACATGCGCCGGCGGAAGGAATGAAAAAAAAGTCGAAACTTTTTTCTTGACATTCCCGCTTTTTGGCCGGAAAATCGTATCCGACCAGGAGGGGACCATGGACCGGATCTGGCAGAAGACGAAGCAGCAGGCCAAGAGGATCGACATCTTCATCATGACCTCCGAGCTCGTCGTCCTGATCGTGGCCCTGGGTGTCCTCTATGCCGCCGCGGTCGAACAGAGCTGGGCGGTTGCGGCGATCGGCCTGTGGTTCCTGGGATTCGCAGCCTGGCACTTTTACAGTTATTGAGGGAGGAACAAAAACGGGCAGAAGCAAACCGGTAGCCAGCCAGCCATAAAGCCAGCCAGCCAAGGTTTGCCCTGCCTGCGTAAAAAAACTGAATAGTTCGGGGGCTGATCCCCCCCGGCACCGAAGACAAATAGAGGCCCGGTCGGCGCGCTTTGCGAAGACCGGGCTTTTTCTATTTGACGCAACCCGACCCACGAACCATTGGAGGTGCAAAATGGCAGATTACATCAACGCACAAACCATCGCCTTTCCCTTCGGCCATTCCGACATGAAGATGCAGGTCGCCTACAACGCGGCCGGCGACGTGGAATACATCGGCCGCGCCCGCCCGGGCGCCCTGGATTCCGCGGCGGAGTGGCAGCTTGCCAAAATCACCTACAACGCGGCCCGCCAGGTGACGCTGGTCGGCCTCGCGAGCGGGACCAACGCCTACACGAAGGTGTGGAACGACCGCGCCACCTATACCTACGCCTAAAGGAGGCCGAACATGGGACAGTCGGTAAAGATCAACCCCTTCACGGGGATGCCGGAGCTCGGGGAGCCCACCTACGGCCTGAGCGTCCGCGGACTCACCAACAGCACGATGACCCCCTCGACGACCGAGATCGTCTGCTCCGACCTGGCCGGATACGGGGACGACTACTTCAACGGCTACTTCCTCCAGATCCTCCTCGGGAACCATGAGCTCCTGACGATCGACGGGGCGCCGGCGCCGGCGGACTTCGCGGCCGGGGCGACCCTCGAAGGGGCGACATCCGGGGAGACCTGCGAGGTCGTCGCGAAGCTGACCTCGACGACCTACATCGTCAAGGAGCGCAGCGGGGCGTTCGACGACGGGGAGATCATCTCCGACGGGACGAACTCGGTCGACTGCGGGGCGGGGTATCCGACCTTCGCGGCCGCGGCGGCGCCGGAGAAGCAGATCCGGGCCGTCACCGACTACGTCTCCGCGACGGGGACCTTCACGACCGGGGCCTTCGGCCAGGTCGTCGAACCCCTCTCCGAGGTCCTCCTGGTCCACGACGCCCTGATGGCGGTCGGGACGAACGACGCGGACAATGTCTTCGACTCCACGCTGGTCGTCAAAAACCGGGACGGATCCATCCTGGAGCGGACCGAATGGATCATCGACGCCCTCGGCGGCGGCCTGGACTTCCGGACGGAGCTCTCGATCGGAGGCCCGGTCGAGGAGAACGCCTTCCAGATGTTCAACATCTCGCTCTTCGACGTGGACGCGGGCGCGATCGCCTCCGCGAAAATCGACATCACCGGGATCTCCGCGACCCTGGAGAAGAGCACGGGCGGCGCGGACTTCTCCGCCGTCGGGGTCACGCAGCCGACCTTCGCCAAGGGCGACGGCCGGGTTTACTGCTCGATCCAGTTCCTCACGGCCGAGTGGGAGGTCGGGGACCTCTACCGGCTGACCGTCTCCGGGATCGAGGCGGAAGTGGACGGGGACACGGTCTATGCGCCGATCGCGGTCTGGTCGAACGTGGTCCTGGAGGCGGCCTCGCTGGACGCCCAGGTTGCCGCGATCCAGACGGACATCGGGGACCCGTCCGCCCGGACGAACCTCCAGAGCATCGAGGCCATGCTCGGGAACCCCGACGGGGCCGGGAAATCCCTCTACCTCAACCTGGGCGACTTCGTCGGCCAGACAAACCTCCAGAGCCTCCTTGCGGCCCTGGGGGTCC
>Ga0105103_10000170_pt1 | contig 35130 bp, 44 predicted proteins | sample PPLLaktember2015_2_FD_79107 | JGI IMG/M metagenome (GOLD analysis project Ga0105103, IMG submission 79107) | Freshwater sediment microbial communities from Prairie Pothole Lake near Jamestown, North Dakota, USA - PPLs Lake P7 Core (6) Depth... | ecosystem: Environmental > Aquatic > Freshwater >...
ATTCTCAAAAGATTAAGACAGGAGATTATTTAAATGCTGATTTTTTCGCAAGTGCTAAGTGTGAATGCGAAGAAAAAGAAGTAAAAGATAAATCAGCAGAATTATTCAAGATATGTAGGCAAGAGGTAGAAAAAAGTATAAGAGAATATCAATCAGAAAATATGCCTATTTTAGCACAGCAAAAGAAATTTATAGCAAATGATGTACCAATACCTGAAGGTTTAGAAGAAAAGAAGTTTAACGCACAAGAAAAAGAAGTTGATAGGCTGCCAACCATAGAAATATAGGTTGGATTTTGTCTGCTTTTCTATACGTATAATATTTCTTTAACTGGTGCCACAGGCATTAAAAGATGAAGTATTGGGATACGTTAGAACAGCAGAGGAAACCTAACTAACCAATTATAAATATGAAGAACAAACAAGCGGAATGGAAAAAAGCATTTAAAGATGAATTCGGCATACACTTCGGTGAGAGTGAATTACAATTTGCTTTAACATTTATTGAAAACCTTTTATGCCAACAAGAAGAATTTTGGGAATTAAAATTAGAAGAAAAGAATAAAATGATTGATAAGTTGATATTAGACGAAATAAGTATCGCACAAAAAGAAGGTCAGCCAACAAGTAGGTTAACAAGTTTGGCTGTAAAATTAGAAGAACAAGTATTAAAAAACGCAAAAGCATTTCAATTATGAAAGACAAAAAACCATTTGAAAAATGTCCCACCTGTGAAGAATTAGGTGAGGACGGATATCTTATTTGGAAAGAAGGCATATCAAAAAGAACAGGGAAACCATATAAGTTTTGGGGATGCAGTAATTACGGATTAGGTTGTCGTTATATATACGAATCACGTAGTCAAAGGTCGGATAATATAATAGGTAATCAATAAAATTATGAGAACAACATTAAAAATATTTAGTATTATAGCAGTAGTTATTGGCTCATTAGCTTTAATAAGCTCAGTAACAGAAGGAGGTCAAGACGCAGGATACTCTTTCTTGGGTGCAGTTATGTTTCTTACTCAAGGTATCCTTGCATTAGTTTATATATCACAACAAAATAAACAATAATTATGAAGATTATATTAAACAAAAAAATCGGAGATGAGGCATTTCAATTTGAGGCAGAAGGAAAAGACACATTTGATACATTAGTAGATATAGCTCAACTTTCTACTATGCCTGATTATTGTCCTTTATGCGAGAGTAAATTTGTGCAGTTAGAAATGAATAAGGGTAAAAGTGAAACAGGTGAATTTACATTTGTTTATGTAAGATGTAAAAAATGTAATGCCAAAGCTCAAATCGGTCAATATAAATCGGGTGGTATTTTTTGGAAAAAGTTTGAGGCATATATACCAAAAGAACAATAATGAAAATCAATTACGGTTCAATAGAAGGAAATACATATCGTAAGTATGTTAATTGGAACAAAGCCGTTTTATGGATGGATAGAGAAATTTCAATACACCAAACGATAGGAGAAAATATCATTAGACTTGGCATAAAAGATGTAGAATTTATTGATAACACAAAGAAAAAGAAGTGGTCGGCATCATTAGATAAAGTAAAAGAGAGTTGGAAGTTAAAGAAAGTTGGTCAAGAACCGCAGTTCTATGTCCCCATTGAGATATTTAAAGAAGAACCCCTATGAAGATAGTCCAGCATAAAGAAAAGATTTGGTCTTTAACAAACGCAGACAAAAAGTTTAGTGAGTTTATTAGGGGTCGTGATAAGAAATGTTTTAGATGTGGCAGCAAAAAAAATCAATTACAAAACTCTCACTACTGGGCAAGGCAATACAACTCTACTAGATTTGAACCCCTTAATTGTATTGCCTTATGTGCTTGGTGTCACACTTTAGCTCCTGATTGTTGGCAAGACGATAGAAATCACGAGTACGAGAGGTTTATGATGAAAAGATTAGGCATAAAAGGATTTGAGGCACTTAAAAAACAGCATTTAGTTCAAATCAAAAGACGAGATGCTATATTAGGAGTAATGAAATTATTAAAAGCAAAATAAAATTATGGGATTTTTAAAAGGCAAAAATAAAAAAATAGAAGAAGCAGTTAATGAAGAACAAAGGCAAAAAGAAGAAGCATTCTTAAAAGATTTAAGAGAAGTAATATCTAAACACAAAATAGACATAAAAGCAGAATTAAGAGTAACAGTAGATGGAATATTCCCTATTCCAGTATTAAAAAAGATAGAAGAACCTAAAACAGAAACAAAACCAGCATAACTATTTAAAAAAGTCCCTTTATTTATTGGGGACTTTTTTATGTCACTTCACCTTACTTCTTTATCTTGCTCAAACTTAACTTTTTTATCTTGTTTCACCTTACTTTTTTATCTCACTTGAACTTAAAAATACCACATATATCGGCATAAACAAAAAACCGACAAAAATAGCAAGTTAAATTAACTTTTGTCGGCATTTTGCTTTTTGGCTTTTAAAGGTTTGGTCTATGCTCCCAGCAATAATTTAATTCTCTATAAACCTGCTTATCGCATAACTTACAAATCTTTTCGCCTTTTTGTTTTTCGCCTTTTAAATGTTTTAATTTGTTATATTCGTCTATCACCTCTTGCGGTGTAGTTTTTAATCTATTAAACATTTCGCCTTTTTGCTTTTCGCCTTTTGTAAGTTCTACTAATTTTCCCTCTAATGTGGTATAAGTAGCAACTTCACCTTTATCACCATTTCTTAAATAAATAAATCCGTGAGTATCTACCATAATATCGGCAAAGATATAACTATTTTTAGCACTTCCAGAAGCTATTTTTATATTAAGAAACTTATTGCCTCCCTGACCTTTCGTGGCTCTTTCGCTTGTTATTGTGGAGTATAGTTTCATATTAGTTATTAGGAGATTTAAAATATCTTATGACCCCAGCATTTACCCCGTCCCAAATAAAATCGGCTAAAAAGTTATAACATTTTCCAATTTCTTTTTTTTCTTTTTCACAACAACCCATTTCCTCTAACATTTCGTCAAGATAGTTTAAACTATCCATAAGATTATTATAAGTATATTTTTTCATATTATTCTTCTGTTAAATCACAATATATTTCTTCTTCGTCATTATTTTCGGCTTTTAATCGTGGTATTAAACCATTAGCAACCCCCAATTCTTCAATAATGATATGATTTTCAAAGAAATCACTATCATTAGAAAAGAAATTAGTAATCTGTTCAGGATTATGGGCTTTAACGATATAATCACAATACACTCTATATTTTAATTTTTTCATAATTTTTAAAGACCTTTCCCACTTGCCAAAGGATTTAGTCCTTTATAATGCCGTTTTGAGCTACAAAACAGCACTAAAAAGACCTAACCTATCTCTATTGTTTCCATTTTATAATCTTGTTTATAGATTAGATTTAGGAAATCTCCTGCTTGGTCGTCTTGATTTAAAACAATAACATATTTTTCGTTATTAAATAGTTCTTTCAGGTTGTCTTTGTGTAGCCCATAGTTTTCGGCATTTTCTTCTGTATATTCTACATTTTGTTGTTTTAAATAAGCCCTATTAAATAATTCTACATAGTTCATATTTTCTTCTTCATATTCTTTCGCCACTTCTTCTATCCACTCCTCAACTTGTCTTATCGCTAATATATTATCTTTTGGATAACCTAATCGGCAATAAGCAACTAATAATTTTAATGCTTCGTATGTTTCTTTGTTCATATTTTTGTTATATTATTTAACTTATCGGCACACATTTACTAAATTATTACTTGACCACACAAGAGCCAAGCAAATAATGAACAGCACGACATTTAACAACAATGACCAACAAAGTTTTATTTTCATATTTTTATTATTATTTTATTATACTTACGACCTTTCGGGCAGATTAAGACCCTTTATAGCTCACTATTTGAAGCACATTTAACATATTAAAATTGTTTGTCGGCTTATAGTGAGCTAATAAAGAGCTTTAAAGCTCCCTATCAACCCTTTGGATAATCTCAATAACCTTATTGGCTTCCTTATCGTCATATTCGTATTCGTTATTCTTAATCTTGTAGAAAGTTCCCTGCGACCCAAAACTAATATCATTACATAAATGTTTCTTAATTAGTTCCCACTCTTTTTTGTTTAGTTTTATCATATTTTTTATTTATATGTTTTGATAAATAACTCTAATTCTTCTTTTGTATGTTCATAATCTTTCCAACTATCATAAAAATCATTACATAATTTTTCATACCCAAGCCAATTAAAAACATATTCTTTAAATTGTTCTTCTGTCATATTACCCTTTTCTTGTTCTAATATCTCTAATGCTTTCTCTTTTAATTGTTCTAATTTTTCTTGTCTTGTCATATATTTATAATTTATTTAACTCTTTTATCGCCCCACTATAAGAATAATAAACTTCACCTATATCACTACTATCGTCTAATATCTCAAACCAATTATTATTGCCCCAAAAATCTATTATTCCTTTTTTTTCGGCTTTATTTTGTCCTTCAAGCAGGGCTTTGTCGTTAGGATATTCTGTCCATAAGTCGTCCCTATTTTCTGTATATCTATCGTCTATATTGCTATAAACTCTAATAATACCCGTTGCTACTAATATATTTTCTCCTTTCTTTGCTATAACACCCTCGTAGAAAAAACTATCGTCGCAACCTCTTATCTTTTTTTGGTATATTTTCATATTTTTATTTAATTATACTTCTAAAATCTCCACCTAATTTATTTATAGGGATTTGTTGTATTATTTCGCCTTTTACTTCTCTTATCAACATTAAGAGTTGGGCTTCAATACAACCCTGTAAATCGCTTCTTGTAAAATCGGCAACATTATCTATTATATCAAGTATTTCATTTTCATACTTGAACATTATCTCTATTTCTTTATCCATATTATTATTGTTATTTTAATTATTCGGCAGATTAAAAATACCTTTTTATATCCTACCAATTAAGAAGCTGTTATCTTTATTTAAAATGATTGTCGCTCTATTGATAGGATAAAAGAAGTTATCTTTACTCCTTATCTCTACTATCCAACCCTTGAAGGATAGCAGAGGAAAGAGTTAAGCTTCTAATTCTATTTTTACTACATATAAAGGGCTTCCTTTTCGGGCTATTACTTGAACATTTCGCCATAAGTCCTTTTCTCTTATACCTTCAATAGAAGTAGTATTTTTTAAGTCCTCTCCTAATATCTTTTTATATCCGATTATTATTTTATATTTTCTATCTTCCATAATTTTATTATTATTTATGTTATTTATTTACCAGCATTTTCTAACTCCCATAAATCATTTTCTACTTCTTTCCAATATGGCTCAATAAAATCAGTAGGCTTTCTTCCAATCATTTCTTTTAATCTTTTAATCTCTTTATCTATTAACTCTTTAACTAACTCGCCACATTTTTTAGTATATTCCATAATTTTATTATTATTTATGTTATTTATTTATCCGACCTTTTAAGTTCTCCACACCCTCTACCTACTATTGATTTTATATTAAAGCAAGGGATATGTCAAGACCTATCAAACAAATCAAGCACACTAAAACATATCAAAAATCAATTCCCTCACAAATCAAGACCTACTAAACTACCTTTAAACTACCAAAGGGGCTTTACAAAGCCATTTAGGGCGATAAACTAAAAGAAGCCGATAGGCATAAAAAAGTATTTACGAACAAATAAATAAAGAGTAATACTTTAAAAGAATTATCGTCATATATATAAAGGAGCAATTTAATTAAATGCTTCAAAATAAAAACAACACCACGAAATAAGTTTTACCTGTTCATCAGGTTTTTGGTGTATATATAATTTCATAATTGCCGATAGGCATTAAAGAAATGTTAAAAGCAAAGAAGATAAATAAAGGCGACATTAGAAGAATAACAGCAATTAGTAAAATCTTGGGCAGTAAGAATAAAAACAAAAAGAAATCTATGATAGAGAGTGGATTTAGTTTAAACTATGCTAATAATCCTTCACAATTTATGAATACAAAGAAGGTTAGAAAGGAATTAGATTTCCTTAAATATGAATTAGAGAGAATACAGGAACAAATGGATAGGACAAGGAATAAAGCTAAATACAAAGAATTGGCAGATACCTATCAAGGTTTTAGTAAATTATCTCAATTATTAGGTGGCAACCCAACAGAAAAGATACAAATTTCAGTAGAAGATAAGGACTTAATTGATAGAGCTTTTCAAAATAATACATAATTTGTAGGGCAAATGTAAAGTCCTCGTATTTTGGCAGTTAGGAAAGTTAGCTCTATAAATGCGATTTACCAAGCGGTGAGTGAGTATATCAAACATCAGCAGGAAAAAGGCAGTATATAGGAATTAAGAGAGTATATATTTATTCTATTAGTTGCCGACAGGCAGAATAGGATAGAACAAGAACAATAAGAATAGATAGATAGGGGGTAGGGTAGCCGTATGCCCTTAATCTTTATTCCCTTGTTCATATGTACGTCCCTCCACTAGTATCTAGAACCTATTTTTAGTCAATTATGAGCATATTAAAGGAAATCAGTAGAGTAATACGTAGCAAACAGTACGTCCTAGGAAACGAACTAAAAGCCCTTGAGAATGAAGTTCAACGTTATTTGGGGGTAAAGTACGCAATAGGCGTTAATAGTGGCACAGATGCCCTGTTAATCAGTCTGAGAGCATTAGGAATTAGGAGGGGAGATGAAGTAATTACTAGTCCATTTACTTTTGTAGCAACAAGCCAATCTATAGCTAACTTAGGAGCAATACCAGTTTTTGTAGATATAGGGGAAGACCTGAATATAAACGTTAATTTAATAGAGGAAGCAATTACAGAACGTACCAAATGTATTCTTCCAGTTAATTTATTCGGCAAACAGGCAGACCTAAGGAGAATTAAAAGTATAGCACGTAAGTATAGGTTAAAGGTTTTAGAAGATTCGGCTCAAGCCTTTGGTCTACCACTAGAAGGAGATATGGCTTCAATTAGTTTTTATCCCACCAAGAAGCTAGGAGGTATGGGGGACGGTGGTATGATTATCACTAATTCCAAGAAACTGGCAGATAAGTGCTTTTTATTAAGAAATCACGGTTCAGACCCCAAGTTTAAATACAATCATTTAGTAGTAGGTTACAATTCACGGTTAGACGAGATACAAGCGGCAGTTCTGAGATATAAGTTAAAAAGCCTTCCTAAATATTTTTCATATGATAAATCTAAATACTACCCTATTCCATTACATCTCCAACCTTGTTTTGCGTATCTGGGGTATCAAGAAGGAGATTTACCACAAGCTGAGAAGGAAGCAACTAGGGTGGCATTACAACAACATATACAAGTCAGCAAATATAGGAAAAAACACGAGAATAGGCAGTTATGTAGAATTGGGGGAAAATGTAAAAATTGGTAATAACTGTAGTATTCAATCATTTGTGTTCATACCTAAAGGTATAACTATAGAAGACAACGTATTTATAGGTCCAGGTACAATTTTTTTAAATGATAAATATCCCCCGTCAGATAATTGGGGAACAACACTAGTAAAACAGGGAGCTAGAATAGGAGGAGGATGTATTATCCTTCCGAACGTAGTGATAGGAGAGAATGCTTTAGTAGGTGCAGGAAGCGTGGTTACCAGTTTAATCCCACCTAATGAGGTGTGGTTTGGAAATCCAGCTAAATTTTATAAAACATTATGAAAATAATCGTAACAGGGGGGTCGGGATTTGTGGGAAGTAACACTATTCCCGTTTTAGAAGAAAGAGGATATGGAGTTTTAAACTTTGATTTAACAGAGGGTCTTGATATTAGAAACATAAATCAATTATTAGGAGCAATAGAACCAGGAGATAAGGTTCTACATTTAGCCGCAATAGCAAGATTTGCTGAAGCAGACGCAGACCCATTAACGGCTTGGGAAACAAACGTACTAGGAACTCAAAACGTAGCAAAAGCGTGTAAAGAAAAAGGAGCAGAAAGATTAGTTTATAGTTCTACTGGTAGTGTTTATATGCCGATTAACGAAGAACCTCCTATTACTGAAAAATTTATAGCAAAGGGTAACTCAGTTTATGGATGTTCTAAGTATATAGGCGAAGAATCAATTAGAAGGGAAAACGTCAAACATATCATTTTAAGATATGCCCACTTATACGGGGAAGGTAAGGTTGGTCACGGGGCAATAGGAGGATTTATAAGTCGTATGTCTAGAGGTTTAGCTCCTACTTTGTATGGAGGAAAACAAAGTAATGACTTCACTTACGTAAAAGACATAGCGTTAGCCAACCTAATAGCATTAACTACTGATAAACCATTAGTATTTAATGAGGTATATAACATCGGAACAGGTGAAGAACTGACTACCGAAGACGTATTCAATATAATGGCAGAACGATTTAACTATCATAAAGCATTTGAGAGGTTTCCAGTTAGAACGGTAGACCCATTAAGGTTTATGTTTAGCGTAGAAAAGGCAGAAAAGTTACTAGGATTTAAGGCGAAATATAATTTTAAAGATGGATTAGATGATTATTTAAAGGGTGGTTCTATCCCTGGTTGGATAGACCGTGATGGGAATGCTTAATCCAAAGGTTAGCGAAATAGTTAAAAATGGGACGAAGGAACAACGGGTATATGCTTGTAGTAAGAGTTTCCCGCATTTTGCAATATACTACTTTACTGAATATTTTTCTTATAAGTCGGCAGACTTCCATTGGGACTTCTACGAAGATTGTCAAAAATTAGTAGACGGAACATACAAGGAAGCGGCTTGGATAGCATTTAGAGAAAGTGCTAAAACAAGTATCGCTAAAATATTTATAACGTGGTGTGTATTATACGCCAAGAAACATTATATAAATTATGATTCTTATGACAAAAGTAATTCAGAAGCTGCGTTATTTGATATTGCTGTTTCGTTGCAGACTAACAAGAAAATCCTGTCAGACTTCGGGCAGTTGTACTATCCAAGTAGACAAAAAACCGCAGACGGAGATTTAAAAGAAGCCAAGATTAAACGTATTAGTAATTTTATAACAGAGAATAAGGTCAAAGTAGAAGCGTTTTCTACTCAAGAACCTATTAGAGGACGTGTCTATCAGAATTGGCGACCAGACTTAGTTATATTTGATGATATAGAGTCAGCCAAGACTAAAGATTCATATCCTACAATTTTAAAAATAAGAGCACATATAGACGAATGTAGGGCAGGTATTCCTGATGATGGAGCAATACTTTATCTGGGGAACTACATCACAGAAGACGGAGTAATCGCCTACATAATGGATATTTTAAAAAATCGTGTAAATGCAGTTATTAGAAATATACCAGTAATTAAAGATAATAAACCAACTTGGTCAGATAAATATACACTTACAGACGAAGAAGCAATTTTAAAAAATAAAGATAATACGGGGAAACAACTCATTTCATTAGAAGCAAAGAGGAGAGATTTAACAGATAGGGTATTTGAAACTGAAATGATGAATAATCCAGCTAAAGCTGGTGACCACATATTTGATAGGTCAGTAATGGACGCAAGAGCAAAACTATGTACTGAACCTAAAGATATAAGTGCTGGTCTTAAAATATGGTTTGAATACAATCCTACCCATAGATACGGAATAGGAGCAGATACGGCAGAAGGAATAGGACGAGATAGTTGTGCATCAGTAGTTATAGATTTTTCTACATTACCCAGTAGGGTAGTGGCAACATACGAAAGTCCAGTTATACCACCAGACTTATTCGGACACGAACTTATCAGACAAGGTAATATGTATGGAAAATGTATTTTAGCACCAGAGGTTAATAACACGGGATACGCCACAGTAGCAGTATTGGGAGAACATTATTCAGAGAGTAAAATATTTCACCACACTACCAGAGATAAGATTACCAACGAGGAAAACAAGAAAATGGGTTGGCATACCAATAGTTCAACTAAACCTTCGGCAATTTATGAATTAAAATCTGCAGTAGAAGATGGTCAACTGGAGATATATGACTTAGACTTAATTAACGAATTATCACATTACCAGATTAGGGATTTAAAAACAGCAACTAAGAAACCTGGAATGACTCGTCACTTTGATAAATGTCTGGCATTAGCCATAGCGTGGCAATTAAGAGATGAAGCCAGACCTAGTTCAGATAAAGGAATAGAACAAAAAATTCAGCAGGTCAGAGCTGAACGTCAAAATGAGTTCTATAGTTTATGAGTCCATTTCGTAGCGAAAAACAAAGACGTTATCTTTGGATGAAAGAACCAGCAGTAGCAAAACGCTGGACAAAAAAGTATGGTTCAAAGATAGTCAAAAAAAAGAAAAATGAAGGGAAAAAATGAAATAGGGGAAGAATTCGAAAAGATATTAAGAGAATATAACGACCCCCAAAAGAAGAAACTACGTGAGTTAGAAGAAAAACGTAGAGAAAATTTAGAATACAAACTACAAGATTTAGGTCTTGAATAAAATGAAAACTGAGCAAATTTTTAAAGTATTTGAAAACGAAATAAAAACGTATCAAGAAGATAATATAGAAATATCCGAGGGGGTATCGTCTTCTCAATTTAAATTAGTAAAAAGAATTTCTCTTTATGAGAATCAACAATATCCTAAAGGAAAAATAGATAGTCAAGGGGATTACAAATACTGGTATGATATTATAACTCCAAGAGTTAATGACGAAGTTAAAAATATAGATTTTGACAGAAAAGATATTGTACTCTATTCAGATTCATTTAGAGATAGAGCTGCAATTTATATAAGTAATTTACAATTAAAAGACTGGTTAAAACGAACAGGACAAGGTGAAAAACTTAATGATGCTGTTGAGGAGTTTTCTGCTTGGGGAAATGTAGTTTGGAAAAAAGTTAAGAAAGGATATATAAAAGTAGACCTTAAGAATTTTTATGTTATTAACCAGACGGCACAATGTTTAAGTGAAACAACAGTTATAGAAAGACATTTATTTACTCAATCTGATTTAAGAGAAAAAGAAGGTGTTTGGGACAATGTTAGTGAGGTTATTGCAGGTTGTGCTAATAAACAATTTAGAGCAACAAAAGAAGCAAGTCCATTAGATACCTCTAATCCTTATTATGAAATCTATGAAAGAAATGGAGAAATAAGTGAGGCACAATTAAAAGAAGCACAAGGTAAAAATGGCGGTAGCGAAGATAAATATGTATTAGCAAAAATTATAGTAGCGGGTGTGGGAGATGAGAGTAAAGAACCTAAGAAGTATGTTTTATTCGCAGAAGAAATTGGAGAAATGCCTTATAAAGAGGCACACAGAGGAAGATATAAAGGTAGATGGTGGAGAGAAGGTTTATACGAAGTATTGTTTGATTGTCAGACAAGAGCAAATCAATTAGGAAATCAAATCGCAAAAGGATTAGAATGGGCATCTAAAACCATATTTAAAACTAATGACGATACTTTTGTATCTAATTTGTTAACTGATTTAAGAAATGGTGACCTTTTAAGAACAAAAGATGTAAGTCAAATTGAGGTTCGTATGCAGGGATTAGACCAGTTAATGGTTGATTGGAATAGGAACTTACAAACCGCAGATAGATTAGCAAATAGTTATGAAGTAGTTAGGGGTGAAACGTTACCTTCTAATACTCCATTCAAACTTGGTTCCTTAATGGACCAAAATGCAAATAAATTATTTGACTTCTTACGAGAAAAACTTTCATTAGGATTTGAAGACTTAATTGAGAATTGGATATTACCAGACCTATTAAAAGAATTGAGAACTAAGACAATAATTGACCTTACTAATAGCGAAGAAAATCTAAAAGATTATTATCAAATGGTAGTTGATGCTTGGTATAATATAAATTTACCAGTATTACCTCCTCATTCACCAGAATTAGCAAAAACAATTAAAGAAGAAAAACTTGCAGAACTTACCGAAAACAAAAAAGCAGTTTTAAAAATAGAAAAAGGATTCTGGGATAATTTCTATCCTAGAGTTAAGGTGGTTATTAGTGGAGAGAATGTAGCATTAGCATCTGAACTTGAAAGTATATTCTCATTTACCCAATTAGAATCAGACCCAATTAGACGAACAGCACTTATTGAAATGGCAATGGCAAAAAAGAATATTGATATATCTAGTCTTCCTAAAACAATGCCACTTACCCCAGAACAGCAAATGCAAATACAGCAAGGACAACAAGCACCGCAACCAAACGCAATGGCGGCAGAAATGTCTAGCCAAGCGAGTATTAAAAAATAGTTATGAGTAATATAAAACAATTCTTAGATTCAGCATCAGGAAAAGAAATGAAGGATTTATTGTTGGCTAAATATCGTGAATTAAAAAGCATAGACAATATTAAGGATTGTGAAACACCCACAGCACAGGCAATAGAAATAAAGGCAAATAAAAAAGCAGCAGAAAAATTAAGAAATATTTTAGAAGTAATAGTTTCAATAGAAGAATTTAACGAAACAAGTCAAGAGAAGGACCAATATTATAGTATATGACCAATGGTTTTCGTAAAGTTATTGTGTTGGCACCCCATACTGATGACGGTGAATTGGGATGTGGTGGCACAATGGCAAGGTTTATAGAGGAAGGAAAGGAAGTTTATTATGTGGCTTTTTCGTCTGCAGAAAAATCAGTTCCAGAAGGATATCCGAAAGATATTTTGACCAGAGAGATTAAAAAGGCAATGAAAGAATTAGGACTACCAGACGACCATTTAATTTTATTTGATTATGACGCAAGAACATTCCCAGAATATCGCCAACATATATTAGACGATATGATTGAATTGAATAGAAAAATACAACCTGACTTAGTATTATTACCTTCAACATTTGATACCCACCAAGACCATCAAATTATATCACAAGAAGGATTTAGGGCGTTTAAAAAGTGTAGTATATTCGGATACGAAGAACCGTGGAATAATCTGACTTTTACCACCAACGGACTTGTAAGATTAGAAGAAAAACATATTGATAAAAAAGTAAAAGCATTATCAGGCTATCAATCACAGTCCAAAAAGTATTATATGTCAGAAGAATTTACGAAAAGTTTAGCAAGAACAAGGGGAGCACAAATAAATATTCCTTACGCAGAAGCCTTTGAGGTACTCAGATGGACAACCTAAATTATTTTAGAAATACACTTGATACTTATAAAGACGGACCAAAAGCGGTAAGTTGGGGCAATAAATTATCACAAGAAGTAAGGTTTAAAGTATTGTGTGAAATAGGAACAATACACGGAAAATCAATATTAGATGTGGGATGTGGATTGGGAGATTTATATGGATATTTAGAAGACCCGATAATAAATTATACAGGATATGATATCGTTTCAGAAATGGTAGACGGTGCCAGAAAGAAATATCCAAAAGCAAAATTTATATATTATTATCCGACAGAAAAATTTGATTATGTATTAGCATCAGGAATATTTAATTTAGAGATACTGAATTGGCAAGATACTACATATACAACAATTAAAAAAATGTTTGAAAGTGCCAATATAGGAGTAGGTATCAATTTTACAAAAAGGAGTAGTTCAGCAAAAAATGAAATAACTCATTATTCAGACCCGATAGAGATTATGAAGTTAGTAGCACCATTAACACCAAAGATGACAATGAGGGCAGATTATAAACCAAACGATTTCACAATATTTTTATATAAATGAAAATCGCAATACATCAACCGAATTTCTGTCCCTGGCTTGGATATTTTGATAAGGCGGCAAAATCAGATATATTTGTAATTCTAGATAATGTCCAATACGAAAAGAACTGCTACACAAATCGCACAATGATAAAAACACCAAAAGGAAAAGAGTGGATTACAATGAGTATTAAAAAAAAGTTTCCACAATTAGTTAAAGATGTAGAGTTTGCTAATTTTGTACAAGACCGAGATAAAATTTTAAAAACAATAGAGTGTAATTATAAAAAAGTAAAAGGATTTAAAATAGTATTTCCAATATTACAACGTATATTTGGAGGGGAGTGGAAATATCTATCAGGATTTAATATAAGTTTAATAAGAGATTTCGTAAATATATCAGAAAAGAAACCGCAGATAGAAGTAGCCTCAGATTACGATTTTAAAGGCAAATCAACAGAACTTTTAATAGAGATTTGTAAAAAGTTTAAGGCAGATACATATTTATCAGGTAGTGGTGGAGAAGATTATCAAGAAGAAGAAAAATTCAAGGAGGCAGGAATAAAATTAGAATATAATAAATTTGAACACCCAACTTACGAACAATTATGGGGTGAATTTATACCAGGTCTTAGTGTAATTGATTATCTTTTTAATACAACTATATGATATTTATTTGCGAGATTTGCGAAAAAGAATTTAAAAATGCAGGTGGGTTAAGATTACATAATTTTAAAAAACACAAAAAAGACGAGAATGGATATGGCGACAATACTTTAGTTAGAATTGAATTATATAAAACAGACACAAATGAATTTGTACTAACTTATCCAGTTATGGGAAAACAAGCAATAAATAAGGCGATAGAAAATGCTAAAAAAAGACATTATAAGATAGTAATTAAAAAGGTCGCATAATTCACAAACAAAATTATGGATGAAAATACAGAGTTAGAGGAACTCTTAAAACCTCAAGACGAGAATGAGAACTCTGAAAATCTCACGGATGTAGGCGAACTTCCGATAGAAGATAAGGTCGTCAAATTGGCTGAAGCAAATAAGCAATTATTTATGAGAGCCAAAAAAGCCGAAGCGGAACTCAAGGCTAAAAGAGAGAGTCCCAAAGAGCCACAAGCTCCTGTACCAACTCAAAAATCTACTCTACCCGCAGAAAGCGATATTCAAAGTATCGTAGACCGCAGATTAGAGGAAAGAGAATTAGAATCTCTTGATTTAGAGGACGGAACTAAAAGTAAGATTAAAGCCTACGCAAAAGCCGAGAATGTTTCCATAAAACAGGCTATGAAATCCGAATACTTTGATTTTATCAAAGCTAAGGAAGAAAATGCCCGAAAGGTTGACGAAGCATCTATTGGTGGAAAGCATAGGGCTCCAGCTCAAAAAGAGTTTTCTGCTTCAAGTCCTGACGATTTTGACCTCACTACGGAGGAGGGAAGAAAAGGATACGAGGAGTATAAAAAATTCCGCAGCGAGAAGTCTTAGTAGAGTTAGGGGTTAAATTCCGTTTAAAAAATGGCTTATATTTCAAATTTAGCCTCGCAAGATTTAGCTACAGCATTTAATGCTCAACATTGGGCAAAAGAAATGCAACTGACATACTTTAAAGAGAATGTCGGTCGTGCTTTGGTTAGCGAATCTTTATCATCTCAATTAGTAGATGGTACAAGGATTAACAAACCATACAGAAAAACTCTTGCAGGAACAGATTATACCAAAGGAACAGCGATTTCTAGTTGGAATAATCTCGGGGGAACAAACGAATATCTGGACATTGACCAAATAAAATTGGTACCAATGTACGTTGATGATGTTGATAAACTTCAGAACAAATGGGACTTAGCAATGATTTATGCTCAAGATTCTCAGAGAGTTTTAAACAACTTGATTGACCAAAAGATATTCTCAAGGTATTCAGACGCATACTCTTACATTTCTGCTCAAGACTTGGGTGGAAGTGGAACTGGTGCTGTCGCAGTAGGGTCTTCTAATATCAAAAATCTTTTCACAGTTGCCGATAGAAACTTAACTAGTTTTAATAGGACTTCTGGAAACAGATTTGCTGCAATTGGTCCAAGATTATTGGAACAATTAAAGTTAGATGTTAGCAATAGAGAAACACAGTTCGGAGATAAAGTATATGAAAATGGATTTATTGGTCCTCGTTTTGGTTTTGACCTTTACTTGACTAATAATATTCCTTTCACTTCTTTATTCACTACTTCAAGTATTCCCGTTGATGGTGAAACCATCACAATAGCTGGTGTCGTATTTACTTGGGAAGCTCACGGAACAGCTTGTTCAACAGCAGGTGAAGTTGATATTGGAACAACCGAAGATGAGGCTTATGCTAATTTAGTGTTAGCAATCAATGGTACAACCGCTGGAACTACATCAACTTATTGCGAAGTATCTGATTCAGATAGGGAAATTCTTAACAATACTGGTATTGTCGCTTCTTATACAGCTCACGCATTAGTTATTAGTGGTTATGGAGATGTAATTATGGCTGAGGCTACCACAAATTGTGCAGTAACAAATCACATTCAATATCCTTTATTTGGAATAAAGGGTGCAATGGAATTTGTTTGCTTAAAAGAGCCCCACGTTGAATTCAGAACTTGTGAAAATTTACTTGGTAGAAAGATTTATGCTTGGACCAACTATGGTATCAAGACGTTTAACGAAGGAAAGAAATCCTTAGTTTATGCGAAAGTTGATGCGAGTGCTTGGGTCTAAGTAATTACTTATTAGGGCGGTAGTTAATCTTCCGCCCTAAATAAGAAAGGTCGGTAAGTGATTATCCACTCGGATAATCCTCTTAATCAAAATTAAGACAAAACAAAGATGGCAAAACAATTTAACCGAGCTGTTGGTATATCTGGAGAACCCAGAACTATTAACAGTATCGGATTAACAGCGATTAGATACGATGGTGTAGGAAATATAACAGAATGTAAAGGTTCAAGTAAGCCAACTGACGGTTCAGTTGGATACGCAGTAGGTTGTATCTGGACAGATACAGATTCTGGTGTCGGTGCTACTTTTTATATCAACGAGGGGTCAATAACCTCTTGCGATTTTAATGAGGTAGGTGCTGGTGCTCAGGGTGCTACTGGTCCAACAGGTATTTCTGGTGTATCAGGTGTCACAGGTGCTACTGGTCCTTCTGGAGTTTCAGGAGTTTCAGGTGTATCTGGTGTTACTGGAGAAACAGGTGCTGCTTCAACAGTAGCTGGACCAACTGGAGAAATGGGTCCTGGCGGAAGTCGTGGACCAACAGGTCCTACTGGTATGTCTGGGGTTTCTGGAGTATCTGGAGTATCTGGAGTTACAGGTCCTTCTGGTATGTCTGGGGTTTCTGGAGTAACAGGTATGTCTGGGATATCGGGAGTTAGTGGTGTTTCAGGAGTAACGGGAGAAACAGGACCAACTGGAATGTCTGGAGTATCAGGCGTAACAGGTCCAACAGGTGCTCCTGTATTTGAAACAGTTACTATAGCCCTCACAGGAAGTAGTCAGACTGGAAGAAGTAGTGCCTATACAACTGGTTCTACGATTCACAGTTATTACATTTCTTCTATGACAGGCAATCCTAATCCTTCAGTAACAACCTTAACTAAAAATACATTAGGTTTAGATGCGGCTTTATCTGTCACACCTGGTGGGACAGACGCATATACAATTACTGTACTTTTATTGATGGCTTAAATTAAATTCTTTTTGAGGATTTTCTTGCAAAGTAAAATCCTCTCCTAAGGAAAATAAATTAAAAATATGGCAAATAATTACGCATACATAACTGCTGCCGCACCAACAACTACAACGATTGCGACAAGACCAGTTATTTTATCAGGTATAACACTAAATAAAGCAATTGCTACGGGAGTAATTACTATTTATGATGGAGTAGATGTATCAAGTGGAACAGTAATTGGAATTATTACTTCACCCGCATCTTTACTTCAAAATCAAGTATCTTTAGATTATCACGACATTGAATTAAAAAAGGGATTAGTAATAGTAACTTCAATAGCAGCACAAGATATTTTAGTAGCTTATAGATGTAATAATTAAAAATGAAATTAAGTTTCGCCATAATCGCAAAAAATGAAACTAATTCTATTGAAAAATGTCTTAAAAGTTTGGTTGGAGCAGATGAAATAATAGTAGTTGATACTGGTTCAGAAGATAATACAGTAGAATTAGCAAAGAAATATACCGATAAAGTATATACCGATTATAAGTGGGACGATAATTTCGCAGAGGCAAGAAATTGGGCAATATCAAAATGTACTGGAGATTGGATATTCACGATAGATTGTGATTGTGTTTTAGATGCAAGTTTTGAACAAATTAAAAAAGAAATTGAATTAGCAGAAAAAGACGGTAATCAAACAGTTCAAGTTCAATGTTATGAAATAAGTGGTACTACCTCACATTGGCTTCCTTTAATTCATAAGAACGACCCAAAAATATTTTGGAGTGGAGAAGCACATAATCACTTATCAGCAGATTCTGGATATAGGGGTGAAATTAAAATAGGATATTGGTATAGTGATTCGCATTATAAAGACCCAGATAGGACATTTAGAATACTTAAAAAAATGGTCAATAAAAGACCAGAATGCGTTAGAGAGAAATTTTATTTAGCAAGAGAATATTGGTATAGAAATGATTATATTACCGCTATTCATTGGTATAAAAAATATTTAGCAGTATCTACTTTTGGTGCTGAAATGGCAGACGCATATCTTACTTTAGCTAGATGTTATTGGCATATACAAGAAGGGGACTTAGCCAGAACTTGTTGCTTACAAGCAATAGGACTTAATACAAATTTTAAAGAAGCATTATTATTTATGGCAGAAATGTCTGGTCCTGGAAACGCAAAAAGATGGGAAGAATTTGCAAAAACAGCAACTAATGAAAGTATATTATTTGTAAGAGTACCATAATGCCAACAAGTAGACCAAACCATATAGGATATTTAGCAACACAAGTCTTAGAATTACAACCAAAATCAATTCTTGACATAGGTATAGGGTTCGGTGGAAAAGGAATGATTTTTCGTGAGATGACTGATATTTGGAATGGCAGATATAATAAATGGGAAACTCGCATAGATGGAATAGAAATATTTAAAAAATACATAGGAGATTTACAAAAGAAGATTTATACAAAGATTTATATAGGCGATGTTCTAAAGATTATAGACACACTTCCAGATTATGATTTTATTTATATGGGAGATGTTATTGAACACCTCACCAAAGAAGACGGAAAAATACTTTTAGACAAATTAAAAAGAAAAGGGAATATAGTAATAATTGCTACGCCACTTATTGTTTCTAAACAAGGAGCAATAAATGATAACAATAATGAAAAGCATTTAAGTCAATGGAGTTACGAAGATTTTAGAGGTGCGTCAGATATAAATACATTTGGTAGTGTTTTAGTAGTAAAGTTTGAGAAGATGAAGATTTATTATTGTGACGCAATGAAAACTTTTGGAGAGAAATTAAAGATGGAAAGATATAACCCAGAAACAGATAGGGGAAAACCAGTATTCTTTCAAGGATTATATTTTGAAGAAGATTATCAAATATTCTTAAATCATAAAGGTTTTAAATGGGTATTTTGGAACGGGTCTGATGTTTTAAGAATGCTTAATAATCAAAATTGGATTGATATTATAAAGAGTTTTCCAAATATCAAACATACTTGCCACAATAAACAACTTCAAGACGAGTTAAAAAGTATTCATATAGACGCAGAAATTAAACCTATCTTTTTTGGGGATATTACAAAATATCCCATTTCGTATAGGCAATCAAATAAACCGCAAGTATATATGACCTGTAATGAAAGTAGAGAAGAAGAATATGGAATACCACAGGTTTTAGAAAAAGCAAAAATATTACCAAACATTAAATTTCATATTTACGGTATAAATGGACAGAATACTAATAATGTAATTTATCACGGTTGGGTTAAAGAAGAACAAATGGATAAGGAGATTAAAAACTTTCAAGGTTGTATTCGCATAATAAAACACGATGGATTTTCGCAAACAGTAATGAAATCAATTCTAATGGGACAATATATAATAAAAGATTTAGAAGAATTACAATTTTTAAAAGATAAAAAAGAGCCAAATAATATAAGAGAAGAATTTATTAAAATATTATGAGTTGGACAAACGAAAATAAACATACATCAACATTTACTGGTCAAGGAAAGAATACTTCTACTTGGGATAAGGGGACTTGGTATCTTTTACAAGAAAATGGAGATTTTTTATTACAAGAAAACGGAGATAAAATAGTTTTAGACCAAAGTTGGAATTTTAAAAACGCAATAACTTGGACTAACCAAACTAAACACTAATGGCAAATAAGTATTGGGTACACGGTACAGGTAATTGGTCAGACAATACAAATCATTGGGCTGATTCTTCGGGTGGTTCAGAGGGTGCAGATTTACCAACAAGTTCAGATGATGTATATTTTGATACAAATTCAGGATTAAGTGGCGAAACAATTACAATTACAGCCCCAGGACAAGTTCAATGTCGTAATTTTATTTCTACTACGGGAGTTAGTTATACCTTAAATTCTACAACAGATAATATAGATGTTTATGGTTCATTAACACTTGAAAGTGGAATAACAACAACGGGATATTTATGTTTTAATTTCTGGGCAACTACTCCTGGACATACCATAACAATAAATAATGCAACCCTTGATGGTGATATCAATTTTGAGGGTGTGGGTGGTATTTGGACACTTCAGGATGATTTATTAACAACTGGAAAAATTATTCAAGAAAATGGTACTTTTGACGCTAATGACCACAATATAACTGCTGGTACTATTGATATTGAAAGTTGGCAAGAAGAAAATATATCAACCGTTTATATGGGTTCTGGTACTTGGGAGTGTAAATTTTTTAATAATTATTCTTTACCATATGGAACTGAATTTTGTGCTACTATTTATCCTGAAACATCAACGATTAAATTATCAAATTTGAGTGGGTTAGCTTCAAGTCCTTATTTTAATGGTGCTGGTTTTACTTATAATAATGTTTGGCTTACAGAATTAGGAACGGATGGAAATCCTATTGAATTTGACGGTTATTATGATAATTATGCGATAAGTAACACTTTTAATAATATAAAATTAGAACCAGGAGTAACTGTTTCATTTGGTCAAAATGCTACTAATTATTTAAGTTCATTAACCGCTATTGGAACAGTAACTAATCCTATTGTATTTACTTCTCATTATGTTTCAGGTGATGCTGGTTTAACTCAAAGTATTTTATCATCTTCTTCAGAGATTATTGATTGTGATTATCTTAATTTAAGTAATTCAAATGTAATTGGTGGTGCAACTTGGTACGCAGGTTCACACTCAGATAATACTACTAATAATAATGGGTGGTTATTTACCTCTGGTAAATGTCCATTCCCAACATTTCATAAATAATATGGCAGATGCAAAAATATCGGCATTAACAACTAAAACAACACCAGCAAGTTCAGATATGTTGGTGATAGTGGACGCTTCAGACCCACTTAATTACGTTACCAAAAAGGCAACTAAGGCTTCTTTTATAGGACCCACTGGTCCTACGGGAATGTCAGGTGTTTCTGGTGTATCAGGAGTTTCAGGAGTATCTGGAGTGACAGGAATGTCTGGTATTTCAGGTGTAACAGGAGCAACAGGACCCTCAGGAATGAGTGGTGTGTCAGGTGTGACTGGACCAACGGGTATGAGTGGAGTATCAGGGGTAACTGGACCTTCGGGAATGAGTGGCGTTAGTGGAGTAACTGGACCGAGTGGTATGTCAGGAGTATCAGGGGCGTCAGGAGTTTCGGGTGTTTCAGGTGTCACAGGAGAAACTGGTGCAACTGGTCCCTCAGGAATGAGTGGAATTAGTGGCGTGTCTGGAATGTCGGGTGTATCTGGCGTAACTGGTGCTACAGGACCCTCAGGTATGTCTGGGATATCTGGAGTATCTGGTGTGACTGGAGAAACTGGACCAAGTGGTATGAGTGGAGTTTCAGGAGTTTCAGGGGTTTCAGGGGTTTCAGGAGTTTCAGGGGTTTCTGGTGAAACAGGTCCTACTGGTCCTACAGGAATGAGTGGAGTATCTGGTATGAGTGGAATAAGTGGTGTAACTGGTGAAACTGGTCCAACTGGAATAAGTGGTGTATCTGGGGTTTCGGGTGTAAGTGGAATAACTGGAGAAACTGGACCTACAGGTATAAGTGGAGTATCAGGAGTTAGTGGTGTTTCAGGAGTTACTGGTGCTACAGGACCTAGTGGTATGTCTGGTATAAGTGGAATTACGGGACCCACAGGTCCAACTGGAAACGATGCTGTTTTAACTGGACCTACTGGTCCAACAGGGATTACTGGTCCAACGGGAGATGTAGAAGGAATTATTGGTGCAACAGGTCCAACTGGACCTTCTGGAGTATCAGGTATCTCTGGTGTGACAGGAGCAACTGGACCAACTGGTATGAGTGGGATATCGGGAGTTAGTGGAGTAACAGGACCTACTGGAATGAGTGGAATTAGCGGAGAAACAGGACCAACTGGAGCAGATGGACAATCTTCTGGACAAATACTTTATTTTGATAACTCAGATAGTGATTTATTATTACCTACAATTACAAATAATTCTACAATAGCATTTGTAACCGCTTCAACTCCAGACACAATGACAAGGGCAGATGCTGGAAGTTTTGTCACAGATGGATTTTTAGTGGGACATAAAATAAAAGTATCAGGAGGTCTTAATGATGGTAGAGAATATTCAATACTTGCTGTCGCGGCTTCAACTATTACATTTATAAATTCAACCGCAGTAGTTAATGAGGCGGCAGGTACACCCATATCTATTTCTATAGATAGGGAACAATTAACTAGAGTTCCAGTTAGTGGTGTTCAAGTTATTGAATCTCTTGAAATAAGTTCAAATTCACCAGAAGATACTGTAGGAGGAACAATAGATATTTATATTACAAAACCAACTTTTCCAGTATCAACTACATTACCTGCTGGAATTTGGGAGTTTCATTTTTGGGCATATACAAGTAGTGTTTCAAGCAAATCTTATCTTCATTTTGATGTTTATAAAGTTACACCTACTGGTGGAGCAAGTTTATTATTTACCACAATAGCAAATAAGACAGAAATTACTTCTGTTAGTGGTTCAACAAATGAACAAAAATATTTTACTCAACAATATACGGTAACTGATGATATTGCATTAGATACAACAGATAGAATATCAGTAAGAGTTGTTGGAACGGTTGGGACTACAACAAGAACAATTAGTTGGATTTATCAGGGAACCGCAATGGCTTCTCATATAGTTACTTCGTTTTTTATAAATCCTCCCGCAGGTGCTACTGGACCTACTGGTCCAACTGGTATGTCAGGAGTAAGTGGAGTGTCTGGTATTACTGGTATATCTGGTGTTACTGGTCCTACTGGTCCAACTGGAATGAGTGGTATTTCGGGTGTAAGTGGAGTAAGTGGAATATCGGGGGTAACTGGAGAAACTGGTCCCACTGGACCAAGTGGAATGTCTGGAGTTACGGGTATGTCAGGAATATCTGGTATTACTGGACCAACTGGAGAAACTGGACCAACTGGTGTTTCTGGTGTATCTGGAATATCTGGGGTTACTGGTCCTACAGGACCCACAGGTATAAGTGGTGTTTCTGGAATTAGTGGAATAACTGGTCCAACTGGAGCAACAGGTCCTTCGGGCGTTTCAGGTGTAAGTGGAATATCGGGAATAACAGGTGAAACAGGACCTACTGGACCCTCTGGTATTAGTGGTGTTTCAGGTGTTTCTGGAGTAACTGGTGCAACAGGAGTAACAGGTACTCAATATCCCTGGCAGGGTGCTTGGACAGGAGCAACAGAATACGCATTAAATGATTGTGTAGGATATATTGGTAATGGATATGTTTCTCTTACTGGTGGATTAACTGGTCAAATACCAGGCACCGAAACTGGTGGTGCTTGGGATGTTTTAGTACAAAAAGGTGCCACAGGTGCTACTGGTCCAACAGGATTAAGTGGAGTATCAGGTATAACAGGTCCAACAGGAGCAACTGGTCCTTCGGGAATTTCAGGAGTAAGTGGAATTACAGGACCAACGGGTCCAACTGGTCCAAGTGGTGTTTCTGGTGTTAGTGGTATTACGGGTCCTACTGGACCAACTGGAGCTGATTCAACAGTAACTGGTCCCACTGGACCTTCTGGTATTAGTGGTGTTAGTGGTGTTTCAGGTATTACAGGACCAACAGGTATTACAGGACCTTCTGGTATGAGTGGGATATCTGGGGTTACTGGTCCTACTGGAAGTGATGCAACAGTAACTGGTCCTACTGGACCAACTGGAATTAGTGGTGTTTCAGGTGTTTCTGGAATAACTGGACCAACTGGACCAACTGGATTAAGTGGTGTTTCTGGTATATCTGGAGTTACAGGTGCAACTGGACCAACGGGAGCAACTGGACCTACTGGGGCAGAACCAACTGTGGCAGGTGACCATTCAACAGGAACAGCAGGTGAAAGGACAGATGAAATAGTTAATGTATGTTATGGAACGGGTGCCTCAGGTCCAACCGCAAGTGATACTACAGAAGGAACAATTTATTTAACTTATACTGCATAATGGCGACAATTCTTACAGACAATTTTAATTCTTACTCGGACGGCGACCTAAATGGTCAGGGTTCTTGGACTGGTGATGCTGGATTTGATGTTCAGACTTCAGTTAAATATGAGGGAGCAAAAGCAGTTCAATATGCTTCATCTCTTGATAGACAAATAATTAAATCAGGAACAGGACAAGCAGATGGAACTATTTATGTTTATATGCGTTCTACTGGGACAGATGCTGCTTGGTGTATGTTTTTAAGACAAACCACAACTCCCAAATGTGCAATTCGTTTATCAGAAGGTGGTTATATTCAATATCAAGTTGCTGGTGGTTCTTTTACAAATATTGCCGCTTATTCGGCTAATACTTGGTATTGTTTAGGTATTCAATGGCAAAGTTCTGATGATAAATGTAGATTTACGGGTGATGGTGGTGTTAATTGGACGGGTTGGTTTGCACCTTCTGGTGGAATAACAACTTTAGATAATATTTCATTAGACTGCCAAACTAATCCAAGTAGTAGAACAGGTTATTTTGATTATATTGGTGAATATCCATATTCGGCACCAACTGTTACTACCCAAGCAGCAACAAGTGTTACTCAAACAGGTTGTACTGGCAATGGAAACATTACAGATGTTAGTGGTAATAACGCCACAATAAGAGGTTTCTGTTATAAAGAAGGAACATCAGGTGACCCTACAACTGCAGATAGTGAAGTTCACGATGATGGTGATTTTGGAACTGGAGCATATACAAAAGCAATTACAGGTTTAACTACTTTAACAGGTTATAGGGTTAGGGCTTATGCCACAAATGTAGTTGGAACTTCTTATGGAACTACAGTTCAAGTTAATACTGGTTATTGGCAAGTAGATGGAATAGGATATGATACCCGCAAAAAACTAACAGTAGATTCATCCAAAATAGACACAGCAGACCTAACTGATTTTCCTTGTTTAGTTAAATTAACTTCAACAAACTTTGACTTTAGTCATTCAAATTATGATGGATATGATATACGTTTTACACAATCAGATGGAAGCACCTTATTAAAATATGAAAGGGAAAGACATCAACCAAGTGGAACAACAATATTTGAAGATAATTTTAATAGTTATACGGATGGTGATTTAAATGGTCAAGGTTCTTGGGTTGCAGATGCTACCTATGACGTTGAAGGAACAACCGTTAAAGAAGGAACAAAAGCGATTTACTGGAATGGAGCATCTAATGATAAAAGAGCATATAAAACTGGTGATACGTTATCAGAAGGACGAGTTACTTTTTATGTTAATCCACAACAAACTAATGAAAGGTCTAATGTTATTTTAAAAGAAGGAACTGCTGATATTTGTTTTTATTCTTGGAGTGGAGATTATGGAACAGCTGGACATACCTATTTTTATGCAGTTGATGGTAATGTTGATTTAGGTGCTTACAATGTTAGTGCTTGGAATGAATGTGAAATTGAATGGCATAGTTCTCCAAGTCATCAAATGAGAGCAAGACAAAATGGTGGAACTTGGACAGATTGGTTAGCTCCTCATTCTGGAAATGACTGGACTACTGGAATAAATAGATTTGAAATAGACACAAATAATCCAGCTGGAGCATTTTATTTTGATTATATTGCCGAAAATCCGTATGGAACAGAAACAGCAGGAAACGCAGAATACTGGGTTAAAATACCAACAGTAGATTATGACGCAGATACTGATTTCTATATGTATTACAGAACGACAGATACAGCAGATGGAGCAGACATAGCCAATACTTGGAACTCAAACTTCAAGGGTGTGTGGCATATGAATGACCTAACCACTTCTACTATTTACGACAGTATTGGTGCAAGTAATGGAACAAAAACATCTGCCAATAATCCGCCAGAAATAGATGGTAAAGCAGGTAAGGGTCAAGATTTTCAGGGAGATGATACTATTGATTGTGGAAACAACGCAAACCTACAAATAACAGGTGCATTAACATTAGAAGGAGTTTATAAGTTAGATACAGTTACAGGAGATAATTGGTCAATAAATAAATCTGTATATCTTGGAAATTATGCTTATGTTTTATATGTATTAAATGATGAAGTTGAATTATTTATTTCTAAATCTGGAACAACTGATTGGATGTATAAAGACACCACTTCTGCTAATTTAGAAATTGGTGTTTGGTATCATATTGTAGGAGTTTATGACCCAGCAGGACCAACAATGACAATTTATGTTAATGGTGTGGCTAAGGATGGAACTACCACAGGTTCGCAAACTTCAATTTATAATACCGCTGCAAACTTAACTCTTGGTAGTAGAAACGCCAGAGCAGCAACATTTATGGATGGTATTCTTGATGAGGTAAGAATTTCTAATTCAGTAAGAACGGCAGAATGGATAAAAGCAACATACAATTCTAACTTTAATACTTTATTAACTTATGGTGCAGAAGAAGAACCTGCAACAGGAACTAATATGCAAGTAAACATAGGAGATACTTTTAAATCAGTAAGTGCGGCTCAAGTAAATATCGGAGATACGTGGAAAACAGTAACTTCCGCACAGGTGAATATAGGAGATACTTGGAAAACAATATTTTAATAATTTAAATAACTAAAATGACATACACACAACTTTCTGGCGATGTAAAATTCTGGATTGCGGGAGATTCTACCGCAACAGTAGATTTTACTGCGGCAGACATATTAACAAGTATAAATGCATACTATGACGAAGTAGTATCTCTTATATTAAAAGCCGATGGGAGATGGGAATTTGATGATGAAAACTTTACTACTCTGCCAGTTGCTACAACTGACTTAGTTTCTGGTCAGGCAGATTATGAAATATCTGGTGAAACTTTCCTTACTCTACAACGAGTAGAAATTAAGGACACTAATGGAAATGGAGTTCAACTTCAACCTATTAGTCAAGATGATAAAGTAGGAGTAGCAATGACCGAATGGGCAAAAACAAATGCTCAACCAGAAGTATATGATAAAGTAGGAAACTCAATAATACTTTATCCGACACCTAATTATAATTCTACTGATGGAATTAAGACTTATTATCAAAGACCACCTTCATATTTTATAGTATCAGACACAACTAAAACACCTGGATTTAATCCTCTTTATCACAGATATCTTTCTATAGGAGCCGCAGTTGATTATTGTTCAGTGAATGCAATGAATGATAGATTACAAGTTTTGTTACCTAAAATGACACAAATGAAAGCAGATATAATTGCAAATTATTCTAGAAGAAATAAAGACGAGAAATTACAAATGAAATTAGCGAAAGACGGATATAATGAAGATGATTATGCATATTCAGAAAATATAGTCTATTAAAATTATGGCAACAAATAAATGGCAGATTAAAATAGATAAATTCTATCAGGGATATTCCCCTGCGGCACATTTAAATACATCTACAAGTATTGGTAATGCTGGACACGCTACCGAAATGGTTAGTGTTGATATTTTAACACCTGACTATATTACCCAAGGACCTGAACTTGTCGCACTTACATTGGGAACACAAGCTGGTGCTATTACTGAGTTAGTCCATTATATTTTAGATACTCCACCCATAGCAGATACTACTTATGGTATCGGAAATACTAAACTTCAAAGGATTAGTTCAACAGCGGTAACTAATGCTGGTGGTGTTTTTCCTCACACAATAACAAATGGGGCAGCAGGTAAAAGTATCGCTTATTTAAAAGGAGTTGTTTATTATTTTTTTAATACTTCTTCGGATAGTCAAATAGGAACTTATAATTTAGATACAACTTTTGATGATGACTGGCAAACAGGATTAGTAAAAGCAACTTTAATCCCAGTTGCCACAAAAGAAGATATACTTTTATTTGGACACGGAAGATATGTAGGAACTTATTTTTCTTCTACAAATACTATAAATAAAACTAAATTAGATTTTGGTACAAACTATGAAGTGGCAGATATTTGTTTTCACGCAAATCAATGGATAATCGCAGTTAATGGAGGAATAACTGGCACAAATAGAAATACCTCTAATATTTATACATACGCGGGTGGAGCAACTACTGCTATTTTATCAGACGAAGCGAGTGTAGGACTTCAGAAAGTAGGTTTCCTTTATCCTTTAAATGGAGTGATTTATGTTGCTTATCAAGATTTAACATTTGATGGTGGATATACTTTAGGATATTTATCAGGTAGAAAAATAGAACCTCTTGTGCGTTTTAAGGGTGGATTACCAACTTATGCACAAAAAACTCTTTATAAAAATACAATACTCTTTCTTGCGGGTGGATTAGTTTATTCTGCAGGAGCAGTAATAGGTGAATTACCTTTCGCATTATCTCAATTAGCTGACGGAGGTTTGGCAACTTGTGGTGCTTTAGCCGCACCTTTTGGAACACCTATGATAGCTAGTACAGATGGAGCTTCAGCATTTCAACTGGCAAAGTTTTCTGGTATGACCGTAACTTCAAGCTGGAAATCAACAATTATACCAATAGGTTCAGGAAGAACATTTGGACATTTAACAGATGTAGTTGTTAGGACTAATTCGCTAGGAGCAAACGCAAGATGTGATTTAATAATTTATGCAAATCAAAGTGCCTCAACATTATCAACTTTATCAATTACAGGCACAGCAAAAACAAGACACGTATTTAAACTACCAAAAACTAATTTAGAAGATGTAAAGATTTATCTTAATTGGGCAAATGGAAACGCAACAAATGATTGTAGAATAAAAGATATAACTTTAATAGGAAACTATATTACAAGATGATTGATGATATCTCTCCAAAAAATATAGAAATAATACCAGCTAAGTTTAAGATAGTAATCCCAGATACTTCTTCGGAAATGATGCAAAGTGTTGCAGGTGCTTCGGTTGGTTCTGACGCATTTGTAAAAGGAGAAGGAGATGCAGTTTGTATTATGGACTCAAATGGATTATATGTTGGAAGTGCTACTTTTGCTAGTGCACCTTTTAGGGTAACTATGGCAGGAGCTGTAACAGCAAGTTCAATAACATTATCTGGTGGTACTATAAGTTATGGTAAAACAAGTTTTACAGATAGCACTAACGCAGGATATTGGTTATCAAATGAAGGTTGGTATGTTGGTGCAGCAACAGATACAACTAAATTTAAATATTCTATCGCAACTGGACTAATGGATTTAGTGGGAACAATATCAAGTCGTTCTACTGCAACTATAGCAAGTGCTATAAATAGTTCAGGTAATTTTATAGATTCAAATTTAAATACCTCTACTAAAACTATTTTAACTGATTTTACCTTTAATTCCACAGATTATTCTGGTGCATTCAAAACAGGAGATATTACTTGGAATGCCTCAACTGGTGCAATTACTGGTGGTAGTGGAGCATTATTTAATAAAAACGGATTAGTATTTGCTACCGCTGGTGTAGCTACTATTACTTTAGATGGAGTTACTGGTAGTGCTAATTTTGCTGGAACATTGGCTTCTGGTATGTCAATAACATCACCCACAATAACTGGTGGCACTATTCAAACTGGATTAAGTGGAGAAAGAATTGTAATTACTGGGACTACAGTTACTGCTTATGATTCAAGTAATAATTTAATTGGGATAGTAAATGGTTCTAGTTTCAGTTCTCCTGCGGTTTTAGTAGCAAATCCACGTTCAGATGTTCGTGCAATAGCACTCTTAAGTGAAGATATAGACGGAGTAGCACCTGTTATTTGGGCAGTAGCAAAAGGATATCAATCTGTAGCATATTTATATGCAGAAAATGCAAGTAACCCAAATCCAGTAATAGATATAACTAATGCGGGGACAGGAAAAGATATAGACGGACACAATTCAAATTGGAGTGTGACTTCTGCTGGAGATGCAACCTTTAATAGTTTAGATGTAGCTTTTGAAAAATTAAAATTAGATTGTTTAGCAGATACTGGTGCGGCAGATGCTTATGTAATAACTCCTTCACCCGCAATTACTTCTTATGAAGAAGGACAAATATTTTTATTTAAATCAGCAAATGCAAACACAACTGTATCAACTTTAAATGTTAATTCTAAGGGTCCAATAAACATAGTAAAAAGAAATAAAACAGCATTGGTAAGTGGAGATATTGGTGATGATATGCCAATTTTAGTTGTTTATACTTCTAATTCTGGATATACAATAGATTCTTATTCTGAAACATATAATGATGATGGTTATGTTTTATACTCTGGTAGTACGGGATATTATGGTGGTGCAGGGCAATCATTCACACCAGATGTTTCATATAAAGTAACTTCTTCTAAGTTTTATTTAAAAAAATCAGGTAGTCCTACGGGAACGGCAGTAGTTAAGATTTGGAATGGAACAGGTGGTGTTCCAGCAAATCAACCCACTTTTACAATGAAAGATAGTTATAGTGAATCAAATCAAAACACAAATTACGCTTTATATACTGGAACTAGATTAGGGACGGCTCAATCTTTTAGTGCTGTCGGTGGTGGCACATTAGGAAGTGCTAAATTTTATATTTATAAACACGGTTCTCCTACTGGAACAGTAGTAGCAAAACTTTATGCTCATAGTGGGACTTATGGAACAGACAGTATTCCGACTGGTACAGCACTTGCTACTTCAGACCCAATTTTAGTTTCAAGTCTTGCGGTAGATGCAGATACTTTATATAATTTTCATTTTACTGGAGTTAATCAAATTACTTTAACTGAAACTTATTATGTTATTGCGATTGAATTTACCAGTACATCTAGTGATGTTAATAATTATGTAGGAGTTGGTGCAGATAATTCTTCTCCAAGTCACGGTGGTAATATTTCTAATTCGGTTGATGGTAGTACGTGGACAGCAACCGCTGGAGTAGATGCAATTTTTTATGTTTATACAAGAGTAGAGGGAACTGGATTATTAGGAACTGCTGGTACTTTAGATGTTTCCACACTAACTACAGATTACGCACTCACAACTTTTACTTTCACTGGGGCACAACAAGCGGCAATTACAGGTGGAAATGATTATATAATGACTATTGAATATTCGTCTGGTGATTCCACTAATTATATTTTAGTTGGAAGTGATAGTTCCGTACCAACTCATACTGGAAGTTCTTGTACTTCAACAGTAGAAGCGTGGAGTGCGGTAGCTGGAACAGATTTAAATTTCTATATTTATGGTACGGCAGAATGTTTTAATATGTTAAATCCAGTTGCCACTACTTATCCTAATAACTGGCTTACTGCATCAGATACTTTACAAATAAGTGCAGATACAGAAAGAAGTAGAGCAACGGCAAGTATGGCTAAAGCAAAAGAAATACAAATTAAATTATCGGGCACAGTAAGATGTAATTATGATTATAAAAGTAGTGATAGTGCTGGTTCCGTTCATACTCAACTTTATAAAAACGGAGTAGCAATCGGAGCAGATAGAGATATTTCAAGTAATGTTTATGCTACAAGTTCAGAAGATTTTTCATTTGTTGTGGGCGATTTAATACAAGTTTATTATCAGGGAGATGGTAGTCGTTCCGCATACGTAAAAAACTTTAGATTATATTATACAGAATCATCAATAACAACATTCGCAACAGTAAATACAGATTAAAATAAATAAATAAAAAATATGGCATACAAAGTGGCGTCTGGAGATACACTCTCCGCAATAGCTAGGGCAAATAATACAACAGTCGCAGCAATACAAGCACTTAATCCTTCAATTACGGACCCAAATAAGATTTATATTGGTCAGTCTTTAAATTTGCCCACAGTATCCGTATCTCCAACTCCAACCTCAACATCTTTTAATTTAGACCCTTCTACTGGAAAAACAGCTACTTTAAATGCTCCAACTCCATTAACAATAAATACTAGTACACAAAATTTATCAACATCTGCTATGTCACGTATTGACCCAGCTACTGGAAAAATAATTACTCAAAGTGCTCCAACTCCATTAACAATGACATCTTCATTCGCACCTCCAACCACTCAACAATCAATTACCCAACAACCAATTATTCAACAACCAGTTGTCAATCCTAATCAAGCACTAATTGATTCTACAACTGCAGAAAGAAATAGATTACAGGCATTATTAGATGCTGGTATAGCTTCGGGACAAGGCTATGGCACAGGAAAAGAAATAACTGGAACATTACCATCAGAAGTGACAACTGCAAATCAATTAAATACTGGTTTGAATACTTATACACCACCTCCAACTACAGCTTATAATGAAATGAATTCTTATACTGCATCAATGTTGGCAACTTTAGAACAACAAAAAACCGCATTAGAAACAGAATATAATAATCAACTTAAGAATATACAAACTCAAAAAGATACCGCACAAGCAAATCAAGACGCTTTAATTGCTCAACAAAAAAATACCATAGAGGGAGAAGTTAAAGATTTAACTACACCATTTAGAGTAGATTTAGAAACCGCAGAAAGACAAAGATTAAAAGTAGAAGAAAACTTTTTTGCTAATCAACAACTTACTAATGAACTTGGTACACTTTTAACAGATATACAAACTCAACTACAGGCAGAAAAAAATATAACAGGTTTAGCATCTATTAGGCAACCTCGTATAGCACAAGCAACCGAACTAGCAACAGCAAGAGTTGGTACTATTGAGGCTGTAATGGCGGCACGAAATAATCAAATTACTGTGGCAGAAAATATGATAGATAGAACTGTTGGTGCAATAACCGCAGATAGACAAGACCAATTAAGTTATTACAATTCATTACTAAATTTCTACGATTCACAAGCAGATGCCGAAGGCAACAAAGTAATTACATTATCTAAACAGGAACAAGATTTAATTTCTAATAAAGTTGATTTGTTGAAAGCAGATTTAGCTCAATCACAAGCAAATGCAGATTATATTAAAAAACTTATGTTGGACCCAAATTATGCCACTTTAATAGGTAAATCTGGCGTTACTCTTAACGATAGTCCTACACAAGTTCAACAGAAATTCGCAAATTATTCTTATCAAGAAGAAGTAAGAACTGAAAGTAATACTATGTCTGCAGATGGATATACATTTATTACTCCCGAACAGGCATTAACTAAACCAGCAGGAACTGTTGTTAAAAAAATAGATAGTGATGGAGTGGTTAGAAATTATTATAAAGCGGCAACAGATAATAGAACTGCAAGTATTAAAGAATATGAATATGCTGTATCTAAAGGATATAGTGGTAGTTTTGAGGCTTGGAAAAATAGTATGGAAAACGAAGAAGAAACTAAATATGCTGTAAGTAATAGTTATCTTGCCAATCAAGGTATTCCTTTAATCGTGGCAGATACAAAAGGTTATTTAACAGAAACAGCACTACAAGATATAATAGATAATGGAGTACCCTACGACATAGCACAATACATTTGGGCAAATATGTCAGTAGGAGCAAGTTTTGACGAAATAAGACAACAAATGGTAACTGATTCAGTAGACACATTATACTTAGATAAATTTGTTCAGGCATTACAATAATTATGGTAACTATTCCATTCAATAAATTTAAGGGAACGAATAAAGTTTCTACGGGAAATACTATACCTTTTTCTAGGTTTAGTAATACTATTCCTCCAAAAATAGTAGAAGAAAATTTAGAACCTACAAAACAGGAAACTCTTTTTGATATGCTTGGATTAACTAATTATAAGGATACGGCAGTTAAGACTTGGGTAGATTATGCTAAAAGTCCTATATCATCTATTAAAAGTGCTGTTGGTGCTGGTTGGGAAGCATTAAAAGGTGCAGTATCTCAAGAACAACAAAACTATCAAGCATATAAAACAGCGATTCAAACACCAGGGACTCCAATCTCACAAAAAATAGCAACTGGATTGAATGTTCTTACTGGTGAAGTTGGTATTTTATTTTCACCTATATCTGCGGCATTTGCGGCAGCAGAAAAAATACCTATCTTAAAAGAAGCGGCAACTCTTTTGAATGTTCCATTCGCTGCCACTGGTAAATTAGGTGCATTTGGTGCAGACCAATTTGTTAATGTTTTACCAGTTGACCAAAGCACTAAAGATATATTAAGACCAGCTTTTGAAGGAGTTGGTTCTTTGGCTGGACAAATATTATTAGGTGGAAAGATAGTTTCAATGGTGTCAAAAAAGATAAAACTGACTAAAGAAGTGATAGATAAAACAGTAGAAGAAACAAGGGTAACAGAACCTCAAGCACAGAAAGTATTAGAAGAAAAAGTCCAAGTTAAACCAATGGTTGATATAATTCCACCAATATCTGACATAATTGCACCAAAAACAATACCACTTAAAACAGTTAAAAAAACATTAAATATAGCAGAACCCACAGAAGTAATAACAAAAAAACAATTAGTTCAAGATATAATTCCACCTATTCAGGATATAATTCCGCCAGAAATAGCAAAGGTATCACCCCTCGCCCAAGAAGCAAGGAAGTATAAGAGTGCGAAGGAGTTTGTGAAGGCACAAGGAAAACAAGTATTACACGGAACATCTGAAAAGTTTGATATTTTTAGTAATGATATGAAGGGCTCAATAACTGGAGCACAAAGTGCGAAAGGTGCAATTTGGTTTACCGATGACCCAGCAACTGCAAAAGCATATTCTGTTTATGCCGCAGAAAGCGGTCCGATAAATAAGTTAATGGAACAACACAAAGCATTGGAAAGAATTGCACAGATTAGTAAAAAAGAATCGGATTGGGCAAAAGTAGATAAATTAACACAAAAAATAGATG
>Ga0105103_10000171_pt1 | contig 35046 bp, 29 predicted proteins | sample PPLLaktember2015_2_FD_79107 | JGI IMG/M metagenome (GOLD analysis project Ga0105103, IMG submission 79107) | Freshwater sediment microbial communities from Prairie Pothole Lake near Jamestown, North Dakota, USA - PPLs Lake P7 Core (6) Depth... | ecosystem: Environmental > Aquatic > Freshwater >...
ATATTTGACCACTTCCCCAAACTGATAGACACCTTGCTGAATGAGTAGTAGTGCCAGAACTCTTAGGTATTATGCAAGTATTATATGAAGTAGGTGTGAATACAGTTGTCTTTACTCCAGCAGTTATGGTTGTTCCATTTACTTTGAACGACTTAGAATATAAAGCATTGTCGTCGTCATCCCACCATATACAAACGAAATGAGAATAGGGCGCTATAGTTGTAATATAGGCGTGGCCATTATATTCTATATCTTCTGCTCCATAAGAATAAATCTCTACTGCAGAACCAAATGTAAGTGTGTTTCCAGATATAGAAACTGCTGCAGCGGTAATCTTACTTGTGCCAGTATTCTGGTTTGATAATATAGCAACTGTTGTAGAAGATTTATCTACTGATACTATATTGCTCATAGCAGAAGAAGTTGCTGAACCAGAAGAAGATACAGTTGTGCCAGATAGAGTTATGCCTACTCCATAAACTGTTCCACTTCCTTTTGTGTGCAAACACATAGCAGAAGTTGAGCCGAATACAACAACTCCCATAATATAGTTGTTGTTGAGACCATCGTCTATTTTAACAGCAGAGCCGCCATTTACTACAGCATAAACTTCTCCGAGTATATTGTTATAGCAAATCAAATAAGTAGTATCAGAAACCCTATCTATCTTAGAATAGATAGTCAAACCAGTTGAAGCAGAGGTTGCTGTATAAACTGTAGTTGGAGAGCCAAATGATATAGTGTCTCCACTAAGTGTGCCCTCTATTTTCTTTATAGTATATGTAAGACCACCATTGCTCAATTCCGTATAAGCAAATACAAAAGAAGTGTCGGATAACCTAACTACATTGCTTATAGTGAATACCTGATTAGAAGTAGAAGTTGCCATTACTTGAGTTTGTAATACGCCTTCTTTTGAGCAAATGCCCATTACATAATAAGTGCTGCCACCACCATAATAACGATAGATAGACACTGAGTGAGTGGCATCAACCATTGTTGCAAAATCTTTGCTTGTATCATATCCAGTTGTTGATACACCAGTAGATTTGTATGACCAAGAAGTAGAGTAAGGAACAAAAGAGCCATCGTTGTTTTCAAGTTTCAAGATTTCTTCTGGAGTAGCGTTGAAAGAAGTATTATCCAGATAAGCACTTATACCAGCACCAGTAGAAAAAGTAAATCCTCTTGCTGTGCTATCTATCATAGACATATCTACACCAGCGTCAGAAACTATACCATCGCCAAACTTTACAGGAGTAAATAGTTCGTTTGTAACTACCCAGTTGTCTGCATTATACTGGTCTTTAGTGTCTCCCTCAAGGTCATAGAGATAAGAGAAGGGTGGTATCAAATCTCCAACTCCTATATCACCTAACTCTTGTGCAGCACCAGGTTTAGCAATACCTTTTAGTTGAGCATAGGGGAAAAAACCTCCATTCTCGTCGCCACCCAACTTACATACTGTAGTCCAAGCGCCACCAGTATAATACTCTATGGTCAATTCATTTTTATCTAACCTTGCTCTCTGTGCTCCTTCTATTTCTGTTGTAGTTGAACCCATATAACCAGAAGGAGAAACTTGTAGATACTCATTTATCTGTGCTATCAAAGCATTTAGGAAACCAGTGGATACAGAGTTAGAGAATACAGCATTTACTGCTATATCTCCAGGGCCTATTGTTGCTGTAGTAGTTGAGCCAACTGGAGAAGAATAAGCACTCTCTGTTGTGTCTATGCAAACTCTTTTTACTCTATAATATAACAATCTACCAGTTGGGTTATCTACTGTTCCAGCATTTGGTATATTGCTATGAATATAGGTTTCTATCTCTACTCTTGTTGAGCCATCGGGTGTTCCCTCTGTTATTTCTGAGCCATCGTTTGAAAGAGAATACCAGTTAGTGTTATCCTCAGAAACTTGTAGAAGATAGTGAGATAGATTTGTCAAATTGTATTGTCTATCCCATTCTATTTTAGTTGCTTTAGTTGCAACTGGGTAAGCATAAACAGTTGGGACCGTTGGTGTTGTAGTTCCACCGCCTGCTGTATATCCCGCTTGAATGTTAGCATAGGTTGCATAAGCAGTTGTATCTAATCCAACTACTTTCTTTTCAACAGTAAGAGAACTTTCTCTATAGGTAGCAGCAAACTCTGATACACCTACAAGAGTGTGTATTCTCTTGTTTATCCATTCGCCGTCTCTATAATACCAACTGTCTTTTGTCTCAGCAACTACGCCATAGACCCATCTATCTGGCTCTATGTCTGTCCCTACTTTGCTTACTCTATCTATAATCCTTACTATATCACCTATCTCATAAAGGTCATAATCGCTTGAAGAAGTTATAGTATATTGAAAGTCAGAGTATAGGTAGTATCTCATTAGAGCGTCAGCAAGACCAACTCCATCTGCGTGTGCTATAATATACTGGCTCTCAAAAGAATATATCTCTTCATCGCCAGAGTTGAACTTTGAAATCTCTATCGTCTTATCGCCTTTGACTACTACAGTGTCGCCTACTACATTGAACTTTGTAATATGGAATGGTAATAGATTGTCTGGGTTATAGACAGCAAATGTGCCGTGCTTGTAATGATTTACAAATGTGCAAATGGTCTGGGTTATACCAGAAGCCATATCGGTATCCATATGTGCCGCAGTCGCTGCTATGATTTCTCTATTCTGGACTGTGTAAGTAATCTTAGTTGTGCTTTCGCCAGTGTCTTCGTCAATAGGGTCGTCTGTTGTATTGCCTGGATAATAACACAATGGCTGTAAATCAACACCAGCACTATCGTCGCTAAGAACCTGGTCTGTCAATACTTCGTGAGCCCACCAAGAAACCTTTGCTGCCTTATACTTCTCTTGAGTTTTCTTTATTCTTATTTCCCCAAGCATATTACCTGGGTCAGTAGCATCTGTATAACTCTCGAATAGGCCTGCTCCTGCTACACTATCTACATTCCAGTCATAAGAGCATAGGTGCCCGTGGTTGTCAAAATAGAAGACATAATGAAACTCATAGAGAAGGTTCTCTAATACATCCCAATAAGTTTTATCATCGCTTCTATCTACTATGAAGAAGTCAATAGTTTTGTCTATCTGACTTGCTGCTGTGTCATCTACGTCGTCAATAGTAAGACCGTTTATATTAGCAAGAGCAAATAGTTGATGGACTATAGAAGCACTCTCGTTTGAACTGTCCCATACTTTATAGTTAGTCCAAGATATGTTGCTGTCTATTTTCTTCTTGAGTAAATAACCAGGGTCAATACACTCAATCTTTACTCCATCTATAAGAATGGTAGAGCGTATCTCAAAGTTCTTCCTTATGAAGCCATTGAAGTAGTCATCTCCATTGTGGTCTTTAATAACTATGATATAATCTGTCTTATTGTTTTCTGCTCTTAGGAGTTTGCCGAGTATATCCCTGCTGTCTTGGTTATTAACTACTAAGTCGAAACTGCAACTATTGACCGATGGCTTCAAATCGTTGTAGAGTTGTTTAGTTGAGCGTAGTGTTTCTAATTTTACATAATCTGTTATATCGACTACAGGTTCGCCGTCATTAAAGTTTATAGTGAATAACCAATCTGCCATTTATACGGTTCCTTTAGCAATCAAACTTTCTGTTGTATCACTGATAAGTATGCTCAACTCCTCTATAGTCATTGTCCTATCTGTCATAACGCCAACTCCGTTAAACACATTTACTGTAATATAAACGTCTGGTGCTTCAGTATATTGTGCTGCAGTTGAGCCACCACCGCCACTTGTAGTTGTCTCTGCTCCTGCTGCCGTAAGGTCTCCAGGTGTTATCTCTGCTATCTGTCCAGTGGTCAAATCTCTATATGTCATATGACCCATTTTAACAGTTCCTAAACTAAGAACTCTAACTACATCTGATATAAAGTTGAATACTGCTGCGATTGCATTTGAAATAGCATTTCCTATGGCTATTAAGAAGTTAGCGACTGGTCTTATTACTTTATTGAAGAACCAAACGAATATATCCCCGAGCACTTTAATAATAGGTCCCAACATTTCCAATAATGGCATTAAAATAGCACCAAGAGTTTTTCCTATTATGTTTAGGATACCAACCATTGGAGTAAGAAGATTGTTTATCACTGGCTCTAATACTTTCATCATTGCCGTTAGAATAGTTTGCATAGGGTTCATAAGTTGCATAACAGAACTTAGTTGCATAACCATTCCTATGAGAGGGCCGAAAGCATTTGCTACATTTGCTATGACACCAAGTATATCACCAAATATACCTAAGTCAAAGTTGAAGCCGCCACCACTACTTCCACCTGTTGAAACTGGAGCAGGCTTCTCGTCTGCCATAGGTGCTGCTTTATCTGTTGCTGCTTGATACTGTGGCTCAAGCGGTCTATTTACTATATCTGTTATTGCTTTCTTCAATCCCTCTAACTCTGGAGCGAGAGGGCCTAATACATCTCCGAGTAAATCTATAGCATTTACAAATGTGTCTTTCAGAGCAGTCGGAACCATCCCTAATGTCTTATTCCACTCTTCCCCCATCTTCTTTGTGTCTATTGGAATTGGCTCTTTTATTTCGTCTATTGTTTTCTGGTCAATCTTCAAAGTAAGCATTTCTATTTGCTTAGCATTCTTGAATAGACCTATCTTCTGTCCTGCTTCTAATACTTTGTTTATGCCTGTGAGTATTTGATTTATCATCCACTCTATAGGAGTTGATATAGCATTGAGTGTAGTAATAAGAGCATTGACTACTGTCTGCCAAGCAAACTTTATTCTGCCACCTATCCATTCGAAAGCATATCTAAGTGGCTCCCAAAGTGTTATAGCAACTGACTTCAGTAGTTGCCACATTAGGTCAAGAGTTGTTTTCCATAGTTTTAATAAAAACTCAAAGACAGATTTGGCTGCATTTGCTATAAACTCTAAAGAGAATACTTTCCTTATCATATTTCCTGCTGTAGCAAATGCTGCTGCTGCTACCTCTGGGAACCTAACAAAGAAAGCAACTACTTGGTCTCTATGCTCATCTAACCAACCAGTCATCTTCTTTATTATAGGTGCCATAGCAGTTGCTGCTGCTGAAGCAAGAGTTCCTAAGATACCACCTATACTTTCTTTGAGTGAGTTGAAGTTGTTCTTGAAAATTTCCATTGAGCCAGCAACACCCGAAGCAGCGGCTTCTGCCATCCCTGCATAACCTTTCTTGATAACATCAACCGCTGCTCCTGCTTTTAGTTGTTCGGCTGTTAGTGTTTTTAGTTGTGGGAGCAACTCTCCGAGTTCTCCGGTCATACCAGCGTATGTCTTTGATATATTCTTTACTGCACCTTCTAAACTTATCATCCCTGTGGATGCTAAGTTGGTTGCTGCGTCCATTATGTTGTTTATCTGTGCTTCACCCATACCAAGAGTTGCTAAGAATGCTTGCTGTTGTATAATCGCCTCGTCAGAGAAAATAGTAACCTTACTCATAGCCAATGCTGTTTGCTTTAAACTATTGACTGCTTTACCATTGATATAAGGATTATTCTTCGCTGCAGCAATCAACCTAAGTTCAGTTTTCTCTTGTTCTCCAAATGCTTTTATACTTTCGCTAACACCCTTTACAACTGCACCTATAGAGAAACCAATACCGACTGCTTTCAGTATATTACCTAAACTCTTTGCTGCACCACCGAGTTTCTCAAGATTAGAAACAGCAGAGTTTGTTCCAGCCTTAGTATCATCAGTAGAAGTAATCCTATATTTAACTTCAGCAGCCAAAGGTTATCTCCTTCGTGGTCTTGACATAGCACTGTTCTTCATTTTAGCAGTTTGTGCTTCTTGGTCTTTCTTTATCTTCTCCACATAGACATTCTGTAATATATCAAATACTACCATTGTCTTCTGTGGTTGGTCCATAGCACCTCCAGAATACGGCAAGTGAAGATACTCACCGTTTCTTTTGCTAACACACCTAAGGAACGTTTCAATCCAGGGCCACCACTTTACCCTAAGTTGTTTCAGTTCAGCAGGTATCCTTACGTCTCCGTTGAGGACGCTTCTTGCTGCTCTTTCAACATCTTCGCGTTCCTTACTACTAAAGGGAGTGATTTCTGCCATTCTCCCATAACATACATAAAGCAAGAAGACGAAGAGATTATCAACTTCGCTACTTCTTCATTAGACGCTTGCTCTTCACCACTTGTGAAGTTATGCTCAACTATCCACTTGGGAAGATTTGTCTTCATAAACTTCAGGTTAGCGTTAGCATCGCCTTGTAGTTGGTTGCTCTCATCTACAGTTGGCTCTCTCATTACGATAAAGACCTCTGCCTTATCATATGGCTCGCCATCATCCTTATAGAAGTTATCACCAATCTCAATCTTCTTTTTGAATAGCCCTACGCTCTTCTTCAAATCCATATTGTTCTCCTTTAGATATATTTCGCTGACCTACCATCTACTAATTCTATTGTGCAGGCCTCTAAAGCGCCTTCAAGTGCTCTTCCCTCTATGGTCATTGTTATTCTATCTGGGCCACCAACGTTTGGATTAGCAGAAGTGATAACAACCTTTGGTAGAGTAATAGTCATTTTGTAAGGCGTAGTTCCACTTACATATTCTGTGCTGGTGAAGGTAAGGACTACTGCTACTGTTGCGCCTGTCTTGAAGTATGTCTCCCTGAAGGTATTCAAGTCGGCATCGAACAGAGTGTCCATTGAGATAGTTATATCTCTCTTCTGAACTTCTGGCTTTATCATATAAAGACCACTACCCATTGTCTGTTGTGGCTCTTCTATGTTGTTGCTGTAAGTGAAAGTGAAACCAGTTATAGCGTCAGAATAAGTTCCACCACCTGCTATTGACAAAGAGCCATTCTGGAACATAAATGGGATTTTATCATTATATGCTGGTGTGCCGTGGATTTCTTTGTTGGTCTCTTCTGTCTTTGCTACAAAGGTGAAGGTGCCACGTAGATAATCTTTGGCTGCTGCTTCTAATACCATCTGTGAAACTTCACAACCACAATAAGCGTGGGTGTCTGCCTTTCTATCTATAGCCATAGATATACTCGGTAGAGAAGTTAATACTCCGCCTGCTATTGGCTCCATAGTGTGAGTATAAACGTCAGAGGGGCTTTCTACTGGTGAAGACGGCTCACTGCCTAATGCACAAGCAATCAATAGAGAGCCAGCACCAGCGTCTCCATCTGCAGGTTTCATTATCATAGCCAAGTCGCCTGAGCCACTTACTGCTACAATGTCCATTCTCCTTGAGGTCTTTGCCCCAACGAGAACATCCTCTTCAACCATCTCTGGAACCCAGTTGATGCTCTCAGAGTTTAAATCTACTAACATCGCGTTTGCGTCCATCTCCTTGTAGGTGCCCCAAGCGTCCTCAAGGATGACCTGAACTTTAGCGTCCTGTCCGGAAATAACAGCCATTTTTGGCCTCCTTATACAATGTCTTTTCTAATAACTATCGTCAAACGGCAAGCCTTGAGGTCTGCTTGGCCTTGGACTTCTTGAAAATAAACTACACTCATTTCTGGAGATACTTCTAAGTTATGCCCAGAAACTCCCAGTGTATAATTCGCTGATAACATATTCCTCATAGCAGAAGCATATCTCAAAATCATATTTGATAGATAAGTTTCTCTATATCCACCTATGACTATTGTGATTTGAATACCACATTCAACTTGGTCTGAACCAGTTGTGAGTAGTTTCCAATCTTCAGCGAAAGGAATAATAGTCATATATGGCCACTTCTTTTGACTTTCTAAATCAATATAAGTGGTTGATAGGTTCTGTGTCTCTATCATAGGCAAAGGTATATCGTCTGCCTTCTCCGTAGTAATCTGAGCAAGGTAGGTGTTATAGTTTGCGAGTATGAATGCTTTGAGTGTTGCTATGGTCTCTTCTGTGTAACTATAAGCCATTATGTATTCTGCCTCACTTCTTGTGCAAGGTATTCTGACATTGCTTGCTCTGCTATTCTCATAGCCCTGCCAGTGCTAAACTCTCTATCAATCGCTGGCTTTAGATAAGGTCTTGCCGGCATCTTCACGTGTTTAGCAAATATGTCATTACCGTTTTCGTCTTGCCAATGTAGCGTCTTCTTATTCACTGGGTATATGTCTCCGCCAAACTCGTGTATCGCTGCATAAACTAAATCAGTGCCAATCTCCGCGTCCATACTACCTAATAGTTTATATGACAAACTGTTAGCGAGTTTTCCGCTTTGTCTTTGTATATGACCACCACCCTTTATTCTTGGACCATTCACATAATACGTCTGAGATATAGCAATTATATCGCTACAGATTAAAGACAACATTCTTTTAGCAACAGTAGGCATATGAGTGCTTATACTCCTAAGAAGTGCTATGAGTTCCTTTCTGCCACTTTCTTCAAGAGATATATTTACTCCACCCATTATGCTACTGACCTCACATATGGAGCTAAGTCGATAAAGATTTTGTATATGTCTGTCTCATAGAAACTCTTTGAGCCACTCTCAAAACTCTGTGCAGATACACCAAGTAATCCCGTCTTGCCGTGCTCCTTATACATTATAGTAGCCGCCTTGCAACAGATTATAGCCATAAGGCCAAGAGCATTTGCTCCTGCTGCAGTAGTTGTTGCATACCCTGCTACATAAGTAATCTTATAGTTTTCTGGATAGCCAGTGTTGAAGATATAAGTTTTACCCTCTATGTAAGTATCCTTTAAAATCATTGCTGTAATAGTTGCTGCTGCAACTGCTACGTCTTCTTCTTTTATAGAAGTCAATGTAGTTATTGGTATTGCTCTCAGATATAATCTTGTAGTGCCGTCTCCAGTATATTGTTCGTCTGTGTAAGTTTGACTATGAGGGTCATATCCCAAATACTCAATCATCATAGAAGAAGCCGCTTCTATGAAACTCTCGAGGAGACTGTCCTTATCGTTATCGCTTATGTCCAAATAGGACTTTAGCAATTCAAGTGTTGCTAACGCTCTTGATGACAGAGCCATCTTCAGCCTCCTTTTCTTTTAGAAGTGCTATGATTTTCTCTTTGCTCCAATGCTTATTGTCTTTGCTCTTTTTCAAGAGTGTCATAAGTTGTTCTTTAGAAAACTCAAACTCTTCTGTGTTCTTCAATCTCATAATACCTCTTAGAGTAGAGTAGGAGTTGCCCCCTACTCTACCACATTCTCATTTAGCAGGAAACTAAATGTTATTAGCCAGATGCAGCACCGAACTTTAGGGCTCCGAGAGAACCAGGTATTCCAACTGCTACGGCCAATCTCTGGCGAGCAAGGAAAGTGGTCTGGTCTTCGCCGAAGCGATAGTCCTTAGAACTTTCGATTGATAATCCACCCATATCTCCAACGTAGATATACTTAGGATTGCCGAACAATCCCCAAGCCTTCAACGCTGTTTCAGCGTGTGGAACCAATCCGTTAATATTTACTGGGAAACCAAACAGGTTAAACTTCCAAGGCTCATTGATTGCAACCTGTGGAAGGTTTGTGACAGCGGCCGTCAAACTTCTGATTGCTGCCCAAACTTGTGGAGCGAAGAACCACTCGGCTCCGATTAGATTTACCCAGTTAGCAGCCTCAAGAGCCGCTATTTCTGCGGTCAATATGTCGATAGTTGCTTCCTCAGCAATAGTTGGGCTGGCATCAACTCCAGGGCCATATCCTACTGTATTAGCAACCTTTGACCAACCGTCAAACTTGTGGTTTGAACTATCAGCACTATCTCCGTCAAGTATTTCTTCGTCAATCTTGAATGCGAAGGCCTCAGCGAACTCATTGGCAAGTAGTGGAGCAATAGGTATTCCACTGTCTTGTAATAGTTCGTTAGGAACCAACGATAGAGCAACTAACTTCTCTGCGCTTAGGGAAACCTTATTCACAGTAAGTTTGCTGTCAGTTACCTGAGTATTTATGGTGCCCCATCCAGCAGAGTATCCAGCAGTTACAGTTGGCAAATCCATCTTGCTAACTGGCATTGGAACTATTGATACCTTTGGTAGCATCATTGACTTTTGATAGATAAGTCGAACGAGTTCTGGCTTGAAAATAGTAGGAACGAAATAACCACCAGCCGTTGTAGTCTCGGTATAAGCGTTATCTCCGAATGTCTTCTTTATCAAACCTACGTCGTTATTCTTTACCATATGGACCCATTCTACGAATTGGTCTTCGGTCTTCTCATCCCATAGTGGGACATTAGCGGTCTTGCCCTTATTGACTTCAGCTCTTGCTCCGAGATAACCCTTGAACTTCGCGGCTGCCTCTTTGCTATCTACTATCATTGCCTTATCAACGTGGGCCTTCTCTTTTAGAATATTTTCTATCTTCTCGTCGTATGCCTTTTCTCTGGCCTCGAGAGAAGCAGCGAGGTCTTTTACCTCTTTAGCGATTGCTTCTAAGTTTTCCATTATTTACCTCTTTAGTGATTTATTTAGAACCTTCAAAGCCTCTAATAAAATCTCTGAAGATTTGGCCTCTGCTTTTTTTGTCTCTTCGAGTTTGACTTTTGTCGCTTCTCGTTCGACGTCTTTTGCTTGTGGCTTTATCTCTTCATCCTTAGTTATCAAAAGGTTTGAAATCTCTTTTTTATAAGATTTTGAAATTGCCAACGCTTTTGGATTGGCTGGTATTGAAACAGCAGATACTTCTAATAACTCCTGCTTCATATACGTAAGGCCACCCTTATCATTAGCCATAACATTTTGTTCTATAGGGTTCATAGGTCTAAATCCAACTGAGCAACCCTTTAGAATACCCTGTGAATATAACTCAAATGCTAAGTCAGCAACATCATATGTTCCCTTCTTAGCAAACTCTACTGTTCCATATAGTGCTTTATCCTTTATTGATAAATCTACAAACTTACCAACTGGGAACTTATTCTTGTCGTGAGAAACTAAGAATACAGGGTTGTTCTTGAACTCATCCAAGACCCAGCCATCTTGCATTACTATATCATTATCTCTATCTGGCTCCTCATTAGATATGAGAAACTTTATTTTCCTATTCCCTTCAGAAACTTCTTCAGGCTCATTCTCTTCTTCAGCCTCAGGAGTAGGTTCATCCACTTCAGGCTTATCTTCGTCATCCATCGGTTCATTTAGTTTCTCCTCTAAAAGTGTGTCTTCCATTATGGTGCCTCCTCATATTCTGTAGCGGCTATACCACTTGACAGTGCTGAGCCACCTTCTATCGTTATCTCAAAATCTGCCGAGTATAACTCATATACTCCATTAGTAATAGCGTCAAACAAAGCACTGCCACTATCTATTGCTGCTATGAAATCTGCAGAGTATAACTCATAGGTTCCATTAGTTAGGCCATCGTATTGAACATAGCCATTCTCTATTTCCGCTATGAAGTCTGCAGAGTATAGTGAAGCAGAAGTATCTGATAGTGTTGCAGCACCTGAGCCGTCGTAGAACCTGTCTCTATAAGTATCGGCTGCTCCACCAAATGTGGTTGCCCCTGACATTGTTCTCTCTACCCATATTGTCTTGGAAGCACCACCGGCGTGTATTGCTCCACCACTACCAGAGTAGTTGGTTATATGGATTTCTCCAGTCAAATGACCAGAGGTAAGAATACCACCAGTTATAGTTCGTGGATAGATAGCGTCAAGTTTGTAAGCCGTCCAGGAGTTTCCACCATTACATCTATAAACTGTATTCGCAGTTGCATCATACCTTATTCGCCCAACAGTTGAAACAGTTGTTGGAACTCCTGTCAAAGGTATTACATATTGTCTTTTCCAACCCATTGGGCTCCTCCCTTTACCTTGCTATAGTCAAGCGCCAAGCGGATGTTGCTGCTATGACTACTGCCGCGAATGGCTCAAAGTTGTCTTCAAATACTTCTCCGCTATAAACTGGTATAGCAGGCACATCGTTTATTGTTAGCGTTGCTGTGTTTGCTCCATCGTTGATAAAGCAAACTGTAGTTGGGTAGGGCTTCATCCCAGTATAGGTGTAAGTGAAGTTTCCGCTACCACTTGTGTAATCAACTGTCATTTTGGTTCTCCTTGTTTATATGGTTCTTCGCCTTCTAATGGCAGCATAAGACCCAACTTATCATCTTCTAATATAACGGGTATAACTGAGCATCTGCAATTACAGGCCTCTTCAGGTGGGCCGTCGCCAGGATACATAACTTTGTTAGTTCCATTAGGTCCTGTCAAAGTAAATGGGTCTTCAACTGCAACCACTTGATTTGTCCTATGGCTTTCTCTGACCTTACTATCCTGACTGTGTATCCACTGCTTTCTCTTTATCCCTAATCTTTCTATACCTCTAACTCTACCACCGTTGTAAGCAGCAGTGCTTTCTGTCCTTGCTATCACCTTGGCTCTTGTCTCTGCAGAGTTGAATACTCCCTTTATGTCTTTCACAAGAGCATTTACTTTCTCTGCTGTTTCTGGTATAGTCGCTGTAGTTGCTATACTATCAGCGATTGTTTTCAGTAGTGCTTGCTTTATCTCTTCGCCTATGTCTTTTATCTTCAACCCTCTATTTGCTAAGTGCATTTCTGCGTCGTGAATGATTGTCTTAGGTTTTAGACCTACTGCAGAATATACTCTCTTTATCCCATCTACATAAGCCTTACTCATAACATCCTTGGCAGCATCCATAAGGCCATCACCAAAGGTAAGACGATTGACAAAGTTTGTTAATACTGCCCAAGCATCCTCTATAAGGCCTTTCTCTGTGCTCTTAGAGTTATCTTTCAACTCGTTTATGACTAAAGTGTATTGCTCTTTCCAATAGTTAGTAAGTTTAGCAGCCATAATCTTTTCATAACTAACCATTGTCTTTGCTGCTTTATTCTGCTCGTATATCATAGCGGCTTCAACCATAGGTATATTCGCTGCTTTCTCTATGAGTTTCTTTCTATGTATCTTCTCGTAGATTTGCTCTTCACTGAATTGTGGAATAGCAGGTGCTCTATCTTCTGGGACAAACTCTTCAAAGCCAAACTTTAGTTTCTCATTGATAAGAGCAAAGGGAACTCCCATATTGTAGAGTTTCTCAGCCACTGTTGCTTTCTCCAACATATTCTCTTGGAGTTCTGGTATTCCAGTTGTATCAAACTCTAATCTATATGGCTTATTCAACTTCTTGAAGAAACCTACATATAGAAACTGCTCTATCATTTTCTGAATAGGTATTAGTTTAGAAGTCCAGAATGATTTCTTCGCTTCAGAGGAGTTGTTGAATGTTGCGTCAGTCAAACCTAATAGCGCCTTTGGCACTCTGAATACTTCGAGTATATTCTCCTTAGTCATTTTGGCCATCTCTATAAACTGTAGGTCTCTTGGAGATATGCCTACTGGTTGAAAACTAACTCCTTGTAATACCGGCGCCTTATTAGCATTCTGATAACCCTTTCCTGCCTTCTGTTTCATAAGGTCGTCTAACTCTTTTTCATTACTTGGGGTTAGAGGTCGTGGTCCATCTGGCTTCCAGAAGCCAGAAATCATAGGTCCGTCCTTAAACTGTCGAGTATTATACTGGTTGCTATACCATTGGAACATTACGTCAAGGCGAGCAGCAGTCAAAGGAGCGAGACCATCATATGGGTTATTGGGATGCCAGTATCGTAGAAATACTATCTGGTCTTTGTCGAACGTAGTTGTATTCTGTCCTTCTCCATATTTATATTCTTTTAATTCACCGTCTTCTATTATAGGTTTCATATACTGTGAGTTGCTTACCCACATAACAGAAGGCATAACTCCGACTGGTGAAGACCTGAACTGTTCCATTACAATATAGGCCTTCCCTGTGCATTCAAGGTTCTTCACAATAGCGTCAAAAAACATATACTGGTTCCAGTTCTTACAAGGATAAGCGAAGATACGATAGAGAGGGTGGTCTTTAGATACTGGTTCGTTGGTCTTTTCTTCTACTATTTGGAATGGTGTCTGAGAAATCATAGAACCTATTCTGTCTATAGCAGAATATACTGTTGCGTTGTTCTCAATGGGGTTGCCAACTTTGTTATAGTCAGACAACAAATCAGAAGACACATAACCTGGGTCGCCCCATATGGACGACGGAAAGAATGGTCCCCAGTCAGTTGTAGATTTAGTTATTTCTTTTGGTCTTTTGAACCTATCAAGTATTCCCATTTTGTTGTCCCCTCATATATTGAGTTCTCGCAACTCGGAAAACGTGATAGGTTGGTCGATATGTTTGTATGTAGTTATCTTATTCACTTATCCTCTCTTTTTTGATTTTTATTAATCATTCCATTCCAAATAGTTTATACTACAATCTCCTGGCTCTATAGATATGTAAGAGCAGCCCAGTTGAAATGCAAACTGGGGCCATGGTCTTTTTGGTGTTTTATTTATTAGTAATAGTTCCCTTAGATAATGGCCACTTTCTTTCATAAGTTTCATTCTCTTTCTGGTGAATTGACCCTCAACATACCAAAGAAACACTATATTATCTGCTATAGATAAAGCGTGAGAATACCAGGACGTTATATTGCTCCAAGGAGGATTTGTTATTATCCAATCAACGTGCTTAGTATAATCAAAGAAGTTTCTTCCCTCTTCTATTTCGCACCATTCTTTTGGCTCGGGAAACTGATTGTAAAAGTTTCCAGTTCCCTTGAATGGCTCTAATATAAGACCCCTTGGATTATAATGGTCTATTATGGCTTTGCATAATGTAATGGGGGTCATTATATCATCGGCTTTATCCTTGCTGTTATTATTAACTGGGACTTTTTCTTTCTTCCCTCTTCTTTCTTTACTTGCCAACTTTTACTCCTTTATCATCTTATCACCTGGAAGTTATTTGCCGTTGCCTCTGTGAATATAGCATATCGCATACAGTCCATATTATGGTCATTCTCTTTTATTGGTCTGCCCTTATCGTCCCACCTATAAGAGTAAATCTCTGATAGTGTGTTTATGCAGTTGTCTTTCACAAAGAACCTTCTCTGCTCTATAAGAGTATTGATATAGTTTATGCCCGACAGCACGTCGTTGTCTGCTTTGTAAGAGTAATACACTTCTTGTAATCTCTCGCCACCTGCAGGGTCGCAATATGCCACATAACCCTTATCTCCCACTATGTCTTTCCATCTCTTGTATATCTCTGCGTTGAATACACTCGTTGTATCTCCATATGAAGCATAGTCGTCAAGTAGATAGACATTGTCTCCAGCAAAGCCAACTAAGCAAGCAGCCATATTGAGCCCGAAGTCAAGGCCAACAGAGTATTTCTCCATAGGTGGGAGATTATAGTTGCCAGTGTCGTCTTTTCTCACAACATAGGTTTCGTCAAACTTACCATAGATAGCACCCTCTTGGCTGACCCATTCGCCGTCCCTAAACCTTGCCCGTTGATAATCTGGTAGATAGTCAAGCGATTTGATATACTCTGCAGACAGATTTTCTAAGTTATCTGCTGGGTTCATTCGCAGACAAGCATAATCTTCTGGATTGGGTAGGTCCTTGCCACTTATAGGGTCTCTCTTCTCTATGAATAGTTTGTATAGCCAATGTGCTTTAGGTGGCGGATTTGCGTCAAGAATAATCTTATTGGTTATGCCCTCTACTCTACGAGATAACCTTGTTTTACACAGCAAGAATACGTCATAGGATAACTGACTGCTCTCATTTAGGTATATTCTATTAGCACCACGGCCAAGTATCTTCTCTATTCGCTGTTGGTCGTCAAAGCCGACGAATGAGATATAGCCCTGTTGTTTGTTTATAGAAGTAGTTGCGAAATTCATATCACTGCCATATAGAATATAACTTTCACGGGGGTATCTCTCTATAACGTCTTTCATTGTGTCATCCCAGAGAGACGCTCTTGCGTGAGATAAGTGAAGTCGTCCAACTATGTGTCTAACCTTTGGGTGTGTATAACAAGACGCAACAAGGTCTTCTAAGACAATCCTTGTCTTACCACTTCTTGAGCCACCGAAAAGTAATATGTTGGGTATATTAGAGTGTAGTAGTTTTAGTGCTTCCCGCTGCTTGAGTGTATATGTCATTTATTCTCTTGTGTTAGTTCCTTATCGATAACTACTGTAATGTTTCCCGTTATATCAGAGTGGTCTTTGAGTTTCCCTAAACCACGTAATACTTCTATCGCTGCTTTCAACCTGTCTGGTATCTTCCCATCAGACAAAACCTGCTCAAGAACCTCAATGCTTGCCAACTGGATGGCGTCGAGTTCCTCTTGTAGTTTTGCATATGCCTTTGCTCTTATCTCCTTGATTTTCTGTATTACTTCTGGCTGAGCCAAGAAGTCGTCCATAACTCTGCGAGACAGTTTGTATCTATCACAGAAGAACTTCAACGGCATACGCTTGAATGCTATCTCATAGATTAGTTCATTTAGCCAAGGTGGCCATTCGCTTTGTGGCTTATTGATATATTGGTCAATGCTTATTTGATTACCTAAATTGGGCATATTGCTCCTTATCTGTTTGCATAAATAGGATATAAGTTATCTTATTTGAAAAAGGATGTTGATGATGAGCCCAAAAACTATTTCAAACATAATATATGCAAAAGAGCAAAGCAAAGAGAAAATGAGAATAGCAAAACTCGGAAAACCTCGACCCCAGTGGGTTAGAACGTCTATAGCGAGAGCAATGATAGGCAACCAAAATGCAAGAAAAAACAAAGATTGAAAAAAACCACGAGAAGTATATTAGAGCAAAACTGAGAAAAGCCGATGGACTAAATACGGAAAAAACAAAGAGAACTTGCTTTAGTTGCCATAAAGAGTTTGAAGCACTATCTCCTCGACAAAAGTTTTGCACACCTTCTTGCAGACACAAGTTCCTATATCCAAACGATAAAGAAATACCTGACTTCCCAGAAACACTAAAGAATGTGAAAAGGATAAACGTCAATTTTGTTCTTGAGCAGAAAACTCTCGATGACTTCTCTGAATACTTACATAGTATGAACTGGGCTTTTGAGGATTTTGTGCAACACCAAATATGTTTGGGAGCCCTTGACTGGAGAAACAAGAAGGCAAGAGATGAAATGAAAGAGAAAATAGAAAAAGACCTTGAGATTATGAGAGACTTTGAATATAAAACTAATCAAATAATAGAGGGTAATAACAATGACCATTGACAAGTTTGCTGAGGATAAAGAGATGGACTTAGTGGATAAAAGGTTCTTCGGGGAGTTATGCTCTGCTGTTGCAGGGTATCTACACTATCCTAAGATTTATGTTCAAGAAAGCAATCTACGAATGAGAGATTGGTCAGAGAGATTACTCAACGAGTTGCTACCCCTAATGAAAGTATTCAAATCTCGCAGGGGAATGAAGAAGAGGGTAGTTATACGAAGAAAGTAAAAGGGCAACAACATACTAAGAATGAAGTTATTTGGCTGCTGAAGAATGCCGGAAAACACATCAGTGTTGCTAATCTATTCGCCGCAATGCCGGGCTGTTATTCTTCGTTTGCTTCACCTAAGAAGAAGGAGACACAATGAATGCTCTGCTAATAATAAGTTTATCTCTGAATGGTGCTTATCTACTAATCACTGCGCTTGCTATTTGGGCTTATCGTCTTGATAAGAAAAAGAAGATTTGGTCAAAAAACTAAACAGATAAGTAGCATAATTGTTATTGTGAAAAAGACGGGAGAGCAAAGATTATTCCTGGCAAGGCGATAACACCTTTGCTCTCTTCTTTTATGCATAATTTTATTTAAGAGATAAGAAATAAAACTTACCCTTTATTCCTTATCTCTCTTTCTTTGGGCTAACCAAATGGGTAAGATTTGGTTAGCCCTTTTTGTTGAAGGAGTGTAAATGGATAGTCAAGGAATAATAGATAGAGCGATAAAAGAACACCCAGAAATAAAAGAAGATATAGAAAAAGCATTGAAAATCTCTACTCCATTTAGAGTTTCTCTATCCTGTTTAAAACTGCGCCTAAATAAAGACATATCTATTTTTAGAGATACTATAAAGTCATTGCTAAAAGAATAAGGAGTTAAAATGGATGAAAAGATTACATTAGATGACTTCAAGAAAGCAGTAGAACAAAAAACAAACGACCAAAAAGAAAATAGAGTAATAGACATTGTAAAAGATATAGACGAATACCTAAAACACACAAGAGACGAACTTAAAGAAGAAAACTTTACTATAAGTGGATACGACAACTTAGATAAGTATTTGCTTGGTTGGAGAAAAAAGAGTTTATACACTCTTGTTGGAGGGGCTGGATTTGGGAAGAGTTTGTTCCTTTTAAATTTTGCTATACAAGCCGCCAAGCAAGGCAAGAATGTTATCCTATTCACATTAGAGATGGAGAAATATACTTACACCAGAAGAGCGTATTCTATTCTATTTGAAAAGCCGCTACAGAATATACTATTTATGGATGAGAGCAAAATAAAAGAAAAACTTATTCTACACACTAAGCCAACAAGCATTACAAAGTTTGGGCGATTAAAGATTTTTGAGGGTGAGCCAAAAGAACTTTCTGTTTATGAAATGGCAAGAAACATAGAGCCAGACGACCAAATAGTAGTAGTTGATTATGCTGAACTATTGACAGCCGAGACAGATAGAAGAGATGCTTATTATTTAGAGATAAACGATATATTCTACCAACTAAAAGCAGTTGCTAAAATGTTAGACAAGCCAATAATAACTGCTGGACAAATGAATAGAGGCGGCCTTGGAGACAAGGGTGGAACTAAAGATTTCGTTGGACAACAACACGTTCAAGGTTCATTGGGAATAAACCAAATAAGCGATGTAGTATTATCAATAAAGCAAACTCCAGCAGACAAACAAAATGATGTAATTTGTTTAGATATAACTAAGAATAGAAGCGGCCCATCTTCTGTAGTTTTAGCATTTGACATAGAATATAAATCTGGGAAAATAAAAGATGTTGGATTTCCAACTGGAGAAAGAATAGCAAAAGCAGTTAAGCCAAAGGACGGTAGAGATACAACAGATAAAGTAGTAGAAAAACCAGTGTATAATAAGAAAGGAGTTCAAACTGGTTATCAAACTGCCCCCTATGAGAAAGAAGACAAAGAATATAGTAAAGAAGAGTTAGAGGCAATACGTAAAGAAAATAGGAGGAAGTATTGATGAAGTTGATTTTCCCACGACCAGAAACATTAGCAAGAGAAAGTGGAATAACTATGGTTCCCCATATCTTTTTCGACAAAGTTATGTGTAATCTAAGTCATCCTACTTGGAAAGTATTGTGTGTGTTTATTAGAAAACTATATGGATGGCAAAAAGATGCGGACATTATCTCAGAGAGCCAAATCCACGATATGACTGGATTGGGTGAAAGGACTATAAGAAGGTCTATTAGCAGATTGCTGAAAGGTAGGTTTATATTGAGGCTGGGAGAACTTACACCTAACGGTTGGAGATATAAACTAAACACGGACAAATGGATAACTCTACTATAGTGATTTTTGAACGTAGCGAAAGCGAAGTTCAAAAATATATATACTATTGTATAGCGTATTTAGGCCTCCGGCAAATAGGCCTCCCCCTGAGTTTTAGAGGAAAAATCAGTGAGAGATAGAGCAAAGCAACGAGAATATAAGCGAAAGCGTTATCAACAACTCAAAGACGACGAGCGCTTCAAAGCAATGAATAGAGACAGAGTAAATCGTTATCATAAAACCGACAAGTGGGAGAAGTTATACAACTCGGAGAAATATAAAGAGAATAGAAGAAAGTTATGGAGCGAAACATATTTTATTAAAGTTTCTCACAACGGTTATCAGTATTGGTATAAGGGAAACAAGAGATTGCATAGATTGATTTATGAGCGATATATTGGAAAAATACCTAAAGGGTTTGACATCCATCACAAAAATCACGATACTCTAAACAACTCTTTAGGTAATCTTATGCTTATTAAACATAGTGAGCATACTCGACTACACAAATTAGGAGAAATATAAATGGCACTAACAGAAGACGTAATAACTAAGAAAGCAAAGTATGAAATAGACCTTATGATTTGTTTGCCAGGTAGTGAATGGGACATCAATCAAGAAGTTTGCTTTGCAAGATTACAAGCGTGGCTAAATAACAAGGGTATAAACTATATGGTGTCAAGAGAAGGTGGCAGCAATGTTTGCTTTGTCAGAGAGAGTTGCTTAGGGATACGAACTGAACAAGCCGTTAGCGAAGTAGGCGTCTTGACCAAGCCCTGGAATGGAGAGATTGACTATAAGCATATACTTTGGCTCGATAGTGATATAATCTTTGAGCCAGAGCAAGTTGGCTATTTGCTGGAAAGCGACAAATACATAGTAAGTGGTTTCTACAAGAAGGGCAAGGGAGTTTATACTTCTTCTCTATATCACAACGCTGATAACTCAGAAAAACTAAGAGCAATGACAGACGAAGATTTTATAGTCCCCAGCGCTGAATACCAAATGGCGACTATGAATTATGGAACTGGTAATATAACAGAGCCCAAGAAAGAAGAAAGAACTGGCCTAATAAGGTTGAAGACAAATGGGATGGGCTTTGTGCTATTCAAGAAGGGCGTATTCGAAAACATCCCAAGGCCTTGGTTTCAAACAACTACAATAGATTACGGTCAAGGCCAGAGATTTGTAGGTGAGGATACCTACTTCTTCTTAACTGCAGAGAAGTGTGGCTTTGAACTTTGGGGAGACCCACGTTGCAGAGTAAAGCATATGAAAAAGAGTTTGCTTTACTGAAAGATAAACAATGCATTATTCATTTCATTTATATACACTCCTATTGAGCCCCGAGAACACTCCCTCGGGGCTTCTTGTTGTCTATGAGTGAATATAAGAAAGCATTTACTATAGCCCTTCTTCAAGGGTGGAGTTGCTCTATCTGCTTGAATAGGGGCGAAGACGCTTTCACACATAAACTCATAGGTTGCACATTAGATAACCACGAGCCGCTACTGTCTGGCTACGAAGGCGTCAGACAACTACCCACCCTAAGATTATGCCCACTGTTTAGATTTGGCGAGCACAAAGACATTCTGCCAAACAACTCACCTAAACTCTTCAACAATAAACCCCTATAATATAGAAGAAACTACAAGTTTCGAAACCGTGGTATAGTGTATCTAAGAGGAGGAGACAACAAATGGCAAAGAAGAACACTCTCAAGTATCGGCAGTTCAAGACGGCATACGGTGCAATCCTTGTTTATGAAGATGACACCGTACAGTTCATCCCCAGCAATTGGGTTTCCGAGGCCAAGGGTTTCAATGACGACCTTGACTTTGACAACTTTGAAATTGCGGAACTGATTGCCGAAGATGAGATAGAGGTAAAGTAGAAACAAGGTAAGGTATGATATGGTGTGGTGAGGCTGGTCAAGTCCCGGCACGGGGGGCCAAGGAAACTTGGCCCACTTATTTAGGGTAGAATAGTAGCCGTTGGCTACTTTATATTATGGCGAAGCGCTGCCGGGCCTGTCAAGGCTTGGTATGGCGAGGCAAGGAGTTTTCTATGAAAACTATCTCATTCGTTCTAACTGGGACAAGGCCACTTATTCCTCATAATGGGCAGTTGGCCGACCCGCTGAACAAGTTCAGCAAGGCCTCTAAGTCAATCAGCGGAAAGAAGAATAAGACAGATGATGACTATGAGCAGTTGGCGAAACTTGAGTTTATGGGTAGTTTATACCTAAACGAAAACCTTGCTCCTTGTGTCCCAGGAGATAACGTAGAGGGAACTCTAAGGGAAGCCGCAAAGAAGAGTAAGAAGGGAAAGTCAGCCCTTAGTGGCATTATTTGCTCTGGTCTTTTCGACTTGGAATATAAGGGCAGCAAGAAGCCAGAGGAACTTTGGAAAGACAGAGAGAAGTTTGCTATCACTTGCGGAGTGAAAATCAAGAAGAGCAGGATTATGAGAACTCGTCCAATCTTCAAGGAGTGGTCCTGCAAGGTTGAGGTCCAGTATAATGAGGGTCTTCTTAACCAGTCAGACGTTATCCAGTTTATGGAAGTTGCTGGTAAAGAGATTGGCCTTTGCGACTGGAGGCCTAAGTATGGTCTTTTCGACGCTAAGGTGGTGAAATAAACCAGGCACGGTATGCCGAGGCACGTTGCGTTGTGGTTAGGCAAGGGGCTCCCGGGAAACTGGGAGCCAACTTTAGGAGAGTAATATGAAAAGAATGGTTGTAGTAAATGATACTCACTGTGGAAGTTATTTCGGCCTAACTCCCCCCGGATATGGCTTTAGCCAAGACACAGACGATGAGCGAGAAATAGCAATCAGTAAAACTACTGGTGCTATTTGGAACTTCTGGGAGAACACTATAGCAGCCCTGAATAAAGAAAAGCCAATAGACATTTTGCTTATGGACGGAGATATGATTGAGGGAAATGGAGAGAAGAATGGTGGAGTAGAGGTTTTCTATACCGACAGGATGAAGCAGGCAGAAATGGCTGCTAAAGCAATGAGTATAGTCGGGGCAAAGAAAAACATTCTTGTCTTCGGAACTCCTTATCATACGGGAACTGGGGAAAACTTTGAAGAGTGCTTGAGTAAGCATATGATTATACACTCTATGCACGATGCTCTTGACCTACGAATATACGACTTTATCTTCAACGTAAGACATAAGGTAAATAGCAGCAGCGTTCCCCACGGAAGAGCAACTGCCCTCGCGAAAGAGGCGGTTTGGAACTTACTTAAAGCAGAGAGGGAAACTGGAATAAAAGCAGATTTCATAATTAGAGCACACGTTCATTATCACATTGCTTTATCAGATGGCTATCAAACTTGTATAGCAAATCCCTGTATGCAAGCGCCAGGGTCGAGATATGGTAAGAGGATTTGCTCTGGGATAACTGACATTGGCTTTTCTGTATTTGATATAGACAAGGAGGGAGTAAAGTGGGACACGAAACTGTTTCAACTAAAATACTCTCCAGAACAACTTCTAAGCCTGTAGTATTTGTTCTGCCGTTTTCTAAGAGTTATTATGATAAGATTACTGAAGATTTAGATACTAATATTTGTATTGGCTTTCAGTCGTCTAATTATACAAAGAGGGAGATGAAATCTACTAAGGTAGATGTCCCAACTCTTGAGAAGACAAGAAGGGTTTTTGATAAATAAAAACATGGTTAGGTATGGCACGACGTGTTAAGGTGTGCCTATGCAAGGCAAGGGGCCCATAGAAATATGGGCCATTTATTTGCACGGTGCGGCACGGCGGGGCTCGGCGCTGTATGGCGCGTTCTGGCACGTCGCGGCTTTTAGCCCTTAGGAAACTAAGGGCTTTTTTGTTTGCACAAAAAGAAGGGCTGGATAAGACCAGCCCTCGTGGAGTATAAATGGATATAAGGTGTCTGAGCGTTAGGACACCCAACATAGATAGCGGGGCTCCGACCAACCTATCACAGTAAGCCCTCACCCCACTATTCTATGTCGTGTGTCTTACGTGCCCTCTACTTTTATATCCTTCTGACAAGCCCTACCCGGAGCAACTCTTCCGTCGTTGAATATGACATAACTCCATAGCGTCCAAATACCGTTTTCGTCGATTGACGTTGTAGCCAAATCGTAATAGATACGTGTTGGATATACAGGGTCTATCGCTGCAGTCCAAGTGCCTGTTGCACCACTCGGCTTCTTATACTTTATCTGCAACGTAGTCGCTGTTGCTAAACTAATCTTCGTGTCCAGTCGTATTTTCAACGCTGTCTGATTTTTGTAAATGTAATCTTCTTGTGCCATTATGCTACCCACCTTATTTGTGAAATCATATCTACTACATTAGAAACTATACTCTCAAGGTCCGCTGTAAGAGTTATATTGCTTATAGCGTCGAATACTAAGTTTATTTCTGAGACGCCTTCAAGGACTTCTATCTCTGATACGGGTGGCGTTGATAATACTATTGTGCCACTACCACTATAAACATAATGCTTGCTTACGGTTCCCGTAGCGGCCCCAGAAAGCACTATTGAGCCACCAACTATAGAAATAGATATATGTTTTGTGTATAACTCATAAGTCGCTGCACCACCTAACTGTAGTGCGCCAAGTGTATGCGTGCTTACGTGTATTGAGCCAGATGCGTTACCAGATAAAAGAATGGTGCCGGTGGATGTTGAACTATACTTTTTCGATAGGAGATAAGTTGAGGAACCCGATATGGCAATCGGTCCGGCACCATCGTATAATACTATTTTACTATATTGATAAGTCGCCCATCTACCCAACCTCACTGTCCCAGAGGCAGTGTAGTATCTATAACCAAACTTGTAAGCGACTGCTGCACCGCTAAGTGTTATGCCACCAGATACAAATCTATATCTATAATTGTTGCTGTATTCTTCATAGGTTGCAGCACCAGAAAGTGTAATGCTACCGCTTACAGTCGGATAATACTTTCTGAGTTGCTTAGTTGTTGCAGCACCAGATAGAGTAATGCTACCACTCTCTATTACTGGCTCATACTCTGGCCCAGCCCAAGTATAGACAGTGTGGCTCAATCTTATTATGCCAGAGCCAGTGTAATAATGAGCAGAAGTTCCGCCAGTGTCTGCCACGCCAGATAGATATATCCAACCTCTACCTCTAAAGAACCTATCTCTTACTGTCTCTGAAATACCAGATAGAGTTGCAGACCCTGAAGCATACCACCTAAATGAGGTTTGACCTATGCCTATACCGTTTATCTGTAAGCCACCAAGCATTGAAGAAACGAATACTCTTGAGTGAATAGTAATAGAAGCGCCAGATAGAGTAATAGAGCCAAATGTCGCATTTGATAAGAAGGAATAAGTGTATGACTTAGTTGCTGCACCCGATAGAACAACCTGTCTGTCGTGGCCCCTTACTGAATAGGTGAAGTTGGGGATATAGTAATAAGAAGCACTACCAGAAGTGTGTATTCCACCGCTTACGTTTCTGTAAATCCAAATGTCTTTCAGATAGTAATAATGTGGATTTCCATATAATCTAAGTGTGCCAGTGGTTGTGTAATAAGTGTAAGCACTGCCACTTAGATAAATCATTGAAACATAGAAGTAAGGTGTGTAATATACAGAGACCCACATTGGTGGAACTGCACCGCTTAGAGTTATTGTTCCAGAAGAAGACGGTAGATAAACTAACTGCTTGCCACCAATACCAGATAAGTAAATAGAGCCACCAGCATTACCAAATCTATCTCTAACAGTTTCAGAAGCGCCACTAAGTAGAATACTTCCACCAGTTATAGAAGAGATATAGTCGTTGCTATATTCTTCATAAGCAGCGGTATCTCCGAGTGTTATATTACCAAGTCCGTCATATAAGTAAGTCCAAGTGTAATCACAGATGGCGCTGCCGGAGAATAGTATGGCACCTGCAGCAATGTATGAGATTTCAATGGTATTTTGAGCAGCGCCACTTATTATTACACTACCACCAGAATTTCCAAATCTGTCTCTGACTGTTTCGCTTATACCACTTAGTAATATAGAACCACTTTCAATAGAGCCGATATAATCGTTGCTGTATTCTAAGTAAGAAGAAGCACCAGATAGTATTACTGAGCCACCAACTATTGAGGAGATATAGTCATTTGAGTATTCGAGATATACAGCAGAGCCAGATAATCTTGCTGTGCCAGACCCTCTGTAGTTTATAGAGAATGTCTTTGCTGCCGCTCCGCTTAGTGTTATACTACCAGAAGCGATATAGACGTGGCCAAGTGTGCTTCTTGCTACTCCAGATAGCAGAATAGAGCCACCACTTACTGTTGCTATATGGTGTTTAGAATATAATAGATAAGAAGCAGCACCAGATAGAGTTATAGTTCCACTCGTATAGATTATTCTATCTACTTCTCTTATAGAAGTTCCAGATAGAGTTGTAGAGCCACTGCCGCTTGTTATTCTATGGACTTCTACGCTTGCTGTGCCAGATAGATAAGCAGAGTGTGGAGGTTGAGCCCAATAAGAGAATGGAGAAGTATCAGCAACACCTCCCATTGTTATTGAGCCATCTGCCCAATACTGTTGCTGTAGAGATATAGAGCCAACCTTTGTTCTTACATAATAAGGAGCAGCGTCATTATCATAAGCAATTACAAACTCTGTGTCTGTTATGTTTGACGTCTCTGGCAACATAACATAACTGTCGTCGAAGACATAACTATTTTCAAAATAAACTCTGTCGCCATTATGGACTATACCAACTCTTGTTCTGCCAGTGAAGTTAGTTGTATAAGGATAGGTGAGAGTATCTACATAGTTGATAACAAAGTAATAGTTGCCATATATGTTATCCATATAGGCCATTGTGAATGTGCTTATTCTATTAGTTTCACTGAATTTATATTCTGGCCCAAAGGTTATTACATTACCACTTGAAACTGTTCCTATTCTTACATATCCATCTTGGTAAGCGTAAGTGCCACTCCAAGCACCAGTGTGTCTATAAGCAACTGCAAAGTGTGTGTCGTCTATTCTGATAACGTTTGTGAAGTCAGTTTTCTTTGTTTCGTCAGAAGCAGAAGTTCCCCTCTTGAAGTCATAAGGTAAGCCGTTGCTTATCTCGTCTCCGCTTACTACAGTTGCAATATAACAAGAGCCACCATAACCATAATCGCTGTCTTTGTTTGAAGAAGCAACTACAAAGTGAGTGGCGTCAAGAGCAGCAATACTTGGATAAGTTGCATTAGATAGAGTTCTTCCACTTGGGTTAGGTGCTACAGTTCCACTATGTGGGAAGTTTATAGCACTACCAGAAACTACTCCGATTATGCTCTTCTGGTCGCCTATCTCTTTATATGCAACCGCTACGAGAGTAGAACTTAGTGTGTCTATACAATAATCGCTTGGATAAGTAGCACCGCTGCTACCAAACTGCCCCTCTTCTCCCCAAGTAATCTCGTCGCCATTTGCTATAGTTCCAACCTGTGCAGAGGTGTGGTAATCTGTAGTTGGGTAATTTCCATATCTGTGAATAGCAACTATTTTGTCAGAAGCCATTCTTGTAATAAGAATGTCTTTCTTGTGTGTATCACCACCAGTTGTAATATATTCTTCACCATAAGAAACTGAAGTGCCAGATACTGTGCCGATTATACCAATAGTGTTCTGTAAGCCAGTAGTTGGGTAATCTTCATTAGTCCAAGAAACTGCTATATGAGTATCATCTAATCTAACAACATCGTGCTGACCAGTTATTTCTGGGTCGAAGATATATTCTCCACCCCAACCTATCGGGTTAGAAGATATACTATGACCAGATAGAGTTATGACACCCGATATAACAATGTTGATTGTTAGATAAGAAGCAGCGTGTCCATATAACTCTGCACCACCAGAAGGATTACCAAATCTATCTCTGACAGTCTGTGCTATACCACCAAGCAGTATAGTTCCACTTGTTGAGGTTATTCTATTGACTTCTCTGATTACTGTGCCAGATATAGTAATAGAGCCACTACCAGATTTGCTAAATACCCTCGTATGAGTAGTAGTTGCTTCTCCATAGAATGTTATATTACCAGAAGTTTCTCTCTCTAATACTAAGGTCTTTGCTGCTGCTGAAGCAAACGTCAAACTACCATAACCACTATAGATATAGAAGCAAGCGGTCTGCCAGTTTATTCTCCCAACTACTGCTGTTCCCTTGCTACCATTCGAGGCGTCAAGGTAAGAAACTACATAGTCAGTGTCGTTCATTTTCAACGCTTTGATATAGTTAGTTGTTCCAGCGTTGAATACATATTCTGAAGCAAATGATACTGTGCTACCACTTATAGTTCCAACTATGGTTGTGCCGTAAGAAGAGTTGTTGTCGTCTCTATAACAAATAGCAAAGTGAGTGGCGTCTAAAGCAAAGACCGACGTATAGGTTGCTAAGCCAGTATTGAAAGTAGTTGCCGAGTTGAAAGATATAGAGTTTCCACTTATTGTTCCTATTACTGCTCTACCGTGTGTGCTGGTGAAAGCAACAACATAGTGTGTGCTGTCTAATAGGTAAGTAGATACTCCAATAGAATTCCCCGAATAAACTACATATTCTGAACCAAAGGATAAGGTCTTTCCAGATAGTGTTGCAACTATAGAAGTTGGATAACCATTACTGTCTGTATAAGTAATAACAAAGTGTGTGCTGTCTATTTTTATGGCAGAGATATAGTTTGTTGAAGCAGCATTGAAAACATATTCATCGCCAAACTCTATCTCATTGCCGCTTATTACTGCTGCTCTTGCTGTTCCATAAGAAGAGTTGCCACCATCAGTATAACAGATTACTATGTGTGTGCTGTCTAAACTTATTGTCCATTGGTTAGAAGTAGTTGCTTCATTAAAGTTATACTCACTTCCATAACTGATAGACCTATCTACTGCTATATTACCAACTATACATTGGCCATAACTTGAAGATGTTGTATCTTGATAAGCGATAACAAACTTAGAAGAAGAAAGCATAGCAACAGAAGCAGAAGTAGTTGTGCCACTGTTGAATACATATTCTGAGCCAAATGCTATATCGTCTATATTAGTTATAGTTCCAACTACTACTGTTCCTCTTGAAGAGTTTCCACCATCTCTGAATGCGACTATAAACTCGTCGTTATCTATTGGTCCAGAAGAGTTATGGTAAGCGATTGACTGTGCGTTGAATAAATACTCATCTCCGTAAGTGATTGAGCCGTCGCCAGTCAGCAACGACTTAGCAGAAGATACTCCAACTCCCCAAGTTTGTAGATAACCACTACCTGTATAAGCAAAGCCAAAACTATGTTCTGCTGCACCAGATAAGTGTAAATCGCCCTGTGTTGGCAGTGCTATATCTATAAAGTTTATAGAAGAGCCAGATAGAGTTATAGTTCCACTTGGTCTATAACCTGTTTCTATCTCAAATACAACAGTGCCAGATAGAACTATAGTTCCACCAACAGTTGGAGATACTTCTATAATAAAGTCAGTGTAGTTTCCAGATAGAGTTGCAGAGCCAGAAGATATAAACTCATAGCCCTGATAATATACAGCAGAGCCAGATAGCGTTATAGACCCAGAAGAGTTATAGGTTATGCTGCTTATAGATAGTGCATTACCACTAAGTAATAGTTGCCCATTAGCATCATATAGCGACACTATAGTGAAGTTTGCTGCTCCACTTAGCGTTATATTACCAGCACTTTCAAATACAAACTCAGCACTACCTAACTCACAGATTGCAGACCCACTGAACGTTATATCACCACTTGTATTGAACCTTATATCTACGAATGTATCTACGAGACCATATAATAGAATACTTCCGCTGCAAGTTGGCTCTACATTTACTTCAGATACATATTCACCAGTAAGTATAACTGTTCCAGATACGTCTCCAAAATACACGACAGTGTAAATGCAAACTGAAGTGCCAGATAGCGAGACGTATCCATCTGCAGAATAAGCATAATCATTAGCAAACTCACAGTTGCTGCTCCCAGTTAGAATAGCAGAGCCGCTTGTTTCAAACTCTAAGTTTGCTTCGGCTGTGTATTCTCCCGATAAGATTATCGACCCTGTTGCTAAACAAGAATACTGGTTTTCTATATTAGAAGATACGCTGCCAGATAGAGTTATGGTTCCACTTGCTAAATAACTAAAGTCGGGAGCATATTCACAAATTGAAGAGCCAGATAGAGTTGCTAACCCTTCGCCAGAATAACTATACTCATTGGTGTAAGAATGTGGCGCCTCGCCATTTACGACAATGACGCCATCGCCATTGAAGATATAAGAGTTGGTTTGAGATATAGTCGCGGCGCCACTGAGTTCAACGAACCCATCAGAACCAAATATAATCTCTATTACAAATAAGGCGGAGTTAGATAAAGTTAGATAACCTTGTGCTTCATATTCAAAGTGTGTTTCTGATAAACTACATATAGCAGACCCACTGAATGTTATATCTCCAGTTGTATTGAATACTACTTCTACAAATGTATCTACAAGTCCAAGAAGAGTAATACTTCCAGACGACTGATAGACGACGTTTATATCAAATGTAGTTTCGCCAGATAGAGTAATGCTACCAGAAGTAAGTGCCGATAACTCTATAGTAGAATAAGAAGAGCCAGTTAATAAGAGCGCCCCGCTTGTAAGAGGAATATAATCAGAGGTATAACTAAGCAGGGCGCCGCCAAATAAAGATATAGGACCACTACCAGAATAATCAAACTCTCTACTATGCTCACAACTTGAAGCACCAGATAGTAGAATACTACCAGTTGTTGTGGTAGAATAATCACTCAATTGCTCACAATCTGAAGACCCAGAAATAACTATTGAGCCAGAAGCAAGTGTTGATAACTCTATAGAAGAAGTGGCTCCACCTGATAATACTGGGCCCCCTTCTGTGTTAGTATAGTTGTTTTCTAATATAAAGGTAGAGCCACCAGATATAGTTATAGTTCCAGAAGAAGAGTATTCATAATACTCTATTGCATATTCATATAGAGCGCTTCCACCAAGCGTTATATTACCAGAGGTAATCTCTATAAAGGAGACCTCAGTTTCGCAAGTCGCTTCACCAGATAGAGTAATTGTCCCAGAAGAAGCAATGACTACTTCAACTTCAGAAGAGTATGTTCCAGATAGAGTTGCTGTTCCAGAAGAATAAAGTATTACTTCAACTTCAGAAGTATGACCACCAGTTAGAGCAACGTTTGCTGCTTGTGCTTCACTAATAGATACATTGTCTATGTAGTAATATAGTCCAGAAGAAGAACTCGGCTGATAACCAGCAGAAGCAACCATAGAAGTAGTTCCAACGGGAACAGTAAAATCTATTGTTATGGTTTGCCAAGCATCATAAGTATTTGCGGCTGACGATATAAAGAAAACTTCTTCAGAGCCAATATAGCACTGAACACCAACTATTATCTCTGAACCAGTTATACCAGAAGCAGAGGGGATATATATTCTCTCACTAAATCTATAAGTTTTTCCAATCTCAAGAGGAGATAGTTCTGCAGTTTGAGGGTCGTTCAATAATAAGTAAGAGAAACCAGTTTGAGTAGTTTCTAATCTATAAGAATAACTGCCACTATCTACATGGTCAGTGCTTCTTGCAACGTCTAATCCAACAATAAAACCAGTTGCTCCAAATAGATATGGAGCATCGTTTTCTTCACAATTTCCACCAACTACTAAGTTTTCTCCAAATATACCACTGCCAGATATAGTATAAACAAACTCTATAGTTGTTATAGCACCTGAGCCCAACGTTATAGTGCCAGAGGCTGTAATAGTTATAGTGTTTTCTACTTCTGTTAGACAAGTGCCAGATAAGATTATAGAACCGGAGGTTGCTATTGATAACTCTATAGTATAAGTTGAAGACCCAGATAGAGTTGCCGTTCCATCTGTAGAATACAAATAGTCATTGCCGTATTCATAAGAAGAAGAGCCAGATAGAGTTATACTACCTGAGTTGATATACTCTACAACGACATAATACTCATTTGCAGAAGACCCAGATATAGTTATACTACCTGAGCAACTATAAGCAAATGAACCCTCACACTCACATATTATTTCTCCAGATAGAGTTATACTACCTGAGCAGTCATAAGTGTAAATGTTTTCCGCTATTGTTATAGAAGACCCAGATAAGATTATTGACCCTGTTGCTTCATATATCCATTGAGGGTCAAAGTATTCTATGGCTGAAGAGCCAGATAAGATTATGCTACCAAGGCCAGTCCAATATAATGGACCAAGAGTAAATGCTGCTCCACCTAAAGTAAAAGCAGAGCCAGTAGCATCGTATAAATACAACACACCGCTGTATTCATATAACGCGGCTGCGCTTACTAATAAGGAACCACTTGCAGTATATGGATAGACCTTTGAGTAAGCAGTGCTTGATATACCAGATATGACTAAGGGACCAGCACCTGCATACGCTACCTCATAGTTAGTGCTTGCGGTTCCAGATATAGAGACAGAGCCAGAAGTGGCTCTGGAGAAATCTATAGTTTTATTTGCTGCACCAGATAAAGCAAATGAGCCAGCAGCCGTCTTAGAATAGTTATTAGTATAACTCTTAGCAGCAGAACCACTTGCCGTAGTTGAGCCAGAGGTGGCCCTGGTGAAAGATATAGTTTTGCTTGCTGCCCCGCTTGCTGTTGAAGAACCTGAGCCAGAGTAAGTTCCACCTGCTACTGCTTCTGCCCAATCTACTGTTCCATATTGAGCGTAAGTGTAATCACCAACCTTTGAATATAGAATAATAATATGTGTATCATCTAAAAATGCTATGTGGTGATAAGCGGTTCTGTCTGTCGAGATTTCTACATTTGCGTCAAAAGAAACTGTATTAGTGCTACTAATCTTTCCTCTGACTATAGATTTACTATAAGTAGTTGTGGCTCTATTCAAGAATACTAAGAAATCTTTTTTATCAGATGCTCTTGTTGCAGCGTGGGAACCATTTACATAGGGAAGTTGAGTAGAGAAAGCAACTGCAGTTCCAAATGTAGGAGTGTTAGTGCTTATTGTTGCTGCTATAGATTTATTTACTGCTGTAGAAGTATAGCCAGTAAATGTAATCATTAGTTTTCCACTGTCTATATCTACAGGAGTTATATTCCTTGCACCAGATAATACATCTACATTTGTGGCATCTACTAAAGTTTCTGAGCCAGAAGTAATAGTAGTTCCACTGCTTACTGTGTGAATAAGACATTTTATTTTATAACTATCACCGAAGTCCTTATATGAAGTAGCAAACTTAGTAGAAGACAAGAAGCAGTTTCTCAATTGTAAATACTCTAAGCCATTGAAGCCAACTCCAGCGTAAATCTGCACTACGCTGTAAAGAGTATTTGCAGATGGAACATCAGAGGATATAGTTATTATAGTAGTATAAACATCTGTAGAACTTGAGGCCTCTCTAATATATGAGACGGCTATGTGTGTGCTATCTAAAACTGTCGCCCAAGCACCCGCTCTACCAGCATAGTTTCCGGACCCTGGAGCATCAACGTTTATAGGAGTGCCAAGTGTTATAGTGTTAGAAGAAACAGAGCCTACCACTGCTCTTAGGTCTGCACCAGTTTTTGTGTATAATACTAAGAAGTGTGTGCTATCATAAGAAACTACATTATGGACTAAACAGTTATCAACTTCTTCTATTATTACTTCACTGCCAACAGATATGCTTGTTCCGCTTATACTACCTGCTTTTACTCTTGCTCTATTTGATTTGCCAGAAGTAGTAGCAGTATAAGCGGCTACAAAATGAGTAGCGTCTAACTTACAAATACTATGAATAGTAGTTGCTGCTGTTCCAGTAATAACTGCTTCAGAGCCCCAAGTAAATGTAGCGTCAGCCATTTGTATCCTTATTTAGAAGAAGTGGGCTGAGCATAAAGCCCAGCCCGTAATAAACTTTTTGAATACCCCGTCATAGTTATACGCGGAGTAATCTTCATTGTGCCACTGCTCAGTCCAAACTGAGTTGGGGCGTAATTTTAACGGAACCACCGCCAGCAATTTGTTATCGTAATGGCTCTTTATCCATTACATCTTATGGTTTCTTTTCCCATAAGTTCAGACTATATCATAACCTCTTTCGAGGTCCCCGGCGTTCGTGAGAGGATTATTTCGCCTCTTAGTCGTTGAGCCTTCCCTCTTGTTAGAGGGCTTGGTTGCTGATTGCCATTTCAGGTTTCCAGCAATTAACCAGGTTTTCATAATTTCTTATGCCGCCATTTCCAACGGTATAGCGTAGGGTCCATCAGTAAATCTTTCCGCCCAAAGCAATCCAGTGCCTGCACTGTCGGTTACATAGTATCCATAGATACTTGCTTCCGCGCCAGTGAACGTGAATGTAACCTGAGCGTGGGAACCAGTAGTTGTTCCAGTAGAAGTTACTACTGTCCAGTTGGTTCCAGTTAGAGCGTTTGCAGTATAACCGTTGCCCGTGCTTTCTGTGTAAGAAGCAAGAGCATCACCCTCTGCGGGTGTTCTGTTATTGGTGAAAAGTTTTAACTTTACGTCTGAAGCCGTAGCAAAGTTTAGCATATACTTCAACATAAGAACTTCACCAACATCAGGGACTAATAGCGCCATTGAAAACCTCCAAAATAAAAAAGAACATAGTTTTCTACCAACGGTAGATGTCATATCGGTATAGAGTTATCTTTATGCAGGCGAAAACTTTATGCCTGCCAACGACAATCTCGTGTTAGACGACGGCTTGACACTTCCGTCGTCCTCTATAATAACAGAGGCATAACCTCCATTGTTATCAGTTGCGAATACTAAATGTGCTGCTGGTCTATATCCAACTGGCAAAGTGAAAGCAGATTGTCCAGCAGTTCCGTCTTTTATTACTCCCTTCAATTCTATATCTCCATCTGGGTTTATTCTATAAGCAGCAGTATCATAACTACTTCCATAATCTACCCAAGAGTTTGTGAAAGAAGCAGGAGCAGTCCAATCAGAGTTTAGTCCTCTTACTTTACCTGTGCATATTATACTTCCGCCACTCTTTGGTATAATGAGCAAATCTAAGTCCTCATCTATAGAGACAGACCAAGGATTATCGCTGTTGTAATGTTCTATAAATGTTGTTTCGCTAATATAAGTGCCAGGATTGAATAATATGTCGTCCCACCATTGTCTCTGTGCCCTTGAGAATATAGTCATAGAAACTGGAGAAGAGTTTCTTGAAGCAACTGTTATATCGCTTATAGTTGTATCATCGTCTATAGAGAACTCAAACTTCGCTGTGTCATAACCAATACCCAAGTGAATAAGACCAGTTGATAACACTGCAGAATAAACACTGTCGTCTGATATAGATAGACCAGCGTTGTATAATCTAAACTGTAATTTGTTGTCTCCACTATATTGACCAGCATAAACGCTAAACTTCATATAAGAAAAATAAGCATAGAAAGAATATATTTGACCACTTCCCCAAACTGATAGACACCTTGCTGAATGAGTAGTAGTGCCAGAACTCTTAGGTATTATGCAAGTATTATATGAAGTAGGTGTGAATACAGTTGTCTTTACTCCAGCAG
>Ga0105103_10000172_pt1 | contig 34996 bp, 45 predicted proteins | sample PPLLaktember2015_2_FD_79107 | JGI IMG/M metagenome (GOLD analysis project Ga0105103, IMG submission 79107) | Freshwater sediment microbial communities from Prairie Pothole Lake near Jamestown, North Dakota, USA - PPLs Lake P7 Core (6) Depth... | ecosystem: Environmental > Aquatic > Freshwater >...
ATATGTGCCAACCCCGTTCTATACTTATGTTCAGCGTTTTTAACCTGTTTTCGAAAGTTTTTACTTTGTGACGAAAACAGTATCTTTGTTTTCATTTAGACCTACAACTATGCAGTTTTTTTCGTCACAAGAGATAGGGGACATGATCGGCCAAAGCCGGCAATATATCAATGTTTATAAGGATCGCGGCGTTTTGATACGAGATGAAACGACCAAGAAATTCGACCTTGATAACCCTATCAATAAGCAGTGGTTTGATCAAATGCGTAAAAGTTATATTGAGAAATGCGCTGATCCAAACTACATACCTCAAAAGACTGAGAAAATAAAGAAGGTTAAAGAGGTTAAAACTCATTTTCTTGCCAGCACAAGCCCGCACCCATCGCAACGCATGGTTAACGACGATGAACCCGATGATGAACCAACAGGCAATCGATCAAATCTGCAAGAAAGAAAATTACAGGCGGAGGTAACGCTAAAGGAGTTGGGGATTAAGAAGGCTAAAATAGAGATTGAACAAAAACAAGGCAAGCTACTGAACATTGACACCGCAAAAGGAATTGTGTCAGCATACATGAGCAGCTACTCAAAGGGTCTGTTTCGCGATATTGAAACATGGATGCACCGGATTTTGGATATCCATAAAATATCACTGGAAGACAAAGCCGAATATATTGCGATGCTCGAAGGGTTAATGAACGCAGCAAGCGGTAGAACAATTAAAGAACTTGAGGTTAAATTAAAAGACGAAAATACACAGTTATGAGTACACTAAATAAAAGTCTTGACTTTTTATCCTCAATAAATACGACCGTATCAAGGATCAAACCGTCTGAATTTGCAGAGCAGAACCGGTATATGGGTACAGGTGAAACGCGTTGGTCAGGAAAATACTCTTTTGATTTAACCCCTTATTTACGCGAGCCGCTTGATTGCTTGATGGCCGAAGTACCGGTTACTAAGATAGCAATTATGAAAGCTGCTCAAATAGGTTTTTCCACAGGAGTAATTGAAAACGCAATCCCTTGGATCATAAGCCAATCACCATCAAACATATTATTGATGGCCGCTGATGATGAATTGGTCAGGACTGCAATGACACAAAAGATAGATCCTGCAATTGATTCAATGGGAGTTCGTCATTTGATTGGAGCTCATAGCGGGGCAAATAAGCAAAAGAACCAGAGGACTGGTGACACTGAAAAGATGAAAGAATTTTACGGGGGGCGGCTGTTGGCCACATCTGTAAAGGCTGCGCATAAGATGCGTCAATTTTCCGCAAAGTATGGTTTTCTCGATGACTTAGATTCTGCAAAAATGGCCGATGAAAGGGAGGGGTCGCTGGTTAAATTGGTTGATGGACGTTTTACAACGTTTGGAGACACAGCCAAAATCTTTTATATATCAACCCCTGTAACAAAGCAAACATCCGTTATTGAGCCTTTGTTTTTAAAGGGTGATCAAAGATATTACTTTCTCCCTTGCCCCATGTGTGGCGAATTTCAGCGGCTGCAATGGTCGGTTGACGTGGATAAATCAATCATCAAAACAGGGAAAGCCGGCATTGTTTACGAGCAAAATGCAGATACAGGGATGGTTTATCCTGAATCAGTAGGCTATGTCTGTGAGCATTGCGGCGGGTTTATTGATGAGAAGCATAAATATAAGATGAATCTGCATGGAGAATGGAGACCAACAGCCACGGCAAAAGCTGCACACTTTAGAAGTTATCACATATCCGGGCTATATGCACCCCCAGGGGCGTATAGTTGGGCGCAATTCGCACAGGATTGGTGTGACGTTTGGCCGAAAGAAAACGGCGGGAAACCTATAATACACTTATTGAAAACCTTTAAAAACATTTGCTTGGGACAGACATTTGAAGAATTAGGCCGGAGCGTAGACGTGACCAGCTTAGCAGTTAACACGCGTAATGAGTATCGAATTGGCGTAGTGCCGAATAAATTGGCACAAGAAGACGGGAACGGGAACATAGTATTAATCACTATTGCCTGTGACTTGAACGGCACTGTGGATGATGCTCGCTTGGATTACCTAGTTGTGGGATGGTCTGAGACCGGCACATCTTACGCAATAGACCACGGATCAATTGGTAGTTATCAGGGGCGAAGATCAAAGGCTGAAGACGAACGGGAAATACTAACTTATCGCAATGAGGCGCGTAACTGTGTTTGGGAGCCGTTCTGGCATGATGTAGTGGATCGGGTGTGGCAAACTGATGATGGGAAGCAAATAAAAGCCTTGATAACAGGCGTTGACACCGGCTTTCACACCGTATTTGCTTATGAATTTATGAAGCGTTCGCCGTTGATTGTTGGATTAAAAGGTCAGGAGGATAACAAATACACCCCTTATGACTCCAATTTAGCCCTATTCAAAGAGAGTGCAGAACGCGGCGGACTGTATGTTTTGCAATCAAACCGGTTAAAAGATATTTTGAGCGAACGGATTGGGCTTGCATGGCATGATAAGGAAGGGGCGCAGCCGTTTGGATTTATGAATTTTCCACAGCCTGAAGGGGGAAAATTTACTTTTGACTTTTTTAACCAATATGGAGCTGAACGACGGGACGTGAAAATTAACGACGATGGAACAGCGGTCGCAGCGCGTTGGGTGAAAAAACATTCAAGCGCACAAAACCACTTTTGGGATTGCGAACTATATAACATGGCCGTCCGGGACATCTTTGTTCATTTGGTTTGTGCTGAACAGAAAATTAGGAAGCCAACTTGGCATACCTTTGTTTCGATTGTGATGGGAAAATAAAAAATAATTGTATCTTTGCTATCAACTATTTAGATCAAATGGCATTATACGAAAGCGAATCATTTTACATTGCAGCTACAACGGATGATCTGGCTCGCCTTGACAGGCTGAAACAGATCATTGTTGCGCTTGAAAATCAAATGATTATTGCGGCTGGTGATGTCAATATAGCTGATTACTCATTAAATGATGGTCAAGTGACCATCAGAACGGCCTATCGTGACCCGACTACAATAGCCAGAGCGATAGACCGTTTCGAATTTATCTATAATAGGCTCGCATCACGATTATCAAACACCAATATTGTATCTCTAAGGGATGCCAAATCGTTTAATTTACGACAACGTTATTAAAATGAAGTTCCCTAATCCTTTTAGTAAAAAACAACCTACTCACGCTGAGTTACTTGCAAAAAACATTGCAAGTGGCGAAATGCAGGCTTATGGCGACTACTCACATAAACCCTACCCGTCCGTTTACGATAGTTGGGATGGAGAGCGAAATTATGGTGATTTAGGGTTCCCGATAAATTACACCCCCGATTTTCGCAATCTGGCAATAAGGAGCTGGCAATCATTTTACGAAAGCGACATCACACAGATAATCATCAAAAATTATCTGTTATGGGTTGTCGGTAAAGGGTTAACGCTCAATTCAGAACCACTCGAAAAATACATCAAAAAGATATATCCCGATTTTAGCCGTGATAATTTCACGGATGAAATTGAGGATATGTGGCAATTATTTGCATCATCCAAACGGGCATCATTTTCCGAAATGCAGGACTTGCACCAAATCGCTTTTGAGGCTTGTTTAAATGCTATTGTTGGGGGTGACGTCCTTGTAATCATGCGTTATGATGGCAATTATCCAACCGTTCAACTAATTGACGGGTTGCACATAATGAATCCAACATCGGGCGTTTGGGCTGAACAGGCGCGAATAGCTGGCAACACCATCAAAGAAGGTGTTGAGGTGGATAAAAAAGGCAAACATATTGCCTTCTATGTGCAGGATGATAAAGGTGGATTTGAGAGGATTGCAGCATTTAACACCAAAACAAAACGCCCCATGGCGTGGCTGATGTACGGGTTTAAATACCGGTTAAATGACAGGCGTGGGATGCCTCTTTTTGCTGTTGTATTGGAAGAGCTAAAGAAGTTAGGCCGGTACAAGGATGCAACCGTTTCAAGCGCTGAGGAGAACGCAAAGGTAGCTTTTACTATTGAACATGATAAAGATGGATCAGGTGAAAACATTTTCACCAATGCAGTTAAGCAGGCTTCACTAAGCGGACAGCCAACCGTGCCGGAGTCTTCTCGTGGTACGGGTGATACATTAGCTACACGCATAGCAATGACAACCAATAAACAGGCATTCAACTTGCCTCCCGGAGCATCGTTGCACGCACACAAAAACGAAGCTGAAATATCATTCAAAGATTTCTTTTCAACAAACTTTGACATCATTTGCGCAACCATGGGTGTTGCACCCGAAGTTGCGATGAGCCGTTTTAATAGCAATTACTCAGCGTCTCGAATGGCATCAAAGATGACTGAGTTTAAATTTAGAGTTGACCGTGATACTTTTGCAAAGGAATTTTACAAGCCAATTTATGAATTTTGGCTTGACACGCGGGTGTTATTGGGTAAAATAAACACACCCGGTTATATCACCTCAATGATTAAAGGTGATTACGAAATGATCGCAGCCTTTAAGACATCAGAGTTTATCGGTGTTAATATGCCACACGTCGACCCTGTGAAAGAGGTTAATGCAGAGGTATTAAAGATAAACAACCTCTTGACAACAAGGGAAAAGGCCGCCCGTGATTTGGGCGTGGGTGATTGGCACCAAAATATTGAGAATTTGAGGCAGGAAAACGAAAAGGCAAAAGATTTATTGCCACAACCAAATAACGAGCAAAATGGACAAACCACAACTGGCAAAAAATGAGATTTTAGTTTATACCCAGTTTTACAGCTACACGGCTGAATGGCTGGTTAGTCAGATCAATAATTTTGCAGATGATGCAGAATTAAAAATGAGAATGCACACGCCCGGAGGTGGTGTTATGGATGCTTTTTCTGTGTTGTCGCGCTTGTCTGATCGCAAAGGGGCAACCACTATTCACGTCGATGGATACGCGTACAGCATGGGTGCATATTGTTGTTTATATTCAAACAACGTAATAGCCAATGAGCAGTCACGCTTTATGTTCCACAAGGCTGCTTTCCCATCTTATTACGATGCCAGCACGGATGAACAGGAAGATTGCAAGCAAAAAAACGCTGTTCTGAAGGCAAAAATGAAAGCTCGATTGAACGACACTCCGGAGGCCGCCGCGCTAATCGCTAAAGTATTTGAATCAGACGTTAGAAATGACGTTTACTTGTCAGCAAAAGAGGCTAAAAAAGTAGGTTTAGTAACTGAAATTCAGCCTTTAAACTTGGAAGTAAAGGCCATTTTAGAGGAACAAACCCGTATTTCGGCCATGTGGGCAAAGAATCAAGAAGAAAACGCTACATTTGTAGCTAATAATCAAATAAATAATGAAAAGATGACAATCGAACAAATCAAAGCTGAACACCCAGCCGTATATTCGGCTATCATGGCTTTGGGCGAGGGCGTCGGAATTGCTAAAGAGCGTGACCGCGTTGGGTCATACTTGGCATTTTTAGAGGCTAGCCCCGAGGCTGTAAAAACTGGCATTGCATCAGGCGTTGCAATGACTGAGACACAACGCAGCGAATTTGCTGTATCTGCTTATAAATCAATGATTAATAAGACAGAGTCAAGCGAAAACCCCGTAGCCGTAGCAACACCAGCGGCTCCAACCGCTACCGAAACAGCTACTGATAAGGCAATGGCCGAAATCAACGCGTCTTTGGGCAAAACCGATTTAACCTTAAAAGCGTAAACGATGAGTACACTATCAACACGCAACGCAACTGACAACATGATCACTGCGGACACCGATAGAGCAAAGTGCTTTATTTGGAACAACGAATTCAAAACCGGCACCTTGCTTAACGCATCAGGAGCTGAGGCTACTTTTGCGCTGGGCACCGTTTTGGGACGTATTGCAGCATCAGGCAAATTAGTGCCATTAACCACCGCCGCCGAAGACGGTTCAGCCTTTCCGGTTGGCGTATTGGCGCAAACAGTGACTTTGGGTATTGCAGGCGAAGACACCGTGACATTTGCTATTTCGGGTGACGTGAATGAAAGCATGATCATTTTGGATGGTGCTGATACACTTGCAACCGTTATCGCATTACGGACAATTGGCGACCGTTTAATGAGTGACACAAAGGGCATTCGCACCGTTGTTGTTACGGATTCAACCTTTAACGACAACTAAAAAAACAAACAAGATGGCTATACCAGCTTCAGAAGTTAGAGGACTTTTCACAAAATACATGGTTGAGAAATTGGAAATCACTCCATCTCCAACCTCTTTTTTAAAGTCCTTTTTTAAAACAAAAACAACCTCTGCCAAAAATGTGAGCATTGAGGTTAAACGACATGGTGAACCGATCGCGGTTGACGTGATGAGAGGTGCCGAGGGCAATCTTAACAGTTTTGCAAAATCAACTGAAAAGATTATGACACCACCTTATTTTGCTGAGCGTTTCAGTCTTAATGAGTTGGACGGTTATGATCGCATCTTTGGCGACATGCAGGAGGTTAGCGGTGATTCGTTCGCAATGGTTTTGGATGAGGCAGCTCAGAAAATCCAGTTGCTGAAAGACAAAGTCAACCGCCGTTACGAATTGATGGCCGCTCAGGTTTTGCAGACCGGTATCATCACATTGGTGAATGGTGACAACATTGATTTCAAGCGTCATGCTGATTCAAAAGGAGTGTTAGGGGTTGGCAACTGGTGGACTGAGGCCGCAATCGATCCCGACACAACCCTGCAAGAAGGTGCAAAATTCATTCGTACACAAGGCCTTTATGCCGGTGGTGAATTTAACGTGATTTTCGGATCAAAAGCATGGAATGCGTATTTGAACAACACAAAAAAACAGGCCAAAAGCGATATTAAAGACTGGAAGCTTTCCGACATCGTTTCTCCTGTTCAGTTTGGCGTGGGCTCAACCTTTTTGGGTCGTACCTCAACCGGTGCATATAACTTCAATTTGTGGGGTTATGAGCAGTTTTATAACCCTGCTGGAACCGACAAAACTGGTAAAGTGCCCTACGTTGCACCCGAACAAATCATTATCCTGCCAAACGATATGTCGTTTAGCTTTGCTTATGCCGGTGTGCCTCATTTGAAGCGCAACCCATCAAGCGTGGCTATGCCCGAATATATCGCTTATGCGCCGGGTGAATTTTTTATCGACAATTTCGTTGATATGCGTGTTGCAAATCACGAATTTATTGTGAAATCTGCCGGCTTGCCTATCCCAACTCAGGTTGACGCAATTTTCAACAAACAAGTTGTTGCATAATGAGACGGTTTAAATGCACCTGCATTCAGATTAGTGGTAAAGGTAAACTCCTGTTCAATTACGGGCAGGAGTTTACCGAATCTCAAGTAAATGATTGCGAAGAGCTGTTAAAGGATGGCGCAATCATTGAGATCGAAGCACCAGTAGAGATCGAAGCACCAGTAGAGATCGAAGCCATAACGCATCCCGATATTATCGTAGAGAAACCGCGTAAACAAGCGAAATGAGCATTGACAGAGCGATAAGAGACGCACGGAATATTGTCACTAAAGGGGGTTTTAACACGTCAATTGTGTTAACCCCCGTTGGTGATATTGACCCGATAACCATTCAGGGGGTGACATCGCGTCACCACATTGAATTTAATCAAGATGGTTATCCAGTTAATGCAACAAACGCGCACATCTTATTGTCGGAAAATGACTTAAAAGCTAACGGGTTGATCACACGTGATACGCGGGGGAATGTTGCGCTTGACGCGTGGCTTGCTTCATGGGTTGATGGCACCGGCGAAAGTCGGACTTACAAGATAGTTCAGACCAAACCATCCGAAACATTAGGGTTAATCATTTGCACCGTTGGAAGATATGGCACGAATTGACGAAGCGTTAGGGAAAGATGTCTTTCAGCAAGTTAGAGATAAAATTGCTGAAATATTACTTGATGAATTGGCAAATCAAGCCACTTTATCAGGGAATACAGACCTTGAATATGGCATTATTTGGATGGAAAGGCGCAGGCCATTCAATCTTTCAGAGGTGCCGGCCATTAACCTTTCTATTTCTGGCATAAATTACAACACTAAGTTCCGCCACCAACGGCAACCAGATGTCACTTATACAATTGACATCTACAACACTAAGAATCACACGGAGGATGATGCAGATGAGTTGGTTATGGATAGTATTTGGGATGTCTCACGTACAGTTCAATATATTTTAGACCATCCGCATTATGCATCATTGGGGCTGAATCCATTGATTTCTCATTCGGAGGTGGTTAAAATCACATCTGGGGAGGCTGAAATGAGCGACGGCGCCCGATGTGGTATCTTACGGGTTGAATTTAAGGTTAATATGATCAGCGTTGAAAACCCATTTGATCAAATCGCGTTAGAGCTAAGCAGCACGTCTGTAAAAATTGAACAGACAGATAAGGGGTATTTTTACCAATTACAAAACTAAATTATTTAACATGGCAGACATATCGAATGCAGTAGGCAAAGAGAGAATCAGTCGGGTCGTTGGGTACAAGATTACCAAAGGGGCATACACCGAAGGAGGCCAGAATTTGCCAATGCGAATCGCAGTTTTAGGAGCCGCAAACCATGCCAATCAAGCAGGTTTAGGGCTTGCGCCTGAGCCAGCCACAATCACAAGCGCAAATGAGGCGGGTGAATTGTATGGTTATGGGTCGCCTTTGCACCAAATGGCGCGTATTTTACGGCCTATTTTTGGGGGTGGAATCGGTGGTATCCCTACCGTATTTTACCCACAACTAGAGGGAGCCGGCTCAACCGTTACGACTATCAACGTGACAGTTACCGGAACACCTACCAAAAACATCGCACACCGCCTTGTAATCAATGGCCGTGACAATGTTGATGGTGAGTATTATGAATTTGTTGTTGCATCAACAGATGACGCGGCGGCCATTCACGCAAAAATCATTGCAGCGGTTAACAACGTGACCAATTCACCTGTTACAGCGGCGTTGGGAACAGGCACCGTAACTTTGTCGACAAAATGGTATGGCGCAACTTCAGCAAATCTGAATGTATCGCTTTACACCAACAATGACAGTGCAGGGTTGACATACACTGTTGGCGCAAAAGTATCAGGTGCCGGAACAGAATCAATCGCAGCCGCTTTAACCGCTTTCGGAAACAACTGGAACACAATTGTTATCAACCCTTATGGCGAGAGCGTATTTTCGCAACTGGAAATGTTCAACGGAACACCTTCCGCAACTACTCCATCAGGTCGTTATACCGGCATTGTATTTAAACCGTTTATTTCGTGTTGGGGATCAACCGAGAGCGATAAGGACACCTTGATCGCAATTACGGGAGCCGCCGCGCGAATGAATCAAGTGACACATGTACTTTGCCCCGCTCCAAAATCAGCAGGTTTTCCATGGGAAGCAGCCGCAAATGGTGTCCGCTTGATCGCGCGCACTGCACAGGATACGCCACACTTGGACGTAAACGGACAATCATATCCTGATATGCCAGTACCATCAGATGGCCTGATTGGTGATATGGCAGATTACGAAAACCGTGATTTGCTTGTAAAAAATGGCGCGTCAACAGTTGATTTTGTCAATGGCGTGTACGAGGTTCAGGACATGATTACAACCTATCGACCAGCTGGCGAAATCCCCCCCCAATTCCGTTATACTCGAAACCTTATTTTGGATTGGAATATCCGTTATGGTTATCTGTTGTTGGAATTGACAAACGTAAAAGACAAAGCAATCGCAGCGGACGAAGATTTCGTATCAGCCGCCGGAGTGATTAAGCCAAAGCAGTGGAAATCAATCCTTTATGATTATTTCGATCAATTAGCAAATCGTGCGTTAGTATCGGGTTCTGATTTTTCAAAAAATTCATTGGTGGTTGCCGTTGCTGACTCTAATCCTGACCGTTTGGAAACGTTTTTTCGCTACAAACGAACTGGAACTGTGCGTATTGCGTCAACTGATGCAGAGGCTAATTTTGCATTTTAACCATTAAAATAAAACAACATGGCATATACAGGTGGTGATTGCATTGAGGTGACTTGTAACCATCCAACGCTCGGGTCATTACGACTCGATCCAAAGGGGTCGGAGGATACCGAAATAGATTTTGGCGGGTATGTGGTTGCTGATGGTGATGATAGTGTCACTGGTTCGGGAACCAACATTAAGCAAATGAACCGCAAACGATGGAGTGTATCCGTTCCCCCTTGTGGTTGGTCTAAAGACCCTGACACGTTGCAGAAATTGCAGCTGATTCAGGACGACTTAAACGAAGCCCCTTGGACATTTACGTTTATCGATGGCAGCGTGTACAAAGGTACCGGCTCAATATCAGGTGATTTGAAGGGTAACAAGAACGCCGCAACAATCAACGGGTTTAAGGTTTCCGGAGGCGGAAAATTAGAACCAATTGCGTAACTTTAAGGCGGGGATGATTAGTTTTATCCCCGCTAAATTTTTTACAAATTAAACAGCAAAAAAATGAGTAAAGTATCAAATGACCAGGCAGTTAAAGACATTGAAAGATGGCTTGACGCAAAGAAAATTAAAGATCGCAAACGCGAACAAAATGCGGACTCAGAGGCCGTATTGGTTGACGCCATTATGGATGGTGATCTGATTGTCAATGATGATAATTCGTTGACGTTGAAACTAATTTGGCCAACTGCTGAAGGTCAGGGGGTTAGCACACTAACTTTCAAATCACGGTTGACGGTTGGCGAACGACAAGAAGCAACTAAGGGCATCAAGCCCACGGATGCAGAAGGCCGTTTGATCGGTTACGTTGCCGTGTTGACAGATCAGCCCGTTGGTGTTATTAAAAAATTAGAGTCCGGTGAGGACTACGAACGCGCATCCTCAATTGCTGTTTATTTTTTGTAGGAGAGGCCGAACACGGATTTGACAATGTGATCAGATCCGTGGTTCGGTTTTACAAGTGGCCGCCATTCGTGATAAACCGCCTTTATATTGACGATGAAGATAATGACGGGCTTTATTATTGGTATGATGACCTACTTGATTACAATAAGCAATTGAAAAGTAAAGAATAAACGATGTCAGTATTTTCAGCAGTCGCAAGATTTTCAGCCGTTGACCGTTTTTCATCCGTATTACAGCGAATGGAAGACCGAAACAAGCGCTTCGCAGCTAGTTCGTCGACCGCCTTTAAAAAGGTAGAGTCGGATGCAGAACGGTTGCGCGGGCGCGTGGCTGGGTTGTCTGGTCAATTCAAAAGCTTGTTAGCTGTTGTGTCAGTTGCGTCGGTTATGACAATTGGCGCAAATGCAGTTTTGGAATATGAAAAATCGCTTGCGTCACTGAGTGCCGTAACAGGCGTATCGGGCGAAGCGTTGGAAGCGATGGACAAGCAAGTTATGTCCATCGCTACTTCCACAAAAAAATCAAGCTATGACGTAGCCAAAGGTTTTGAGGTTGTCGGGTCTGCAATGTCGCAATACTTGGAAGATCCAAAGGCGTTAGGGCAAATAACAGAGGCCGGTATATTATTATCCAAAGCCTCAAAAATGCAACTCGAACCCGCATTGCAAAGCTTGACGGGGGCGATGAATCAATTTAATTTAGGGGCTGAATCAGCCGCCAAAACGGTCAATATTTTAACGGCTGGTGAAATAGTAGGACAGGTTAGCACTGAAAAATCTGTTGAGGCGTTGTCCAAATTTGGCGCCGTGGCAAACTCTATGAACACCACATTACCCGAATCTATTGCACTCATTCAGGTGCTGGGTAAAAAACTGCCAACCGAACAACTTGGAACCGCATCCCGTAACTTGCTTTTGTTCATGGACACGTCAAAAGGCGCATCGAAAGAGGCGTTAAAGGCGTTTTCCCGAAATGGTGTTAGCTTGGATGTGCTGGGGGATAAGACATTAACGACAGCAGAACGATTGCGCGAATTGAGCAAGGTTCAAAATGACGCTGTTGCGATGAGTGATATTTTTGGTAAAGAAAATATCACAGCAGGGAAAGTTATTTTTGATCAAATAGATACCTATGAAAAATGGGTTAAAGAGATTGGCGCAACAGAGGCGGCGCAAGCACAAGCAGCAAAAAACACAGCTACAATATCCTCAAAATTTGGTGAATTAAAATCAGCCTTTGAGAATGCAGTGATTGGGAGTACAAATGGCTCGATTGGAATGCGTATTTTTTCAGGTGTGTTGAGTGTTTTTGCCGATAATATTGGATGGATAATCAGTTTAGTGTTGGGGTTGGCCGCGGTTTTAATCCCCGCATATTTAGCATATAAACTAATAACAGCCGTTACACTGCTTTGGAATATCGGATTAGCTGCACAAGCTTTGATATTAGGTAAAGGGGCTATTGCGCTGAAAGGTAATATTATTGCACTGAAAGCATATAGGGCAATGGTTTATATGGCAACCGCTGTGCAGTGGGCATGGAATGCTGCATTAACAGCCAACCCAATTGGTTTAATCATCGTCGCAATTGTTGCTATTATTGCAGTTATTGCCTTGCTTGTAAAATATTGGGATACCATCAAAGCAAAATTCGAAGCAGCCCCAACGTGGGTTAAAGTCGCAATGATGCCTTTTATTTTTATGCTATCACCCATTTTGATATTAGTCAATACAATAAAGAAATTCATAAATGCGTGGGATGGCATCAAAGCTGCTTTCACGGATGGAGGAATTGCGGCCGGAATGCAGAAATTAGGGGGTGTTTTATTGTCCGCATTGATAGACCCGTTAGTTTTCTTTTTGAAACTATTGGCAAAAATACCCGGATTAGGTTCAATAATCGACCCTTTAGTTTCAAAAATAGAAGGCTTTCAAACCAACGCAGAGGGTGGATTTGGCGTTGATGAAGATATTGCAGCTAAGAAAGCGGTCAATACTGAAGCCACACAAAATCAGGTACAGTCAGAAATTGTGAAAGAGAACAAACAAACTGTTGACATCAGTGTTAATGACCCTGCGAATAGACTGAAAGTAAACAGCGGAACTGGTGCAGTGCCGGTAAAAGTAAATGGGACAACAGGGAAATTTTAACATATGGACATAGGCATTTACGAAACATTAAACGGCGGTGATATGTCACTACAAAACGGTGACATATGGGCAACCATGAGCCTGTGGAATCAGATATATATCGGGTTGTTCGGTGGTAATGTGGCGCAATTAACCGATGACAATGCCGGCAAGGGAGAGCAGCGAAAAGACTGGTGGGGAAATCAGTTTTTAAAAGCCAGCCCGGGCGAATATAACAATTCGACAACCGAACTAACATTAAACACGGTTCAATTAAACAGTTCAGGACGGGTTAAGATTGAGCAAGCGGTTAAGAGTGATTTGGCTTTCCTTTCGAAATTGGGCAAAGTTGACGTGTTGGTTTCAATTCCTGCAATTGATTCAGTGTTAATTGAAATAGGGATAACAGAGCCGAATAATATTGAAGATAAACGTTTCCGATTGCTTTGGGATGGCACGCGCTCAACTGAAATAACAGGTGTTGATACTGACATAAACGGGGGTATAATTTCGCAAATGTGGATTTTAAGAAATGGCATTTGGGATGATTTTGGTAAATGGTTTGATAACGAATACTGGCAAGACAACGCATGAACACACCTAAACTAAGCGAATTACAAGCCTCTTTGATGAGTGCTTTTGAAACAAGATTTGGAACTATCAACAGGGGATTAAAGGCCGTATTCCGCACGTTATCGCAGGTCGTCTCGGGTGAAATACGCCTTGTTTATTTATACGGGGGAGAGATTCAGCGCAATGTATTTCCTGATTTGGCCGAATCGGAATTGAATGGGGGGACGCTTGAGCGCTTTGGTCGCGCTCGATTAGGCCGCGACCCATTCCCACCATCGCAGGGGCTTTATTTGGTTGACGTGACAGGTGTGTCAGGTGGTGTAATTCGCGCTGGCATAACGTTTAAGGCTGCCAACGGTTTGAATTACTCGAATGAAAACGCATTGACATTAACCGGCACAACAGGTCAAATCACATTAAGAGCATTGACTCCCGGGTTGACGGCGCAATTAAAAACAGGTGATAAACTTAATTCAACCGAACCGATGCTAAACGTTAGTAGCGTTGTAACGGTTGCATCTGAATTATCAACGCCGTTAAACGCTGAAACAATTGAGGATTATAGGGATAAAGTTTTGCAATCATTCAGAACTGAATCACAAGGGGGCGCGGCGGGTGATTACCGGCTTTGGTCTTCAGACGCTCAGGGCGTTGAGGAGGTTTATCCATTTACCGGAATGCCGGGCGAAATAAATCTTTTTGTAGAGGCAACAGAACAGGACTCGACCGACGGCTTTGGCACCCCTTCCCAGACGATATTAGACGCCGTTAAATCGGTTGTGGAGTTAGACCCGGACGATAGCAAGAATATAAACGATAGGGGAAGGCTTCCAATGGGTGTTTTTGAAATAAGCTATTTGCCTGTCACGCCCGTACCTGTTGCCGTTTCCGTGTTGGGATACACCGGTAATACGTCGGAAGCTCAAACGCTTTTAGGAGTTGCTATTAAGGACTATCTAAAAACAGTTCGGCCGTATGTGGCCGGTGCTGATCCTGTTGATTTATCCATGTTATCAGTTCAGCGATTGATAGGAGTTGTTTCCGATGCTTTACCAGTTGCCTATAATTTCACAAGTTTGGAGGTGCGAATAAATGGCAGCCTTATTTCTATTCGCAAATTTTTGAATGGTGATATACCTATTCCTGGAACAATAACAGTAACCGCATGAACCTGAACAAACTAACGCGTCAACTATACCCAACAGGGCGGGCGTTCCGTTTTCCGCATGGCAAGAATGGGTACTTGGTGCATGATGCAATAAACGAAAGTGTTGGAACGTGTGTTAGTGAATTGCACAGCATACTTGACACCATTTTGCCTGATAACGATAACTTCACATCATCTGATGCAGCGATTTGGGAGCGTCGATTAGGCTTGCCGGCTGGCACTGATCTGCAAACTCAAAAGCTGGCAATCATGCGAAAATTAAACTATCCGGGTGGATGCCTTGGTCGTATGTCATTGTCTTATTTTCAATCACAACTACAAGCGGCTGGCTTCAATGTCTTTGTTTTTGCGAATAAATTTCCCGATGGGATGGGGGGTTACACCGTGATTAATCCGGGTGATGGTTCAGGTAGTTATACGCAACATGGGATAGGAGTTCACGGGGTTAGTGTGCATGGAACTACTGGTTTCCCGTATGATTCGGTGATAAGCAATCACACTGACAAAACATTAGAACCAGCACCCGCATTTAATGACTCGCAACTTCGCGCGACTTTCTTTATTTGCGGATCCTCATTCCCAAATATGGCAGCGGTTCCTGCTGAAAGAGAAGAAGAATTTAGAAAATTAATACTAACTTTGAAAGGCTCACATCTAACGGGCTTTTTATTAATAAATTACATATGAGACCTTTATCCGTAGTTCCAAATATTGGCACTCCTTCTTCGGCTTATCCTGATGGCAGAATTATTGATCAGGCCGGAGTAATACCTGGTACTGCATTGACAGAGATGTTGTATGGTGATTTAATTCAGACGATTCACAAAATAATAAGAATAGCAAGTATTAACCCAAATAACCAGCCAGATAACGAAGCTAACGGATTTCAGTTGTTGACTGGTATTTTTAAAAATTTAATTCCCCAATGGAAAGGTGATACATACGGAATCGACTATTCTGGAATTAAATTTGTTGTGTATATAAATGGGGTGTATTTTCATAAGACAACTACGAATACATCCAACCCACCTAATATGGACACCGTTAATTGGGCTCTAGTATTTTACTGGAATGGACTAAAAATGGTGTTTGCAGATGAAGATCGTATTGCAGCTATTGAGGCTAAGGATACGGCTCAGGATGTAGAAATTACAAACATAAAAACTAAAAATACATCCCAAGATACGGCCATATCTGATAGGTACACAAAATTAGAAACAGATACGATTATTGAAAATTATGATGTAGATAATTTAAGCACATATATGTCAGTTCCTACGTCTGTTTATTTTTCGCTCATATCTGTTAGATTGTGGAGAGTTGGCTTAATGGGCATGTTAACAGGGGAATTCATCCCAAGCACAACCTTCACCCCGACTGATCCGTCGTTAGGGCTGGGAATTTGGCAGGCAAATAATGGGGATAATCCTGATTCTGATATTTATGGAGTGGCTTCGGCCGGTGGTTCTCAGACGTGTAAGATTAGTTTTAGAAATGTAGATGGTTATTTTAGAATTCACTCAACAGTATCTCCAGGCACATATTATTTCTCAATCCCAGTTATTTTTAATTCACTTTAAATGCCCTACTCCATAACCATCGACACAAAGGAAATAACCAAGCTGACCGATGCCATAAGGGGGTTACATCGGTCAGCTTTCCCTGTTGCTGTTCGCCAAACGCTGAATGATTTAGCGTTTGAAACGAAACAAAAGCAATTGATACCGATGGCGAATAAGACATTTACCGTTAGAGATTCAAACTTTTTCAAAGCATTTTCAAAGGTCGACAGAGCGGCCGGCCTAAATGTTGGTGCAATGACAGCAGATGCAGGGATGTTAGATAAAGGGGCGGCGCAAACATTTGATGAGCAGGAAAAAGGTGGTGATTATACGCACGAATATGTCCCCAATACGCAGGCAAGATCAGGGGGAAACAACAAGGCGAAGATAAACAAGGCCAATTATCGCGGCAATGGCAAGATGATTGACAGGTCTTTAAAGACTAAAAATAGGTCGCGCAAATCTCAATTTACGGCTGATGCTGCAATGGGTTTTAAATTGAAAAAACTGATCAATCATAACGGCACAATTTTTAAAGTTCTGAAATTCAGTAAAGACGAATACGGTATTAGAATTAAGTTGAAGCCACTTTACGATGCAGAAAACAACCGAAAAGTATCGGTAAAACCAACCCATTTTATAGAAAAAACAGCAACTAAGGCAGCCGAAAAAACGGAACGATTTTACAAACGAGCTGCAAACCAACAGTTCAAAAAGTATTTCAGAGACTAAAACCACACGCAATGAGTTGGATAGAGCAATTAAGTAATGTTGAGGTAGAGATAATCACAGGCGACGGAAAACGCTTTAAGCCATTGTGGAAAGAGGCGAAGCGGTCAAAAAACTACAACACATCAGCCTATAATTTTATTAACGTTGCCGGCACATTGATCGACCGACAGTTGCCGGAGGGATACCAATACGATACTACAATTATATTTCAGGGTGAAAGTCATTTAGCCGTGTCTGATGAGTTTCAAATGTCAGCAGATGATCGCAGGTTTTGGACTATTATTCACCCGTACTGGGGTGAGATAATGGTGCAGCCAATGAGCATTGAGGAGGACAAAACGGTACTAAACATAACCGCATTTAAAATAAAGGTTTGGGAAACTATATCATCCGATTACCCTATCCAAAAGCAGCTGTCAAATGACCGTGTTGCAGAGCTGAATGATGAGGTTAACGAGATGGCCGCGCAATCATTCGAGGCGCAAATACCCGAATTAGACACGGAGGTCAGAGCCGCGCTGATGGAGACGGTTGAGATTGCAGATGTTGAGGTGACTAAACTTATGAAGCTGAGTGAAGATTTTGCAAAGTTTAAAGGCAAGGTTTCAGCCGCAAAGGCAAGAATTAACGACGCAACTCAGTCGGCTATTGACGTAATGCGAACAGTTCAGGCCGTTATCAATTACCCCGTTCAGGTGATTCAATCTGTTAAAGATCGGATTGCAGTTGCGATGGAATTAAAAAATAAATTGACCGCTATCTTTTTTCGCAAAGCATCGAAAAAAGATTTGGTAATGTACGAATCCATCATATCCGGTGTTGTCGCGATGATGGCCACATCTGCCATTGATCCGGGCGAAGAAGACTATCAACTGCGAACTGAGATAGTTGAGACCGTGGATAACGTGCGCACCAGCTATGAAGACTACTTAATGCAACTCGACAATACGCAGTCCACGCGGTCAGATGATGTCGACGGTTTTACGCCTGACCCTGATGTTTCAAACGCGCTAAACGCGGCCATAATGGAGGCGTTGGCTAATGTTTACGATTACTCATTTGGCGCAAAACAGGAAAGAATAATCATGTTGGAAGAGGACTCAAACCCTATTTTATTGACTCATCGTTTTTACGGGCTTGATGCTAACGATGATAATTTGGCGTTCTTTATTCGGACAAATGCGTTATCTTTGGATGAGCTATTTGAGGTCAGAAAGGGAAGGCGAATATCATATTTTGTGTAATGCTAAAGATTAAGATAAACGGTCGTAACTATTACAATTTTAATAACGTGAATCTTGATTTGCGTTATGATTCGCTTGCCTCAACATTTTCATTTGATGGGTACTTTGATCCTGACAATATCGAACACCGAAAATTGTTTAGGCCGTTATCATATCATTCGATTCAGATTTGGGAGGAAAACGTTTTGTTAATCAGTGGCTATATCCTTTCTCATAAATTTTCAGCCTCATCTAAAAACAACCTTGTTCCCGTGTCGGGATATGCAAAGACCGGAATACTGGGTGACATTTCAATACCGACATCCCTTTACCCACTCGAAACGAACAAAAAAAATCTCAAAGAAATAACCGAAAGGCTTATTGAACCGTTTGGTATTGGCCTTGTGATTGATTCGGATGTTGAGGAAGACGCTCTGAAATTATATGATAAAAGCAATTCGGATGGCAAAGATACTATTGGGGGTTACATTTCCGAATTAGCTTGTCAACGCAACATCATTGTCACGCACACCCCCGCGGGTAATTTGCGATTCACGCGCCCTCAGAAGGTGGGTGCGGCGGTCGCTATTTACGATGAAAATATGCCGTCTATTCAGATGGACATTGAATTTAACGGACAAGGATTACACTCACATTTAACCGTGTTGAGACAGGGTACAGTAGGAAGCGATATAGAGGCCGATGTTGATAGCGTCAATCCGATGGTGTTACAGTACCGGCCATTGGTTAAAGAGCAAACCAAAGGGGCGGCGGGTGATGCCGACAAGGCCGCAAAAAATGCTTTGTCAGATGAATTAAAAAACATCGTTTTGACAATTGAAACAGACAGATGGACATGGAACAATGACAGGGCGCAAATAGTAATGAGGCCAAATAATTATATCACTGTATCATCCCCAAAATGTTTTCTTTCAACGCCTTCCAACTGGTTCGTTCAATCGGTTGTTTTATCGGAATCATCAGAGGGTAGAAAGGCCGTGATGACGTGCGTAATGCCTGAGTCTTTCAACGATGATTCTCCAAAATCAGTTTTTGACAATGATTAGAATTGCAAAATATAACGGTGAAATAATAGAGGCTGGCAGGCGAATAATCAAGTCGTTTGTCAAGTCAAAAAAAGACGTTCACACATCCTTTCAATCCGCGTGTTGGGGTGATGATTCAACGCCAATCGCGGGGGCTGATGTGATTCACGCACAAACGGCAACCGATGACACAGTTATTTTAGGAGTTATCAATGTTTCACAAAAAACAACGGCGGGCGAAAAACGCATATTTGCAACGGACACATCTGGAGCGGTCGTATTTGACATTTGGCTTCGGGCTGATGGCACAGTTGAGATAGGTGGGGATTCAGATTTTGCCGTGAAATACATACCTTTAGACTCCGCATTGCAGTCATTTGCAGGGCTAATAAATGCTGAATTAGTAAAGATTGCGGCGGCCATAACGCCTGCGGGGGCATATGTGCCAACACCCGTATCGGTTAATATTTCAGGATCAAAAAACGCAAAAATAAAAACTATATAAATGGCTATCAACTATATAAGCAATTTAGAGCAAGGTGCGTCGGTACGGGAAAAGCTAAACGAGGTAATAACTAAAACCAACCTTGTCCCCAATAAGGTTGATAAAATACCCACGGCTCAACCTGGCAATGTTGCCGTGTGGGGTGAGGGTGGTGTGTTGCTTGATAGCGGAGTAACCCCCGGCGGTGGAGCTGGTTCAAACGTTCCGGATTGGGAGACTGTTAGATATGATCCTTTGCCCATTGATTATGTTGTCCAGTTTTCGGGGCGGTTATTTACGTCAAAAGTAGAGGACAACCTTAATAACATGCCCCCTATTGAAGGTGATGAAAACGATTATTGGAAGCTAACGACCGAAAGCAAAGCCACGGGCGCACCTGTTTGGGAGGCCGGCACTTTTTTGATTGAAAGATCAGAAGTATTAAAATTAAATATTTCAGACAACAAATATTACAAGTACATATTACGCGCACCTGTTCCGTTTATTTCCGAGGATTTTTATTTGGAATTATTGGCAGGTAGTTGGCAGATTTTAGGATCAGATGGCAATAGTTCGGGTTCGTCGTGGTTATCGGTTCATGTTGATAGTGCATTGATTCAAGAGTTTATAGCGTTGCCTTATACTGTCTACACTATCGACGCGTCTGCAAATCCGGTATTGGCAAAGGTGCCTGATGCCGTGCTTGGTAATACTGATGAGTTTAAATTTAAGTTAAACATTGATACCCATAAAGTAACCATTACCACGGTTGGCGGGACTCAATTAATAGGTCTGGGCACATCGGTGATAATTCCGACCATTGGCGCATCCGTGCAACTAAAAGCTGACAACGACCACTATGGCATAACAGACGATACCCGTCAACTCGCATCAATTGTTACTATCACAGCCAACCGCGATTTTTCAACCGACGGTTTTGAGAACAACATTATCTATCAGATACACCCTAACGGCGGCGAAATAACCATCTTGTTACCAACTGCATACGTGTTATCAGACAACATCGTTATTCGGTCTCACTTTGAGCAGATCGGATCAGGGCGGGTGAGTATCGGAGCCGCTACGGGGTTAATAGGCGGTGAATCAACGATAGTTTTAAATGACAATAATCAAGGGCTTGATATTATTTGGGCTGGCTTGACATATACCACGGCCAACGATTCGCGGCCTAAGGCTTTAACGGCTTCTTTCACCTCTTATCCGGTGTCAGAAAACAGCACCATCAACGACACTGTAACCGGTACTTTTTTTAAGCAACGCGTATCGACAATTGAGGATCCACGCTTTGACAAGGTTACGGCCGTTGAAAGCAGCGTTGTTGTGACGGCCAATCCTACCGACCCTTACCAAGTCATCTCAAGCTCCATCACCGATGCGGGGGTGTTGATTGGGGAAATAGCGGAAGGGTCAATTAATATTTTGGCAAATCTACGGCGTACAGGGGTTAATTTGAACGTCTATTTTACATACCTAAAACGAACAGCGGCGGGTGTTGAAACGTTGATTGCAACGTCTTCGGTTATCCCTGTCACATCTGATACAACGTTGCAGTACCTTGCATCATCGGTGCATGCCGCGTTCGGCATGCTTGTAACTGATCAGTTGATCGTTAGGATGTATGGCCGCAAAGCTACAACAGGAACAAACCCGACAGCATTCTGGTCGGTTGAGGGGGTGAATGCTACGCGGTCAACTATTGAGGTGGCAGCGGGTACGATTGCGCATAATACATTGGCGGGGAGAAATTTGATGGGAGCGCATGAGGTGGTAGCGGTAACAGGCGCAGTGTCTGGTATCGAAAGATCGTTGTCTATATCAACCAATAATATTGACTTAGATTTTAATAATTATTTTCAATTAGTTGGATCTAACCGTGTGGCTATTTCGGCAAACACAACAATAAGTTTTGCAAATGCAACAAATGCAAGATTTGCTACGTTTAAAATATTAATTACTAATTTATCTACAGTTACGTTTCCAACTGGGACAATAAGCGGAGATTCAAGGATTGCCAGTAGAATTTTTACCCCTCTTTTAAATGGTAATTATACTGTTTCTATTTTTATAACATCATCTGATAATGAAGTAGTTATCTCTCAACAACCATCAATATGATAGGTCATTTCCATGCATTATTAGGCTTCGCATTGAGTCCTATTGATAATTATATTTTATCAGGAACAGGAACAAATAGGATGGTTAGATCGACATCGGGAACATCTGGGTTCGTGAATATTGACACTAATAATATAATGACATCAGGGTTTGTCGCCAGATGGTGTAATGATCTTTTCCTCCTAGGAGGCAATGCTTTTGGTTATTCCGCAAATGGGATAAACATAATTGAATCTCCTCAGTCAAAGGTATTATTTACAAATAATGTTTATGACTTTATTTATTCTCAAAATGGCTTCTATCTTGCTGGAGGATATGGTGGCTCCTATTCAATTGCTTGTTCGTCAGATGGTAAAAATTGGGCAGGCTGTAACAATTATCTTAATATATATTGTTTATCATTTATAAATGTTAATGGGACTATTTGGTGTTTAGGTCAAGGGAATACAGATACAGTATTAACTACATCAGATGGAGTTAATTTTACGAAAAGAGGTAAAGTGTCAAACACTTGGTCTGACCAAGTATGTTTTGGAGGTGATTATCACAATGGCACTATAGTGATTGCAGGTGAGGGAACACGTACCCTTTCTTGGTCGACAGATGGGGGTACCACTTGGTATGGCAATAAAACAATATTTTCAACCCGAGGAAGAGATGTTAAATATGTTCCATTTTTAGACAGGTGGATTGCGGTGGGATACGGAACAAACAATATTGCAATATCAACTGATAATACAGGAACATCATGGACGGGATTAGGCAGTGTTGTATTTGCGGGAGGAGGGAATTATGTTATTCCAGCAAGCGATAAGGTTTTGATAACCGGTATCGCCTTAGCAAGTGGAGATAATACGGTCGCATATTCTACAACTGGAACTGATTGGACAGGACTAGGACAAACAGTTTTTTTAAATAATGGGCAAAAAGGGACATTTAATAGACTCCCTGGTATTGCAACTGCCGTGCCGATGTGGAATTTTTTAGGAGACTCAATAACAATACAGCGCAAATGGACAAATCCACTCGCAAAATTTCAACAGATTTACAATACAAATTACGGCGTTTCAGGCCACACATCTACTAATTTATTAACTCTTTTAAATTCCGGAACATTCCCATCGAAAAAATCTTCAGATGAATATGTTTTTGTTTCAATTGGAACAAATGATGTGAGGACTAATGTTTCATTGTCTACATTTACTTCAAATATTAACGCTATAATTGCTAAACTTGTTAGCATGGGGTATGATTATTCAAATATAATACTACCAACAATATACTATCTTAGTGATTATGGGAATGGAAATTTTGCATTATTGCAAAGTTACAACTCAATGATATCAGGGAAATGGTCTAGTTTATCAATGGTTATTCAACCTGATGTTTATACTTATATGGCAAACAATGGGGGGGGATCATTGTTGTCCGATGGCATTCATCCTACCGATGCAGGTGGATTAGTAATTGCCAACTACTACAATTCTATATTATAAATACGGTTATTAAATGCATGGCTAACAAATTGTAAAATTAATCACTATCTTTATCACTCTAATAGTTGCATTTTGCAGCGTAAATTAACAACTAAAACAAAACATCATGACATCAGTTCGTGTTTCTACGCCCGCAACGCCAAAGAAAAAAGGCACTAAAGGTAAGTAAATGGAGTTAGCAATCGACAAAAGGACATCAACAGCCATTTTCATTGTGATCGCTTTATACATATGCTCATCACACATTTATTCAATGGGGGAGTATATGGGAATGGGTGGATCAGATGAATTTTGGAAGGCATTTGATAAGTGCAATGATCGCATTCTGGCCATTGGCCTTTTGTCGATTGCCTCCTTTTGTTTTGTTGATTTGCGTACCCGTTTGCTTTGTTACGCGTCAATGTTTTATGTGGCGGTTCGGTGCTTGCTTGAGGTGATTTATATCTATGATAATTTCGGTGATTATGATGTGTACTGGACATTAAGCGGTTTATATTGCGTTTTCGTTATGCTTTCTTACTCAATAACATCTATCTATGACGCCCGCCGTAGAAAACTTTAAAAATGGTTGGATAACCATGACAGCAACGTTTGCAATCTCTATGATTACGATCATCTTTGCATCAAAATTAGGCGCAATTGACACCGATAAAAGGGAGACGGAGCAAGAAAAAAAAGAGTTTCAAATCGAACTTGATGCAAGGTTTGAAAAGAAGGCTGATAAAACATGGGTTATCGAGCAAGTTACAACCGTTGAGGCAAAGAGTGCGATTACAGACGTATGGGTTAAAGATATGTTAAATAAAATATATCAGCAAAACGTGGATAATACAAAACGAATTGATGATTTTATAAAAGCTAGCAAATGAAAAAAGCAAAGCACTTCGGGATTAAAGAACTAGTATCGCGCGCGTGTTACGAAAAGGTTGGGGAGTCAGCATGGCAGTTTTTTGATGGAAAAGCAATTGACACACTTGATTGGTTCCGCGAAAAAATTGGGCTGCCAATCACCGTCAATGATTGGGCGTGGGGTGGCCAATACCAACACCGCGGCTTTCGATGGGATGATTGCGCTATCGGTGCTTCAAAATCAGCACATAAGGAGGGCAAAGCGTTTGATTTTAGCGTTAAGGGGATGACAGACAATGAGGTCAAGGACTGGATAGAAGAGAATGAAAGCGAATTGCCATATCGAATCAGGATTGAAGAAGAAGATACTAACGCAAAGGTGCATTTCGATACACGGCGTCTCGATACAGATGCCGAAAAAATTAAATATTTCAGACCATGACATCAAATTATTACGCTCCAACGCCCAAGAAGTTACGCCAATTGGGCGACAGCCTGCTCAGTGTAGGTGCATTCGTTGGCAGTTATGCCGCTTTCGAGGAAATGAAATGGGTTGCAATCGCGGCTTTTGCGTTAGGTGCAATCGGCAAGTTTTTAACCAACTTTTTTAAAGATGATACTCAACCTTCTTAAAAAAATCGCTTTGGCCGTCTGGTCTATTCTGTGCGTGGCATTTGGGGTGTTCGTAGCACTCAAATTTAAGGATCCGGAAACGGTTGTGAATAACTCAATAGGTAAAATCAAGGGTCAAAATGATGTGACCAACACCCCCACTACAACTGTTGCTGTTGGGAAAAAGAAGTTTAGGTTGTTTGGGAAACGAAAAAAGGAGGGTTAAACCTCCTTTAGCATTTTAGTGATCTCATCCTGTTGCTCATCCGATATTAATTCATAGATATTAACCCCGTCTGCAAAGATGTCGTGAATGACATACATCTCTGGACTACCAGGATGCCCCGGGTCACCGTTTCGATAAGTGTGTACTTCTTTTTCGGCCGGCTCGTACTCGTAATGTACGGTCAGATCGACGCCTTGATAGGTGATTTCTTTTGATTGCATATGTCAAAATGTTTAATAGTTTAATTTGTTTTTCGTCGTTATCAACTTTTTCGATTACCGATAACATCAGCTTGTCCAGAAATGCAAGGTCTGAATAAAAGGCCGCTTCATCACGGTTTAAGGTCTCATCCGTGTACTTTGTCACCAACATTAATTTTCCGGTCGCGTGTTTGATTAGCGTTTTTAGCTCCAAATTCCAGTCGCCTGAGTCTTTTAGGATCTCTTCGCTGCGTGCCATAAAGGTATCTGACAAATGAGCTAGCAGCAGCGCGGTGTTGATGTACTTTTTAAATGCCTGCTTTTGCTCATCGGTAAGGTTTAATTGTGCTACTTGTTTTTGCACCTTACGGTATCGCTTTGGGTCTAGTTTATCCATTGTAGTAGTATTTAACCCACTGCCATGTGGCAGTGGGTGTGAGTGGTTAGAAAGGTAGATCCTCTTCAGGTTTTGCGGCGGGTGCAGGTGTGTTACTTGGCGTTGATGGCTGCTGTTTTGGCGCAACAGGCGTAACCCCCTCTGACCAAACAACTTTTCCATTTGCAACAAAGTAGCGTTCTTTTTTTGCTTCTTTTTGCTCTTTTGTCTGAGATACCCACGCGCTGACATTTTGCCCGTAATTATCCATTTTATCCCCCTGCGAAACGGTTAATGATACTCCTTTTTCGCTTTTTTGCTCAACTGTTGAGAGCAATGTTTTTAGTGTTTCGGCCTTAATCCAAATAGTTGAAAGTGTTGACATAATTTATTTGTTTAGTGTTGTTGATATTGGAACTCCTAATAATAGATAATCATTGATGGCCTTTTCACCACGCTCGACACGGTCGTAAAGCCAGTCAATGTAAGAAGTATCACGGTATATCTCAGTGAAAGCGACATCTTTGGGGCTTCGCCTGCGTGGGTCAAATGATCCGAAGAGGCAAAAATCAGCATCCTCATTATTCATCAAGTGCGCCTGCCATTGTGGATAATATTTGTGTTTGGCATCAATGCCTCCCGTCAATATCATCTGCACATTTTTTTCGTGTATCAGCGGATCAGCAGGGCATTTAATTTCAGTGACAAACTTTTTCTTTTGCGCTGTCAACACGCCAACTCCGTCAACAGACCCCCCGAAATATGGTATTTTTGGATTGATTGAAAAACTGGTTTCTGATATTTTCACACCAAATATTTCGCTTATCCGTTCACGTGCAACGGGTTCGTTTTTTTCGCCCCATTGGCACTGCCAAAACTCCTTGTGCATAATTGAGTCCAAATACATCTCAATACCCTCATCAGTCATTGACCGTTCAACGGCCAATTTTGCAAGGTAATTGATCGCAGTTACGCCAAATTCAGCCCCTTTAGTCCCTGCGGTGACGTAATCAATCATCCCTGAGGCAGTAAATTTTCCCAGCCGCGACTGGAACCATTCGCGGCTCTTTTGTTCAGCCTCAACGCGCTCAACTGTTTTTTCAGATGGTTTTGCGGTGGCTGCGAGGTCGGTAAGATAATCATCAAATAACTCGCTCATGATAGCATTTCTTTGAGTTCTTTCAACATCTGCATAGCACGCTCATTTGTTGTGAACAACTCTTTATTTAGCCTATGCAGGTCGTATAATAGGCCAACACTTGACCGGCTTTTGTTGCAAAAATTATTCAGGGCATCAACGTCGTATTTATTGATCGATACCTTGCCGTCCTCAGATTTGTAATCGCTACCTGAAACAACCATTTTTACCGATTGCATTTGGTCAAGATGACGTCCAATGCCCCAGTTTTTTGAAGCACGGGTAAATGCATTTGATGCAGTTGTTTTGTCGTAATGTGATTTGCGCTCAATGTCAGATGATTTTTCCCTAACGGTTTTGTTCATCTCCATTGCGCCGCCTGCGTTTTGCTTAAACACCCAATCAGATTCAACATTGAGTCCAATTGTGCAAAACAAAATGCCTCCCAGATTGGCATATTCGCAGCTCCATCCGTCAACTTCGCACACGTGATCCAAAATCTCTTTACATTGCCCATGCTCATAATAAGGGATAAAGATTGCCACGCCTGCATTTACAGTTTGAGGCTTCCAACATGGTTCGATCCCTAAGCTAGCGTGAAAGCTTGGATCAGACAACTTGCCTAAATCTTTTTTTTCCATCATAGTAGTTTTTAACGCCCGTTAGACCGATAGCGCAGCCGTGTATTTTAACAATCGTAATGCCTTGCAACAAATGCGGCAAACATCATCAGCACACCTAACACGGCTTGCCATGGGTTGACACCGGATGCCAGAAAGCAAACGATTGAGATAATGAAGAATAATACTGATAAATGCGTCATCGCGTATTTGACGCACATTATTAAAAAGTCGAGTAGTTTGATCATTGTTGTAGTTTTTCGAGGTTTGCAGCTAATAAAATGACATCATCCTTGTGGTAATGAACTAATCTCGCATGTACTTGCTTAGTTCTTACTTTTGCTTTACTTGCCAAAATATAGAACTTGTACGCGCTAATTTTCAACACATTCAATACCTGAGCAAGTGTAAGCCATGTATTTTGGCTGTCTAATTCCGTTTTTATCTCGGTAATTACCGAGCTTGATGATTTAATTTCAAGCGGGCTTCTTAGTTGGTCAAATTGTGATTTTGCTTTGAAATAAAGGTCTTTAATGTCTTGCCCTGTCATGTCGATAGCCTCTGATTTGCCGTCTAAAAAGCCGGTTATTTCAAAGATGTGATCTTCAAATAGATTTGCTTTTTTGATTTTTACTTCCATTGTTGTAGTTTTAAGTTATATTTGTGTTGTAGGTTTACCTAGTGTATGCCACCTTCAAAGGTTTTGGGGGCTGAACCCGAATCAGCCCCCGTATTTTTATGCTAAAATTAAGTTTGACATTTTGCAAACCATTTGATCCATTATAGGGCTGCTTAGTGAGTCTTTTGTTAATTTGTGCCACATGCTTTCATCTGTTGTGCAAGTGGCCACAATGCCCCCGTGAATAGATGTAATGGTGTGGATTTTATTTCCTGTGTTTACGTGTTTAACTTTGCTTCCGATTTCCATTTGTTGTAGTTTTTAGTGTTTTTCTATACTTCAAAGATACACCAAACAATAACACCAAAGAGTTAACTAATGTTAAAAGATTTGGGTTTGGTGTTAAAAATATCCCAAACACCGCCCTCGTCTAAAGCGATGGATCAACCTTTGTTTAACGTCGGTGTCGAGCGTTCCCGATTACTAGATATTGGCATTTGGGATATTAAAAAAAGGGGTGAAAAGCACCCCTCCTAAACCTACTACAATGAAGAAATCCAAAAAAATCACGCATATAGACACGCGCTTTAATCTTATCAAATGTAGTAAATGTTTTTGACACGTGCAACTTTAAAGTTCGTTAATTACACCATCACCAATAATTAAGAGCCTGTCTTCATCAAAATACTGTTTTTCTGGTAGTTTACCGTCTTTGTCAATAACAGGTTGAACCCCGTACTGGTCACTTCCTGTTAAATAGATGTGTTTTGATTCTGCGATTCCATAGAAGCCAGACACTTTGTCCTTAACCTCTCGTCCTAAAATTTTTTCCATTGCATTTACTGGGTTTTACAAAGCCGCCCAAGGCGTATATTATCAATCTTCAAAATAAAAGTTGCCTTCTTTATTTGGTTTGATTGGGCGAGTTGTAAAGCAGTGGTTAACGCCTGACAACTGGCTGATCTCGTCACGCAATAACTCGATACCTGTTATTTCAGCTTCTGATTCTTCAGCTTCAAATATGATCGACGGGTGTGATGATATCGTGGTGCATTTTGTAATATAGTGGTTCATCGTGCGTCGCATTGATGGTAAAGGGCTTCCCAATTATGGGCGGCGGCTTCGGCTGCTTTGGCTCTAAGAACTAATGAGACAAAGCAAGTAATTATTATGACGCAAAAAATAGCGGTAATAACAATGTTTTTTTTTCATGATTTCAAATTTTTAGTTGTGTAAAATTCAATTCCTATGTGATGAGGTATGCACTGGCAGATGAATCCGTATATTTCCGCAAACACCTGCACATCAATAGCGTGCAACTTGTCACCGTTTTCGAGCATAAACTCATTGACATACATAGCGTCTTCGGTGGCGCGTGGGTCGAGTGTGCGGGCTACAAGGTCGCCCATAATAAGACCTAACAACCTAATGTGTGAGTTGATGGTGTCTTTTATCCCATCTCTTAATCTATTGCGCAATGGTTCGGTAGAGATCGGAAATTTAACCGATCGATCTAATCTGCCAAGCAATTGATAATAATTTAATCTGATTGGTGTTGCAGTTGGAACTAAGGCAAATTTTCCGTCAAAAGGTACACCGTCTAAGTTTTTAAGGGGACAAGCGTCTGAATTGTTTTTCATGGCAGTTAGTCTATATATGCGTTAATTTCCATGATCCAACCGCGCGAATCTGTATCGTCGGCAAACCATTGTTGAATGGTTTTGTTTTCGGGGTCAAGAGCGCTAATGTAGTACCCGCGCTCATCTTCCAATTTGTAAATATCATTCATAATCATTGACCCGACAGGGGCAAAATTGAAAATCTGGATAAATCGTTCTTTTGTCATTGTAGTAGGTTTTGATAGTTATACCTCAAAAAAGGGGGTTAGGTTGCGTTTAAAGTGTTAATTATTGTGAAATGATTTGGCCTTCTCCAAGAACCACTTTTCTATTGTTTGGTAAAAATTTTACCAGTACTGATTTAGCTTCGCAGTTGTCGTATCGCTTTAGAAAAACGGCTTCTTTAATTCCCCTCGTGGTTGACACGTGGATAATATCCCCAGCCCTCAAACCATTCAAATACTTCTTTCTCTTCTTCAAATAATTCCTTTTCCCAATCCAAAGCCCAATCCCTAGTATTGCGCAAAATGTCAAAATAGTTACAAATGTTGTCATGATTCTAAGATTTTATCAATTATTGATTTAAACATTTCAAAGTCTTCATTTATCTTGTAATAAATTGCCCCGTGTGCTTCCATCTTTAAACGCCATTTTTTTTGTGCTGTTGAAAGGGAGCCTGTTACGGTCTTCATTTCAAGGCAATAAAACTGGTTTTTCCAAAACATTTGCAAGTCACTAACGCCTGCAATTACTCCTAACGCCTTGTTTTTAGCACCTTCGCGCTTGTTTTTTGAGTTGTTATTTATTGCCCAAATATGATCTTCAGTTTCCGGCCTTTCATTATGTGCCCAGAATATACATTTGGCTTGAAAAGAAGCCTCGGCATATACACGGGGCTTCTTTTCTCTTATTGCTTGCTGTTGAGCGGGGGTGATCGTTACTATAGCTGTTTGGCGTTGCATTATTTAGATTCTTCTATAATTGTTGTGTACTCTAATTTAAACCCTTTTGTATTGCCAAACTTTTTCTTTAATTGCGCCAAGCATGCTCTTTTTGTTTTATCATAATACGAATAAACTTGCCCGTTGTAATACTCAGCTCTTAACTTGATTTCAGTGTTTGTTTTTGAAGTTGTCATAGTAGTAAGTGTTTATTTGTTTATTTCTATATTGTAAAGATACACCGGATTTACATACCGTGAAAGTTAATAAATGTTAATAATACAGTTAACTATATCCTTCCGGATTAGCTGGATATAGTTATTGATGTTATATTGGTGTTAGCTGCAACCGCAAGAAAGCACCTCGATAGCTTTGTGCGTTTGTTCGAGAGTTAAACCTTCAAATGAATCACAGCAGATAAAATTGTCTTTATGTTCTAAAAGCATATCGGAATCATCATCTAAAATTACATAGTTCCAGTCTTTGCCTAATTTCTTTCTATTCCAATCTTTGCCGTTATTTGAATGAATATTGGTGTCAATCCATTGTTTAATCTCAACGCCTCGTGGAATTGATAAATGAATACCTTTTTCAATATAATGGTAAGCTCGAATAGTTATACCTACAATTTCATCACAGAATTTAAAACCATGTTCTTTCATGTGTTCAATTGTGCTTTCCAAAGTATGTTTTCGCCAGCTACTACTAATCACTATTTTTGCACCTGTTTTTTCAATTATCATTCCGAGTAAATCTTGTTTTTCAGGTGTCAATCCCCACATACCATCTTCTAAAGTATTAGGTGTAGCAATTACTCCGTCAATATCGAGAAAGATAAAACGGCAGCAGCTAACACCGTGTATAAAACATGGTGGGGTTTCTGCGTTATTTAAAGTTTCGTTCATTCTATTAAGTTATTTGTATTTTGATAGTTAGATGGTTTCTATCCCACCACGTTTCATACACAACACGTTGTGCGTAATTAAACAGAATCGCCTAACGTCAGAAAACACTTACCATACATTTCGTCGCTGGACTCAACAAAACGATTATTCCTGAAATCTTTGAAATCCCATCCATCACCTGAATCTGCATCTTTTAAATCCAAAGTCTCAAATTCAACCGCTCCATAACTTTCATAGTTACCAGCTTTTTGTTGAAATCCGACCTCGATTATAGTTTCTTCGGGAAACCTATCCAGCCACTTTTTAAATTCCTTTATTGTTGCCATTTTGATTAAAAATAACTACGCACAACACAGTGTATAAGCCATGCGCAGATAGTTTCGAGCCGTTTGAAAGGTAGTGCAATGCGCACGGCTCATACACGCATCGTTAGCCACAATTTAAAGAACCCGAAAATCTGATGATATTTTCATTGTTTTCATCTCTTTCAATTGAATAAATATATCCTGATTCAACTAATTTTATAGCTTTGTTTTTCAATTCTAAATATTTTTCCTTTTCATCTTTTTTTATTTTTGCTTCCATTTCTATTTCAAAATCAGCATCCCAATTAAAGCCTTCAATATCTTTAATTAGAATATCCCATCCTTTTTCAGATAAACTTTTTAATTCAGATACTTTTATTGCTTTGAATTTTAAATTCCAGTAGCAAGTATCTAAATATTTTATCCCTTTTTCTGCTTCTTTTAAGGTCTTAAAGGTATTTTCACTTAACACTGCATTTCTCGCACCTCTTCCACATCCTGTTATGCTCACTGAAAAAATAGAACTATCATCTACATCGTAAACGACTTTCTTTTCATCTCCATCAACAACTATAATATATTTGTCTAAAATGGATTCTAATTTTATTTTTGTTTTCATAATAATTAAAAACTGTGGCTAACACGGTATATATGCCATGCGCCAATTAGTGCCGTGCTATTATTTAAGTTTATCGTGGGCGCACGTCACATATACCCAAAGTTAGCCGTAACGTTAAAATGCCCTCCCATCATCCTCGACTATCACCGCATTAACCCCACTTGAAAACTCGCACAATTTACCGGCCGAACCGCATTTAGGATTAAATAACCAACCGTTGTAATCAGCGTAATTTTTGAGCATGATAGTGAATTTATTAGCGGCCATCCATCGCGCGGCGGCTTCGTTTTCGGCTTGCAAGTGGGCTTTAAATGACTGGTAAAGCGTTGATTTGATATAGCGATTATCCACCGTTATTGCCTCTTCCGCCCACTCAATAAACTCGATTCCCACCTGGGCGCGTAGCTTGTTGAGTTTCAATGTCACGTATTGAGGGCGTATTAATTTCCCCAAAAGAAATTGCTTCAAACACAATACCATGAAGTTATCAAATCTGAACCATTCGGCATCCTCCCATCCTTCAAATGGCAGCCTTCCAAATTCGTCGATAATGTTGTGTTTTGAGCCAAAATGCTTGTGAATCTCAATCTCAAATAATCGACGGTCAAAACTACAACTATTTTCTGCTTTAGGTGGATAATTTGACGAAAAAGCAAAGGACGGAATGTCTTTAAAAGGTATATATAATTCTGTAACCCCTTTTTTGTTGACCGGGAGTCCGGTTGTGAGTATTGAAAACATTTGAACAACAGGGAAGCCTTCGGCCAAATCATCAATTGCGACAACCTGCGTGTCATGTGATACCCTCTGCCATGGGAAGCCGCTTTTTAAATCCAATGATTTACCGTCAATCCAAACCGTTTTTTTTATCTTTGAAACCATCATTATACCTAATGTCTTTCCGCTTCCCCCTGCCGGCTCAGTAGATGTCGTTTCGTCCAAAAATCCGATCATCGGGCATTCGGTCGGGTTGCGATATCCGTGCATCAAGTAGCCTAACGCACTGACATACGCCGCCATCCGATCATCTTTGCCGTTCGAAACGATGTTCGCAAACCGGTAACTATCAGCCTTCTCAACCTCCTCATCACTCAACTGCTTAAAGTCTCTATCCAAAATCTGACTTTTCCAAATCATCCCGGCCATCTTCGCGAATGGTACCAGCTCGCAACCATTTGATGTGACTTTTAACGCCGTGTTGCGATAATATAGCCATCCGGTTTTGATGTCGTCCTTTAACCACTTAATCTCAATTACCTTCATGGTTAACTTTGACTTTTTGAATTTATCGGAGTCGTTGATCTTGTTGTAGATGTCTTTATCATCGATGTTGTCGATCACGTGTTTTAAAACAAAATCACGAATCTGATCAAAACAGACCTCCTCAACCACGTTGTTTATAACACGGACAAAGATATATTCAAGCGGCACCGATTCATAACGGAAAAACCCGTATGACTCAAGAAATTCAGCAAGAGAGTAATGATCAATGTAAAATGATCCTCTATCACCCATGTACCAAAAATTTCGAGTGTCTTTACCCGCGACGGCCGGAACCTCAACCACTTTAGGTATTGGCTTGTCCTGCTTCCTTTTCGGCATGTTGAACTTTTCCGCAACCGCTTTGGCCGCTGCTGCGTAATCACCGTTAAACTCCAACCGTGTTAAAATATCAAACGGCTTATAAACATACCCATTGCCACTTTTTGCAGGACTGTCAGTAAAAGGATGTGCGTTTTCAGAGTAGTTGAAAAACACATTTTCAGCAACATAGCCAAATGTGGCCGATGGTGACCCGTCCGATTTACCTGGGCGTCTCCAGTTTTTTGATGTTAACTGAGTCCAACCGTGTTGTTTTAACAAGCGCTTCGCCTCTTCGATGCATCTGTCATTATAGATGTCACCGGGGCGTTCGTCGTCATTAATTTTGTCGTGTGATGATACGCGGGGCGCTGGGGTGATTATTTCGGCAGGGATGTCAAACGAGCGGGCGTAACCGATTAATATGTCGCGGTCTTTTGGCGGGATGGTGGGGATTTGAGTAAGGTCGCCTTGGATGAGAGTGTAGCCTTTAGTGGGGGCACAAACGAGCAACCCCCCATCAGCCTTGGTTTCGATTAGCGCGAATTGCAGGCACTTCTTTCCGTTTCGAGTCCTTACCTGCTCATCCTTACCATTAAAATGATAAAGCTCGTTTTTTTGCCCTTCGAGGGAAAAGCATTTTTCAGGGTCTGGAATCTCGTACCACTCATAAGCCAATTTTCTGCTTCCATCAATTTTTTCGGAGCGATAGTAGATGTGATAACCTCCTGACTTCGTTGTCTCTATCGGACATGTGTAATTCTCCAAAATTCTTGCAACATCTTCAAAGTTGGTGAACTCCTCAAATGCCTGTTGTGCATTACCCAAATGGTTGTCGAAATCAATGCCCTCCAAATTACCAGACACAGCACCACCGATAATGCCTACCCCGTATGTCTCCTCATCCTTGTAATTGCGCCACAGTGCCACATCCGATGATGTTGGCATTTCATCCATGTATTTGCG
>Ga0105103_10000173_pt1 | contig 34902 bp, 24 predicted proteins | sample PPLLaktember2015_2_FD_79107 | JGI IMG/M metagenome (GOLD analysis project Ga0105103, IMG submission 79107) | Freshwater sediment microbial communities from Prairie Pothole Lake near Jamestown, North Dakota, USA - PPLs Lake P7 Core (6) Depth... | ecosystem: Environmental > Aquatic > Freshwater >...
AATTCCCAGGCGTCTGTTGCATAATATACCTTCACATCTTTGTAATTGCCGGCTTCATCAGGAGAAATGTCCACAGAACCAAGCAAATCGATTCCGGAAAAGGACATTCGACTGCCATAATTGGACAAATTCATGCCGATGCGGAGTCCATTCTCGTTCTCCCCGGTCACCGAAAAGAAGGGAGTTTGAATCATCACCCCGAGATCCAGCGCCAGCGCGTTGGCGCTGGTGTGCCAAATGGTTGAACGAATATATTTCACCGAGGCGCCGAATCCAAACCACTGCGCCAGTTTTCTTGCATAAGATAAAGAGACCGCATAGTCTCCGGCGTTAAAATATTCACCGGTTCCCTGCTGCATATCAACCGTTGTCACCTCCATTTCGCCATAATTGACGCCGATAAATCCGATGCCGATGGTTCCAATACGCGGCAAGACAAGCGCTGCCCCCGAGAAATAGGTGCTGATATCCACAATCCAGGGCTGAAATGTGAACATCACCTGATTCATTTCCATGAAGGACAAACCGGCCGGATTCCAGTAGATGGAAGAGACATCCTGGGCCAAACTCACATACGCATCGCCGACTCCGCTGGCCGCCGGTCCATAGCCGATGCCCAAGAACTCGGCCGTCGTGGTGCCCACCCGTATCGGCGATTGCGTTCTGACGGCTGTTGAAAGGAGCACCAATATGAACAAAACACTATATATTTTCATCGCTTTTCTCCCTTATTTAATCACCGCAAACTTGCCGGTTTTTTCTTTTCCCGTTGACCATGACTTGATATGATAAAGATAAACACCGGCCGCAATTTCCAAATCCTCTTTGGTCAATAAATCCCAATAGGCCATTCCATTATCCTGAAAATTATCCACCTCGATGATGTCGATCAAATAACCGCTCATGGTGAATATTTTGATGGTGCATTGCGACGGAATATGGGTGAACATGATCCGTCGCCGCTGATTGAGTTGATTGTTACGGACAGCGGGTTCCAACGTATTGGTGACAACATAGGGATTGGGCACCACTTTGATTTTATCCATATCCTCATCAGCCATTGGACCTTCAGAGATAGAATAATGAGGTACTTGGAAACGGAGCGTATCCGTCAAGGTGAACGGTGTCACGCATGAAACACGATACACTGAGCCCGGGGAAGGCAATTCACCTTCCAATGAACCGAGAAAATTAATACTGAACAGAGAGTATTGCCAGACTTTTCTGGCTCGTGCTGTATCCGTGTCGAGATAGGCGGCAAATATTTCGTCCTCCGCCATATCAAATTGGCTGTTGCCGTTCATGTCAATAGCTACGAGATCGAGCTTGAGAAAATCACCCTGATCGTCAAGATGAAGTTTATCTTCGACATAAAAAGGAAAAGACTGGCCGAGGAGATATTGACCGACTTTGAGAGAAACGCCGGTGCCGGTATTTACGCGGCTGCGCTGATCGAGCCGTGAGGTGTAAAGCTCACTTTCATCAGTGAAAATGAGATCAAAAATATAGGGAAACGCCTGAAGGTTCTCCTTATAGACGGTTATATTCATATTGCCGCCGCCGGTGAACCAGCCGCTGTTGAGTGAATCCCAATAGGCTAATCCCGTTTCTCCCAACGGTATGGTGAATGACGCCTGCAGACCATCAAAAATATCGCTTTCGATCGTCATATCCGTTGCCAATAATTTCCAGGTGATCAGATCGCCATAATTGGGACCTGCGGTGGCATAAGTGACAATATGATTCTTGATAAATTTGCTTGTGTTTTCATAAAAAAGCAGCGAATCTTCGGTTTCATCATAGATACGATAACCACTATTGACAAAATAGTGTCCCCACAGCGTTTGCTCCGGCTTTTTGCCGAACGTTTTCACGGTGTCTTCGTCAAATACCACTTTATAGATGTGATTTTGTTTCAACGCTGTGGGATCGACAATGGACAGCGAAAAGAGCTCGGCCGGACCACTGATCAGGGCGTTGTCGTGCAGTGTCTGTACATTGGTTGCTGAAAATCCGGCGGCAACCGGCTTGGGCGTTGCAACCTGAACGTTCGGGCTCATGAAGATGATGCTTTCTGATTCATCAACCACCAGGGTGGGGACATTTTCAGCCGGTGCGATGTTTTTCTCCCGCATGCCGTGGTCATACGCAGCCAAATAATAGTAATAGGTTTTGCCATTCTGCACATCCGTATCGATATAATAATGTTGAACGCCGGTGTTGTTGCCGAGAAAGACGCCTTCACCCTCGACCAGCGCAAAATCAGTAAAGCCGAAATAGTCATTTTTGAGATCCCACTGCTGAATTGGTTTAAGTCCTGCCGGATTTCCGAATCCATCCCGCAGTTGCAGAGCATCTTCGAAAAAGCGTTCGGTGGAACGATAGAGTCTATAACCTTCAAAATCATTTGCTCCGCCGGCTAACGGTTCCCGGGTCAAGCGATCGGCGCGATCATCCCACGTCAGAATGACTTTGCCGTCCGCGGCAACGGCTTTAAGGGTGGGCATCTCCGGCGGCCGCGCGAAACGATAATCGCTCTCATAAATGATCTGCACCACTTTTTTGCGATCAAAGATCAGCGGCGCCCGTTTTTCCTTGGTCAATATTGCCAAATCTTCAAATGCCGCAATCGTCGCCATGGAAATGCGCTCGGTGCGGCCTTTATCCAATCGGAACGGACCCGTTCCAAAAGCCTGGTAAAGGTTATTGGGCTTGTCGTAATAATCATCCAGTATTTTATCGGTCAGTACATTGTAGCATTCTTTATCATGTGCCGGCGACGGAGGACCACCTTGAGGATGCTGAAAAAGATGAAAAGACTGCAATCCCAACATGTCGGATTCAGAAACATCGGTCAAACCAAAGTTGGGTTCAGCACCCAGTCCTTCCAGCATATCAGGACGATGATTGCACTCGGTTCCATCGGCATCGGGACTGTTGTAATTCAAATCTCCGGGTGCAACTCCGTCCAATCCGATGTCATCACCGGGATTCTCACCCGAATCATAAATGCCGTTGCCGTTTTTATCATCACCATCTTTCCAATCCTGATCTTCATCAGCATCCCAATGCGTTTTCAAATCGTCGACGCTTTTGACATCGTAAAAACTGAGAAACTTGTTCATATCAGTGATGCCGTCTGCCGGGCCGATCAGCGTCGCCGCAAAGTTGTCGCGTTTTTCATCGGTTATACCGTCATCGTCATTATCCTTCAAATCATTTTGAACGCCGGGACTCTCGAGAAATGCAAATCCAAGGGTTCCCGCCGGATAGTTAAAGTTTCCAGTTCCATTGGTGTCCCAGCAAAACGACAGGTCAAGCTCATCATTGAAACTGCCGACATCATCTTCGCCGTCGCTGGTTTTGATGTAATGACCAATCCCCAAATCCATCATATATCCAAAAACCATACTGGGAAGATCATACTCGGAAATATTGGCAATGTTGTATTCCCAAAAAACAGCATCTCGCGTCTGCGGATTATCCCATTGATATCCTCTGACTTCGACCCGCAAACCGAGACCTCCCCAAGGCAATCCCTTCTGGGTGGTGACCGTGGGTCTTTTGTCGCCGATTTTCACATTTTTGACGATTTGTCCTGATCCGTCATACGTTCTTCGCGGAAAATATTTGATTTCCTTTTCCGGCTGCAGCCACTCCTGATCCTGAGCATCGTTCAGCACAAAATAAGTTTCCAGTTGGGCATACATCACCCCGCGCCCAAAACGGCCATTCCATTCTCCCGGCCATTTCAGTTGATCTCCTCGGCTTGGCCAGCCCATTGGCGGCCAACTATTCGGATCCACGCTCATTGCCGGGCTTTCAGCCAGTTCATTAAAATAACCGAATACCGGAGTCAACGCCCAGCTGATTGTACCATCAGGCGCCGTCTCGGATCGGCTGTCCGCTTCTACGATCAACAGCGAGTCCAGATCAATTCTCGATGAGATCATCATTTCATCTGTCACCGGAATTGAATCGTTCTCGACAAAAACCTTGCCGCCGAGAATGACCGACAGACCATCATACATATCGATGCCTTGTTGGGAATTTCTCGGCCATTTTGAACCGTCCAAATAACCCCAATGTCCGGTAAATCCACCGGAATTCACATAGAGTTGCCATCGGTTGCCATCCATGAGCGTCTCCCGCTCCGCAGCCGGATCTCCCGCCGGATCATCAGGTCCTTCATATAGGCGGCTTTGACCATTCAAAGACAGAGATACGACTGCAAGGGAAATAATAAAGAATCGTATAATAAATGATTTCATGCCCTTCACTCCTATCAAAAATTAAAAAGAAATGTTAAGACCACATTTTACCATTCTGGGTGAACTGTACATGGCCGGATTTTGATAAACGTCTTCATAGGTGGAAAACGAACTTCGATGGCCCAGTATATCAGTTTCCTGGACGACGGCGGTATAGGCGCGGCCGGTTTGTGAGTTAACCCATTCTTCATTAAGCCGGTCAAAAAGATTATAGACCAGCAGCGTCAGCCTGAGGTTCATACCGTAAATTTTGGCAATCTGGTAATAAGCATTAATATCGACACTGAATTGTAATGGACGATATTCGTTATTGGGAAACAAATTGATGGCCGATAAAGGGCTTTGAGGAATGGGATTCCACGTATATGGTTGTCCGGAATCAATATAACACAGCAGCGTACTTCCCCATCGTGGAGTGTTATAACCACCATAGAGATTCAAAGTATGCCGTTGATCCCAGTTCATCGGAATCAGTTTGTTCACCGGATCCATTTCAGATCCGGCTCGCGTGAAGGACGAATATGGATTATCGGCTATACCACGAGTGAATGCGAGAGTATAGTTAACCCCGGCCGAGATGAAATCCTGCCTAAATTCGTATTTTAATTCCAATCCTCTGGCATTGCCATATTCTTTATTGGTGAAAACACCATACCTGCGCTGATTATAGGTTGTAAAAACAGAGGCGGTCACCAAATCATAAATGTCCTTATACCAAACGGCAACCTCAAGGCTCATGCTGCGGCTCAACTGCTGATAAAGACCTACTTCGTATTGAATTGTTTTTTGTGGTTGAAGCTGGGCATTTCCAGTGGTCGTGGAAAAATCGGATGCGGCGATGCGAAAGGTGGAATTTTGATAATAATAGTTCAAGGGAGGCAGCTGCAAAAAATGGCCATAGGCAAATCGCAAAAGGGCCGATCCCCCCAGATCATAAGACAGGCCCAACCGCGGAGACACTTGATATTTGGAATCTGCCTCAGGATAGATGCTCATCCTTTCGCTCTCAACATAATAGTCCTGATTCGCGGGATTGCGATAATTGGAAGGATAGATTGTCTGCGGATCAAAATAGTCAAAGCGAACCCCAACATTGACGACCATCATATTGAATTCCATCTTGTCCTGTATAAAATAGGCGCCATGAATGGGCTCAACCTGATATTCATCCGTGTGAATGCTTTCATTTGAATGAATAATCGGGCGATAATTGGGATAAATTCTTTTACCATCCGGAGTTTCTATGTATTCATTTTCAATTCCTGATCCTTCGAAAGCATTGCGAATGGTATAGGCTTTTTGCGACAGTTCAATTTGATTGATATCAAAGCCTGTTTTTATGCTGTGTTGTTTGCTCACCTGCCAGGTTAAATCAACTTTTCCCGACAATTTTTTTTCGGTGCGATTCGAATGTGATTTATCCTGGCCGCCGGTATAAAACCAGGGTCCGTTATTACGATGATATTCATCATGAACATAGGCCGCTTCTAAAGGGTTTTCATAAAGATAATAGCCGGTCCAATAATCGGAATAGGATATTTTGGCATCGATAAAAGCCGCTTTTGAGAGGAGATAATTGATATTGAGAATGGCCAGTTGCGTTTCATTATGCCATGCAGGAACACCCGTCGGATTGAATCGATAAGCATGGCTGTAGCTTTTCCCTTCACCACTGTTCCACGTGCCTGATAAGGCCAATTTCAGATTATTGGTGGGTTTGAAAGTCAATTTGGCAAAGGCGGAAATATTTTCATTCCAGCTCATATCAGTGATGGAACTATCACCGGAACTTTCGACGTGCCAGTTTTCAACATCTCTGGGGGTGAAATCGCTGTAATCTGTGACATTAAAATAGCGTATACCATTAAGATAACCATCATCTTGATTCATCCGGACATTGACCACATAAAAGAGTTTACTTTTCCACAATGGACCGACAATGGACGCTTTTAAATCGCTGATCCGATTGAATTCGCCCGCTTTCAGTCCGATATAAACATTATCATGAGGAGTCAGATAATTTCCATATTGCAGAGATATGTTCCCTTTAATTGAGTTTCCACCCTCTTTTGTCACCACGTTGACCACGCCGCTCATGGCATCGCCATATTCTGCGTTAAAGGTTCCCGTGATCACCTCTACATCCTCAACAACCTCCGGATTGACGTTCGAGGTGGTCTGTTCATGGGAAAAGGCATCCGTAACGCTGACGCCGTCGATGAGATAGGTCACTTCATTGCTTCGTCCGCCGCGAAAATGGTTGCCGACGACGCCCGGCTGCATGGCCACAACCTCGTATACGCTTTCTGCAGGCAGAATTGAAATGTCTTCAGACGAAATGTTGCGTATCGAATTGGTCTGATCCTTTTTAATACTCATTTTTTCCGCCTGAACCGTTACCACCTCTCCTTCGATGACCTCGGGCTTGAGGCTGAAATCAATTCCAATAGTTCGATTGACAAATACGCGAACATTTTCGACGCGCATGGGAGCGTATCCCATCATTCTCGCTTCAATGGCATAGTTGCCGGGGATGATGTTGATGATATAGTAATCTCCCTGTAAATCAGTAGCAGCGCCTTGATGCGTTCCCACAAGTATGATATTGGCGCCGACCAGGGCTTCACCAGAGTCAGCATCTTTGACAGTACCTGATATTTTTCCAGTTGTTTGCGCGGACAGCGCAGAATAATAAATGATTATCATGATGAACAGCTGGTACCACCTTTTCATCTGCCTTTCCTCCATTTTTATTTAATATTTAATTCACAACCATTTTTTCCAGTTCGCCGATCATTATGCTATTCGGATGACTCTTTTTAAATTGATTGAGAAATTCTTGCGCCTTTATAAAATTTTGCAATTTGATATTGACGGTGATGAGATCGATGACGAGTTTTTCATGATGAGGTGTTCTTTGTACGGCACGATCAAATAGTTTTGCCGCATTTTCATAATCCCCTTTATCCATCAAAACTTCACCGGCCAATCGCGCGGCCTGGGGAATGAACTCTTGTTGTAGGCTTTTATTCAAATGATCAAGTGCTTGTTCTTGATTTCCGCATCTTAAAAATGCCTTTGCCCGCCGGAGGTGAGTATACGCGTCAATAGGCGTCAGAAAAGGAATGACCTCCAATTCTTTTGCAGCCTGTTCATTCCGATCAATTGAATCATAATATTCAGCCAGGCGAAGATGTGCCGCTGCAACATCCATCTCTTCGCGGATGACCTGAAGTGCTAATATTTCTTCAGCAATACGCGGCTGAAAATTGCTGAGGAAAGAACGCTCTTTTTGGCTAAAAGGCCAACCTGACTTGATCTGCTTGATCATCACATCGGCCAAAGTATTGTCGAGGGAGGTAAACGGCCATTCTTTTTCATACAACTCTGCCGGTAGAGATGACGCCGTCTGCCAGTTCTGCTGAATCAATTCGACATCAACCATCGTCCGATAAAAGCCGTCCGCCATGAGAAAATATCCCTTTTTGTTGGGATGGAGATGGTCCGCCATGAGCTTGTTTCCAATCACTTTATTTTCAGATTCATCTTCGAAATATTTGATCATGGGAACAACAAACGCATCATGCTGTTTCGCTGTTTGATGGATGATATCATTGAATTCCTCGGTCGCCCGAAAGCGAATTTGATCCTGATCTTTTGCAGCATAAAATGAGATTTGAGCCTGATCAATTTTTCCTGACTGCAAAAAAGATTGTGCCTGATCATACAAGTCTCGTGCAGCACTATGGTTGATATAATTTTCATCAAAGGGAGGCTGATCACCAACATTACTGACCAATTCGCTGATCAGTACCGGGACATGCCTTTGCTGGAAGGTGGAGAGAATCGCATTCAAGTTTGCCTTGAATGAGGCTGCTGTTTTCCGATAGATACGGCTATTCAAAGGAATCATCTGTTTGGTCGAAATTCTTTCCATCAAAGTTCCATCGGAAATGACAGAAAGTTTATTTCGGTAAAACAAATGATTGAACACATTTTTATAAAGCTGAAAAGTTCTTGTTTTGTTGACCCATAATAAAGTCAAAACCAGCGGACGAGCCAGTCCTCCGGCTTCAAAAGAAGCAGCCCCCAGCGCTCCATAGAACTCGTTATGGCCGCAGTATATCATGACGGCATCCGGCTCTTGAGCCATTATTTCATCAACAAAATTCAAAAGTGCAAAGCTGTTGATCGCCGTCAAAGAGGTGTTGATGACTTCTATGGTTCGATCGGGAAAAGTATCCTGCAGGCGCGTCTGCAGAATCCTGGAGAACATCAGCAGATTGCCGTATGGAAATCCCAATGCGGTCGACTCGCCGAGGACAAAAATTCGAAAACCATCGGCAGGTTTTTTCTGGTAAAATAAATCATTCGCAGGTGTGGGAATCGTCGTTTGGCGGCCAAAAAATCTTTTTCCAATTTGCGGATTTACTTTTTTAAAATCCGCAAAAGGCGCTCCGGCATTGATAAAGAGTTCCGGATAATCCCCATAGTCAATGATCTTTAAAACCCCCTCGCATGCGGCAAAAAAGAAAAAAGGCATTGGAATTATTAAAAACCAAAAAAGCACTCTTTTCCAATGCACCCTTGTTCTCCAAAAAGTTAGAATTGATCAATGACAAAGATGATTATTTGCTTGTTCAAAGCAACATAATTCTTTTTTTCACGTTAATCAACTTTATTATAAAAAATTTTTATCGATCTGTTTTGTCGAGAGATGATTTTTATTGATTTTTTTATTATATATATATTATTAAATATATTAAGTATAAAGATATAGTATTAGTAGATCGTGTGAATATGTTGATAAATGAATATTAAAAGAAAAAAAAAGGACAACTCGTTTAATTACAATGAAAATGAATCATTCTTTATCCACACAAGGATGTGAATAAAGAGTTGATAAAGACAGGATTATGATATAAAGTGAATAGATAATGTGATAACACAGCCGGCAAGAAAGAAATCCACATGATATTGACAACTTTTCCCCTGTTAATCATGACTTGTACACAAACGGATGTGAACAACTTATCGGGAATGAAGAAAAAGTAAATCAATACAACTTTTCGTAACTCGAGTTATCTTTAGGAAAGTCAGTGCGGTTTATCCAATAACTCGAACTGTATTTTTCAATTTTGCGGTTCAGTGGATCCTTGGAAATAACCTTAAAGATCAGAGCGATGGGAGTAAAAAGAAGAAAGAAAACGACCGTCAATAAAACTCTGGACATCAACCAACCCAATGTGAGAGCCAGAAACATCCATACTTTATAAATGGGTTTGAGAAAAGTGGGGAACAACACTCCGAAAATCAGGAAAAATAGAGATGCCCCGATAAACCAGAAAGCGCGTTCTCTCACATCGCCAAAGAAATAGATTCCGGCGGCAAGCAGGAATAAAGCCGTCGCCATGACCCAGGCAAATGAACGAAGAGAACGCCGATCCAATGTGAGAACAGACATTCCCGCATGAATTTCCTTAATCAAGTTCATATGTTTTTTTCCAGTCCTGTTTTTCGATCAATGGAGGTTGATCCTTCTTATTAACAATAAAATTTCCGATGACCAAATAATCCATTTCGGTTCTCATGAAACAACGATAAGCATCTTCCGGAGAACCAACAATGGGTTCTCCGCGCACATTGAAAGAGGTATTGATAATGACCGGACAACCGGTTTTTTGATGGAAGCACTTGAGCAGATCATAATAACGACCATGCTCTGCTGAGACCGTCTGCAGCCGAGCCGAATAATCAATATGGGTGATGGCCGGTACGTCAGAGCGGATGACGTTCAGCTTATCGATGCCCCAAAGCTTTTGCTGTTCATCCGTCATCGGTTTACAATGATCTTTATGAACTTGGGCTACCAACAGCATGTAGGGACTCGGAACATCAATTTCAAAATAATCTGCTGCATATTCTTCCAATACTGAAGGAGCAAACGGACGAAAACTCTCGCGAAATTTAATTTTAAGGTTCATCCGCGACTGCATCGATGGCGAACGGGCATCGCCGAGAATCGAGCGACTTCCCAAGGCGCGCGGTCCAAATTCCATTCTTCCTTGAAACCAGGCAACCACATTTTCTTCGGCAATCAACTGTGCCGTACGATCAATCAGTTCTTCATCAGCATAGTGGACATAGGGAAGATGATGCTGATCTAAAAATTGCTTGATCTCTTGATCACTATAGGCAGGACCGATAAGAGATGCTTTTTGCAGATCATGAATATCATCCACCTGACGGGCATTATTTTTGATTTGATACCAGCAGAACAATGCAGCCCCCAGCGCGCCTCCGGCATCTCCCGCAGCGGGTTGAATCCAAATGTTGTCAAACGGACCTTCGCGCAGGATTCGTCCATTGGCGACGCAGTTCAGGGCAACACCGCCTGCCAGACATAGGTTTTTTTGACCGGTCTGCTGATGGACAAAGCGGGCACAACGGAGCATGATTTCTTCAGTGACCTCCTGTATGGAGCGGGCAATGTCCATTTCTTTCTGAGTCAGCAAAGTTTCAGGTTTTCTCGGCGGCCCGCCGAAAAGTCGATGAAAGCGGGAATTGGTCATGGTGAGACCAGCCCCATAATTAAAATAGTCCATGTTGAGCTTGAAAGATCCGTCCTCTTTCAAGTCAACAAGATGATCATAGATGGTCTGCACATATTTGGGTTCACCGTAAGGCGCCAATCCCATGACTTTGTATTCGCCGGAATTCACTCTGAATCCCGTATAATACGTAAACGCCGAATACAACAGTCCCAGAGAATGGGGAAAATGAATTTCCGCTTCGATGGACAGGCGGTTGTCCTGTCCAATTCCATAGGATGTGGTGGTCCACTCACCAACGCCGTCCGTGGTCAGAAAAGCGGCCTGTTGAAATGGAGAAGGGAAGAACGCTGATGCCGCATGGGATTCGTGATGTTCGGGAAAAACAAGGTCGCCATCGAAACCGCTTTCTTTGCGGATCAGATCGGGAATCCAAAGCTTTTTCTTGAGCCAGAGTGGTAATGATAATAGAAAAGAGGACAAACCCGATGGCGCGTAGCTGAGATAGGTTTCGAGGATGCGTTCAAATTTGATAAAGGGTTTATCATAAAAAGCGATCACATCAACTTGATCAATCGTTATTTGCGCCTGTCGTAGGCAGGCCTGGATCGCCAGCCGCGGAAAGCTCTGATCGTGTTTGATGCGCGAAAAACGCTCTTCCTGCGCTGCGGCTGCAATTTCGCCGTCGCGCACAATGCAGGCGGCGCTGTCATGATAAAAGCAGGATATTCCAAGGATGATCATACTGACGCCAAAATATTGAGATCATTTTCCATAAAAGTCAGATAGCTGTTCACCTCAAGGGCTTGATCATGCCGCATGTGAAAGAATTTTCCCGAGGCTTTGGCGTAAAGGGTTCCGTTTTCATCCTTGATTTCACCTTCGCCAATCGAATACTTGGACTTGTGTTCAAGAGAGCGACCCAATACAGTCACCGTTAATCCGATTGGCAATGGGCGGACAAAACGAACGGTTAATTCTCCGGTGACAAAGAATTTTTTACTGCTGACCGCAACAGCCCAGCCGATCGTTTCATCAAGCAGTGCGGTGATGATTCCGCCATGGACAATGCCGCGATAACCCGCCTGCCTGATATCGGCTTGAAATGAAACCTGAACGCCCTCCGGTGTCACTTTAAAACGGCGATTGAGTGTCTGCGGATTGACGTGAGGTTGTCCGCAGACCAGACATCCTTCAAAAGTAGGCAGATAAACAGCATCACACATCGGCATAAACATCCATTTTAATGAAATTCATTATTTCCAGGGGATGAGCAGCGACAAAATCAGATGAGGCGGCCAATTCGTCCATTTTGTCCGAATAACCCCAGCGGGCTAAACAAAACTTCATACCGGCGGACTGCGCGGCGTACAGATCATTATCGGTGTCGCCTATCATCAACGCCCGACTCGTTGGGATGCTCAGCAGATCAGCGGCCTTGATGAGCATGTCCGGCGATGGTTTGGGTTTTTCGACCTCATCACGGGTGACGACGAGATTGAACAGCGAATCAAAGGAAAACTTGTCCGCAAGGGGTTGAGTTCCGAGACGGGCTTTATTGGTGGCCAATGCACACAAAATGTTTTCGTTTTTGAGCTGATCGACCAACTGACGGATGCCTTCAAAAAGCTGCGCATGCCTGATGCAGTGCGAGAGATAGATCGGACGAAAAACGCGATGGAATTCATCGCTGCGATGCATGGAATCAGAGGGAAGGACATGTTTTATAAATTCCTGCGGACCCGGACCAATCGCTTTTTTTGATGTTTCAACAGAAATCTGCGGCAGGTTCAATTGTTCCAACGCGAGATTCAAGGAAAGATGAACATCCGTCAGCGTGTCCGCAACCGTGCCGTCGAGATCGAATATCACCAAATCGAATGAATTCATGCACTCTCCAAATTTAACAAATGTACAAAAAATAGTTGGGTTATTCAACAGTTTAAGACGCTGAATTCATCCCCTAAATATTAACTGGCAAATTTTTCTATAAATGATTAGCTTAGGAAAAGGAGGCGTTATGGTGAGCGAAACAACAGAAATCGATCAAAGGGAAGGACTTTCTGCGAATAAAATTCTGATCGCTGAATTTCAATATGCACGCGAAACAGCGGCGCAGGCGATGGATGATCGGCATCGAATGGTCAATTTCTACCTGCTTTTCGTCGGCGTTGTATTGAATGGTGTGGTTTTGATTTTAACCGGCGGCAGCAGAAGCAATCTCCAAATGAACAATATGCAGTCCTTTCGTCATCTGGTGATCATTCTTCTGCTGGCTCTCTTTTTGGTGGGAGTTTTATATTTACTAAAAATAATTAGATTACGTGGAATGTGGTTCATCAGCGCTGCAGCCATGAATAGGATTAAAGATTACTATTTCCAACAATTTGATTCCATTCATCTGTCTGATGCCTTCCTGTGGAACAGTATAACTTTAGCTAAAATGAATCCTGCCGAGAGCTGGTCTGTTTTTTATCTCACGGCTTTGCTGATTTCGTCAATTGGATCGGCAAGCCTCGGAGGTGCTTTTTTCATCTTGTTTGGGAACCTCCTGATTAGCTTGGCTGCTCTTATAATTTTTGTGTTTCTGCAAATGCTTTTTTATAAAATAAAGCTGAAGAAAAGATAATGCCATGAAGGTCATCATAAATGAAAAAAAGGTAATTTATCAGGGATTTCTGACTCTGGAAAAATGCCGCCTGCAACACGAGCTGTTCAATGGGGAGATGAGCGAGGTCATCGTGCGCGAGAACTGCTTTCGCGGAGATTCCGTCGCAGCCCTGGTATATGATCTGCCGAACGATAAAATCATACTCATACGTCAGTTTCGATATCCGGTTTATGCGTCCGAGCCGCAAAATGATTGGTTGTGGGAAATTCCGGCCGGAAGCTGCCTGCCTCCGGAAACGCCTGTCGCCTCCATCATCAAGGAATTAAAAGAAGAAATAAACCTGCAGGTTGATGAAAACAGCCTCGAATTCATCGGCGGCTATTTTGTCAGCCCCGGAGGAACCTCGGAAAGAGTGTTTTTATATGGGGTGCCTTTTAACTCAACCACTTTTCGGATCACCAATGGCGGACTGAGAGAAGAAGGAGAAGACATTGAAGTGAGGCAGTTTTCATTTGCCGCACTATGGGCCAAGAAAGAAAACTCGATCACGCAGGATTTAAAAACAGCTTTGGCCCTGCAATGGCTGAAAATCAAAAAAATGGAAACCGAAACAGCCCGCTGACAACCGGTTTAAAAACGAGACCTTGACATCAATATCAAATAACCGCACCCTGAGCGTAGTCCAAGGGTGCTCATCTCTATAAAATCAGGCTTGGACTTTGCTAAGCGTACGAGGCCAGCGGCGTTTACACACCGTCTTAATTCTATAATCAACCCAAGATGGCTTTCACGATCACACGATCACCGCCATTTTCCAACGGAACAATATTCCCGACCACTATTTTTCCATCCACCCGCAGCGAATGCACGCCTTTATTGATCCCTTTTGGATTTTGAATCGTGATCTCATACTCTTTACCGCGAAACTTGCGAATGACCTTGTACTCTTTCCACGCTTTGGGAATGCAGGGATCAATGACTAAACCGGTCAGTCCCGGTCGAACTCCCAGAATATATTGAGAAATGGAGACAAACGACCAGGAGGCCGTGCCGGTCAACCAGCTGTTTTTGGCCTCACCAGGAGTCGGGGCGTCTTTGCCCGCAGTCATTTGACTGTAGACATAGGGCTCCGCACGATACACTTCAATCTGGCTCTCTTTTTGCGAAGGACAAATACTCATATAATATTCAAAGGCCTGATCGCCGTGTCCCAACAAGGTTTCCGCAATTTGAATCCAGGTGTTGTTATGAGTGAAAATGCCGGCGTTTTCCTTGTACCCGGGAGGATAAGAACTGATTTCACCCAGATGCAGATGATAAGTTTGATACGCCGGTTGCTGCAGAACAATGCCGTTGGGAGTTGCCAGATATTGATGAACACTGCGCAATGCCTGTTCCGCGTAACCATTGTCAAGACCGATCGCTCCCAAAATACACCAGGCCTGACTCTCGATAAAAATACGGCCTTCATCGTTTGTCGTGGAACCAATTTTTCTGCCCAAAGCATCAAAAGCGCGCAGGAACCATTGACCATCCCAGCCGTGCTGCAGCACGATTTGGCGCATCTCCGCTGCATGAGCGGACATTAACGACGCCTGCTGAGCATTTCCCAAATGGTTAAAAATAACTTCCAGTTCATCACAAGCCGCGCAAAACAGCCCGGCAATCATCACCGATTCAGCTATGACGCCATGCTCGGCATCTCCGGCCAATTGAAAGCTTTCGCCCGGAGTGTCTGAAAAACAGTTTAAATTCAGACAGTCATTCCAGTCAGCATGACCAATCAACGGCAACTGGTGCGGTCCGCGATGCTGCAGAATATAATCGATGGAAATCATCAGGTGATCGAGCAGCGTCGCTGTTTTCTCCTTCAGATCGGCATAGCCGATTTTCTCGTCGAGTATGGTTGCGTCGCCCGTTTCCTTGAGATAGGCGGCCGTCGAAAGAATCAGCCACAGCGGATCATCATTAAAGCCGCTGCCGGCATTGGCGTTGCCGATTTTTGTCAGCGGTTGATATTGGTGATAACACGTCCCGTCAGAAAGTTGTGTTGCCGCAATGTCCAAAATCCGCTCTCTCGCTCTTTCAGGAATGATATGAACAAATCCCAGAACGTCCTGATTGCTGTCCCGATATCCCATGCCGCGACCAATTCCCGACTCGAAGAGAGAGGCCGAGCGCGACATGTTGAATGTCACCATGCATTGATACTGGTTCCACATGTTGACCATGCGGTTCACATGCTGATTTTCAGTGTTCACCTTATAGCCGGACAACAGCGAACGCCAATAGCTTTTCAATTCCTCCAGCTGCTGATCGATCAGCTTGGGCGATGCATATTTTTCAATCACACGGTAATAGGGTTCCTTGTTGATGACATGAGGTTGAATGAATTTCTTTTCCTTGGGATTCTCCGCATAGCCGAGAAGAAAATGGAGACGCTTATGTTCCCCGGGTTGAAGAGTCAGATCGATTTGATGGCCGGCGATGGGCGCCCAGCCGTAGGCGATGCTGTTGCTGCAGGCGCCGGCTTTGACCGCAGCGGGTTCATGCAGACCGTTATGCAGGCCGACGAATTGATCTCGACTGGTGTCAAATCCGGAAATGTCCTCACTGGCAGCAAAGTAGGCAAAATGGTTCCGCCGTTCACGATATTCTGTTTTATGAAAAATGGTGTTCTTTTCGACTTCCACCTGACCTATGGAAAAATTTCTCTGAAAATTGGTCTGATCATCCCAGGAATCCCAGAGACACCATTCAATGAAACTCCAGAGGCGAATGGTTTTTGTCTTGTTGGAAAAATTTCGGCAATGCACATCCCAAATTTCCACATGTTCGGACAACGGAATAAAGTAATTGACTTCAACGCCAAGTCCATTCTTATGTCCGCGAATGGTTGTCATTCCGGCACCGTGCCGACATTCATAATAATCGAGCGGGGTTTTCATCGGTTTCCACATCGGATTCCAAATTGTGTCGCCGTCCTTGATATAGAGATAGCGCCCATTCGCATCCATGGGGACATTGTTGTAGCGATAACGCGTCAAACGGCGCATGCGGGCGTCTTTATAAAAGCAATACCCTCCCGCGGTATTGGAAATGATGCCGAAAAATTCATGGTTTCCCAGGTAATTAATCCACGGAAGTGGAGTGTCCGGTCGTGTTATGACATATTGTCCGTTATCATCATCAAAATGGCCAAAAGAATTCATGGTGTGTCCTTTACAGATTGATCATTTTCTGTCAATGAATTGAAAAATATAAAAAAAATATCCTAAATGCAATTCAGGCTTGTTAAATTATGATAATAAAAGATATAAAGCCCCGGCTACGATCAACGGGACGGTCAGATTATCACTTCCTTTTGGGGAAAAAGCTTCGGCAATGGCCGCCGCTGCAGCAGCCGCCAGCGAACTGAAAACACGAAGCGAGAGGGATAGCTCAACGCCGTCCTGATTGAGAGAAGAACTGAGTACCAGCGTCATGGTGATAAAAATGGCGATAAAACTGAACAAGAACATCGAGAGGGTTCCTTCAAGCGTACGTGAGCTCGAAAAATGACGAACTCGGCGTTTACCGTAATAAAAGCCGAATAAAGCTGCCGCGGCATCTCCCAGCGTCATCGCCATGACGGATGCCAAAGCAATAATCAAGTGAATGAGCGATCCATTTGTGCGCCAGAAAAGAAGGAACAGCAGCGTTATCGAAACAGCAAAGTATACGGTTCCGGGAGTGGCATCCTCTTCATCCATTTTCGCAAACGACCTTTTTTTGTAGAAATAATAATTTAGAACAATAAATGTGGCGAATGGAATGATGCCGATATACCAATGATCAAAGATGAAAACAATGGCCCAAACCCACATCCCGGCCGCCATGTGAATGAGTTTCCTGGTGAAAAAGGATTGCCAGTTCAATTTTTCTCCCAACTTTTCGATGGAGAATAGGAGAGAAAAGGCATACCCATAAGATAATATTAATCCGATTGTGTCCGCTTTAGACATAGTTCCTCAATGGTATTGGTTTATGGGCTTTATTTATGCCAGGATTGAATAGCCGCCGTCAACAACAATGGTTTGTCCCTGGATTTGTTCAGCAAATGGGCTGCACAAATATAAAACGACATTGGCAACATCTTCCGGCGTCGTCAACCGCCCCGTCGGCGTTCTTTTACTCGACTCTCCCAATAGGGAATCACGGTTGGGGAAATGTTTCAAGGCGTCTGTATCCACGACTCCGGCAGAAACGGCATTGACGCGAATTTTATGAGGCGCCAACTCGAGCGCCAAGTGTCGAATTAACGATTCCAAAGCGGCTTTGGATGCACCCACCGCCGAATAGTTGGGAATCGCACGAACAGAACCCAGACTCGAAACAGCAATGATGACCCCGCCATGGGTCATCAGGGGGACTGATTCCTGAGTTAAGGGCAACAAAGTGCCGGCATTGATGTTCATCGTCCATTGCCAGTGTCGCGGCGTCAATTCAAGAGCCGGTTTTAAAACCCCTGAGGCGGCATTGCTGATCAAAATATCCAACCGACCAAACGTGTTTTTGACCTGATTGACCATGTCATGAATATTTTCTGCCTCGCCGACATTCGCGCGGATGGCGAGCGCTTTCACGCCATGGCTTTCAATCAAACTGACCGTTTCATCTGCCGCCGTCCTTTGACGGAGATAATTGATCGCCACATTGACGCCGGCTTCCGCCAAACGAATCGCGATGGCGCGGCCAATACCGCGTGATCCTCCGGTGATCAGTGCGGCTTTGCCGGTTAATGACAAACTTAAATCACTCATCTTGATTACCCTTTTTCAATGAACAAACAGAATTTTATTATTGATGACGGAATTCTCTGACGACAAACGAATGAAATACAATCCGGCGGGAAGAATTCCCCCGATGTCGTCTGAACCATCCCAGGAAAGAGTCTGAATTCCAAAAGCGATACGCTGATGATACAAAATTTTAACCTTTTGTCCTAAGATATTGTATATGCTGATGTCAACGAAATGAGGAGCATCTTTTTCCGGCGCTTGAAAAATGATAGTTGTTTGCTCCCCTTTTCGAAACGGATTGGGATAATTTTGAACGAGAGCAAATGCGTCCGGCAGCAGAGCGGCAGACCCCGGCGATGCAACGATATCATATTGTTTTAACAATGCATGCTGCGGGTCGATGATGAGTTCAAGCGGCTTTTCCGTGATCTGCAGCCGAAAATGATTCAAGCGATCGGACAACCAAAGCGAATCTACAACAACAGTTGTTTTTGTTTTTATTTCAATCATCAACGGAAACGAAAATTGAAAATAGCGCCATTGCCGTTGCTCGATGTCAATTGTCATATCAAAAGCGCTATCCGCGCCGGCCGTAAAATTCCAGGAGATATCTAGATCAGGAAATCCGGGCTGATGCAGCCATTGATCGAAAAACCAGGAGAGCGAACGTCCACTCTCTTCTTCGGCGACGCTGATGAAATCTGCGGTCAAGACATTGCCATAAGCATATCGGGCGGCATAGTTCCTCAGCGTCCGCATAAAGGCATCTTGTCCAATGGTCCAACGCAGCATGTGCAGAATCCACGCCCCTTTTTGATATACTGTTGCTCCCCAAAGATAAGCCGGATTATAGACCGTAAAATGGCCTCGACGCGACACCTCCGCAAAATAGGCTTCAGCAAGATGCTCCATATAAAGAGAGAGATAATTCCCGCCATACAATGATTCGAAATAGAGCGCCTCAGAATAGGTTGCAAAGCCCTCGTTCAGCCATATATCTTTCCAATCCGCCAAGGTGACATAATTTCCCCACCAATGATGCGCAAGCTCATGTGCAACAATATATTCATACTGATTATCTCCGGTCAAGAGCTGATTGGAAAACGTGGTCAGCGTTTGATGTTCCATCGCACCACGATTATTCGCTTCGACCATTCGATAATTGGAAAAGGGATAGGGACAAAACGCCGTTTCAAAAAAGTTCATCATGACCGCGAGATTTTTCAAATCTTTTTTAGCTTTATCAACATCATGCGGGAAAATTAAAGCCTGAATCGACAGTGAATCACCGGAGATTGAGCGGTACGGATAGTCCAAAGTGCTGTATTCTCCAATCGCCAAGGCGATTAAATAGGGCGCAATGGGATGAACTTCGCGCCAATGAAAAATGTTACGATTTCCTTCCTGAGCAAATGAAACCAGCTCACCATTCGAGAATGCCTGCGCTGGTGTAGGAACATTGATTTGAAGGTCCAAAAGAGCTTTATCCCAGGGTTCATCATGCGACGGAATCCAATAGCGCAGCATCGATGGCGGATAAGAATTGATGCCCTGTCCAATGGTAAAAACAGAATTATCAGTGAAAAAAAAGCCGCCGAAACCATCATTGGTTGGTGTTCCTTGATAATCGATCGCCGCCAAAATGGTGTCCGCAGGAAGGAATTTCGAAATATAAAGTTTATCGGCGGTCTGCTTAAAGGAGACCCCGTTACCGTTGATTGAAACCGCCGTCACGTTCAACTTGATCAGATCAAGATCAAATTGGGATAATTGAGTGATTGGAAAAACAATCGTTAATAAAGCCCTGCCGGTCAACATTTTTACTGACGGTTCCACGAGCAAATCGACTTGATAATGTATAATATCGATTGAATCGTTGACCTCCCGAGAGTGAAAGGACTGAATCCCGGCTGAATGAGAATTCGGAATCGAGTGCTTTGCCTGAACCTGAGCGACCAAAAGAGAGCCAAAGCAAAAGAGCAGTAAATGTGAATAGAGTCTCTTCAATGACGCGGATCCTTCAGTTGGGTCATGACCAAAAGAGAGATGACGATGACGCCGCTCCATAACAGCAGAACCGTAGACCGCATCGGTTTAACCATGAGCAATTCATACCCAATGAACAAAAAGGCGATGGAAATATAGATGATCCCGCGTTTTTTGTAGGGATGAGCTGTTTTAAATTTTTGCATTAATTTTGACGGCATCCGTTTTACACTCTTAAAAATTATGATCTTCCCATTGTCTGACCAGTTCATACATCATAACACCAAAAGCAACCGAAACATTTAAGGATTGTTTGATCCCAAACATGGGAATTTCAACAGCGATATCGCAAAAATCTAAAAGCGATTCCTGAATTCCCAGATACTCATTTCCCAGAACAACACATAAAGGAAAATGATAAGGTGCCCGATTAAAGTCAATGCTTTTATTGGTGTGTTCAAGCGCAACGATCTGCACCCCGTTGCGTTTAAGTTCAGCGAGAACATCCGCGGCAGAGGCGGAATAGCTCCACGGCACAGTTTCCTCTGCTCCCAAACTGGTTTTGCGGATTTCATCTCGCGGCGGCTTAGCCGTGATGCCGCAAAGATACAGATGTTCAACCAATGTCGCATCCGCCGAGCGGAAAATGGAGCCCACATTGTGAAGACTGCGAACATTGTCGACCAGCGCACTGAAGGGATGACGCCTTTGTTCCGCAATTTCAGCCGCTGTCGGGCGTTTGCTGTGAATTTCTTCAAAAGCCAGTTTTCGCATCAAATCGATCGTCTCTTAAACATTCAAATAAGCAATTAAAATTCATTGACCAGCCCGACGTGTAAAAGACCACTCATGACTCCCTGTTTTTCTCCATAGGCGAGGCCATAATCAATGCCCATGATTCCCAAACCGGTCTCCAGTCGCACTCCAAAACCATACCCAATCTTGAGCGCATGTGCAGAATTCATATAGTTATTTTCATAATATCCGACATCAACAAACGTGAACGCCCGCGATCGTCTGCCCATGATATAACGATATTCTGCATTGATCCAGGCGATGATTGAACCTCTAAATTGATCTTCTCGATACCCGCGCAGACTTTTTGTACCACCCAGGCGAAATAAATCGGATATGGGAATTCGTTTTTCGGAACTGATGAGTTGCCTTCCATGCAAAGACATGCTCAACAGTTGTCGTTTGAACGTGGGAATAAAAAAATCAAGATCGAGAACAAGGCGTTTATGATTTACTTTTTTCTCAATCGACAACAGGTCGATCAGATCCGGCGGTCCAAGATTGCTTTTCCGCCCGGTTTCTAAACTGGTAAAATAATAGAGCCCTTTTTGAGGATTCAAGAGATCATCGCGAGAATCAAATGAAAGCCCAATACTCGTGCTGAGAGAGGAACTCTTGGGAATGGCCAGAGAATAACTGGCTGAAGAATCGGGAAGGATGCTGCTTTTTCTGAGAGCGGCGATGATGGAAAAATTCTCCAGCAGAGGAAGCTGCAGATCCAGTCCGACTTGACGTTCAATATAAGAAGAATCTTGAATCAGTTGCTGAAATCCGAAACCGGCGTTTACCGGATATCCGGCGATCCAGGGTTCAAGATAATGAAACAGCAAATCCTGCGACGCGCGATCCCGCTTCTGCCAATGAGCGAGAATTGAACGTCCCGAACCAAACAGATTGCCCAGTTTGATATCGATCAGACCGGTGAAATATCCTTTTTCCTCACCCGTCCCCGGCGTATAGCCTACGACGCCGTCGAAACGACTATTGCCGGCTTCCTGGAGCTTTATGAGCAAACCGCCTTCCTGTTCCGTGGCTAAAAATATCTCCGGCGGAAGAACGTGATGAAAAAGTCCCAGGCGCATGAGCCGGGACTGGATTTTTGAAAACTTTTGATAATTGAACGCCTCGCCTTCTTTGATGCGGATTTCACGAAGAATGACTTTTTTCAGCGTCACTTCATTACCGATAATTTGAATTTCCTTCAAAATGGGCTGCGGACCCTTGACCACTTTATAATGAAAATTCACCGCCTCTTTCTGAGACGAGGATGAATCCAATTGAATCGATTGCAGAACCAGCTGCACAAAAGGATAGCCCTTTTTTTCAAAGGATGTAACCGAGTCTTCCAATTTTTCATCAAGGCGATTGACATTGAGTGATTTTCCAGAGGGAATATCGATCAGATCATCAAGGTCCTGTACCTCCTGCTCCGTCAATCCGCTAAAGGAGACGGCGCCGGTCACCAATTGTGAGCCCTCATTCAGGTAAAGCGATAGAGAAACATCAAGGCTGTCGGAACCCTGGCGAAAAATCAACGAGTCAATTCTGGCATACGGAAAGCCGGCTTTGGCGTACTCCTGCAGGAGCCTGGTACAATTTTTGGGCAGATCATCCGGATTGAATGGAGTGTTTTTATCGATGGCAAACCATTGTTTCAATAAAGAAGAGGAAATAATCTGATTCCCACTGAAATCGATCTGTTGAATGATCGGTTTTTCTGCGGCAAAAATGCGTCCGAAAGGAAACATGAAAAGAAGAATCAAACCATATTTCATAGATCACCGAAAAGCAGCCGTGATTTGAGCCCTTCCAGTATGGATGACTCCATGACGTTCAGGCTCATTGCGACCATTATAAGAAAGCGTGGCCTGCATGACTTCAGAAATTCGATAATCGAAACGAATATCCACGCGAAATGATTTTCCCGCAGAACGTCCGTTGGCCATCTCGTACGGCAAAATTCTGTCGGATGGATTCACCTTGACAAAGCTCCATTCAAACTCTCCTCTCACTCGGCCCTTGTTCTTGATCGAATAGGTCATCTGCGGAATGACGGCAAACGACTGAACTTTGGTCGGCAGCAGGTAATATAAATCTTTTTCGAGGGAAAAACGACCCTCTAATGATAATTTAATGATCGAGACGGGAGTGATGGAAATATCCGAGTTGATCTTCAGAGAGTGAATGTCTCGGTTTTGTTTTCCTTGATAATTGAAAAATCGTGCAGTGCGGCTGTTCGTTACCTCGGATTGGGAATTGACCTTTTCAGAAAAGCGAGTCGTCACTCGGGCAGAATATTCCTCTTCTTCTCTTTTTTCACCGCCTTCGAGAAATTGATTATTCAATTCGTCGCGCGAAGCGTAACGAAGGCGGAGCGAAAAATCTCGACTGCGTTCAAACAAGTATAAATCCTGACGAAACTGCAGAGTGCCGAAAATTGTCTCTCCGGGAGAACGGAATTTTGAGAGTTTGAGCAGATAGATGTCGTTGACAGATTTGCGCTGAGTTCGTTCCTCGATGGTGACAAAAGATTCGGTGGATAAGGCTTTGACAACAGAATTCCAGAGCGGGCCTTTCTCCGAAGAGGAGTTTTTAAAGAAATTGGTTGGTTCCAGCCGCAGACGACCGCTTGTTTTTAATTCCACGGTGGGTATGAATTGATCTGTTGTTAGAATCCGCAGAATGTGATCACCAAGAGGATCATAAACATACTCCTTCAATTCTTCATCATAGCGATAATTGCCTTCGCCTTCGGGAACTGAAATATATACTTTTTCTTTGAGTGCCGTTGCGGTGTTGGCAATCTGATAATTCATGTTTGCATTAATAGCGCGATTGAACGGAATCAGTTGAGTGCGCAATTCCGCCAGATCAGTGCGGGAGTTTTCCATATTCGGCGAAGCAAAGGTCTTTACCCGATGCGTTAAATCGATGGAGGTCGTCCAAATTTTGAACCGCTCCAATAGAATTTGCATATTTTGTGTCTTGGCCAACGATTTTTCCGTGAATTGCTCAAAAGCAGTATACTCTTTATCTTTGCGTTGAGAATATTCACCGCTGATTTTCACCTTTGAAAAGGGCTCGAAAGAGAGTCCGGTTTTTAGGTCGTCAAATTTGAATCCGGTGAATAAAGAGTCAGACCAATTTTCCTTTTTTATTTCTCCTTCATATCGAATCATGGGGGAGAGGCGCCAAAAAGTCCATTGGACATCCCCCATTTGTCTCAGCCAGTCCGCCGATTGTTTGACAGCAGGGGATTCGCGCTCTATTTTCTCCAACCGATAACTTGTTTTGGGGAGTTTCCCCCAATTCAATGATTGCTCAAATTGCTTCCTCGAAGAGTAAAAGCTATCGCCTTTTTTAATCGAACCCCATTCTGTCGCCAAATGAAATCCGGTAAAAGGTTCATAGCTTGTTCTAAATTCTTTGACGAGCTCCTGTCGCGAGGCGGCGGCGGAGATATCCCATCTGCGATTGTATTCAACCTCGGTGGTGCGGTCGATATCGGTAAATTGGTCGTCAATGGTTTTGTAGCGTCCTACAAGACCGATTTTCCCCAGGTTGAATCGACCGATACGCAGATGGGGCGGTTTAAATGAAAGTTCATAGTTTTGAGCCAGCCCCTGATTATCCTGATCATCCACATTGGAAAAGCTGTTGACATCAAAAAAACTGAACGCCGTCTCGCCTTTCAAATTGATAAAACTGAGCGGAGATGCATCGGCAAAGAAATTGATCATATTATGAGATTTTGGCAGGGGCAAAAGAATGACCGGAGCATATCTGCCTTTCCTGATGCCGACAAATTCAAAAATGGCGTTCCCTTTATATTCATAATCGCCGTTCATGCTGCCGACATCCGAAAAGGTTATCAAATATTCACCCTGGTTCTCGCCCGCATATTTATAATGATCATTTTCTTTCGTATAACGGCCATTCTGCGGGCCGACATAATTGGCTCCATTGATAACCGCTTTGGTGAGATCGTCTCCGGCGGCGGATAATATCGTTTGATAATCATCAGTCAATGTAAAGTCGAGCGGATTGTTTTTATCATCGGCTTCATGCAAAAAGAGCGAGCGCAGTTTAACTTTACTTTTCCAAAGATCAGCCGCCACTGAGGCGGAGTAAAGGTTTCTGCGATATTGTTCATCAGAATATTGAAAATCAATCGTGATGCGCGAATCAGAGGTGATCAGCCGTTTGCGGGTAAACGTGATTTGAGCGGATGAATAATCTATGGTATAATCATTGGTTTCGCCGCGGATCATCGCTTCGCCGTCAATAAAGACGCGTTCAGTTCCTGCCAGAACGATAATGTCGATTTGACCGCGATCTCCTTTGAGCTGATACGGACCTTGATTTCCCTCTTGTCCGGTGAACGCCATTGAATAATACTTTCCCCGCGACACAGCGGCTGATGCTTTTGCCGAAATATTTTTATAGGCAGTTTCCCCTAAAACGCCCTGAAGCTTTCGGTTATATCTGGACAACTCGGTTTCTGAATATTCAATCTGAAAATCTCCCAGGGTTGTTGAAAATGAGGGAGATTTGATTTGAATGAAAACCTTGTCAATTTCCTGTAGGTTCTGAGTAGTGCCGTCCGGCTGAATGGGGGTCGTTTGATCTGTCAAAGCCGCAATCACTTCCACCTGTTCACCGACTTTGCCCGCAACATTGATATTCAAGGCCGAATTTACCTTTAAGCCGCGGTTAGAGCCGACGGTCACTCCGCGGGTGATGCTCCCGCTTTTTGAAAGTTTGGACGCATAATCTTCTTCGCCTGCCTGGTCTGCCGGAGCGTTAACGTCCTGCATCAGCGCCGGCGCGCCGAAAACGCGATGCAGTATTTGGCGATGAAAGACCGACTTTTTGAGCGGGAAAGGGAATACCTTGTAATTGATGCGAATTTCAACTTCTTTGGCGACGGACTCTTCGAATCGAAGTTCACCACGAATATAGTCAAGAGAATAAGCGGAGGATTGCAGTTTGCTGTCGTTCAGATAGACCGTTTCCGAATGTTCGATGATCAGGCTGTCTGGAAGGAGATAAGGCCCGCGACGGTCTTCACCCAATATGACAAAATCTTTTTCATACAGTCGTATGTTTTCCAATTTTCCTTTGCTTTGCGAAAAAAGGAGAGTCGAAAAAATAAAAAAAAGGAAATAGGATTTATAAAGCAAAGGATTCACCAACAATCTTTTTGCACAAGGATTACCAATTCAAATCAAAAGCTTGGATACGGTGATTATTGGTATCAACCACAAAAAGCTGATGATTAAAAACCGCCACATCAGACGGTTCGCTGAAAGCACCCAGTTTAGCACCGGAAGAACCAAAATTGAAATAAAGATCTCCAGAGGCGTCAAAACAAAAGATTTGATCGAGGCCCGCGTCAGCGACAAAAAGCCGCTGAGCCGAATCAATGAATAAGCCTTTAGGTTTTTTCAATTGATTCAGTCCAATGTCGCGAATGTAATTGCCGAAATAGTCATAAACCAGCACTTTCCCGGCAGCCGAATCAGATACATATATAAAATCATGAGAGTCACAAAAAATCGAAAAGGCTTCACGGATGGTTCCGCTTCCCCAGTCAAAATCACCAAAACTTAATTCAGGTTGAAAGCTGGAATTGAGTTTGACGATTTTATCGTGTTCTGCGTCAGCAATCATAAAGTCACCATGAATGCTGATAAAGAGAGAGCGCGGGAAGAAAAACTGATATCGTTCATCCCAGGAAATATCAGAACGATAACTGGACAGCCAATTCAGGTCTTTATCGTAGCGTTCGATGCGGTTGTTTTCATAGTCGGCCACGAAAACATCGAGAGAATTATAAACGAAAACATCAGCGGGATAATGAAATTGGCCTTGACCCCAACCAAAGCCGCCGATGAAGGCGACCAGTTCTCCTTTGTTGGTGAATTTTTGCAGGCGATTATTACCTTGATCAGCAATATATAGATTTCCCTGGGCGTCGGCTGATAATGCCGTCGGAGCAATGAACTGCCCGGGTTTGCCGCCTTCCTCGCCGAACGAAAAGCTGAATCGGGGAATTATAACGTCCTGAGCTAAAGAAAATGAATTATAAAAGAAACAGAAGAGCCATAATAAACGTTTCATGGTTATCAACCTTTTGAAAGAAGATGCAATGCAGGGGGAGAGCGGCTCCCATCATCTTCTTCTGCTTTTCAACATTATGCGTTCATCAGGATAAACGACCCTATGGTAGCTGCGGTTCATATTTTTGCATTTTCGCCAACGTTCATATGCTTCGATCACGTCATTATCGTTTCGGGATAACTCCTGGATGCGCAGGTTGGACAATTTTAATCCATTCGAAGCTTTTTCATCCATAAGGATACGGTCCAAGAGAAAAAATTGGCGCGGTGAAAGATTTGCCTTGATGAATGTATTGTTATTAGGATCAGTGTCGTAAAAATAATCCATTTGTGTATTTTGGGAACGAAAACAGTAATTACGCACAAATTTTTTCACTTCGGCCCGCTTATAGAATGTGAATGCAGCCAGCGCGAGTAGAACCAGATAGAGCATGAAATTTTGAGGCTTATTCTTTAGAAATTTGCTAACATAATAGAGGATCACCACAAAGACAGCAGCAAGAAGAATGAAGCATGTAGGATTGAGTGATTTCAACATTGACATATTACCACCTGATCTATTGATGGAGTCATAATAAATTACGTTCAAATTTACTGCAATTATATGAAAAAGCAAAAAAAAACTATTAATTCCAAAGTAATATTGAAATTAAAACAGTTTATCAAGCCGCTGTTATTTCTCTTTATTATTGTGCTGTTTCCGATTTTAAATTGTTCCTATTACGTTGTTCAGCAAAAGCCGGAGAGTATACTATACTCTGACCATTTATCAGCAGTGGAAACAGAGAAATTAAAAGCGGAAATTGTCAAATATTACAAGACTCCCTATGTTTGGGGAGGAAATAGCTTTGGCGGTATCGATTGCTCAGGATTGGTATCGGTTATTTATCAACAGGCCCTCGGCGTCGACTTGCCGCATAATGTTTTAGAGATTTATCGAATGACAAAACCAATTTCGATGAATAAAGCGCAATTTGGTGATTTTGTATTTTATGGACGAGGAAAACCCTCGCATGTGGGTATTTATATTATCGACGGCTATTTCATTCACGCAACAACAACCCGTGGTGTAATTTTATCCAAAATGTCCGAGAAATATTATCGACGTCAATTTATGGGTGTTCATAGACTAATTAGATACTAAATATTGATAACATTTTACTTACATGATCAATCGAAACGTAAAAGAGCTTGATTTTCATCGTTAAAATATTTAAATTTTTGATCTTTAAAACAATAATACGGAGAATGATAATGAAAAGAACATTTCAACCCAGCAAGAGAAAACGCGTCAACAAGCATGGTTTTCGCGAAAGGATGGCTACAAAAAATGGACGGATGGTGTTAAAACGCCGCCGCGCCAAAGGACGAAAGAAATTATCTGTAAGCGATGAATAAATTAGATTGAGTCCATACAATCTACCCAAAAAAATCATTCTTAAAACGAATATTGAATTTAGTGACACTATTCATCACGGAAGGTGTTTCAGGAATGACTATTTTACGATCTTCTGTTCGCGTGCAGACGAGTTGAGAATTGGATTCACAGTCAAAAATGATATCGCCTCAAAACCCCAACGAAACTTTTTAAAACGAAGAATGCGCGAAATTTTCAGATTGTGTTTTCGAAACTATCGTCTGCCGGCAGAAATCGTGATGATCGCCCAAAGATCGGTTGAAACGGCCGATTTTACGCAATTGGAGCAGACCCTAAACCATACCTTGAACCAAATCGAAAAATGGTTAAATTGAAATCAGAGTGACGGCATCATTTGTTTTTTCATAAAGCAAAACAAACCATTCAACTGGCTGATCACACTATCGGAAAGATATTGATCGTATTCGTACGATTCTATCAACTCGTTCTTTCCCCACTATTTGCAAAATCATGTCGTTTTCATCCCTCTTGTTCAGCCTATTGCATCCAGGCCATAACGAAATACGGGGCGCTGAAAGGATTGCTCAAGGCGGGATGGAGAATTCTCAGATGTAATCCTCTTTCACCCGGAGGCTATGACCCTGTTTAAAAAAAGAGATATTTATGGATTTTGACAAAAGGACCATCTTTGCTTTTGTACTCATTGGATTGATTCTCATTCTGATCAATACCGGATTTTATCAAAAAATAGTCGATCCGAAAGGATACGAACAGCGACAACTGCAACGCACGCAAAGAGTGGAGCAAGGCGCTGTTGAACCGCGCGGACCGGCGATCCAACCCCGGGAATCCTCTCCTGCCATAGAGAATAGTGACCAAGATTTTAGCCCGGTCAAAAAGACTCCTGGTATCGAGGTTCCCGATTCACTGGGTGAGAAAAAGATCACTATCCAAACAAGCCTCTATAAAGCGACAATGACTTCCAAGGGCGCCACGATATTGCAGTGGAGTCTGCTCAACTATCTTGGCACCGACAAAGAACCGGTAGAATTATTTACCGAGAATTCCTACAACAATCTCGTTGTCGGATTCAATACCAAAGCCGGCGACAGCCTGACCACCGGGGATTATCATTTTATGGTCGACTCTCCTGAAGAGATCAAATTGTCCGCTCAACAGGAATTTGTCCTCAAATTTACGCTTCCTTTGGGTGAAAATCGTGAGATTGAAAAAATATACACCTTTCGTGATGGAACCTATGACGTTTCTCTGTTAATTAATTTCAAAAATCTCAATCAGTTAATCGATGATAAGCAATATTATCTGCTCGCTCCAAACGGCCTTGCCTCAACTGAAAAGAACATGAAAGACGAAATGACCTATACCAAAGCCGGAACGTCTGCAGGCGGTGAGACCAAAAAAGATTACAAGGCTGATGACAAGGCGAAAAAAGTGGCTGCCGACTTGGACTGGGTTGCGGTAAGAAACAAGTACTTTGCCTTTTATATTTTACCCAGAAATCGAAACAGCCAATATGCCGAAATATTAGGTACGCAAATTGCGCAAAACCGCACCGATAAAGTGAAATGGAAAAAATACAGCCTCAAACTGGCCATGCCCTTTTTGGGTGAAAGCAATGTCAAGGATGAATACACCCTCTTTATTGGACCCATGGAATATGGACTGCTCAAATCCTATAAAAAGGATATGCAGGATTTTTTGGATATGGGTGCAAAAATTATTAAACCCTTCAGCATCGCTATTTTGATTACCTTCAAATGGATGCATACCTTCATTTCCAATTATGGCGTGATCCTGCTGATCTTCTCTTTGCTCATCAAGGTTTTAACCTACCCGCTCACATTGAAGAGCTATGAATCGATGCAGAAAATGCAGACGCTGCAGCCTAAATTGAAGGAACTGCAGGATAAGTATCGCAGCGATCCGCAAAAGCTCAACCAAATGACCATGACGCTCTATAAAGAGCAGGGCGTCAATCCCATGGGCGGCTGCCTGCCGATGCTGCTGCAGATGCCCCTGCTGTTTGGTTTGTTCATCGTCTTCAGAACAACCATTGATTTGCGCGGTCAGGGATTTATCTGGTGGATCAATGATCTTTCGGCGCCGGATACTATTTTCACCTTTCCGGGAAATTTTGCATTGCCCATTTACGGAAACACCGTCAATATTTTGCCGATTTTAATGGGCGTCACCATGTTCATTCAGCAAAAGATGTCGATCACTGATCCGAAACAGAAATTCATGATCTATTTTATGCCCATCTTTTTTACGCTCTTGTTCAATAGCTTTCCCTCGGGATTAAATCTATATTATGCTCTCTTTAACATTCTGTCGATTGTACAGCAAAAGTATTTGACGCCCAAGAAACCTGAAACGGCCCTGGCGACAACCAGCAAAAGAAAACGACGCATCTAGTCTCGATTGACATGCAAACATCACCCCGTCCGTTTTATAAAGCGGCGGGGTTTTTATTTTAAGGTATGGAAACAGATACCATCACAGCCATAGCGACGCCTGCCGGAAAAGGGGCAATCTCCGTGATCAGAGTGAGCGGAGATCGAGCGTTTACGACGGTCGAAGATTTTTTTGACGGCAAAAAAGCTGTTCAAGACATGAAACCGAACAGCACCGCTGTCGGCCTGTTCAAGCCGGATAAATCGCAGTCGGCGTTCATCGATCAGGTCATCCTCACCAAATATGTCAAACCCCGCTCCTATACCGGCGAAGACCTCATTGAGATCAGCTGCCACGGCAGTGTTTATATCGTACAGGAAATATTAAATCTTTTGCTGAGCGGAGGCATACGCCTGGCTGAAGCGGGAGAATTTACCAAACGAGCCTTCCTGAACGGCAAGATGGACTTGACTCAGGCGGAATCGGTCGCCGATATCATCAATGCTCAAACACAAAAGAGCCTGGAATATGCCCAGGCGCAGGCGAATGGAAGTCTGTACAGTGATCTGGCTGCTATCAGAGAGATATTGAAAAAGCACCTGATCATGCTGGAAATCGAACTCGACTTTTCCGATGAAGACGTGGAGAAGCAAGATCGATCGCAAATCATGGAGGGTCTGAACCGGCTGGAAGAGGAAATGAATCGCCTGGTCAGCACCTTTCATTTCGGCAAATTGATCAGAGAAGGCATGCATTTGGTTCTTACCGGTAAACCGAACGTTGGAAAATCGAGCATTTTAAATCGTTTCTTAAATGAAGATCGCGCCATTGTTTCTGAAATTCCTGGCACGACGCGGGACACCATCGAAGAGTCGCTGACCATTGACGGATATCTGTTCAAAATATCCGACACTGCCGGCTTAAGGTCAAGCCAGGACCGGCTGGAGATCTCAGGTGTGGAAAGAACCAAGAAGCAAATCCAAATGGCGGATTTCATTTTATTCGTCATTGATGGACATAAAAAATTGACCGTTGAGGACTATGAGAGCCTCTCCGCGGTTCGTCAATTAAGTCGGCATAAGAAAGCGCTGCTCATCAATAAGGCGGATTTAAAATCCGCCGATATTGATCCGGATTTTAAAACATCCTTCGACCGCTGCGTCGCGGTCTCGGCCAGGACGGGAATGGGTTTCGAAGCATTGCGTAAACTTTTGGTTGAAGAAATCGAGAACGATCAGGTTCAACATTCAGCGGTGATCAATCGAGTCCGACATCTCGATGTCTTGAAGAGGACGCAGCAATACATTGATCATGCGCGCGAATCTTTGACCAGGGGATTCAGTGCGGAATTCATCGCTTTCGACATCAGAGCCGCCCTCAATACCGTCGGAGAATTGATCGGCGAGGTTTCTTCCAACGATATTTTGAATGAAATCTTTTCCGCATTCTGCATTGGCAAGTGAGTGTTTCACGTGGAACGTATTGATTGAAGAACATCATGGCTGAACAGTACGATATTATTGTCATCGGCGCAGGACATGCCGGGTGCGAAGCGGCTCTCGCTTCGGCCAGAATGGGTGCACAAACTCTGCTCATCACCATGAATATTTTCAATATTGCGCAAATGTCCTGCAATCCCGCAATCGGAGGTTTGGCCAAGGGGCATCTGGTCAAAGAGCTGGACGCTCTCGGCGGACAGATGGGGATTGTCGCCGATGACACGGGCATCCAATTCAGAGTTTTGAACAAATCAAAAGGAAGAGCCGTCTGGTCTCTGCGCTCGCAGAATGACCGCATCGAATATTCACATCGCATGCGCAACATCATTGAACAGCAGCCGCGACTGGATATACGACAACATCATGTCAAAGGGCTGTTGATCGAAAATGATCGGGCCGTCGGCATCGTTACCGAGGTGGATACCCAATTTCTCGCCCGCGCCGTCATCCTCACTGCAGGCACATTTTTGGACGGACTCATTCATGTGGGATTGGTTCACTTTAGCGGCGGACGGGCCGGCGAAATGGCATCGATCGGCCCCAGCCGGCAGTTGAAAGAGTTGGGATTTCATGTCGGACGTTTAAAAACCGGGACACCTCCGCGTCTTGATGGACGCACCATTGATTTTTCGCAAATGGAGGAACAGCCGGGAGATCCTGAACCCGTTCCCTTTTCTCATCATCATGAAACATGTGATCAAGAGCAGATGCCGTGCTACCTCACCCGCACCTCGGAACAAACCCATGATCTGCTCCGTTCCGGACTCGACAGATCTCCACTCTATACCGGCATTATCCAGGGAATAGGTCCGCGCTACTGCCCGTCAATTGAAGATAAAATTGTCCGTTTTGCTGATAAAACCGGCCATCAGATTTTTTTAGAACCCGAAGGAAAGTCCAGCAACGAATACTATGTGAACGGCTTTGCCACCAGCCTGCCGGAAGATGTCCAGATCAAGGCCATCCGCTCCATCCCCGGGCTCGAACGGGCAAAGCTGACGCGATTGGGCTATGCGATAGAATATGATTTCTTCCCCCCGTCACAGCTTTTCCCCACCCTGGAAACCAAACGGATTCAGAATCTCTATTTTGCCGGACAGATCAATGGAACGTCCGGCTATGAAGAAGCCGCCGCGCAGGGTTTTATGGCCGCCGTCAATGCGGTGCTGAAGATGAGAGGGGAGAACCCATTCATCCTCAGCCGCTCTGAGGCCTATATCGGGGTTTTAATTGATGATCTGGTGACCAAAGAGCTGGAAGAGCCCTATCGCATGTTTACCTCCCGCGCTGAACATCGATTGCTGCTCAGGCAGGACAATTGCGATATTCGCCTGATGAAATACGGCCGGCAACTGGGACTCATCCCTGAAGAGATGTATCAGGACCTCATCCGGCGTCAGCAGGCGATTGCGGAAACAAAAGAGATGTTAAAGAGGTTAAAGCCAAACCTTGATGATGTGAATCCAATCCTGATGAAGATTGGTGCGTCGCCGATCGAAAGCAGTGAAAGCATCGACAGGCTTTTAAAAAGACCCGAAGTTCAGCTGACCGATTTCGCCGGCATCTATGAACAGGAGATCTTTCAGCCTCACTGCAGCCGCTTTGGCATCAAGGTGCGCGAACAAGTTGAAATTGATATTAAATATGAAGGCTTTTTCGTCCGTCAGAATGAACAGATTCTAAAAATGAAACAGCTTGAGGAAATGAAAATTGACCCTGATTTCAACTATCAGGAGATTACAGCCATTTCAACCGAGGGACGCGAAAAACTGCAGCGATTTAGACCATTGACTCTTGGCCAGGCGTCCCGAATCATGGGCGTCACCCCATCCGACATTTCCATCCTGATGATTATGTTGGGACGGGATAAACGCCTGAGGCTGTGAATGTTCCACGTGAAACAATAGCCATGCGCACCTCCAATGACAATGCTTTTTCGGCCCTGCTCGACCGCTTTGATCTGTTCCCATCTCAACAGCTGCAGCTGCGACGCTATGTCGAGCTGTTGGAAACATGGAATCAACGGATCAATCTGGTGTCCGGACGCGACGTCGACTTGATCGTCGCCCGCCATCTGGTCGATTCGCTGGAGTTGACGACGCTGAACTGTCTGCCGGAGAACGGCAGAATCATGGATTTGGGCAGCGGTGCCGGCTTTCCCGGCATCCCGCTGGCCATCGCCAGACCGAGTCTTGAAATCGTTTTGGTCGAAGCGGTGCGCAAAAAGGCGCTGTTTCTCGAAGAAGTGAAACACGTTTTAAATTTGAACCGGGTGAAGGTCTATATCGGTCGCGTCGAAGCGATGAACAGTGCGGAGGAGGAAAGCCGATTTGCGGTGATCGTCGCCCGCGCCGTCGCACCTCTGGTCAAACTGTGGTGTTGGGCCGAACCATTGCTCAAAACCAACGGTTTTCTGCTGGCGATGAAGGGAACTCACGTCCAATCAGAAATCGAGGAACTTTGCTCCGAATATTCCGTGATATGCGGCTGCGT
>Ga0105103_10000174_pt1 | contig 34672 bp, 36 predicted proteins | sample PPLLaktember2015_2_FD_79107 | JGI IMG/M metagenome (GOLD analysis project Ga0105103, IMG submission 79107) | Freshwater sediment microbial communities from Prairie Pothole Lake near Jamestown, North Dakota, USA - PPLs Lake P7 Core (6) Depth... | ecosystem: Environmental > Aquatic > Freshwater >...
AGGATTTGGTGAAATAAAAAGATATTGTCCGCGACAGCGGATTTTGTATAATCCACCATCGCAACGTTCTTTTCAGACAAGCCCCAATATACCCGTGAGCCAGAACCATGAGCAACCTGCCTTCCCCGTGGGGTATGCGGTCAGACATTGTTTTTTCGCTCTTGTTCCTCTTCCTGCTCAGCGGTTCACCGGTCTGTGCCCAGGTAATGGCTGCCGCACCCGAACCTGCCGTTTATCTGAACTTTGACGAGGGCAGCGGGACCTATGCACTGGACAGCTCCGGGCATGGCAATGCCGCAGCCCTTAACAATGTATCCCGGATCGAGAGCGGGGGATGCAGCAGGGCATTATCCTTCGCAAATCCCGACAGTTACGTGGCAATCCCCTACCGGGTCCTGAACCACCCGTCAAAGGAGATCACCGTGTCCGCCTGGTTTTATATCGACAATTTCACGCCGTCAGTGCTGGTTTCCGGCTACCATAATGGGGGGTACCGCCTCGGGTTTGACGACGGGAACGACCTGTGGTGGACCCTGAACCTTGAGAAGAGCGGGGATGTTTCCGTACCGTTACAGCACGAGAACATCGCCCTCCACCAGTGGCACCAGGTCACGGGAACCTATGACGGGAATACGATGAAGATGTACCTGAACGGGGTCCTCAGGAACCAGGCCAATGCAACGGGAACAATCCATTACGAGTCCGATAATTACATCATCCTTGGTGCAGAAGCCGGCGCGACCGATATGCCGGCACAATGTCCCCCCTCATTTACCGGGGGTCTTGACGAAGTCAGGATCTATCCGGTGGCCCTGAGCTACAGCCAGGTCATGGACGACCGGTTCCAGTGTATTGAGAGCGACAGGTTTTCACCAGCGTTTATTCCCCCGGAGCCTGCGCCGGATACCTGCGATGCCATTTCCGGTTCTCTCATGCTCGGCAGGAATGAAACGGCGACCCGTGTGCTCTCCTTTCCTGACAAGACCACCAACGGGACCTGGCAGGTCTCCCAGCAGCCTGGATCCATCCTCAGCGTACAGACATATGATTACTATATGAACGCCTACCCGGATACCTGGTACATGGAGATTGCCGATGACCAGGGAAAACTGGCACGCACGATCGCTTTCCCGGCGAGGAAGAATGCACCGGCTGAAGCGATGGTACCATCAGGCAATGCAACCGTCACCGTGAGGTATTTCAGCGGGGGAGAACGGTTCCCGGCAAAGGTTATTCTCCGCATGGAAAATCTTCCCCCCGTACCTCCCCGGCCGGCTGAGTTTAAAAATTTCCTGGAAAACCCGATTATTGTCATCTACTCGGCATCATGGGCAACATTGGTGGCCATCATCCTCGTCATGGTATGGCTTCACCGGCGTAAAAAATCCCTGAAAAAAGAAGATAAAGAACCGGCATCCCCGCCCGGCAGGGATTAAAAATTATAAGGTTATTTCCCGGAACTGCTTCCCGAAAACAGCGCATATCGGGCACTTGTCCGGGACCTTGCCGATCTCGATATTCCCGCATATCGGGCAGAGGAAGACCTTCTCCCTGCCGAGATCTTTTCCGGATTTTATTGCAGCAAGAGCCTTTTTATACAGACCGGCATGCACCTCTTCTGCTTTCATTGCATGGGTGAACGCAAGGAGTGCATCGCTTCGTTTCTCCCCTTCCGCGATTTTGATAAATTCCGGGTACATCGTGGTGAACTCATGGTTTTCCCCCTCAATACTTGCCTCAAGGTTCTTTTCGGTCGATCCGATCAGGGAAAGCACTTTCAGGAGCTTCTTTGCATGGATCGCTTCCGCTTCCGAGGCTGCCTTGTACAGGACGGCCACGTTCTTGAATCCTTCTTCTGCAGCTTTTTCGGAAAAAGCCTGGTATTTCCGGTTTGCCTGGGATTCCCCGGCAAGCGCTTCTTTTGCATTATCGATTGTTGCCATGAGGAAATAGTATGGAGAGATCTGTCTTAAAGATTCTTTATGGGGCAGAGGGGGAGTTTTCCGGGATCCAAATCATATATTTTCATGGGGATAATCAAAAGAAAATAAAAAAGAAACGTTTTTGTCGCTTCACACACACACGTACCAGGGATCAGTTACCCGAAGGGGGGTTCTACTGATCAATCACCGGAGCCGCCATGAAAAAAATGAAGGATGTACCGCAAAAGGACCGGCCGCGTGAAAAAATCGCAAACAAAGGAGCGTCCGCACTGACAGATACGGAGCTGATTGAGGCAATTATCGGCAGGGGTACAAAGAGCCGGGATGTCCGTGAAATATCAAAAGATATCAACCGGCTCGTTGTCGAGCGGGGGGACGCGATCGGTTACAACGATCTGCAATCAATAGAGGGAATCGGCCCAACAAAAGCTTCCCAGATCATGTCCTGCTTTGAGCTGGGCAGGCGTTATTTTGGATTGAAAGACCAGAAAAACAGGGTAACGAGGCCTGAAGACATCCTCCCGCTTGTCGCATACCTGCGCGATAAGCGGCAGGAACATTTTGTCTGCATTGCCTTAAATGGCGCCGGCGAAGTGCTCGGCAACCGGATTATCACGGTCGGGCTGCTCAACCACAGCCTTGTACATCCCCGCGAGGTCTTTGCGGATGCAATCACGGACCGGGCGGCATCGGTCATCTGTGTGCATAACCATCCGTCCGGCTCCCTTGAGCCCAGCAGCCAGGATATTGCCATAACAACCCAGCTGAAGGAGGCTGGTTCCATTCTCGGCATTCAGCTGATTGATCATATCATCGTCACCAGGGCCGGACACGTGAGCCTGCGGGAGAGAGGCCTCATCTGACCGGCAGGTTTTTTGCATTTACTATAAAGACGTGCTCTGGAACAATGACAGGAATCCGGATCATCCGTATGAGTTTTCTTCACGGTTCTGTACCATGTAATGCTGGCCGGTACCAGCGGGAGATACTCATGCAGGAAGAGCCTCTCCCAGCAGGCGTCCTTTGGTATAGGCTGCATCGAGAAGATCCTGGCGGGAGCGGATATCGCGGATGGTATCCATGTCGCTGATCAGGAGTTCATCCGCATAGCGGCAGTCAATGATATCGAGGAATGCCCGGAGGGTCAGTTTCGCGCCAACGAAGACCTCGGGTATTTTCATTCCGGATATGCAGATTACCAGGGTTTTTCTCCTTGACCTGTTGCCGGCAGCGACCAGGGGCTGGTTTCGCATGTATTTTGCCATAAAAAAAACCTGGAACCGGTCGATGAACGATTTTAGTTTTCCCGGTATCCCCATGGTCATGACGGGGGTGGCAACGATGAGGCTGTCCATCTTTCGGAATTTCTGGTACATCTGCTGCATGTCATCGTCGATGATACAGGTCTCATGCTCCCGGCAGAACATCATCTCCATGCATGCCTGGAAATCCAGGTTGTTCACTACGATCTTCTCGACCGTACAGCCGGCATCCGCTGCCCCCCTGAGAGCCCGGTCCAGCAGGATTGCCGTGTTGCCTTCAGGAAGGGGACTGCCAAGAAGACCGATCACGTGTCTGGTCATACTACACCGTATGGAAAAAGACGCAATATAGTTTTGGCATGCAACAAAAGCAGCCTGCCTACCGCGATGCAGAGGGTGTAGCACGAACACAACCCATATATATCTATCACGTGAATGAGAGTTTTGGTGTTACGAATGCCCGAACAGAAAACCTACAACGCAGGACAGAAAGTCGGACCCGGCAAATACGTGTGTATTGACTGTGGAAAGGAACTGACCCTCGACAAGAGCGAGCAGGACCTTCGGAAATGCCCGTCCTGTGCATGTGAAGAGTACCAGTGCTTCCCGATGACCCACATCCGGCCGGACATCAAGACACCGGCTGATGCCAAGAACCCGCCAAAACGCGGCAAAAGCAACATGTAATTCCACATTTTTCCAGACGCAGGAGTACCGCCGGCTGAATACTGGTGCTGAATGCCATCTGATTTCCCTGGGATGCAGGGATCGGGGTGTTCGCAAACCAGGATTTTCCTCATGGGGGAGTATAAAATGGTGAATGTTTCAAAAGAAGGGCAGGTTTTCAAATGCGAGATCTGCGGTAACGTTGTTGTTGTAAAAGAAGCCGGCGGCGGAGAACTGATCTGCTGCGGCGAACCAATGGTACTGGAGGAATAACATTATGGCAGTAAAAAAACCAGCAGCAAAAAAAGCACCGGGAACGTTGCCGGCGCAAAAAGCAGCGACTGATAAGAAGCTCAAGAACCTTGAGACGAAGATTGGCAAAGTGCCGAAATTCTTCAGGGAGCTGACAACCAGCGAACCCGAGATGTTCAATCTCGTGATGCGGTTCGAGGAGCATATCTGGGATGATGGGAAGGTCTCGAAAAAGACCAAGAAACTGATCGCGATTGCCATTGCAGCAGCCCTGCGTGACCAGCACGCTGTCCGGGCACAGCTGGCCGGTGCAAAAAACCTTGGTGTCACCAAGGCAGAGGTCGAAGAGGCGCTCCGCGTCACGTTCCTTCTCTCCGGTATGCCGGCATACGTGTACGGCAAAGCGCAGCTTGACGAAGTGATGAAATAACCGTGGAGAATTATATGGAGCTCGAAGGCTGTATCTCATTTCCGATTATCGGGGAACCGGCACCGGATTTTGAGGCGGAAACAACGCACGGTCCGGTAAAGCTCTCCGATCTTAAAGGTAAATGGGTGGTGATGTTCTCCCATCCCGCCGACTTTACCCCGGTCTGCACAACGGAATTCATAGCATTTGCCGCGATCTACGATGAACTTAAGGCCCTCAACGTCCAGCTGATCGGCCTTTCAGTGGACAGCATTTCCGCCCACCTTGCATGGGTACATGCAATTAAGGAAAAGATGGGCGTCCAGATCCCGTTCCCGATTATCGCCGACCTGAATATGAAGGTCGCCCACAAATACGGGATGATCCACCCGGCGCAAAGCTCAACAGCAGCGGTCCGGTGTGTATTCTTCATCGATGACAAGGGTACCATGCGGGCTATGATCTATTACCCCCTGCAGAACGGGAGGTATATGCCAGAGATTATCCGGCTGGTCAAGGCACTCCAGACTACTGATAAGCACAAGGTATCCACTCCGGCGAACTGGCAGCCGGGCGACAAGGTCGTTGTGCCGGCCCCCAAGACCGCAGCCGATATGGAAAAGCGGCCTTCCGAGGGGTACGAGTGCAAGGACTGGTATCTCTGCTTCAAAAAGATCTGATCATCCCCTCCTTTTAAAGCACAATCAGAATTGATCAAAAACCAAGGTATTTTACCGTCCCGCTCCAAGAAAACTGCTATGCCAATCAAGGTCCTCGCGTTTGCCGGCAGCCCGCGGCGGAACGGGAACTCGGAAACCCTGCTCGACTGGGTGCTTGCGGCAATGGCTGCGGATCCGGATGTTGTCATCGTAAAAGTCCCGCTGACCGAGGCCGACATCAATCCCTGCAAGGGTTGCAATGCCTGCCAGAAACTCAACAAGTGTGTCCAGAGAGACGGGATGGACATCTGGCATGACAAGATCATAGAAGCTGACATTATTGCCCTTGCAGCACCGATCTTCTGCATGGGTATTGCCGCACAGGCAAAGGTGCTGATCGACCGGGCGCAGGTTTTCACGTCCCGGAAGTACGTACTGAAGCTGCCGGTCGTTCCCGTGGAGCGGAAGGGCAAACGGCTGGGTATTTTCCTCTCAACCGCAGGACAGAACTGGAGTTATGTTTTCGACGCGGCAGTCCCCTCCGTGAAATGCTTCTTCAACGTGATTGAGGTTAAAGACAGGGATATCAACTACCTGATGGTCAACAACGTGGACGAGAAGGGTGCGATCATAAACCACCCGACCGCAAAGACGGATGCAGAGAAGCTCGGTACGGCCGTCATCGCTGATATAAGGAAACGCCTGGCATCCTGAGGTCGCCATGGTCATCTCCGTTCTTGGAATTTCCGGCAGCCCCCACCGTCACGGGAATACAGAGACCCTGCTGGACAGTTTCCTTGATGGTGCAAAAGCGGCCGGAGCCGAAGTCGAGAAGGTTATCCTCAAGGATCTGGACTATTCACCCTGCCGGGGATGCAATGCCTGCCATAAAACCGGCGATTGCGTGGTGAAGGACGATGCGATCGCCTTGTTCGAAAAGGTCCTGAAATGTGACTGCCTTGCCATTGCCTCTCCGATCTACACGATGGGCATCACCGCAGAACTCAAGGGGTTCATTGACCGCGGGCAGTATCTCTGGGCCCGGAAATTTATCTTCAAGACCCTCTATTTCGCCGATGCGCATATCAAACGCCACAAGGGGCTCTTCGTCTCCACCGCAGGGCAGAACTGGGACCATGTCTTTGACGGGGCTTTCCCGGCGATAACGGCCATCTTCAACGGCACCGGTTTTGAGTATTATGACAATATCATCGCCAACAACATGGATGAATACAAGGGGATAAAAAACCACCCGACTGCTCTACGGGATGCGTATGAAAAAGGGCAGAAAGTCGTCCATGTTATTGAAAAACTGAACAGTCCATAACCGGTGCTCCGTGGGATATGAAAAAATTGCTCTGTTGAAAACCTTTTTTAAGATGATTGCCCTCCCTTGCGCCAGCCTGTTCCGTTGGGGGCGGGGGGCTTGTGATACCCCGATAGTATCTAAAAACACAACACTTTTGTGTACAGGTAATACGGCGCAATCCTAAATGGGGTGCCACAGCGGCGGGGGCGAATTCCCCGAGAGTTATTCATAGCCCTTCGGGCCACAGGCGGCCATGGATATTAGGAGGGCTCATCACCATCAACTATTTCTTCTGTCCTGCACATCATCTGAATTGGTATAGCGGTAGACCGTTCTGACGCTGGGCTTCGAGCCCGTCCGAGAGTTGGGTCTTCGTATTCGAACAGGTGACTGTGCTTGGGCACGAATAGTAGCTTGTGATATAATCCTTCGCTATACCATTTGAGATAGGATAGGCGGTACAATCCACTCTTCTCGTGTGTTTTGCTATTTTATTATACTGTATTGAAAAAAATGAGCCTTCAACACAGACGATATATCCATAGTAGCGTCTGACTAAAAATCAATGGATTTCCCGTGAAAACACCCACGATGCCTGCAGCCACAGGCACACAGGATGAAAAAGTGACCCCATTTCCATATTAAATCGCTATTAAACATGTAATTTTAGGATTTCTTATTTTCTCAATTATTTGCGATGAACGACGACGCCCCAGAAGGGACGCCCCCGCGGCGGATCAACAACCCGGAGCATTTTTAAAAAACACGGAACTGCCCCGCCGTGCCCCGCGAGGGGCCCTGATGCGGGGAGCCCTCATATCTGCGATTTTCAGGGTTCTGGTGTGAACCCTTCGTTCGCGCCCGTTTCAAATGATCAAAAAATCAGATAAAATAAAAGGAGGCCACAAGGGTCCCGAACGCTGCCAGTATCAGGATAAAGAAGACAGGGATATTCCAGGAAAATACCTTGTTGCCGTCCAGGATGCTGATGGGCAGCATATTGAACGCGGCGATCATCGCATTGATCTGGATACCCGCAAGGCCAATCTGTGCCAGAATATTCCCGTTCAGAGAGGTTAAGCCGCCGGCAATAACCAGCAGGGCGGCAAACGGTATGCATAGCAGGAGATTCACGACAGGCCCCGCAGCAGATATCTTTCCATTCTGCTCCCTTGTAAGACCGCGCCCGTCGTTACTGTAAATGACCGTAGCGCCCGGAGCGGCAAAGACGAACCCGACCAGTGAGGCAAGGACTACCGCCACAAGGAGCATGTTGTTGTCTTTCCGGAACTCAGCCCAGTAGCCGTACCGGATCGCGGTGAACTTGTGGGCCATTTCGTGGAGGATGAAGCCGATGCCGACCGTGAGAAGGGCAATGCCGAGATAGATCAGGGCAGTGACCAGGCTGACCGATTGTAACGGGCCCAGTATACCATAGGGAGCGATTTTTATGATCGCAAAGGAGAGCGAGATTGCCAGCCAGGCAATAAAAAGATCCGCCTCTTCGCGTCGTGTAATCCGTTCGAACATACTAATACCGTACCAAATAGGGCGGTTCCCTGTAATCAGGTTTCGCGTCAGGACATATGGGTATGTTTATGAGAAATCTCGGTTATGTACTTTATATGTCCCTCGACAAGGTACGGGCAGAGATTTCCGAAGTGGATACCCGGATTATCCGGCTTATCGCAAAGCGGCAGCAGCTTGCCGGGAGGATTGCCCGGATCAAGATAGCAGAAGGGATGCCCATCCATGATCAGGATCGGACGGAAAAAGTGCTGGAATCGGTCTTTGAGCAGGCGGTTGAGTCCCGGATTGATCCTGTTGCAGTCCAGAAAATCTTTGAGATGCTCATCACCATGAGCGAAGACCGGCAGCGCGAGTGCTCGGGCGACGGGAATCTTCCCTGAAAACCTGGAAAAATTATCCAAACCATCCGAGAAGGATGACAAGGCCGAGAGCGACCAGGATAATCCCGATTATCACCCGGATGATACGCTTATTTTCTTTTCTCCAGCGCTCTGCCCGTGCCGGGGAGAGCCCGTACGCAACAAGGAGTGTGACAAGGACGAGCGGCAGTACAAATATCAGGTTGTAGAGGATGAGGTAGGGGAGCCCTGTCATGACCGTCATATCCCTGCCCATGAGCCCGAGGATACTGATGTAGATCCCCCCGGTGCAGGAAAAACCCAGGATCCCGGCAAGGATGCCGAGGACAAACGCTGCCGGCACGGTGGCCTTCCGTGCATAGGTCCCGAGCATCCCCTTGCGGGATTCCGAAATCGAGAGGAGGAACGTCTCTTTATTCCGAATCACATCGGCGAGCGTTACTATCCCCAGGATTAAGGCAACTGCCCCACCGATGATGGAGAACGGTTTGTTGAGGCCGGAGACAGCCAGGACCGAAAAGAGCCCGATGCCGACCAACAGGTGGAACAGGAACATAGCGGCGATATAGACACCCCCGACCAGCAGGATGCGCTTCCGGTCACCTGCAGCTGCCATAGTGATGAGCAGGAAGACGAGAACCGACAGGCCGCACGGGTTGGTGCTGTCCACGAGCGCTGCAATGATGACCATAGACTGGCTGAGCGCAGGTGTCTCCTGCAGGTTTCCAGGACCGTCCGGGGTCAGGTTAGCCGGGGTTGACGGGGTTCCGGACGCAATTTTCTCTTTTTCGGCAAGAATCCTTTCCTCGAAATGCTCCTTTACCTCAGTTTCCCCGACCAGTGCAGAATCCCCGATGAAAATAGTCGGGATGCTTCCCCCGGGTCCAAGCCCGTACCGGAGGCGCATCTCCAGGAACTTTTCACGGTTCGTTGCATTATCATTGATCTCCAGCCCCTCAACCAGAAGTTCGGGATACCTGGTCTGTATCTCGGCTATCAGGGGTTTTACATTCTCACAATGGCTGCACCCGTTGCCGTAAAAATAGGTGGCGGCAAGCGTTGTATTCGTTCCGGGGGGCTGGGGGGGTGAAGCAGGCTCGGATGCATACAGGGGGGGGATGGCAAAAAATGCGGCAGAGAGAGAAACCACCACTGCAAGCAGGAGTGCGGCGAAGCGAAAATTTTCAGGCCTTTTGTCGTGTGTTTTTTCCATTTCTTTCTTTATTCTATCATCCTGCGTATTTCCCGGCCGTGCCTCCGGCTTTTCCTTTTTTCTATCCATCGCTAAACGTCACGCCCGGTTACGTATTCCTTTATCTGAGTGCCCGCATCGGTAATAAAACAGTTATTTGAGGGAGATCATTGTCCCCACCCCGTCCCTCGTGAAGAGCTCAAGGATGAGGTTGTGCTTGACATTCCCGTTGATGATATGCGCAAACGAAACGCCGTTTTCCACTGCCTTAAGGACCGATCCCACTTTTGGGATCATTCCTTCTCCGATCGCCCCGGAATTCTGCAGATTGTTAGCTTCATCGATCGTGAGTTTCCGGAACACCTTAGTCCTTCCCTTGTCCATCACACCGTCAACATCGGTCATGTTGACAAGCTTATAGGCCCTGAGGGCTATCGCGATATCACCTGCGGCTGTATCGGCATTGATGTTCAGGCTTCCGCCGGAGCGATCGATTGCAATTGGTGATACCACCGGGATATAGTTCTTTTCGAGGAGGGTGTTGAGGATTGCAGGATCGATCCATTCGATCTCGCCCACGTGGCCCAGGTCAACCTCTTTCTGCACCCCGCCTACATCGACTTTCTGGAGATCCATCTTCTTTGCAATGATGAGATTCCCGTCGCTGCCGGAGAGACCAACGCCACGGGCCCCGCATTTGGCGATCAGGGAGACGATGCCTTTGTTGATCTTCCCTACAAGGACCATCTGGGCAATTTCGAGCGTTTCCTGGTCCGTGACCCGGAGACCCCCGACAAAGACGGACTCCTTTCCCATCTGCTTCATCTTCTCGCTGATCTCCGGCCCGCCGCCATGGACGAGCACAACGCGGATGCCCACGTAATGGAGGAGCACCGCGTCCCGGATCGCATTCTCCAGTACAACCGGATCGACCATTGCGTGGCCACCGAGCTTGATCACGATCGTCCTGCCATGGAACTGCTGGATGTAGGGGAGCGCCTCCATGAGCACATCTTCGCGTTTCATTATGTGGTATACCTCCCGTTGATCTCGACGTAGCGTTCGGTGAGGTCGCAACCCCAGGTGGTCGCCTCGGCCTTTCCTTGTGCAAGGTCGAGGATGAAGATCACGTTCTTTTCGTGCATTGCCTTTTTGGCCGAAGCGAGATCTGCAATGATCTCGCCGGATTTCACCAGCGGGAATTTGTTCCTGCCATCGCTGATCCAGAGCGATACCGCTTCCGGGTCGAACTTCACGCCGGCGCGGCCTGCTGCTGCAATAACGCGGCCCCAGTTCGGGTCCTCACCGTACACGGCTGTCTTCACGAGCGGTGATTCGATGACCGTCCGGGCAACCTTCTCCGCATCGTCCTCCTTCTTTGCGCCCGTGACCGTGACCTGGAGCAGCTTTGTTGCCCCCTCACCGTCTCTTGCGATCTGTTCTGCAAGCAACCGGCAGCATTCCTCAAGCGCTGCGGAGAACTCTGCTGCCTGTACTTTACCCGCTTCACCCGTTGCAGTACAGAGTGCTATGTCATTGGTGCTGGTATCCCCGTCAACAACAACGCGGTTGAACGAACGCCGTGTTGCCTGCCGGAGCGCATCGGCAAGCGGTTGTGCACCGATCTCGGCATCGGTATAGAGGAATGCGAGCATCGTCCCCATGTTCGGGGCGATCATACCGCTCCCTTTCGTGATGCCACCGATGCAGAAACCCTCCCTCCGGACAAGCGCGTGCTTGGGGACGGTGTCCGTTGTCATGATTGCCTGTTCCGCACGGTCTTCGGCTTCCGGGGAATGCTCGAGTTTTTGCGCAACCAGGTCGCACTGCCGCTTTATCAGGGGCAGGTCAAGGTACCTGCCGATAACGCCGGTACTGGCAACCCCGGTATGTGCAGGTTGGACGCCCAGCGCCGATCCTGCATACTCTGTCATGGCAACCGCGTCAGCATACCCCCGCTTACCGGTGTAGGCATTCGCGCATCCGCTGTTGACGATGACAGCTTCCAGTTTTCCTGATCGGATCTGTTTTCTCATCAGTTCGACCGGCGCTGCCCTGACAATGTTCTCCGTGAACACGCCGGCTGCCGTGCCATGGGCTTCGATCAGGGCAAGACCGAACTTACCCTCTTTCATCCCCCATGCTTTGACTCCCGGCACCGCACAGATACTCTTGTATGACATCTAATCACCTGCGTCTTCATTTCCTGTATACGAGGACCCGACCGCGTTGATGATATCCCCACGCGTGAGGATCCCCACGATCTTCTTCCCCCTCATCACCGGCAGGCGTGCAATGCCCTCCTTCAGCATGAGGGCGGCAGCGGCTTCCACATCCATCTCTTCTGTTGCGGTGACCACCCGGTGGGTCATTATCTTTTTTGCCGGCATATCGCCGATATTGGTGAGGGCACGCTTGGTCTTCTCCCAGTTGATATATTCCCTGATAGGCACCTCAATAACTTCGAACGGTGAGGGGAGCCAGAGGTCATCGGAGATCCGCTCGGTCTCAAGGAGAGAAATGAGATCGGACTCCGTGATGATCCCGACAAGCTCCGTTCCCTCCATGACCGGAAGCCCGCCGATATGGTGCTTCCGGAACAGTGCAACGACCTGCCGGAGGGGAGTTTCCGTGGTGCAGGTCACGGGGTCTTTTATCATTGCGTCCTGTACGAGCATGGCATCCTCCTAGGGCAGCATGCCTGCAGCGGTAAGTCCGTCATTCTCCTTCAGGCCGCACATGAGGTTCATGTTCTGGATTGCCTGGCCGCTGGCGCCCTTGACCAGGTTGTCGATCGCTGATATTGCTACCACACGCAGTCCCTCGCTCTCGACCATGATGTCGCAGAAGTTGCTCCCGCGGACTGCGGCAAGCAGGGGTTTCTGGTACCGCACGAAGTACTCGTCCCGGTAGTAGTCGCGGTAGAGATTCTCCACCTCTTTTGACTCCATTGGCTCGGAAAGCAGGATATGCGCTGTGGTCAGGATGCCCCGGTTGACCGGGACGAGGTGGGGGGTGAAGTAGACCTTTGCCTTCGATTTGAGGAATGCAATCTCCTGTTTCATCTCGGCGAGGTGGCGGTGGGTGGTCAGCTTGTAGGGCCCGACATTGTCCCCCACGTTCGGGTAATGGGTGGTTGCCGAGGGATTGTCGCCCGCTCCGCTGACCCCGGTCTTGGAATCGTAGATCACCGTGTGGGCGTATTTTGCGAGCGGCGCTGCTGCAAGGGTTGCCCCGGTCGGGAAGCAGCCGGGGTTTGCAACAAACTTCGCGTTGATGCACTCCCTGCGGTGGAGCTCGGGAATACCATACGGGGCGGGGAAATAATCCGAATGGGTAACACCATACGTTTTTTCGTACACATCCTTCGGAAGCCGGTAATCAGCGCTGAGATCCACCACCCTGATCCCGCGGGAAAGCAGGCTGCCTGCATAGGTCATTGCCGCTGTGTGCGGTACTGCAAGAAATGCCACATCCGCATCGATGGCATCGGTTGCGGGATTCTCAAATTTGAGATCCGTGAACCCTTTCAGGTGGGGGTGAATCTGGTCAAGGGGAGTGCCTGCAAGTTTCCGTGACGTGGCACAGACAACTTCTGCAGTGGAATGGTGGGCGAGGAGGCGGATCAGCTCACCACCGGCATAGCCGGAGGCCCCGATAATCGCAATTTTCATGGCAAGAATATCCGATTGTTGAAAATTTAATGCTTCTGTGACAGAAATGCCGGGATGCCCCGGATAAAAAAGATACGGGAGGCTGTTATATCTGTCCGAGTTTGCGGGTATAGACAGAATACAGGCGATTCCCCAGCAGTTCAATCCGCTGCCGGTCTTCAAGTCCGCCAAGCAGGTCTTCCGGCAGTGCCTCAATGCCATCCCGTGCGCCGAGATAAGCACCGCAGAGAAACGCAATAGTATCAGTATTTCCCCCGGTGTTTGCGGAAACCGTGAGAAGGTCCGGCGGGTGAGTGTACCTGCTGATTAAGAAAAACGCGATGGGAACGGTCTGGAAGACCGAGACATCGTTCCCTATTTTGAGAAGCGCGGTCTCTGTATCCATTCCGTCCTTTTCAAGTACCAGCGCATTTCGTATCTTGCCGCCAAGCACTTCATCTTCTACCTGTGCCTTTGCCAGTGCCTTTCCGATCGGATCGGGGGTCTCGTGAAGCGTATGGTATAGGAGGGTGACAAACGTTGATACCGCTGCATGTGCTGCGGGATGGGTATGCGTAACATTGCATGCCCGGACTGCCCGTTCACAGGCTTCATTCATATCCGGGAACGCAAGGGAGAAGGGGATGGCAAGGGGAAGGCAGCCGGCAGTGGTCGATTTTACTCCTTTCCGGGGAACCTGCTCCTGAACCGTATGTTCACATACCGCGGAGATCGATCCGTCAGGAAAACGCAGAACTCTCCTGCTGTACAGTTCTCGAAGTGCCGCGGTGTACCGTTCCTCATTATATTTACCATCTGCAAGGAGGGTCGAGACAAGGATCATGATCTGGGTATCATCGGTATACTGGCCAGGATTCAGGCCTTCGTTCGGATGGCCCTTGTACGGACGCCGGTACCCGTATTTCATCTTGTTGAGGTTGGGAGCAGTACTTTCATTGGGCATACCGAGCGCGTCTCCAATCGCCGCACCCAGCAGACACCCCGTGAATTTCTTTAGCATCGATCCTCTATTGGAAAACCCGGACAGATAATTCTTCTTATATCCTGCGTGCTGGCAGGAAAACGGTTGAAAAAAACGCCAGGTTCATGTGCGGACGACTTTTCCGGAAAATTATCGAATCCGGTTTTGTCTGCCGCAGTTTTTCACTTCGAGTAAGCAGGGAAGAAATTATTTATACCATGTTCAACATGATTAATAATGTAGAATAGGTGGGACATGACGGAGAATTTTGATGTCAGACTTGTCGAGGACGTGAAATCGTACACGCCCGATCCACAGTACAGAAAGAATGCCTGGATGTCAGATTACGAGAAAACCTATGCTGAGTTCCTGGCAGATCCCGATGGATTCTGGGAGCGGATGGCAAAGGAACTGGACTGGATCAAACCATGGGATAGGGTAAAAGAATGGAACTACCCGTACGTGAAGTGGTTTACCAATGCCAGGCTGAACATCACAGCAAACTGCCTTGACCGCCACGTCAACAACAGCCGGCGCAACAAGGTCGCCCTGATCTGGAAGGGGGAAGAGGGCAGGGAACGTATTTTCACCTACCAGAAACTTCTCTCAGAGGTCGGACGATTTGCGAATGGCCTGAAGAAGATCGGCGTAAAAAAAGGTGACTGCGTATGCATCTACATGCCCCTTGTTCCGGAGCAGATCATCGCGATGCTGGCCTGTGCGCGGATTGGTGCTGTCCATAACGTTGTTTTCGGCGGATTTGGTGCAGCCGCCCTGAACATGCGCATCCAGGATGCAGGGGCAAAGGTTGTCATCACCGCGGATATTTCGATCCGGCGCGGCAAGGCTATCCAGCTCAAGGCAATCGTTGATGAAGCAACCCTCAATTCACCGACCGTAGAGCACGTGATCGTTCTGAGAAGGAGGGATCCCCCGGTGGACCTCCATGAAACCGAGCTTGACTTTTACGAGATGATGGAGGGTATGTCCGATGTGTGTACGCCGGAAGTCATGGATGCCGAGGACCCGTTCTTCATCCTCTACACCAGCGGGTCAACAGGAAAGCCCAAGGGGATCGTGCACACCTGCGGCGGTTACATGGTTGGCACCTATTATACCAGTAAATACATTTTCGATATCAAGGACAATGACACCTACTGGTGTACAGCTGACACGGGCTGGATCACCGGCCACAGTTATATCGTGTATGGCCCGCTGGCTGTCGGGGCAACCGTATTCATCACCGAGCTGACCCCTGATTACCCGGATGCCGGGAGTTACTGGAACCTGATCGAGGAGCAGAAGGTCACCATCTTCTATACGGCACCAACCGCTATCCGCATGTTCATGAAAATGGGCGAGTCATGGCCTGGCAAGTACAACCTGAGCTCCCTGCGAATCATTGGTTCCGTGGGAGAACCACTCAATCCCGAAGCATTCGAGTGGTATTACCGGGTTATCGGCAAGATGAGATGTCCGATCCTTGACACCTGGTGGCAGACCGAGACCGGCATGCACATGATCACTACGATGATTGGCGAACCGATGCGCCCCGGTTTTGCCGGAAAACCCATACCGGGAGTTGAAGCGGATGTCGTTGACAAGAACGGAAACTCCGTCAAGCCCGGAACAGGCGGGCTGCTCGTGATCAAATCGCCTTGGCCGGCCATGCTGCGCACGGTGTACAAAGATGACGAGCGCTATCGCAAGTACTGGTACACCATCGATGGGGTCTACGCGGTAGGTGACCTCGCGGTCAAAGGCAAGGACGGTTATATCATGATCCTCGGGCGGGCGGATGATATCATCATCGTCGCCGGGCACAATATCGGTACCGCAGAAGTGGAGAGCGCACTTGTCTCCCACCATGCTGTTGCTGAAGCAGCAGTAATCGGGAAACCGGATCCCATGAAAGGGAATTCTATCAAGGCGTTTGTCATCCTCCGCGTTGGGAATGATCCAAGCGACAAGCTCAAACAGGAACTGCTCCACCATGTCCGTACCACAATCGGGCCGATCGCCATGCCCCATGAGATCGATTTCGTGGACAAGCTGCCAAAGACCCGGAGCGGCAAGATCATGCGCCGCGTGCTGAAAGCAAAAGAGATGGGTATCGACCCGGGCGACATCTCGACACTGGAGGAGTAAATCCCTCCTAGTTTTTCACGCCGGGTGAATAATTTCACGTATTTCAATAATCAGGATTTCAGCGGGAGATAATAATGACGGAACGTGTACCTGAAACGATCTTGGGAATGGATGTGGAAAAAGGGCGCTGGGCGCTCGTCATCATCGGCATGCTCATCAACCTGTGCCTTGGCACGATTTACTCGTGGAGCGTGTTTGTCGCACCGCTCACGAATTATTTCACGAAGGATCTTGGGCAGACGGTGACGGCAGGGGATATCCTGTTGCCGTTCTCGGTATTCCTCGCGTTCTTTGCAATTACCATGCTGTTCGCCGGGAAGTACATCGAGCAGTACGGACCGAGAAATGTAACGATAGTCGGTGGGATCCTCACCGGTCTCGGCTGGCTCCTTGCTTCATTTGCCAATTCAGTTCCCATGCTCTATGTGCTGTATGGTATTATCGGAGGGATCGGGGTTGGAATCGCCTATGGTGTCCCGGTTGCCGTAGCGGCACGCTGGTTCCCGGACCGACGCGGTCTCGCCGTTGGCCTGACCCTGCTCGGGTTCGGGTTCTCCGCATTCTTTACCGCAAATATCGCAACGTACCTGATCGGGGCTTACGGTGTTATGACGACGTTCCGGATCTTCGGGATCGCGTTTGTCATCCTGACCATCCTGTTAGCCCTGCCGCTGAAGTTCCCACCCGCCGGCTGGAAACCTGCCGGGTGGACGCCCCCGGCACCATGTACAGGTCAGGCAGGTACCTGTGAATTCAGGCGCGACGAGATGCTGAGGACTACCTCATTCTACGCACTCTGGGCGTGCTACTTTATCGGTTGTCTTGCCGGCCTGATGGCGGTGGGCATTGCAAAACCGGTGGGTTCGGACATCGGGATTGAGACCGGGCTCGCGACAGTCCTTGTCGGCGTCTTTGCAATATTCAACGGATTCGGGAGACCGATCTTTGGTACCCTGACCGACAAACTGACCCCCCGGAATACCGCCATGGTCTCTTTCATCCTTATTGCGATCGTATCCGTCCTCATGTGGCAGGTTCCGTCAGTCCCGGTCTATATCCTGGCATTTGTCGTCCTCTGGGGATGTCTCGGCGGGTGGCTTGCTATCGCCCCGACAGCAACAGGGTCGTATTTCGGAACAGGGGATTACCCGCGGTGTTACGGCGTGCTGTTCCTCGCCTATGGAGCGGGTGCCATTGCCGGGCCCCAGCTGGCCGGGTTCATAAAAACCTCAACCGGATCTTATCTTGGGGTATTCCCCTATGTTATGGTTCTCGCGGTGATCGGGTTTGTCATCGCGTTTGCCCTGCTGAAACCACCACAGGCACCTGAAAAAGCCTGAACACTCCCTTTTTTTTTAAACCGGTTCCCGGGATTAATTCCCGGTCTATTCCTTAATGATGGATCTTCTTGCGTTGTGCAATCCGGTATCCCGAGATAACCTGGATTGATTCCCCGAATTCCCGGTCAAGAACTGCGTCCCCTGAGTCGATATAGAGATGCGGAGTTTGTGCAAGCTTGTGGGGAGTTGCAATAACGATGAGGTGTTTTATCCCGACCTTGCGCACAAGGTTGGCACTGATCTGCTGGTTTCCCCGTCCCAGGATAAAACCCTGTGCACCGATCGGGCTGATGATGATCCGGGTATCCGGGTATTTTTCCACAAGCTTCAGGAGGGTCTTTTCATCACAGTCGGTGGCAACAGAAACCCTGTCCCTGATGGCATCCACGCCGAGCAGTGTCTTCTTGATACTGAGCCGGCGGGCAATGGCTTCGGTTGTTGTGCCGGCCCCGATGATGTAGAGCGTTCCCATGAGCATTATCTCGTCGATAAACTGTGCTATTGCTGCCTTTGCCCGCTCTTCATCCTGTTCCTCGTACACCTGTTTTGCTGCCTGTATTTTTCCTGCAAGGGCCGGGGTCTTTGCAATCCCATAGAGGCGGGTCTTTAAGGTGCCGGCCCGGTACGCATGTTCATCAACATCCATCACCTCGGCATCCCTGAGATGGTGCCGGTCAGATGCCAGCACGAGATCAGCTGCACTGGCCGGGTCAACGGCGAAGACCGCTGAATACATTTTAACACCGGCGGGAATGCCAAGGAGCGGGACAGTACTTCCGCACACATCAAAGACATCCCGTGCGGTCCCGTCACCCCCGCAGAAAAGGACGAGGTCGACACCGGTATCGAGAAATGCCCGCACGGCCTTTTTCGTATCCGCCGGGCCGCTCTCGCCCGTGTAGTGATAAAGGACCTCATAGCCGGTGATGCCGGCTTCCTTCAGGGCCTCTTCCCCCATGGCACCGGAACAGGTAACAAATGCAAGGTCCGCACTTTTTGCAAGGAGCGCGAGCGCAATCTTTGCCCGGTCCATGGCATGCGGGACTGCCCCCCGAAGCCGTGCTTCTTCCACGTTCCCGTCGGTACCTTTCAGCCCCACCGACCCGCCCATGCCGGCAACAGGGTTGACGATGAGACCGATCCGTTTCATAAAAAGAGATGGATTTTTAAAATTATTGTATCTTGGGTATCCGGCCGATAGCTTCCTTGATCAGCTCGTCCGGGTACTCATAATCTACAAGTTGGCCGGAATAGAAGGCATCATAGGCAGACATATCGAAATTGCCATGGCCTGAGCAGTTGAAGAGGATGGTCTTGTCATCGCCGGTTTTCTTGCACTTCAGCGCCTCGTCGATCGCCGCTCTGACTGCGTGTGAGGTTTCCGGTGCAACAATGATCCCTTCCGTGCGGGCAAAGGTCTGGGCTGCGTCAAATGCCTCGCTCTGGTGACAGGAGACGGCCCGCATGACCCCGTCATGGACAAGGCGGGAGACAATGGGGGAATCCCCATGGTACCGGAGACCGCCGGCATGCATCGCGGGCGGGACGAAGTCATGGCCAAGGGTGAACATCTTCAGAAGCGGGGTTAAGCCGGCCACATCCCCGAAGTCATAGGTATAGAGCCCCTTGGTGAGCGTCGGGCACGAAGCAGGTTCGATACCGAGGATGTCCACGTCCTTGTGCTTCCCGCTCATCTTGTCCCCCGCAAACGGGAACGAGATCCCGGCAAAGTTCGATCCCCCGCCGACACAGCCGATGACAACGTCCGGGTAATCGTCAACCATGGCAAGCTGCTCCCGGCATTCCTGGCCGATAATTGTCTGGTGGAGACAGACATGGTTCAGCACTGAACCGAGCGCGTAATTGGTGTTCGCATGCGTGGCTGCATCCTCGACCGCTTCGGAGATCGCGATCCCCAGCGCGCCCGGGGTATCCGGGTCCTTTTCCAGCACAGCCTTTCCTGAATTGGTCTTGGTACTGGGGCTCGGGATACACTCCGCTCCCCAGACATGCATCATCGATTTGCGGTAGGGTTTCTGGGTGTAGCTCGACCTCACCATGTAGATCGTGCATTCGAGGTCATAGAGCATGGTCGCAAATGCCAGCGCGGATCCCCACTGACCGGCGCCGGTTTCGGTTGCGATTCTCTCCATCCCCGCTTTCATGTTATAGTACGCCTGGGGTATCGATGTGTTTGTCTTGTGGCTTCCTGCAGGGCTCACACCCTCCCACTTGTAGTAGATTTTCGCGGGGGTCTTGAGGAATTTCTCCAGCCGGTGCGCACGGTACAGCGGGCTGGGTCTCCAGAGATGCAGGACTTCCTGCACTTCCTCAGGGATATCGATGTACCGCTCTGTTGTCACTTCCTGCCGGATCAGCTCCATCGGGAAGATCGCTTTGAGGTCATCCGGCCCCACCGGTTTGTGGGTGGCAGGATGGAGCGGGGGATCCATCGGCGATGGCATGTCCGCCTGGACATTATACCACTTCTTGGGCATCTGCTCCTCTTCGAGCAGGATCTTGGTCTTCATACACAGTACTTGTCCTGTACAAATATATACATTATGGAGCACATTTGATAGGTAGTGTATTTTTTTACTCGTTTCCATCCTTAACAAAAGAGAAATCAAAGATTTATTCCTGAACAGACGCTGTACTATACAAGGAGAACATATGGTTTTTATCTATTACAGCCAGGGAGTGTCGTCCCTGTACCAGGACTTCACCGAGCGCCTCATGTCCCACCTTGCCCTGAAAGGGACGGAGATAACACAACAGGTACTGAACCCCGCGACCGCGACCATGCACGTCAAACATACGGACGAGCAGGGAAAACTTGACATCGCAGTCGAGAACGATAACGTGAAAGTCACCTATACGGTAGAGCGCAATAAAAAGGAGATCTCAAAGGGGGTTGCAGGAGCGGTAGCCGGTGCAGGTCTCGGGGGCCTGATCGGAAATATCCTGAGGCATGACCAGGGTGTGAGTGATGCCCTCGCTGGTGCAATCGGGGGCGCTGCTACCGGGGGAGCGTACGGTGCATATAGCGGGTGGGAGGAGTCCCAGAACGAACGCACGGAATTTGCCGCCGTGCTTGCCCAGACCATAAAAGAAGTTGAAGACGAGCTTCAGTACATCATCCAGGGACAACAGGAGGCAAAGGAGGCGATGCGGGAAAAAGGCCGGCAGAAACTTGAGGAGGATTCTCATAAGACAGATGAATTCCGCAGCATGCTGGAAGATCTCTACGGTCAGGTTCTGGCAGTACAGGAAGAGATCGAGATGGCCAAAAGCGAGGGTACCAATGTTTCAAAACCAAAGGGCCGGATCGATCGTGCGGAAAACCTGTACAAAGAGGCACAGGCATCCTTTGACAGGAAGGAGTACACCACCATAAAACCGAAGATCACCGCTGCCCAGAACATGGTGGACAAGGCACGGGAAGCATTGTCACAAGCACAGTCAGGTTCGTAATTTCCATAACGTGCCCGGGTTGGTTATTATTTCTCATTTTTTGAATTTTGTAAATACCTTAATATCCTGCAGATGGTATCTGTACACGAAGTTATCGGTTGAACAACAATAAATGATAACTCGTATGATCGTCACTGCTTAGAGAAAAGAAGAACTGGTTTTTTTATGATCCTGTCTGAATCTATAACGCCCTCGGAAACCATTTATAGCGTCAACAACAAGATGTTGACAAGACGTCCGGCAGGACACTCTTCCAGATTGAACGACTATTTGGTGAAATGAAATGAGTACTTCTCTTATCGATATACTGGTACGGCCGGATGCATTTTTCAGCAGTGTTATGGCTGAAAAAGAAAGCCTGAAAATTCCCGCTCTTATTATCCTGAGTGGCGGCATTGTAGCTGCGATAACCGGATATCTCATGGGGGGCCTGAGCGCAAAGATGATGGCGGGAGTCATGCCTGGTCTGGAGGTAGTAATTACCCTCTCTGCAACTGCAGGCGCACTCATCGGGACATTTATCTTCTGGCTTGTTGCGTCCGGGATTTTTTATCTGATTTCATCCCTGTTGAAAGGACAGGGATCCTTTACCAGGGTGCTGGAGGTCATCGGATACGGATATCTCCCTCAGATAGCCGGCTCAATCATCACCCTTGTTGCTGCAGTCCTCTATATCCCAAAAATTACTGTCCCGACACTTACTAAAGCGGCACTTGAAGACCCTGCAATGATAGAGCAGGTAACAAAAGCGTTCATGCACGACCCGGCAATGATGGAACTTACGCAGATCACCACCCTTGTTTCCATTGTATTCATGCTCTGGAGTGCCCATATCTGGATCTTCGGGATAAAACATGCCCGCGGCCTCTCCCCCCGGAATGCAGCCATCTGCGTTGGCGTTCCCATCGTCCTTTACGTCGTGTATCTGACCTATAATCTTGGAGTAATGTAAATGAGACTCAACCGTATTTTCAACCTTATCGTCATGGTCCTTCTGGTGATTGCACTAACCGGGGTAGTAAGTGCCGACCTGACTCAGATTATGTCGCCAGTCACCGGTAAGGTCTTTGTATCCGGTGTAACGTTAGATCCTGCAGTCTTTTTTACCGGGGACAAAGGAACGATCACGTACTCGGTTATAAACAGTAATACCAACACGAGTGTAATGCTGAATCATGGACGTTTCTACGACAATAACATCAGATTGTTGAGTGATACCTATGACTTCTCAAATACACTGGGTCCCCTCCAGTCACGGGATTTCACCTTCTCGATCGAGGCAGATGCCAAGGATGGCGATTATTATCCCACATTCTCATTGAGTTTTTACGATTCAAACCTGTACCACAAATCACTGCTCCAGGTCGATAACACCCCGCTCGAACTCACGATTGTTGATATGCCGGATGCATTCACCAAGGGCAAGAAAAAGATAGTATATATGCAGGTGGCAAATTCACGAAGAAATAATGTGCGGAATGTTGCCCTTGAAGTTACCGGAGAGGGCATAACTGCTAATCCTGTCAGAACGTTTATCGGCGAGCTTGCCGCAGGAGCAAAAGAGCCGGTTAATTTCACGGTGACTCCGGATCACCCGACCACGCTCCTTTTAACGGTATACTATGACAACGGCAATAATCCGCATCAGATAACCAGGGAGATCCCGCTCGAATTCGGTATTGACAAGAAGCAGGCGGACCCGGTTATCAGTAATGTCCAGGTAACAACCGAGGCCGGGGTATACCATGTCACCGGGGATGTCAATAACGCCGGACTGGAAACCGCCAATACGGTCATGGTGACCGCCCTTGCTCCCGCAGTACCACAGGACCCCTACAAGACTTACGTGGTGGGAGCCCTCAAGCCTGACGATTTCGGCAGCTTTGAAATTACGTTCACCACAGAGCCCGGTATTGCAGGTATTCCGGTCGAATTGTCCTACAAAGATACGGACGGGAATATTTACACATCGGTCCAGGACGTGAAAATCTCCTCGTCCGGCGCGTCCGCCTCACCGGCGGGTAGCGGCTTATCGAATATGCTGCCTGTAGCAGCGGCAATCATAATCGTGCTTATTTTTGTTGGCGGCTGGGTATACTACCTGAGAAGGAACAGGCAGTGACCGGTCCCATGAACAACGAACCTGTCATGGTCTTCCGGGACGTGGTGAAGGTCTACCCGCTTCCCGCAGGCGACGTCACGGCACTGGATGGTGTCTCGTTCCAGGTGGACCGGGGGGAGTTCATCTCGGTTATGGGACCCTCGGGCTCAGGCAAGTCAACCCTCCTGAACCTGATGGGATGCCTTGATACCCCGACATCCGGGGATATCTGGATCGGCGGGATCCGCATCAAGGATATGTCCGACACCGAGCTTACGGGTCTCCGCCGGGACCGCATCGGGTTCATCTTCCAGCATTTCAACCTCTTCCCGCTCCTGAATATCATTGAAAATGTTACCTTTCCCATGATGCTCAAAACCGGGAAAGGAGTTGATCCTGAGCGGGGAAAAGAGGTACTCAGGGCGGTCCAGCTGGATGACAAGCTCTTCACCCATACACCAACCGAACTTTCCGGCGGCCAGCAGCAGCGGGTGGCCGTTGCCCGGGCGCTCATCAACAACCCGGATATTCTCCTCTGCGATGAGCCGACCGGCAACCTCGATTCCAAAACCGGGGCCGGTATCATGGACCTGATGACCGACCTCAACCGGAAGGGGACGACCATCATCATGGTCACCCACGACCCGCACATAGCAGAATACTCGCAGAGGACCATCCAGATTGCCGACGGGAGAATCGTGTCATGATCTTCTGGGAGATCGCAAAGCGCAATGTCCGGATCCACCTCCTGCGTTCCTTCCTCGCCATGCTCGGGATCGTCATCGGTGTTGTTGCCATATCCACGATGGGAATTCTCGGGAACAGCATGGTCCTCTCCGTCTCCGACAGCCTGAGAACGGTAGGCGACAGCGTGATTGTCACCCCTCATGCCGGCGGCGGAGGAATGGGTTTTGGTAGTGGCACGACCACGTTCACCATATCGGAGCAGGAATTCCAGCAGATTAAGCGCGTCTCTGCACCCAATACTGCCATACCCGTTCTCCGGACTTCAGAACGAATGAAACTGGGCGTTGGGAGCGAGGAGATCGTGGCAGTGGTCTATGGCCTGAATCCGGATGATATTCCCAGCATGCTGATCCTGCAGGAAGGGGATTACATTCGCGGCAACTCGGGGTGTCTTGTCGGTGCGACCTTCGCAAAGGACAACAATGTCAAGGTCGGGTCACGTATCTCGATGGGAAAAGACGGCGAGAAGGGGACGCTGCGGGTTACCGGCATCATAGAGGAACGGGGAATGGCGTTCGATGTCAGTACGGACTCGGCGGTTGTTGCAACCAAGGACTGGTTTGATGGCACCTACAACCGCAATGATTACGATCAGGTTGTCGTCAAGGTAAAGAATCTTGATGAGATTGCGGCTGTCAAGACAGCCATCGAGAAACAGCTGAACCGCCGGGAAACCATTGTTGATGTAATGGATACGCGCAAGACAATGGAAACAATCTTTGAGGCATTCGGCCAGATAACAACGTTTGTTTCCGCAATCGGGGGAATATCGATGATCGTTGCGGGAGTCTCCATCCTCAATATCATGATGATGTCCGTGACAGAACGGATCAAGGAGATCGGTATCATGCGCAGCATCGGGGCACAGCGCAGGGAAGTCATGTCGATGTTCCTGTACGAGGCAATGATTCTCGGGGCTGTCGGAAGTATTATCGGGGGATTTTTCAGTTTTGCAGGCGGATATGCCATCAGCAGCCTGATGCTCCAGACAACCAAGTACTTCTTTGTACCCTCGAGCCTCATCCAGATCGTATACGGCATGGTTTTCGGTATCATCGTCTGTCTCATATGCGGCATTTATCCGGCGTGGCGGGCGGCAAACCTCAATCCCATCGAGGCGCTCCGGCACGAGTAACCGGCCTGTATTATTTTTTGACAGCAGGTGAACCTTTTTTTCAGGTGCAAGCATACTAAAGGGTATGACCTCTCCGATGCCGGCAGATCCCAATCCTGACTGGAACGCGATCTGGAAGCTGCGGCAGGAGCTGCACGAGTCCTCAAAGGTCGCCGGCGACTCCTCCCACAACTGGGATAAGAAAGAGAATGCGGAACGGTACGATAAAAACGCAAAGAGCCAGTACGATGACCGGGTGAGGATGACCATCGCAGCGCTGGACATCACACCTGATTCGCGGGTGCTGGACATCGGAGCCGGCCCGGGAACCCTTGCCCTCCCCCTTGCCCCGCATGTCCGCGAGGTTACCGCGGTAGAGCCAGGTGCCGGGATGGTGGCGATCCTGAACGACCATGCTGAAAGGGACGGGATCAAAAACATCACCTGCGTGCAGAAACTCTGGGAGGATGTCGATACCGCCCGGGACCTGGAGGCACCGTACGATGTCGTGATCGCCTCGCTCTCGCTCACCATGTATGATATCCGGGAGGCGCTTGTAAAGATGGCCGCTGCCTCCTCCGGCTCCGTCCACCTCTTCTGGTTTGCTGACATGGCGTTCTGGGAGCGGATGGACGCCGACCTCTGGCCGCAGTTGCACGGTCGCCCGTACCACCCGGGGCCGAAGGCTGACTGCCTGTTCGGCGTCCTGTACCAGATGGGGATCTACCCGGATGTGACGATGCTCCCGATGGCAAAGGAGTACCGCTTCGGGAACCGGGACGAGATGCTCGCCTTCTTCCGGAAGCGGTTCGGTGCAAAGACACCGGAGCAGGAGAAGATAGTGGACGGGTATATTTCCCCGAAGATCCGCAGGCAGGGGGAGGAGGTGGTCATTTCCGGGGATTCTACACTTGCGCATGTTTGGTGGAAGAAGAAGCGGTGAGCGGTGTGTGAGTGTCAGGCAGGTTTGGTTCAATTTATATTCCTGCCGATCCGACCCGGAAAATTCCAGGCCGCCCACACTCAAAAAATTTCAATCGCCCCTCCGGCCCCTGCCTGAAATTTTTCAATCGCGATCCGATCGATCGGCCGGACAACTCACGCCGGAGAGTGGGAAAAATAGTAGGTTGTACACCCGAATTGTAGGTTAATTATCCTACAATCGCTTCATTAATTGACAACGTTTTTTCGCGGTTGAAAATTTTCAGCCGGGCCACCGCGGTACCTCACTTTTTACGTTCTGGCTCCGACAATGGCAACTGGAGTGTCTACCTCTTCTTTACTGATGAGGGCGCAAAGGGATATCAAGACGCTATGTATAGCGATGTAGCACAGAAACCGGATGAACACCCGCTCAGCCTGGTTGTAAATAACGAAACGATGATCTCAAGACCACTTACCTGGGTTGACGCAAACATCGCGAAGAATCAGAGACAGAGAGCCGTAACGCTATTTATCAGCTCAGGGACCGATGGTCAGGAGAAGGCAACCAGGATTCTGGATTCCCTTCAGTAGAATCAGTTTGTTCGTTGTATCAGGTAAAAACCGGGTTCCCTGTCTTCTGATGGAGCAGGCACTATTTTCCCACACGATCAGGATGAGTCAGACGGAATCTCGTTCAGAATCGCGTGACTGATTATCAGAAAAATGATGTCCACCGGGAGAGCCGGGTTTAAAAAATTTTATTCACCCAACCCGCTTGATCCTCGCCATCGCCTCGCGGAGCTTGTCCATCGATGTCGCATAGGACAGCCGGATCCACCCCGGCGCAAAGAACGCACTGCCCGGGGTTGCCGCCACGTGCCCCTTCTCCAGCCAGCGGGAAGCGACTTCCATATCATCACCCTGCACCTTAACAAAGGCATAGAAGGCACCTTCAGCCGGTGCGGTCTGGTAACCCATGAGGTTCAGCTCGGCAATGACGTACTTCCTCCGCCGGTCAAACTCTTTTCTCATCTCTTCAACACAGGACTGGTCGCCTCTGAGTGCCGCAACCCCGCCCCACATCGCAAAGGTGGTTGCCTGACTTATCGTGTGCTGCTGCACCTTGGACATCTCGCGGATGATCTCGAGCGGCCCGACCGCGTACCCGAGCCTCCAGCCGGTCATGGCATAGGCTTTCGAAAACCCGTTGATGGTGATGGTCCGTTGCGCCATGTCGCCGAGGGATGCAAGCGAGATGTGCTCCTTGCCGTAGATCATCTTCTCGTAGATCTCGTCGGACATGGCGTAGAGGTCATAGTCCGTGCAGAGGTCTGCAACGAGTTTCATCGACTTCTTATCGAAAACGGCACCCGTGGGATTCGATGGGGAATTGACCACGATCATCTTCGTCTTTGCATTCACCCGTTCGAGAAGAGAATCGTCGAGCTGGAATGTCTCCGGGTTGATGGCGTGCTTCACGATCTTCCCGCCGGCGATCCGGACGCACGGCTCATAGGAGACCCAGGCAGGGGTAAGAATAATGGTCTCGTCGCCGGGGTTCAGGACCGCCTCCATGGCTTCGTAAATGGCGTCTTTTGCCCCGCATGCAACGATCACCTGCTGGGGGGTGCAGGGGAACTTGTTCTCCTTTGTTATCTTCCCGCTGATGGCAGTCAGCAGCTCGGGAATACCGTTGCTCGGCGCATAATGCGTCTCACCCCGTCGCAGCGCATCAATGCAGGCATCCGTGATGTGCTTCGGGGTGGCGAAGTCGGGCTCGCCGATAGAGAGGCTGATGACATCGATCCCCTCCCGCTGCATCTTCTTTGCCTTGTTGGAGATAGCGATGGTTGCCGACTCGGTAACGCCGGCGATCTTCTCCGACAAGGGCTTCATTTCAACCGTTTGACAAGCTTGATGGCGGATTCCACTGCCCGCTTGGCGTAATCGATCCGTTCGTTCGCCTCGAGGCGGGTCATACCGGGCCCGGAAATGCCGAGGGTGACGGGCTTACCGAATTCAAGGGAGAGGTCGATGATCTTCCGGGCTGCGTGCTGCACCACGATCTCATCGTGCTGGGTGTTGCCCTCGATGACGCAGCCGATGGTGACGACTGCGTCGACTTTGCCGTTCGTCAGCATCTTCTTGATGGCAAGCGGCATGTCGTAGGCACCGGGCACGTACAGGCATTCGGTCACTTCTGCGCCAAGGAATGCTGCATGCTCGCGGCCTTCGATCTCCATCATATAGGTGATGTCGCGGTTGAATTCCGCCACAACGAATCCGAGTTTTATGGGGTTGGTGTCACACATACTCTATCATCTCGTGTTGAGGGTCATAAATTTGTCACTGGTTGTTACCGGCGGGCTGGGCCGGCATCAGGAAATCCCTGCCGCTGCCCGGTGCCAGCCTCGCGCTCGAGGTCTTTCGGGCGGAGGATGAGCTTCACCGCATTGACCGCATGCTCCCGCGTGCGCTGTTCCATGAGCCATGCAAGTTCGCGGTCGTCCTTTGCCTCGTCCTCGTGGACGAAGACCTCGATGATATGCTTGTTCGTCATGAGCTGGCACATGATGAGCCCCTGCGAGGCTTCATGGGCGCACATCCTGTCCTTGTCCTTGCCCCCGGGCATGCCCAGCGCCATGACGATATCGCACCGGTGTTCTTCGATCAGTTTCTTGCAGGCAACGGGGAGGTCTTTTATCCCCGGCACCGTTGTCCGCTCGATTGCCACACTGGCGTGTTTCCTGAGCTCGTCGATAGCGATGGCTCCCATATTGACGCGTGAGAAAGTGGTGTCGGCGACGCCCACTTTCATCCCAGCACCTCAGCGGCTGCTTCAACGCCGTCGCCTTTGCGCTGGAAGCCGCATTTTTTCAGGGCATGCTGGGTGGCTGCAAGGGTGGCGAGGATCTCCGGTGCGCTGACTGCGCCCATGCTGCCGATCCGGAAGATCTTCCCCTTCAGGTGGTCCTGGCCACCGGCAATGACGATCCCCATCTTCTTGATGATCCCCCGCATTTCATCATCCTTGACCCCGGCGGGATATTCGATTGCGGTCACGGTGGACGAGCAGCTGTGCAACTTGTCCGTTTTCGGGAAGAGCGACAGGCCCCAGGTCTTTGCGGCTGCCTGCACAGCCCCGGACATCTTCTTGTGCCGGGCAATCCGTGCAGGAAGGCCTTCCTCCTCGATCATCAGGCAGGACTCGCGCAGGGCAAGGAAGAGCGGGACGGCCGGGGTGTAGGGTGTTTCCATCGGCGTTCCGCTCGCGCTCTTTTTGTATGCTGCAAGGTCCAGATAATACGGCGGGTTTTTGGTAATACGTTCCCACGCACGTTTGCTCACTGAGACCATGGCGAGGCCCGCGGGTGCAGCAAAACACTTCTGGGAGCCGGTGATAGCGATATCAACGCCCCACTTGTCGGCCTCGACCACATCGCCACCGATAGAAGTGATACCGTCCATGATGAAGAGTGCGTCGTGCTTCCGGCAGAGCTTCCCGACCTCCTCGGCCGGGTTCTTGATACCCGCAGAGGTCTCGTTGTGGACGAGAGTGACAATCTGTGCACCTGCCTCAAGCTGCGCCCTGAGTGCCTCGAGATTGACCGGGGTACCCCAGTCGGACTTGATCTCGTGGGCTTTTCCATAGCGCTGGCTTATCTTATAGAGCCGCTCGCCGAACTTGCCGTTGACGATACAGGCAATTTCCTTGTCCCGTCCGACACCTGCGATTGCGGCTTCCATGCCGGCAGTACCGGACCCGCTGATGACAAAGAGGTCGTTTGTTGTACCAAATGCGGTCCTGAGTACCCGCACGCAGTCGGCATACGCGGCACCGAACTCGGCGCTGCGGTGGTTTATTGCCTGACGCGACATTGCAAACCTGACCCGTTCCGGTATCGGTACCGGGCCCGGCAGCATCAGGAGAAGTTCTTTTTCCATGTGGATCTGCTCATAGTATATCTGGATAAGCACAATATATGTTTGGATGGCTGACATGGCAGACGTTGCTATCATCTCGGGATCCGCATCGGATGCGAAGATTACGGACAGGGTTAGAAAGGTCCTCGACGAGAACGGGGTGTCGTATGATGCCCAGATCATCTCCGCCCACCGGGATCCCGACAAACTCGATGCCTACATCAAGACCAGTACGGTGAAAATATTCATCGCAATCGCCGGCCTTTCCGCAGCCCTGCCCGGCGTGATCGCGTCAAAGACCGACAAACCGGTGATTGGCGTCCCGGTCAGCGGCACGCTCAACGGGCTTGATGCCCTCCTTGCCATCGCCCAGATGCCAAAAGGAGTCCCGGTTGCCTGTGTTGGTGTGGACAACGGCGACAACGCGGCATGGCTGGCGATCAGGATCCTGGATCTCAATAAAAAGTGAGTGCAGCCAGGTGCACTGCAGGAAGAAGGCCGGGCATCACTGAAATTTTTTCAGGTTATCCAGTTACGGGTTCTGCATGATGAAGAACGTGTACCCATAGTACTTTTTGTATTTCCGGTACATCTCCGCCTCTTCCTTAAGCGAGTCGAGGATGGCTGCACAGGCGGGGTCAGCCCCCCGGGTTTTCCTGAGCTCTGCGATGCGGGCAAGCATCGGGATATAGTAATGATCCCACCAGCCGGCCTCGGGAAGCCTGTACGTGGCAAGAAGCCGGAGCCCTGTATTTGTTACCCGTTCCTTCAGCTGGTCTTCAGTTGCGGGAATATACCCTTCCTTCTCCCACCACTGCATGAGCTCCGGCGGGGGATTTGGTTCAAACCACGCGGAATCGGAGACCACGATATACCCGCCCTTTTTCAGGAACGGTTTCCATGTTTTCAGCCCGTTTTCAAATCCGGTGATGAAGATCGCCCCCTCGGACCAGATGAGGTCGAACTGCCCCTTCCCAAACGGGAGGGCATCCATTGAGGCGCAGACCGTTTTGATCCGGTCCTTCATTCCTGTTTCCTCTGCCCGTTTCATAAGCATGTCAAGGAACGGCTGGTGGTTGTCCACCGCAGTGATGGTGCCGCCCGTCAGCGTGGCCAGGTCCCGGGTCTGGGTGCCTGAACCACACCCCACATCCAGGATCTTCGCATCCGCAGGAAGGGGCGGCAGGTACGAGAATGCTTTCCCGGTCGCACCCGTGCAGCCAGGCCCCTGCCGGGGCAGGAACTCGAACACATGGTAAAAAAAATCACTGAGTGTCATGATAACCCAGAAGTGGGAGATAATGGATAGAGTCCTTTGTGGTTCAGGAACCTTGGCGAACAGTCTTGGATCTTTTTGCTTTCACGGATTGCGACCATCGATGTTGTCCCGTCCGGCAGGTCGCTTCCGTTTGAAAAGATACCCCCGGGGACCGTGGGACAGGTCACAGATTCCCTTGCGGGGGAGAGGAGAAACGGGCGGTATCCGTACCTCTCTGACCTGTTGTACCGGGGATTTGTTGTTCATCGTCCCTATATCACATCCGGACATTCTCATCATCATTTTTCCGGAACGGGAACCATCCCCCTGTTCATGGGGGTGGGGGGTGCCGCCGTACTTTTAGCGGAACTCTGCGACCTGGGCGGTGGTCAGGCCGTTCGTTCCTGCGATATTTTTCAGTTCATCCAATGAGATCATTTTCCGGGATCCTGCGATGTTCCAAGGGTGTCTGGATCGCAGTAGGGTATTGATTTTTATTGGGATTATCTGAGATATGCGATCAACATGAAAATTTACATGAAAAACGAGGTTTTTTATCCGCCTTTAGCCCCATGAGTCGTTTCTTTGCAAATGAGTGAAATGAATTCAGGATATCACACTACTCGAATCAAATACTAGAAAGAGGGGTAATATTTATTAAATCTGACTGGCAGTGTATTTTCATCCTAAGTCTGTGTGAACTATCTATCGGCATAGCCGCACAGTCAACCTGTGAAACCTTCAATTCTCACATTATCAGGATAACGGCACCAGAGCAACCGCGCCAGAAATACATTGTAAGGAACGATGTTCACAGACTTGGCGTCTGCAAAATTCAAAAGTGTGGTGAGCGTGCAGGGATGAACACTTATCGACCTATAGCGTTGGGATTTCTCCTACCTGCTTTTGTGATGCCTGCAGGTAGCGCAGGTACAGCACCCTTAACACCGTCTCGGCAATTGAGACAGCCACAAATACGTTGACAGGCCGGCTATGGAATACACGAACATAGAATATCCAAATTTTGCCATCAGGCAGGCGAACGATATCATAGATGAGGGGGTCGATCCTGACCTTACTCAGTTCTGTACTAATAGCAAGAATCGCAGAAAAAACCGGAGGAGAACGTGATGAAAAAACTTCTTTGTTTTCTATGTGCCCTCACACTGCTGGTAATGCCAGCACTGGCAGATACCACAACATTTTACGCGGATACCGCAGATGACGGACGGTTAAGTCGTACTGATGTTATCGAAAATTTTTCAGACATCCGGAGTGGAGCTGGAACGCAGGCAAGCCTCACCAGTAATGTTAATGAATCGAGTTTTCTCCTTACAACCGGATCGTCATCAGGGAAATGGATAACCATGCGTGGGTTCTACTGGAAAGCATCAACAGCAGGCATCCCGGACGATGCAATCATTGACTCTGCCACGATGGGGTTTAGTTCCACCAGCAATTGTTATTCAGGCTTAGGTACGTTGAATATCACCCTTTCAAATTTCACTGAGGCTGACACCGGAACCGGGCTTACCGCAGATGATTATAATACCTTGAGCGGGCTCGTCCTTTCGGATACAAAGACAATGACTCAATGGAATGTTGACGGATACAAAAAGTTTACGTTAAATGCTAATGGTCTATCCGCAATCAACAAAACCGGCAATACAACCATTGCCTTAAACTTCTGGAATACCCTCACCAATACTACCCCGGCGTGGTCAGCGTCAAGAAGCAGTTATTGTTATGTGTATGATACCTCGAACGGAACAGCAACCCGCCCGTATTTAAATGTCACCTATCACATCAATACTGCCACGCTTGCTGCTGACTTCTCGGCATCCCGGACATCCGGTGGCTATAATGCACCGATCCGGTTTAATGAAAGTTCAACCGGATTTATCGAGTCGTATCACTGGAGTTTTGGGGATGGCAACCAATCGACATTGCAAAACCCCTTGTTTGTGTATTCCCGGCCGGGCACCTATACCGTTAATCTCACCGTGACGAATTCAACTGCATCAGATTCCCGGGTTAAAACAAATTATATTCGCATCGATACCCGTCCGGACACCTATGTGAATCCCTACCACGTTATGATCCCGTGGCTCCAGCAAGGCTCCCAGTCATGGTGTGCTGCGTTCGCTGCAACAAATGCATTTATGATACTCCGGTATACTGCACTCGGCGTACCCCCGGCAGCAACTCCGGAACCATTCACCCGGAATGTCCTGTATTACGTTTCCGGAGTTCCGGTGTATTCTGATAACCACGTTGATTATACGCCATCGGCGTCGAGTATTTACTGGACTTTTGATAACCTGTCGATGGGAGATCATGACAATGTTACTGCCCTCGCCGAAACGATGAAACGGGGGTATAACCTGCAGACCGACAAAATCACGACAAAAAGTGGCGGCCCCGTGAATTATTATTATCCAATGGGGGCTGCATACGAAACATCGCACCGTTACAACCCGATAACCCGGTATACCATCATGCGTGGAGGTACCCAGAGTTCCTGGGATTCCCTGAAGCGCAATATCTCCGATAATGGCGTAGTTGTTATCCTGCTCGATTACTATTTTGGCAGCGGCAACGACACGTCCAAAAAAGTTATCATCGATGGTGAGACTGCAATTCAAATGGCAGAACCGATAGGACCCGCCACCAACGCTCATGCTCTCGCAGCAATTGGTTACAACAATACAGAAGATTTGGTATACGTTCTTAATTCGTGGGGGGAGGTACGCTCCGGTGGTTATCGCTGGACAAAACTGGGTGCAATCTCAAAGAGTTACTGGATGCACGGGAGCCGGTCCGCGTTCATCGTCCCGAAGAACATCACCATGAATGAAGTGCTTGTCCCAATGGGTAGTACGAACCTTACCAACAGTACAGCAAATTGCACCAACATCTCCTTCTCATGGAATAACCCGCTTCACACCGATTTCAACCACACATATACCCTGAAAAACAATGTCTGGGCTGGCAACTATTCCAAGACAACGACATCTGTCGTATGGGATGGTCTGCCGGAGACCACAGAATATACGTTCAGTGCACGCACGTGTGATCGTGAAGGGCATTGTAACACCACCTGGGTAAACAAAACGGTGACTACCGCCACCTGCGGATTACAGGCAGTTGCAGCTTTTTCCGCCAATACCCTGACCACCTGTGCCGGTGAGCCGGTTACATTTACGGATGAATCCACCCAAATCCCGACCGGCTGGTACTGGGAGTTGGGTGATGGCAATACCAGCACGACCCAGAGCCCGGTTTATACGTATGACGTGATTGGGTCCATGTCCGTCAATCTCAAGGCCATGAATGAGTACGGGTTTTCATGGAAGAATAAAACGGGTTACCTTACCGTTTCCGACTGTTCACCGCCACCCTCCCCCGCAAGATTTTACGCAAATA
>Ga0105103_10000175_pt1 | contig 34552 bp, 19 predicted proteins | sample PPLLaktember2015_2_FD_79107 | JGI IMG/M metagenome (GOLD analysis project Ga0105103, IMG submission 79107) | Freshwater sediment microbial communities from Prairie Pothole Lake near Jamestown, North Dakota, USA - PPLs Lake P7 Core (6) Depth... | ecosystem: Environmental > Aquatic > Freshwater >...
TAAAACTTATCGAATTTAAAATGATTGGTTTAATAGTAATAATAGGTTGGTTACAGTTGAATTGAATAGTTTCAGGTCTGTTTTCGATATTCAAAAAAATGAAATTCCTTCGTGGTACAACGATTTTAATAACGATAGAGCTCCATCTTTTTATAGTTATATGATTACCGACAAGAATAAGTATAAACCTGGTGACTTGATCAGGTTTAAATCATATGCTTTGTCAAATATTAAATCGCCGTTACGTAAAGAGTTAGAGATATGGTTAAGTGGATATCCTAAAACTATTAAGGTTGGTTATATCGAACCACACCGTCCGGGAAGCTATGCAGGGGAATTAAAACTTCATGATTCTTTAAAACTTCAATTGGATAGAAATTATAACCTTCAATTGAGAGAAAAAGGCGGTCGTATTGTTGCAGACTGTGATTTCAAATTTGAGGATTATGAGCTTTTTGGCAATAAGCTTGATATCCAACTGGCTAATAGCAGGCAATTCTATCCTGAAAATAATCAACTGACAATTACATCCACTGATGCAAACGGACTATTGCTCAAAGATGCGAAAGCAAGTATATTAGTCAAAACCAGCAATATAATTGAAACGTATCAACCTTTTGCCATTCTACCCGATACACTTATTTTCAAACAAATCGATTTGGATCCTGCTAAACCAACGCTGTTTGATATACCATTTGATTTATTCCAGAAGACAAATACAAATTATCAGGTTGTAGTTACTGTTCTTAATAGCCAGAATCAGCGCTTGGAAAGCAGAGATATGGCTACGTTCTTTTATTCTGAATACGAACTTATTAGTCATTTTTCAAATGATAGTATTTGTTTTAAAGCATTAAAAAATGGAGAACCGGTTGAAAATTTACCTATTGAGTTACGATACAATAACGATCTGGAAGGTCAAACAATTAACTTACCCTATAAAGTGAAATTGAACCCGGCTACAATTATATATAATCTGAAAAATGATTTGCTATATAAGCAAGTCACATTAAGTCATTTAAACCCGGAACTTGAGATAAAGGGGGGTATTACAAAAGATAGTTTTAATGTTCAATTATATAACCCGCAAAAACTGGATATTTCATGGTATATCTATAAGGGGAGTACATTGCTTAAAAAAGGATTTGGCCAGGATATGGATTATAAATCGTTAATTGATGACCGTACACAAACATATTATATTGAGCTGTTGTATTCATTTGGAGGACAGGAACATTTAAAGCGCAGTCAATATGTATTTAAAGAGGATTTTTTAGATGTTTCCATCGATATTCCCGAACGTGTATACCCCGGGCAACAGGTTGATGCCACTATTCATGTTAATGATCAGTTGGGCGGTCCTGTAAAGGGTGTCGACCTCACTGCATGGGCTGTTACAAGTAAACTTAATTACAGTCTGCCTGATTTACCTTATTATGGTAGCAGTTCAGTCCCACGGCCAAAAAGAGCATACTATGATAAAAGGGATCTTAATAAGAGATCTGCTTCATTTGATTTGAATTATCGGAGGTGGGAAAAATTGGCACGGCTTGATACCATGATGTATTATCGTTTTACATATCCATGGCTCAGATATTTCAAATATATGGTCGATGCTTCTGATAGTACACAATTTGCTCCATATGTAATGCAGAATGGTAGGGCACTTGAAGTGCATGTTATTGAATTGGACCGGCTTCCTGTTTATTATTCATGGACTAATCAGCCTAAACAGTATTCCTTTTATATTTCACCAGGAAACAAGCATGAAATAAGCTTAAGACTTCATGACAGGGTGTTGGTTTTGGATTCAATGGCTTTTGAAAAAGGAAAAAAAACAATAATTAGTATTGATTTGGACCTCTTACCAAAGGGGGTTAAAGAGTATAAATTGAGTACGAGCCTGACATCAACAGAAAGAGGAAGATGTATTAACTATGTTTCGGCATTTCAATATATAAATACTTCTTATGCATATTTGGAATCGGATAAAGAATTTATACCTCTGTTCAATAGTCAAAACCCGCTTTATTCAAAAAGGTATAGTCTTATTGTAGGGCCCGTTACCCCCGGTAGGACAACCTATTTCGAAGGGGAGTTTCTTAAAACAACTTATAATCATACAGGAGGTTACAGTTATGCTTTTGAAGAAAATATTGTTTATAAAATGCACTCAGATAATCTGTTGCCCGATTTCCTTTCTAAAAGTTATTTGGATCCGATGCAAGACATCAATGGTAAGGTTGTAACAAAAAAACATTTTCTTAAATCGCATGTGAAAATGCCTATTTCCAGCAACTGGCATCCTAGTGTTGTTGATCTTGTTGCGCCTGAGGCACGTATAAAAATCTTCCTGCCATATGAAGTAAAGGCTTCTGGTATTGCAGCTTATATATTTGAAGATTGTGTCACAAAAAACACTGTATCGCCTTATTATGACAGTTATATGCAAAACCGAGCCGATTTATACAGTATTCCAATGGACTGCAACAACTTTATTGTTCTTTATAATAATGGAACATACCTGAAAATGGACAGTATTAATCTGAAAAAGTATAGCAAAATAGCTATTGATATGAAAAATACTGAATTGCATCCTTCCGATTCAATTTCGCAGTATTGGCTAATATGGAGTCCATGGAAAACCCCAACTATATATGAACCTCAACAGCATGAAAGGGCTGAAGTTATATATTCCAGACAAATGCAGTATTCTACTGGAAATGTATCCGGAACGATATATGATCAAAATAATGAACCGCTTATTGGTGTTACGCTAATCATCAAGGGAACCAATATTGGCACTGTTACTAATATTGACGGCCGGTTTTCAATACAAATTGATGACTATAGTGCTACTCTAAATATTTTATATGTTGGATTTGTTTCCGAAGAAATTGAAGTTACAAGAGGATCGGAGGTTGAAGTCCATTTGATAGAAGATATTCAATCGCTTTCTGAGGTTGTTGTTATTGGCTATGGATCAGTGAGTAAAAGTGATATGACTGGTGCAGTTTCAAGCATTAGTTCAAGTTATATTGAACCTAAAGAAGAAGCAGAAATGGAAGAGAGTAGGGAGGAAGAACAGGATAGTCGTGAATCAGAAAAGCGGCTTTACCAGGAATTACTTACTCTTAATAGCATTCGTTCCAATTTCTCAGATATAGGTTTTTGGGAACCCAGGTTATATACCGATAGAAAGGGAGAATCGCAGTTTAAGGTCACATTCCCCGATGATATCACTAAATGGGATGCTGTGGTATATGCAATGAACAAGCGACTACAAACCGGAACAGCACGCAAATTTATTAAATCATATAAGCCTTTGATGGCTGACCTGCATGTTCCCCAATTTCTTACACGAGGTGATACTTCTATGTTTATAGGTAAGGTATTGAATTATACTTCTGATAGCAGTATTGAGGGAATGGTGAAATGGAGTGGAACTCACACCGATTTCGAAAAGAATGTTCAGTTTGCACAGTATCATACTGATAAATTACCTGTTTTTGCTGTTGGAACAGATTCAATAACTGCCAGTTATACATTTAAACGCAACGATGGATATTTTGATGGCGAGGAACGTACCGTTCCGATTGTCGAGCAAGGGATTATCCGCTCCAACGGGACTTTGGTGGTTTTAAACAATGGTGATGAAAGTCATGTGACAGCTACTGATGGAGAGAAGACTATAGTTGAAATTATGGATAACCAGTTGGATATTTATAATCAGGATGTAAATTACCTGTTGCATTACCGTTATGATTGTAATGAACAGCTAGCCTCAAAATTGATAGGCTTGATAAATTATAAGTTAATTAAGCAATACGAAGTCAAGCCATTTTTATATGAAAGGAATATAAATAAAATCATTGAACGCTTACTTAAAAATCAAAATGGGGAATTCCTCTGGTCATGGTGGGATGTTTCTTCCAATACGTCCTATTGGATGTCAGCCCACATACTAAGGGCTCTTAAATGCGCTAAAGATGCAGGGTATAATGTAGATCTGAATATTGAAAACATTACAAGGAAGGCTGAATACAAATTTGAATTCATTGAAAATTATTCTCTTTACGATATCGATTTGTTGCATTCGCTTGCAAGATGGGGAGCCAACCTGAATTATCCGAAATATCTGCACATGATGGATTCTATAATCATTACCAAGGAAGCAGAAGAAAATGCTATGCATAATTATAACCACTATTATGGCTGTTATTCATATTTACAGGAGAAATTTCTGTTGCAGGAAATCAGACAAATAACAGGTTTATCATATCAACGCGATTCAATAATGAAATACAAAAAGGAAGGAATCATGGGCGAAATATTCTTTTCTGATGAGAAGCCTGGTCGATATTGGTATAGCGATAATCTGGTTTCGAATAAAACTGCATATCGGATTATTAGAAACGATTCAGTTTTAAATGATTTACGCGTTCCAATGCAATTATACTTTATGGCTTCTCATAAGAATGAAGGATGGAATACTTATCAATCGTCAAATATTATTATGGAAGTATTGCCAGATCTTTTGGCCGAAGGATTCTCCAAGGAACATGCTACAACTATTATTGTAAGTGGTAAGGAAAATAAAACTATCGCAGAATTCCCATATCATATTGAATTACTGTCAAATGAAAAATTAGATATAAAGAAAGAATCTGGGTTGCCTGTGTTCTGTCAGCAGTATAAGCAGGAAAGGGTTACTATGGCTAAAACAGGAGTAGCAGGATTCAAAATTAAAACATATTTCAGTGATAGCAGCACGCAATTAAAAGCTGGCGAGCCTGTAAATCTTATAACAGAAGTCGAAGTTAAAAAAACGTCTTTTATTGAGCATGTAATGATTGAGATACCAATACCCGGGGCATGTAGTTATGCCGACAAACGTCAGTCTTATGGAGAGGTTGAAACTCATCGTGAATACTTTAAAGATCGTACTTTGATATTCTGCGAAAACCTTAAAGCTGGAAAATATCTGTTTGTTGTGCGTTTGCTTCCTCGTTTTACCGGTAAGTATATGGTAAATCCGGCGCAGGTATCTCTTATGTATGTTCCTGTTGTGAATGCAAATACCAACATGAAACAAGTCGAGGTTATTGATCGGGAATGATTATGCGAATGCTTTAATTACTTTGCTTTGATAGCAACTCAATAGCATTTGCTACTTGGGCAGGTTTCCCCATTAGGTATATTATATCTCCCTGTTGAAAAACCGTTGATGGCTTCGGATGTTCAATTAATGTTTCATTGCGCAAAATAGCAACCAGTGTTACTTCATAGGTTTTTCTGAATTGGGTTTCAACGAGGCTTTTTTCCACAATCGGTGATTTGCTATCGACATTATAAGCGGCAATCTCAATATTAGGCAGCCCTTTTAGAGCTGTAACTTCAGATTTTTCTTCTTTTTCGAGGAAGATTCCATAATGGTCGTCCCTGATTTTTCCAATAACATTATTTATTTCGCGTTGAGGTATAAGTAATTGTTCAAGAATAATCTGAAATAATTCAAGGGCAGTTTCAAATTCTTCAGGAATAACCTGATTTGCCCCCAGGTTATAAAGTTTGTCGATATCAGTTACTTGCTTTGTCCTTACAAGTAAATAGGCATGTTTGTTTAGAAGCCTCACTTTTTCGATAATAGCCATTGCTGTGATTAAATTACCCACCGAAACAACAACAATTTTGGCAGTTTCTATTTGTGCCAGTTGAAGAATTGGTTCGTTTATGGCATCGCCATAAATAACTGTTTCTCCTTTTTCCTGGCGTTTACGAACCATGGCCGGGTCGAAAACTATTGAAATATATGGAAGTTGCAGGTGTTTTGCCATTACAGATAGCTTAAGCGAACGGGAATCTTTTCCGATTAAAACAAGGTGGTCTTTTAATTCAGGTACTTTAATCTGTATAAGAGGAAATAACCCGTCAACAAGGAATTGCGGTAGGGGAAGCCTGAGCATCAAGTTAGCAAAAGGTTTTGCCGCTTGTATCATAAATGGGGAAACTGACATGGTAATGACAGCTACTGCCAAAAATAGTTGGTAGTAATGACTGGAAATAATATTGTAAGCTAATCCTTCTTTTGCGAGGATAAATGAAAACTCACCAACCTGACACAAAGCAATACCAACCATTATGGTGCCTCTGAAAGTATGTCCCAAAACAAAAGCGGTACTACTGGCAACGAATGTTTTCAGAAATAGTACCAATAAAACAGTAGAAAGAACAATCATATAATTTTCGGCGACGAAATTCAAATCGAGCAGCATGCCTACCGATACAAAAAAGAAACTGGTAAAAGTATCTTTAAAAGGGATAATGTGGCCAAATGCATTATGACTGTATTCCGACTCGGAAATCATCAATCCGGCAAGGAAAGCCCCAAATGCAAGCGACATTCCCATGCTTGAAGTTAATAAGGCAACTGCCAGACAAACCAGTAATATGCTCATCAGGAATAATTCCTGGTTCTTTGTATAGGCAATAACACGTAAGATCTTGGGCATCAACCATCGGTTGCCAACAATAACCAAACCAATGATAAAGAGGGCTTTTACAAGAAGAAGCAGCAATTCATTTCCATGTATTGCTTCACCACCACCCAATACAGGAATAATCAATAACATAGGTACCAGCACAATATCCTGGAAAATAAGTATTCCAACAACTGTTCGACCATAATTCGAGGTTATTTCCGAACGTTCTTGAAGTATTTTTAATACTACAGCTGTACTGCTCAGTGCAGTGAGCATGCCAATAAAAAAACAGGCTGCCCAGTCTTGTTTATAAAACCGTGACACTGCCATGATAATAAATGTTGTAAGTATTAGCTGCATAAATCCTCCAAGGAACACTATCCTGCGGATTTTAAGCAAGTGGTTTAATGAAAACTCAAGACCAATGGTAAAAAGCAAGAGAATAACCCCTATTTCAGCCATCAGGTCAATTTCGTGGGGGGCTTCAATAATTGCCAGAAAATGAGGGCCAGCTACTATGCCTGTCAGAAGATATCCTATAAGCGTAGGTACTTTAATCTTTGTAAACAGAAAGTTAACAAAGGTCGAGAGCGCAAAAATAATAACAATGTCTTGAAGGACTATCATAATATAGTCTTAACCATAGAAATACAAATCGAATAAACAAATATACTTTTTTCATTTCTCACATTTGGCATAAAATACTAACCAATGCAGAAATCCTCATCTAAGAGGATGTAGGTATTTCTATCTAATGCGAAAATAATCGGGGTAGGTAAAAAAATTCAAAGTTTATTCATTCTTGCCATTAGGTAATGAAAGATTTATAATGAACCCCGGAAGGTCTATAGTATCGGCTTTTACATCGCCTGGCATTGGGTTAAGCATAAACCGCTGGCTTAGTAAACCTTTAGTATTGGTCAGATATTTTTGCACATAATTATGTTGCTCGTTACAAATTGAATCGACTTGCTTGTTTACAATTTTTTCTCCAATAAAACTTCGGCAAGCGCTATATAATTGATTTCGCCCGGTACCTTTGGTTTGGTATCTCTTTTCAATAAGATATTCTAATAAGAGGACATCATTGGCCATCCTGGGGTTACGGCCGGTTTCGCGTATATAATCTTTATATTTCCTGAATGCATAAATATATGCCAAAGAGTCACCCATTCTTTTTTTATTGGCGCTGAAAGTAAAGTCGGCAATTAAAGAAGGTTTATCGATAAGTATATCGGCAACAGTTTCAAGGGTATTCAGGTTGTCCTGGTTAAGCTTTGTATCAAATAAACCAAATGATATTTTTTTAAGTTCATTCGGGTCAACTTTATAATTATCAGCAATTACATCGTAAGGCGAACCTGAAGCTTCACTTAATATAGCACCTAATTCCCGTAGTATGATTTTATGCAGATATTTAACCTTTGCAGTATTGTCTTTTAATTCAATTGGAATATCGATCTCAAGCTTCCCGATAGGATTTGAAAGCATACTTATTGCTGTAGGGAGCGCCATTTTAACAATAGCACTACTTTTATTGGTCTCATTCAATTTTATATCAAATGCTTCAAGGGTATTTTCACTTACCAACGATTTTGGCAGAAAAACATTTGATGTATTAAAATCAATGATCCCAGTTGAGGCTGAGTAGCCTAAATAATGCTTAAGATATGCATTAAGATCTGACAATCTGAGCTGGTTTACTGTAAGATCGATTTTTAGTTTTGATAAATTCAGGGCATTAATTTCAAGCTTGCTCCTGAGCTTTCCTGTTTTGTTAAGATTGGCTGATATATCAACTTTGATCCTTGGTGATGTATTGCTGATTTTCTGACTTGAAATTGTCAATTTATTTAGCTGATAATTAAATGGATATCGCAGGTTTTTATCTTTAACAAAAATAATTCCATCGGTAACTGTAAATTCATCGATTGAAAAGTCGAGAGGTTTCTTTTCTTGCCCAGGCACTTCATTTTTGGATTTTTTGGTATTTGATGGTTTAAAAATCTTTATCCAATTATTTGTTGAATCGATAAATTCAAGTAGTGCAGATGGCTTATCAAGATTTATATTTTTAAATTTATATTTATTGTTTGTTGGTTGTATTGAATCGAAATTAAAAATAAGTTTATTAAATGTAAGAATAGTTCGATTAAGAGTATCGGTTAGTTGCATATTACTGACATGGTTCGATCCAATAATATTAAATTGCATCAGGTGATGCAGGTCGCCATTAATAATAATATCACTGGTAATAGTACCAATTAGACTATTAACAGGCATAATTCTGGAAAAATAAGGTTGGATCATCGAAAGGTTTACACTCTTTAACTTTAGCTGTAAAGAATATAAACTATCAGTCTGGTTTAAGGTTAGTTTTGAATATAATGCACCTCCGTCTGTAAAATTGAAATCGATTGCAAGGTTAGCTGATTCATTGTTCCAAGAGAAACCAGGAATCATCAGTTCAATTTTATCAAGAGTTACTGAGTGATCGATAAGTAAATCAGTGTATTTAATAGAACTATTTAATATTTGGATATTATTAAGATTGAACTTAATAGCTTCTGTTTTATGAGAGTCGGTTTTGGTCGAATCTTTTTCTAACAGGTCGTCGAAATTATAACTTCTTCCTTTTTGAAGTACTTGAGCATAAAGTCCGTCGAGAACCATTGATGATACATTCAGCTCGTTATGAAATAAAGGTTGGTAGTTAATATCCATGGAAAAACGTTTGAAACCCATAAAAACCGATGATGAGTCTCTTTCATACATCGACAGGTCATGAATTGTTAAAGTCCCTGTAAAATAGTTCAGGGTGATTTTTCCAATTTCTATATGCCGTCCGGTATATTCATAACTGTTTATAACTATATATTTGCGGGCCAGACGAGGGGCTGCAAAAAGTGAAGCTATTACTACTAGTATTAAAAACAAGATAATCCCAAATAATATCTTGTAACTGGTTTTCTTTGGTATAAATTTCATAAGGTTTACGCTGATGATACACAAATATAACAAAACCTTTTGAAGAGTTATATATATGGTTAATAACAGTATATTTAAAATGCCTTTTAATATAGAAATTTTCTAGTCGAACAATGCCACTGAAAGCGGGTGCGCGGGTAAATACCCCGCCTCTTCCGTGAGCGCTGAAGCTACTCAGCGGAGGCGCTGAGCCGAATAAAATAACATACTATGCAGATACCATATCAGGTTGCTGCGGAGAGTTTCATTAATGGAATTTACAAAAGCACCCGGTTGGTTAACCGGGTGCAGGGTAGGTTCATCAAATCGATTACCTTACTCTTTCTTAATAAACGATGTTTGAGCAATGATGCCTGGCTGGAATAGCTGGATTATATAATTGCCGGGATTTAAGTTTTGAATATTGATTTGATTTGCATCGTCTTTTTTGATATTTTGATTTAGGGCGATTTTTCCATCAACAGAGAATATTTTTACATTGTAATTGCTGGTGAATGTTGTTGGTAAATCTATATTTAATTTGTCTTTTGCAGGGTTTGGGTATACAGTAAGCGATATTGTATTTAGTTGATGGTTTCTTATTCCTGAAACATTACCTGAGTATGTTTTTTGCAGGGTGTTAAGGTATTTATCTACAAACTTAACTTCAACAATGCTGTCAGTAATTGTGATTCCATTTGTTGGGATTGAGATATTGTTAAATTGTCCGATAATTAACGATTGGTATTTTTGGCCATCGATAGAAACTTCAATCCTACCAAGGTTTAAAGTATCTTCCATTTTCAGTAGTAAGTTATTGTTAGAGAATTTGCAGCTTTTTATATTATAATCCTTACAGGTGAAAGTTGTGAATTTCGATAACATACCGCTATCTGTAATCCTGAAGTTGACCCGGATATTTTCAACCTGTTCTCCCAGAACTTCAATTAAGGCTGCATTGGCACAACCGTAACCGCTGTTATGGAGATAAACCAGGTGTGCCACTTTTTGCGGATCGTGACCCATAATAAGCGATTCAATTGCGTCTACAGCAATTGCATCGCGACCTGCCAATATAATCCGCATATTTCGTTGAATATCTGAAAGGGTTGAAGAACCGTAACCAACCGGGCCGTTGTCTGAACCTTGAATGCCATCCATAATTACAAAATCAACAGGACGACAGGCATAAAAGTCATGTATCCACCTGTGAAGATTATCTCTGGCAGAGTAATCGGCCCCATGATCAATTCCATATCTTTGTGTTGGGTTAGTATCGGTTTGCCCTGTACCATATATTTTGCCGGGAGTTCCACCAATACCTACATTTTTAACAGCTCCGGTTATCCCGGTATAACAATGGTTTTTTAAAACAGGAATACTTATTACTACATCAGCATTATGGTATATTTTATTTTGATAAATTGTTCTTGCCTTGTTTGGTTTTAAGTTGTCGGGGTAAAGTGCAATACTATCTGGTAAATCAATACCTGCAAGATTAGTTGAGGCGTATTCATACCAACCACCTGAACTTTCTTCAATTGCAAACCGACCATCAAGTCCGGTGATTTTATCCCAGCCAACTGTTGCCATATTAGTTAATGTGTTTCCTTTTGCCGATCCTTCGAGCAAAATTATTTTACCTGTTGGGTTAAGATTCCTGACAATGTTTACGACTGCCTGAATAACCCGGAAGTCTGTAACAACACCATTAGCCCCGGGAGCCAGTTTCTTATTATCTGTATATGAATAATCAATTACAAGATTTGGTTTTATAACAACGGTATCACCATCGTTAATAATATCATCTAATCCCCCGGCCATCTCAACAGCTTCTTCAACCATAGTCTGTATATCATCAGCTGTTATTTCTGAAGATTGTGTTTTTAATGAGCGTACTATGGAAATACTCGATTTAAATGTCCCGGCAGTGTTTGATTGTTCGGCTTTTAATACCGGCAGCTCTTCTTTCTGAAGAATGTTTGCGGCAAATGTTGAGATCGATGGTGCTAATAGGTAGGATAGTAAGAACATTACACATCCAACAGCAAAAAAAATACTACCTTTAAATGGTGATGTAAAAAAATTTCTTTTTGCCCTTTTAATAATAAAAACTGAGGTTATACTTCCAACTAGCCAGATAATAAACGCAGAAGCAATAGGGAAGGCTGCTCTTTGGCATGGATATAATGCCCTTGTTGGTTTGGGTATTACCCTGATTAGAAACCATGTTGTAGCTATAATACCTGTTATTATACTGCTTAATTTTAAATAACGGAAAGATTTTTTAGTTGTTCTCATAATATGTATAGTAAGTATAGAATAGGTTTAAATTGTCAATCAGAAACAAGGATAGTTAAATATTAGACCTTAGAAAATACTATTTTTATATCAATTTATATGGTATTAATGTTGTAAATCTCGATAGATAGTGAAAGTAATTAATTTTATATCAGATATTTACTGTATTACTATTCTCATCGTTTTCTTTTTCTATCACCTAATGATTTATTTCGGAAGGAATAAATACTCATATCAAAAATACAACCTGTTTTTTGCCTTGTTTACAATAAGCCTGCTTGGATATTTAATTAATGGTAGTTATGTGGGGCAATATATTTATCGTACTTACGATCCGTTGAATTATTACCTTTCAATTACCGAAGCCGTTTTTGTGTTTTTTATAGGTTATTTCTTTATTTCATATTTGTCGAATTTTTTTTATTTTACTGAAAAAACTAACAAACAAATCAGGATACTGATTGTCCTTCTTGGGCTTGTTCTTTCATTAACCATTACCGCACCTATTATGAAAGGGTCGTGGTATGTCGAAAAATTATTTACCCCTGTTGTAATTGCTGTCGGAATAATTCAGACGATACTTTTTTACATAACCCTGAAATATATTTTTGCTAATAAGCTTTATCACAATAAAGAATCAAGGGTAATACTGGTAGGTTTGGTTCTTATTTTATTTAATTTATTAGTTACCAAAATCATTTTATCTTTTGACAGCAATAATTTATTTGCCCGTAATAATTTTTTCACCGGAACAGCAGTCCTTTTGTTTGCTTATGCTTTATCAATTAGGTTTAATAATGAGTTTAAAGATTTGGTAACCTTAAAAAACAACCTTGAAAAACTTGTTGAAGAACGGACTTTTGAACTTGCATCAGCAAATAAGCAAATACAAGAGTCGAGTGAGCACCGAACAAGTTTTTTTATCAACCTTGCCCATGAAACAAAAACACCTCTAATGCTTATCAGGAATTATCTCGACAGGTATATTGCACAAAAAGGGATTGACAATGATTTACTTGTAGTACGCAATAATTTCGACAGGTTATATAATGGAATGATAGATTATCTTGATAAGGAAAAGCTTATTAGCGGAAAGCAAAGCTTTAATAACTATACTGTAATCGATATTTCTGAAATTGTTAACGAAAAGCTTGATCTGTTCAGAAAAGTTGCCCAATTAAACGATATTGAAATATTGGATTTTATTGAAAGTAAAGTACAAATTCTAACTGATATAACAGGTTTTGGGCAAATTGTCAATAACTTAATCGATAATGCAATAAAAAATACGCCCGCAGGCCGGAAAATAAAAATAGCCTTATACCAAAGAAACGGTGATGTTGTTTTTAAAGTAACGGATAAAGGCAATGGAATACCCCATGAACAATTGGACCATATTTTTAAACCATTTTACCAGGTTGAAAACGAAAAAAAGAATATACCTGGTTTTGGATTAGGCCTTTCGATCGTAAAAGATATAACTGGTCAGATGAATGGTATTATCAGGGTATTAAGTAAAGTAGGCTTAGGTTCGATGTTCGAAATCAGGTTTAAAAAGATTAATGGTAATACAGTCTCAGAATTGACCCCTAATTCTGCTGCGGCAATAATAACCCCGGATATTATACCAAATGGTAAAAGTGACACACTTTCGTCCTGTAAAAGAATTATTCTCTTAGTCGAAGATAACTTATCGATGCTCGATTTTATCCAAAATGAATTACAAACTACATATAATGTGTTTATTGCAACTAATGGGAGAGAAGCGTTGAATATTTTGGGGAATAATATTTTTCCCGATCTAATCATTACAGATGTCATGATGGATATTATGGATGGGAACGATCTTTTCAATTATCTCCAAAACCATCCGGTGTATTCGTCCATTCCAATAATTTTTATGACAGCCAAATCGATAAAAGAGGAAAGACATGAAATGTTACAAAAAGGGGCATCGGATTATATATTTAAGCCGTTTACTGTTGATGAACTTAAAGCTCGCATTTCATCAGTTTTACAAAACAGAAGAAAATCGAGAAATGAAGGCCTACGTGAAGCTATTGGATTATTGGAAAAACAAATTGAAGCAGAAATTTCACCTGTTTCAAAGAGAGGGGCGCCTGATATTTATTCCCGTTGTAAAGAACTTGATTTGACCGAAAGACAAATTGAAATAATTATCCTGCTCTCAAAAGGGAATTCGTATAAGCAAATAGCTAATGAATTAAACATTTCTGATAAAACAGTTACCAGGCATGTTCAGAATTTATTTGAAAAGTTTGGGTTACATAATAAAGTAGAACTTATTAACTTAATCAATAATTGATTTTAAGCATTAGTTTCATTGAATCTTTTTAATAAAAAACCTAATGATTCAGGATGTCGTTTACTGTTAATATATTCACATCAGTCTCTAATATATGTTTTTCTTCAGGGAGAGTACAGTTGATTATTATACTTTCTCCTGGCATCAAATCGAAATAATTATCATTGAATTGTACATCGCTTTCAGGTAAACATACATAAAGGTTCTTCATTAGTTTTTTACTTTTCAATAAAATTTCAAGTTCCTTACCCGATTGTTTTAATGATACCTGAATATCTCTTTTTGGAAGGTTTAAATTTTTGGGAATATCAAAAAAGTAATTGTCAGTATAAATTACTTTACCCTGCTCCATTATCCTTGCTACTAATACAACTTCTGAAGAGCTATACTTTTTATTAATTTCTTTCTGGCTAAGAGAATGAACTTTGTTTGATTTATCTGGACTTATTTCTTTGAAAAATGAATGTTTTTCTAGTTCATTTCCATTAAAATCAATTAAAGTATATAAAAGTTCAATCTTCTTTTGTTCATAAGTATCGTTATTTATGTAAAATGATACGGAATCACCTTGAGGTACAAAAGAAACCGTAATGGGTTGATACGCTTTTCTAGCAAAATAATGTAAAGCTTTCCACCTTCCATAATAGTCAATACCCGACCATGAGGCTACCGGCCAACTGTCGTTAAGTTGCCAATAAAGGGTTCCCATGCAATATGGCTTTTTGGCACGGTGTGCATTAATGGCTTGTTTTATTGCTTCGGCCTGCATTACCTGGCTAACAAATAATATTTTCCCGAACTCTGTCGGGACAGGGTAGAGGGCCGTCATATAATCAATGATGCGTTGATTACCATAGCCGCTGCGCTGATGGGATGTCATTACTTCTGATTGAATATCACGGTCGTCGGGCAATGTAAACTTTTTTACAGTTTGGAGATCGGGGAACGATTGAAATCCATATTCACTCATAAATCTTCCAATACTCTGGTAGAATGCACTAAAAGGTTCATTTCCATGCCATACTCCCCAGTAATGCACGTCTCCTGATGTGGACTCATTTGATGAATGTTTACCCCAATCGGCACTTGGCGATGAAGGCCAGTATTCACGTGTATTGTCGAATTCTGCAACTGCACCGGGAATAATCGTATGGAATAAAGTATCATAACTTTTCCATATTTCTTTCTGTTGAGTTTCAGAATATTTTTGTTTCCAACGCCACCCGCAATCCGGGTTGCCCTGGCACCATGCGGCATCAATTTCATTATTCCCACACCATAATACAATTGAAGCATGGTTTCTCAGCCTTTTAATATTTTCAATTGCTTCGATCGTTACATTTTCAAGGAATTCAGGATTCCCAGGGTACATACTACATGAAAATATGAAATCCTGCCAGATCATTAAACCATACTTATCGCATAAATTGTAAAACAGATCATTTTCGTATATACCCCCGCCCCAAACCCTTAACATATTCATATTGGCATCGGAAGCAGATTTTACAATATATTCATATTTTTCATCTGTAACCTGGTCCAGAAAATTATCATTCGGGATATAATTAGCCCCTTTGGCGAACACTGGTAAGCCATTTATTTCGAAATAAAAGCTTTTTCCGGCTTCATCGGTTTCCCTTATAAGCTTAACTGAACGTAAACCGATATTGTGGGATATAGTATCAACAATTTTATTTTCTGAAATAAGTGAAATATAAAATTTATACATATTCTGTTTGCCCATCCCATTTGGCCACCATAGTTTTGGGTTGTTTATTGAAAATGGAAAGGCAAAAGAGTTTATTCCTTGTTCAAGATTGATTTTTTCTTTAAGAAGTTTCTTGGTTTGACCTTCATCGGTGGTTTCAAATGAAATTAGATATTCTCCTTTATTGGGGGCGTTTATTTCTATTATTGCGTCTATTTGCGCATTTTCAGACGTAATGTTTTTTTGTTTGAAGAAAACATTATCGATTTGAGGATTGTTGCTTAAAACAATTTCAATGGGGCGCCAAATTCCCATAGTAAGAAATCGGGGACCCCAGTCCCAACCATAATGATAAGGTGCCTTCCGGGTGAAAACGCTTATTTTCTTATCTCCTAATTCTCCAATTTCTGACAAATCGTTTACTGCTGGTAAGCCGTATCCGTTTTCATCTAGTTTCTCAAGTCCGACTGATACGGGCGATGCAAATTCAATTTCAAGAATGTTTTTGCCTACCTTTAAGAAAGGCTTGAGATCAGTCTGCCAACTGCGGAACATATTATCAGTTTCCAGTATTTGCTGATCGTTCAGTCGGACTTTCGAATAAGTGTCTAATCCTTTAAACCTAATAAATACTTGATTATAATTATATTGCTGACTATCTAACATAAAGTTACATTGGTATATCCAATCTTTCTTATCAATCCATTGAAGCGATTTTTCGTTAATCCGATAATATGGTTCGGGAATTTTATTGTTTGCAAGCAAATCAGTATGAACACAACCGGGAACAGTGGCTGGCATCCAGGTTGAATCTCCTTTCATTTGAAACTGCCAGTTATGCTCAAGTTCAATCAATTCTTTCATTTCGTAATTCATAGTTTCTTTGCAGGAACTGATGGATATTAGCAGGATCAGGCCTGTTGTTATGACTAGAATTTTTTTTAACAGCATATTTTAAAAATTATTATTTTATAAGGTCGAGACGGTGCATTATTTCAAGGCACGCGCGGGTATTATGATAAGGACATTTCCATAATCCTGCTTTCTCATAGCTTTTAATGGGTTTTCCTTCCGGGTCGACCCTGAAATACCATTCGCCATCAATCATATCGGCAACATATTTTTCGATAAAAAGTGCAACTTTCATAGCCGCTTCAAGATATTTAGGATCCTTTTCTAAAATATAAGTATTAAGGTACCCAACAACTGCTTCAGCCTGGACCCACCATTCATGTTCATATTCGTGGTGCAAACCTGCACGGTCGTCATCATGGATCAACCCGCCTTTATCTGTAATTCCCCTTAATGTTGAATCAGTAATTCTAATTGCTTGTATTTCAATTAATTCAATTAGTTCTTTATTTTCTGATACTAAAGCTGCTTCGTGCATTAGCCAGCTGGCTTCGATATCATGGCCAAATGAGATAATCGTTGATTTAGGGTCCCATTTCTCGTTGAAAAATAAAATAAGATGGTTGTCTTTTTGATCAACTATAATATGACTAAAAATCATTATCAGGTTTTCCAGTTTTCCTTTTAGCAGAGGGTCCTTCCAAACCCTGTATAAATTTGTATAAGCTTCGAGAACATGAAGATGTGTGTTCATCGATTTCTTTTCGTTCATATCTTTATCGCTAAGCTTAAGGTCTTCCGTTGGGCTCCAGTTGCGGTTGCAGGCTTCAATATAACCATTATCAAGTGAATCAAAAGAATTTTCTTCTACAAGTATAAAAATGTCTTTTGCTTTGTTTAATACTTCTTCATTATTGGTTATTTTGTAGTATTCAACTAAAGCATATATAACAAAAACCTGGGCATATACCTGCTTTTTTGTGATCAAAGGTTTTCCATCAAAAGTTAACGACCAGTAATAACCTCCAAATTCACTATCATAAAAATTTTCAGTAATGTAATAATATGCTCTATGAGCTAACTCTAGGTCATCAGTGTGATGATATTTGCTATAAACGGCAGAAAATGTCCAAAGTATACGGGCATTTAGGACCAAGCCTTTTTCGGCTTCTTTTTCAATAGAAAGGTCGTTGTTTATTTGCCCATAAAAGCCACCATATTCTTTGTCGATTGTGTATTTTTTCCAGAAGGGTAGTATGTTTTCAAATAACTGTGTTGTTGCAAAGTTCTGTAAGTATTCACCTGCTTTTTTTTCTAAGTCGTTCATAAGGTATTATCTAACAATTAGTTAAAACCATTGTTTTTATCAATTAAGTTATTGATTGTTTGAACCGTTGCAGCCGAGCGTAAACCATCTTCGGGTGTGTTGGTGCAATAATCAAGCAGGCGCTCAACTGTTGTTGTTGCAAGGTGCATACGAGTGTCGGAACTTGCATAATAAATATAAATTGTATCGTCATCATCACAAATCCAACCGTTTCCAAAAATGACGTTTGAAACATCACCCACACGCTCATCACCTTCCGGCGCTATTAAATAACCTGTTGGGCGATGAATAACTTTTGACGGGTCTTTCAAATCAGTCATAAAAGCGTATAACACATACCTAAGTCCTGCTGCAGTATTACGCACACCATGAGCCAATAGTAACCATCCTTTTTCGGTCTTGATAGGAGCAGGGCCCAGGCCGTTTTTAACTTCCATGATGGTGTGGTACACTTTAGGCTCAATAATTTTTTCTTCTTTTACTTCTGCACGTTCCATGCTGTCGGCCAGACCAAAGCCAATGCCCCCGCCAGCGCCGGTATCAATAAAACCATCCTGGGGCCTTGTATACAGTGCGTATTTGCCGTTAATAAATTCAGGGTGTAAAACTACATTGCGTTGCTGACCTGAATAGCTGATGAGGTCAGGTAGTCTTTCCCACGTCAGAAGGTCTTTTGTACGTGCAATACCGCAGGCGGCAACTGCCGACGATGTATCACCCTTTGATGCTTTAGGGTCGCGCCTTTCGGTGCAGAATAATCCATACAACCAGCCGTCTTCGTGTTTCACAATTCGCATGTCGTAAACATTTGTGTCAGGCTCATTGGTTTCGGGCAAGGTTATGGGTCGATCCCAGAAGCGGAAGTTATTGATTCCATTTGGACTTTCGGCCACTGCAAAAAACGATTTACGGTCAATGGCTTCAACCCTTACTATTAATAGATATTTTCCATTAAGTTTAATTGCACCTGAATTAAATGCTGCATTAATGCCGATCCGTTCCATAAGAAAAGGATTGGAAGCAGGGTTTAAATCGTAGCGCCAATGCAAAGGAGCATGTGCGGCAGTAAGAATTGGGAATTTATATCGTTGGATAACCCCGTTAGTCTCTTCGGTCGGAAAATTTTTCCAGGTAATTAGTTCTTCGTGTTTTTTGTTAAGTTCTTTTAATCTTTCTTCGAATGCGCTCATGATGAACTTAAAATTTTAAAGTGATTATTCTGTCAGTAAAAATTATTTTTCCAATATCTCAAAAAAGGGTAAAATGTTTAATGATAAGAGTATAAATATGACACTTGAACAGATTTTGCTCCTAAAAGAAATTCTATTTGGCTGAATGAATGACATCGGCAAATAGAAAATTAAAAAAGGAAAGCCTTGAATAAGGCCCCCTTTTTTATAGAATGATATTATTCCCAACCCGGGTTTTGCAATAGTAAGCCGTTTGAAAGACGGACCTGCGATTCGGGAATGGGTAAAAATCCTCCGGTTTCAGGACGGAAACTGGATACATACATTTCATCCAGATTGGTTGTTTTAACAGGAATATTGGATGCAATGGCAAAAGCTGCTTCGGCATCGCGCCAGCGAAGAAGATCAAAATAACGGATTCCTTCCATGCACAATTCATGTCTGCGTTCTATTTTGATATTCTCTAATGTTACAGGTTTTGAAGTCAGTCCGGCTCTTTCCCTTACCTGGTCAAAATAGTCCTGTGCATTTGCACTTCCAAGTTCAGCACCCATCAGCAAAATATCAGCGAAACGAAGTAAAACTTCATCCTGCATGTTAAATATTTGCATATCTGTTGAAGTTCCAGGATAAAATTTTGAGTAAATACTTCGAATGGAATTGTTTGAATTATAAATAATTGGCAAATATTTTTTTCCATACATACCCGTTTCATGTTGGGAGTTATCGCCATTCCAGACATAGTTGCCATAAATAGCGCCTTCATTGGGGTTATTTACATTCAGAATGGATCCTTCTTTACGAATATCACCTTCCTCAAAGCTGTCCCAAAGTTGTGGATTTACCGGACCACCTCCCCATCCCTGGCCAAAGGGGACCCAGTTATTATTAGCTCCTCTTAATCCCATATAAAGAGACAATTGATTTGAGTAACTAAGTTTATTAGGTGCATTCCAACCACCGAAAAGTGAATATTTAATGGCAAATACAGTTTCGATATTACCTCCCGATTCACCAACCCATTTGGCAGTTTTATTATCTAAACCTCCTAAAATATTATTATAAGGGTAATCTGAAGTAGTATCAGCAGCAGAATAGAGCCACAAGTTTCTGAAATCACGAACTAAACCATGTCCGCTTGATGCAATACATTCATCTACCCATGTAATTACCTGATTTTTTGTAACAGAACCACCACCCTCTACCAAAGGAAGTTCGCTTTTCTGGTAATAACCGGTATAAAATAAGAAAGCACGTGCCATCATCCCTTCGGCAGCCCATTTGGTGGCATGTCCTAAACGGGATTGATCTCCAGAAGGATTGTAAGGAATCGCAGGCATTAATTCGATGGCTTTTTTCAAATCAAACGCAATTTGTCCGAATAATTCTTCAGGACTTGCTTTTGGAAAATTAACCGGTGCCGGGTCTGTAATGAGAGGAACTGTGCCAAAAAGCTGGCATAATTTCAGATATAAATATGCCCTTAGAAAATAGGTTTCCCCCAGTGCCTGGTTTTTTGCATTTTCATCGGTATAATTTGCCTGGTCGAACCTTTTCAGGATCATATTGGCACGAAATATTCCCTCGTAATATGTCCTCCAGACAGGTCTATAATAATCTTCAGTACTGATAGTGAAAGCATCCGTATCTTTAAAACCGATGTCGTTGGTTCCCCCACCTCCAAACCGGTCATCCGACATTAATTCGGATAAAAGCGTAGGGTTATTATTGCCGGCATCAGTCGGAATGGCAGCATAAACAGCAGCTAAAGCAGCATCGATTTCATCAGGGGATGAATAGTAATTTTCATCAAGCTGAGTAAATAAATCTTTCTGGATAAGAAAATCCTCGTCACAGCTCATGACTAAAAAGACCAGAGCAGATACAATATAAAATTTAATATTTTTCATTTTTAACATCATTTAAAAGTTAAAATTTAATGCTTAATCCAATCAGGTATGATTTCGCCGAAGGATAAAGTCCCAGGTCAACCCCTTTCATCCACCGATAATCATCTTCCGGGTTATCATCATCTTCAGGAGCATAACCAACCTCTGGGTCCATTCCTGAATAATTGGTAAAAGTCTTTATGTTTTTAGCTGTGGCATATATTCGGAGTTCCCCGACAGGTAGCTTTTTGATGAGCTGTTTTAGGTCGTATCCCAGTGTTATAGTTCCAATCCTTAAAAAATCACCATCTTCAATATATATTTTTGAAATATTCTGTGTATTACGATGAGGAACACTGGACAAACGTGGATAGTCGTTTGTTGTACCAGCACCATGCCAGCGATTGTAAACATCCTGTGTAAAATTATTTTTTGGTCCATCGCCAAACATACGATAGGACTTGGCGATCTGGTTGCCCGACTGACCATTGGCAGAAACCTGGAAGGAAATTCCTTTATAATCAAGGCTTATCTGAAATCCAAATATATAATCCGGATTTGGGTCTCCAAGCATTACTTTGTCTAGGTCATCAATTTTACCGTCCTGGTTTTTATCAACAAATCTGATATCACCTGGTTTCATTTTGGAAAAATAAGGCTCGCCGGCGGGAGTCACATAAGCTGCTACCTCGGCACTGTCCTGCATTACTCCGTCGGTTTCGTAGCCCCAGAAATAACCTACAGGAAAACCAACCTGCGCCCGGTTCATTTCACTGGTACCCTGGCTTAATAAGTTGGAAGGACCATGGATTATCTTTTCATCATTTTTTATATTGGTAACTTCATTTTTGTTATGGGCCAAAGAGGCACTCACACTGTATCTGAAATCACCTTTCTGATCGTTCCATCGTAACCCGATTTCATACCCTTTATTGGATATTTCTCCTCCATTGATATAAGGAGCACCAGTGCCGTAAGTATCCAATTGCGGGGCCAATACCAGCCAGTCCTTGGTAACCTTTTTATACCAGTCGAAATTTAATTGAAAGCGGTTATTGAAAAAATTCATATCGGTTCCGATATCCCATTGCTCAGATGTTTCCCATTTAATATCAGGATTTGGAAGAATTGGAGGATATGAACCGACTGTGCGGATTGATTTCTCAGTTCCAAAGAAATAATTTGCCTGTTCGAAAGTAAGTGAGGCTAAATACTGGAATGGATAAATTTGCTGGTTCCCGTTTTGTCCCCAGCTGCCGCGTAATTTCAAATAATTCAGCCAATTGCTTGTTCCTGACATAAATGATTCGTTTGACATTACCCAACCTGCAGAAAGTGATGGGAATTTTCCCCACTTATTGCCTTCATCGAACATTGATGAGCCATCATATCGCATCGTTGCAGTAAGCAGATAAGTTTCTTTAAAATCGTAAGATAACCTTCCAAAATAAGATAATAATCCCCAGCCATATTTATCGCTTCCGCCCAGGGTAACCCATGTTGTAGTTTCATCCACTTCTGGTGTATTGTCAAGATAAGCATATTCTGCATCCTGGAAAAAAGTATTTTCATTATGCCCGTTTATAGTCAGTTTGCTTTTTTCTTTCATAGATTCCTGTCCGAGGAGAGCAGAAATATTATGAGAACCAATGTTTATTGTATAATCAAGGGTATTGGTCCATGTCCAGGTATAACCTGAACTCATACTTTGATTGACCTGATCCCTCTCTGTAACAGCATTTACGCTTAAATCATATTGTGGGATCCATTGGCGGGTAGAATTAGAATAGTAATTCACCCCGTAAGCAGAACGGAATTTTAAGTTCTTGATGAGTTGTATTACCATATAAGCGTTTCCAACAATTGAATTATTATTATTGGTGTTGTTTCTGGTATTATAATCCATCATACCTATGGGGTTTGTTTCGTTTGCATTCCATGGTTGATAACCAGTTCCATATATAGCTGTGTCAGCATTAAGGGCATAATGATAATCACCTTCATCATTATATACAGGCAAAAAAGGGCTGGCAGTTAGCATCCAGCGAACATCATTCCAATAAGCTCCGCCATTTCTGATGGTAGGCTTTTTTGAATTAGTATAAGTAAGTTTCTCGCCAAAAACAAGGATGTTTTGCCCGTTTTTTTCGACTAGAATGTGTTCTGAATTTAATCTGAGGTTGGTACGTTTATAATCTGAATTGCCCTGTTTTCCTAATATCCCTTTAGCATCCAGATATGATGCTCCAACGGAATAATTTGATTTTTCTGTTCCTCCGGTAATATTTAAAGCATGGCTTTGAATAGGGGCGTTTTCATTGGTGATTTCATCAAACCAGTTGGTTCCGTTCCATTCTCCGCTTTCAACTTTGTCCCAGTCTGGAACAAATAGATTCCAAACATAAGGCTTTTTACCATCATTTACCATGCCTTCATTCTGAATTTCGGCATATTGTTTGGCATTAAGCGTACCGGGTTTTTTGGCTACATTCTGCCTTCCAAAATATCCATCATAGGAAATGGAAGTCTTTCCTGCTTTTCCTGTTTTAGTAGTAACAAGAATTACACCGTTTGCAGCACGGGAACCATAGATAGCCGCTGAAGCAGCATCTTTTAACACATCAATGCTTTCAATATCTGAGGGGCTTAAATTGTCCATATCACCCACCGCAATACCATCCACTATATAAAGAGGTTCAGCTTTAAAAACAGTACCCACCCCGCGGATATTAACTTTTGACCCTGATCCGGCCTGTCCGCTTTTCTGCGTGATACTGACGCCCGGGCTTATACCTTTCAATGCATCAATGGTATTGGTGGTCTTCATTGATTCAATGTTCTCACCCTTAACGCTAATATTTGCTCCTGTACTTAACTTCTTTTTTTGAACACCATAACCTATAACCACTACTTCATCAAGGCCAACTACATCCTCAATAAGCTTAACATCCATTTTGGTACTTTCGCCTACAGTTATTTCTTCGGTAAGAAAGCCTACTAATTTAATTTCCAACACATTGTTTGATGATGCTGACAATGAGAATTTCCCATCGAGATTTGTTACTGTTCCCGTTGCTGTACCTTTTATTTGGATACTTACTCCCGGTAAGGCCAATCCATCAGCATCGGTAATAGTACCTGTGATTGTTTGTTTTTCCTGTTGTAAAACATTATTTGCATAAAGCGCTCCTGAACTATTTACGAGCATGGGCGCTATCGATAGAACAAAGACAATGCAAAGCATCCTGATCTTGTTCTTAATAAAACGATTTAGCATTTTTCTCATAAGTTTGGGTTTAAAAATTATATAGTTTATAAATGGGTAATAATAAAATTGAAATTATCTATGAAATCATTATCGTGATATCCAAAAGTTATAAAAATAAAAGGTATAAAAAAGTATTCTTTAAATATAGGTCAAAAAGCAATTATTAATACTCATTTGTCTGAAATTTTATGTTAGCAGGAATTTAATATACTTGCTTATAGTCAGTTGTACTATAATGAAGCATTAAAATTGTACCGAAAGATATATTTATGTATGCATATTTGATGCTTTAAAATAAAACAAATACTAACAGAAATGTATCAGATTGTATGAAACATGTAACATATATTAATGGCCATTTTTTAAATAATGTAAGTAACTAATATGTAATGAGAATGATAGATGTAAAATCGTTAGTTTTTTGCGACAAAAAAATGAACCTAAGTTTTACCAATTTAGCCTGAACTATTCATAAACTTTATGAACCCCGAAGGGATCAACGGAGTTAATTAATCGGGTTAGGTTATCTGAACTAGTTTTTTTCAGGTGAAAGTTGTTCCTGGATATAGTTAATGATAACCTGGTGCATGTTAACAAGCGCTTGGTAACTTATTTTTACTTCTTCTACTAATTGAGTATACTTGTTATAATTTAGTTCTCTTATACTGTTAATGATCTTATTGATTAATTCTCGAATATCAGTTAAAGTATTTAGTTGCTGTTCAATGATGTTTTGTTCAAAACTGCTAAATTTTTGTTGATGATGATATTGTTCGCTTTTTTCAATTTGTTTGTTAAGTTCATCCATTAAATCTTCTATTAAAACAAAATCATAATTGTAAAATGCTTGCTTTGATTTAATCATTTCGGCATAACTTTCTGTCTCTGCTTTTATCCGGGAAACTAAACTGCGTTGTTTAATTAATTGATTAATTAGTTCTTTAAGTACATCAATCTGGAAATTTGATTTCGATGATTCAATAATTAGTTGCTTAATTCTTTTATCGGTATTTGCAAAGGCAGTTCTGTAATTCACCCCACGGATCCTGATATCGAACCATTTAAGAACAAGTACACCTAAAATAATAATTATTACTGGAATAATTATTATCAGTAAGAAATACCAATTATCAGGTGTTATTTTAAGTATATTGCTTTGGTTCACAATTAATGATGAAATTGAAAAATTTGCATTTTTTAAATTACAATATTTTTTTCAATAATCATGACATTTGTCAATGCTAAACTAATAAGTAGTGTAAAATATTGAATTTATGAGATAATTTGACAAAAAAAAGGCCTCGAATGAGGCCTCAGAGATTTTTTCGTGAGACTTAAATTTAATCATCCGTCAGCTGACGGAGAAAAGAAAATTTCTAGTCGAATCGCGCCAATGGCGGGAATGAAAGCGGGTGCGAGGGTAAATAATCCGCCTCTTCCGCGCTTGCTGAAGCTAATAAAAGAAAATACTATGCAGATACTCCGTCAGCTTGCTGCGGGGAGCTTCATTGTTTATTTTCTTCAATTGGTTTTTCGGGTTTTGGTAATAATGCTTTCCTTGAAAGCTTGAGATTACCATTTTTTGCATCGATATCAATAAGTTTGACTTCAATTTCCTGGCCAACCTTTAACGCATCTTCAACATTATTGATCCTTTGCCAACTGATTTCTGAGATATGTAATAATCCATCTTTATTTGGAAGGATTTCAACAAATGCCCCAAAACTGACAATAGATTTTACTTTACCTTTATATAATTTGCCAATTTCAGGGACCTCAACAATAGCCTTGATACGGCGCATTGCAGCATCGATAGAATTTTTATCTGCGGCAAATACATCTACAACCCCAACATTATCAACTTCTTCAATAACAATAGTTGAGCCAGTGGTATTTTGAATTTCCTGAATGACTTTACCTCCGGGGCCAATCAGTGCCCCGATCATTTCTTTCGGTATAATGATCTTTTCAATGCGTGGTACATGTGGTTTATAATCGGTACGTGGTTCAGAAATGGTTTCAGTAAGCTTGCCCAGAATATGTAACCTTCCTTGTTTTGCTTGTTCAAGTGCTTCAGCAAGGGTTTGGTATGAAAGCCCATCGACTTTTATGTCCATTTGTGTAGCTGTAATACCATCTTTTGTCCCGGTTACTTTAAAATCCATATCGCCAAGGTGGTCTTCATCTCCAAGAATATCAGATAAAACAGCGTATTTTCCTGTTTCCTTATCAGTAATAAGTCCCATTGCAATTCCTGAAACAGGTTTCTTTATCTGAACTCCTGAATCCATTAATGCAAGAGTACCTGCACATACGGTAGCCATTGATGATGAACCGTTTGATTCGAGAATGTCTGAAACTACCCTGATAGCATATGCATTGGAGTCAGGGATCATTCTTTTAAGTGCCCTGTGTGCAAGGTTTCCATGACCTACTTCACGGCGACCAGTACCTCTCATTGGTTTTGCATCGCCTGTAGAGAAAGGAGGGAAGTTGTAATGTAACACAAACTTCTCAGTACCTTTGATCAATACTTCATCAATCATTTTTTCATCGAGCTTGGTCCCCAATGTTACTGTAGTAAGTGATTGTGTTTCACCCCTGGTGAAAACTGCAGAACCATGAGCAGCTGGAAGATAATTAACTTCGCACCAAATTGGGCGTATTTCATTTGTCTTACGTCCGTCAATCCTTACTTTTTCATCCAGGATTAATGTACGGACAGCTTTTTTCTCAACATCATGATAATAACGGCCTATTAGCATTTCATTAGCTTTTTCGCCTTCGGGAAGAGTAGCTTTATATGATTCGGTAAATTCAGTTTTTATTGCTTCAAGTGCATCATGGCGTTCATGTTTGAGAGGAGTGTTTTTTATTGTTTGATAAACTTTGTCATAAAGCTGCCCGGAGATCATTTTACGGAGATCTTCGTCGTTTACTTCATGCGAATATTCACGTTTTTTAGTTTTGCCAACCTCCTCAGAAAGTTCAATTAAAGCTTTACAATGCTTCTTTATTTCGTCGTGAGCAACCTTAATTGCTTCAAGCATTTCAGTCTCCGAAACTTCATCCATCTCACCTTCTACCATCATGATATTATCAATGGTAGCGCCAACCATAATATCAATATCAGCTTTTGTGAGTTCGCTAAAAGTGGGGTTAATTTTCAGTTGGCCATCAATTCGGGCAACACGTACTTCTGAAATTGGTCCGTTAAAAGGAATGTCTGAAACAGCCAATGCTGCAGATGCAGCTAATCCTGCAAGTGCATCGGGCATAATATTTTTATCGGCTGAGATTAAAAATATAGTAACAAATACTTCCGCATGAAAATCATCGGGAAAAAGTGGACGCAATGCCCTGTCGACCAAGCGAGAGATTAAAATTTCATAATCGCCAGCGCGTCCTTCACGTTTCATAAAACCGCCAGGGAATTTTCCGGCAGCAGCAAATTTTTCTTTATATTCAACTGACAGGGGCATAAAATCAACATCTTCTTTTGCTTCTTTGGCACAAGTAACAGTGGCAAGCAACATAGTATTGCCTTGCTTTACTACTACTGCACCATCGGCTTGTTTTGCTAGTTTTCCGGTTTCAATTTCTATCGTCCTTCCATCTCCCAAGTCAATAGTTTTTACAAACGCTTTATACATTTTAAAATTCAATTAAGTGAATGAATATAACTCAAATATTGCTGAGCAAAATTCCTGATTAACAGCAGGTTAATTAATCATTTAAATACCAACCTGGAGTTGTGTGTTATTATAATTAACTTTTAATTTTTTTAAAAGTCGGATAAATATACCTCTCTTTTTTATAAAGAAAAAAAGGCAATTTTAAAATTGCCTTTTTTTCTTACTTTCTAAGGTCTAAAGCTTTTATGATTGCCCTATATCTTTCGATATCTGTGTGTTTCAAATAATCCAGTAATCTTCTACGCTTACCTACCAACTTAAGAAGTGAACGCTGGGTACCAAAATCCTTTTTATTGGTTTTAAGGTGACCGGTAAGGTGTCGGATACGGTGAGAAAATAAGGCAACCTGGCTTTCGGGAGAACCAGTGTCAGTATTAGACTTTCCGTACTGTCCGAAAATTTCTTTTTTTATCTCTGTTGTGATGTACATAATAAATTTAGTTAATTCCCAAAATTAAGTTCGCAAAGGTAGATAATTTTTTATCTTAAACAAGATGATTGTAGTTTTCTTTTATTTAAAATTAATGTTCCAATCTGACATTCAAGGCATCTTTTAGGTTTACAATATAAGGTTGAAAGTTGGAGCAAGGCCTGACTTTCAGCGGCATTCTTTACAATTATGCCAAGTTCGTTCCATTCATTTATTATATGATTTTTTTCTGCGGGCAATTGTTCTAAAAGATATAAGGACTTCTCTTTTAAATCCTCATTATTTTTTTGTTCAGCATAAACAAACATAACAGGAACTATTGTATTTATAATAAAATTGTTAATGGAACCAATACCCAGGGCTTTATCTTTTATTTTTGATTCTTTACCAAATGAATAGTGGCGTTTCCAATATTCACTTACTTCTCCTTTGAGAAGATACTGAAGATTTTCCAGCTTTTCACATTCATAGATCTTTGATAATAAAGATTTTGAATGGTTTATTAACGAACAGAGCTCTGCAATCCTTATAGTTGGGAAGTTTACGGGGCGTAATCTTAAAAATTTCCAAATATGAACATCAATATTTTTAAGTTGGTATTTCGATTTCAGATACTGATATTCCTTTTTAAGTAATGATTGGTATTCATCAACCGGATTTTCATCTAAAAATCCGGCTTGCCCAAAGAGTATGGCTTCAAGTTGGAACAGGTTTGAGCTATGTTTTGCCAATATTTTCAAAGGAGTATGCTTTGCAAGCATTTCAAAAGGTAATGAGTTTGTTTTAAATCCAAAGCTGCGTGCAAGATGTATATAAAATTTTTCTTCCCAATTGTTATTTGTGAAAGAAAGAAGTTCGTTAATGTATTTTGTTTTATCAAGAAGCCTTTCAACAGTTAGGGCACTTAGCCAAAAAGAAATTAATGAAGTATCAAGCTTATGTAGTGAACGATAACAGGCAATCGCTTTTTCTTCATTAATTAATTGAAGGTAATTTTTTTCGATTAATGGATCATATTGTATTTCAATGCATGGTACTCTTCTTCCTTTCGATGTTATACATTCAGCATCTGTTTTATTAGAAACATGTAAAATTACATTATCATAAACTGGGTTTTGGTTGTGCCTGTGGTTATTCCAATCTGATGAATTTATATGTATCTCAATATTTCCGGCCCATACAGTACCATCGATACATATTTTGGCATTTGTAAAATCGGGGCCTTCGTCGGTATTATGCATCCCCACGTTTTCTATTGTAATTAGTTCGCCAGTATTAGCATTATAATCTTTTTTCTCAAACAATGAATGTTTCCAGATATATTGAAGTAACGCTTCCTGCATGATTTTAAACGAATTACGCTTTAAAGATCAAATAATATTGGCCTCTTTTAGAAGGACTTCCATTTGTTTTTGCATGGATTGGGCCTCAAGAGCAGCTTTTTCTGCAAAATCGGCACCATTACTTGCATATAAAATTGACCGGGATGCATTGACCAGAAGTCCACATTTTTTGTTTAATCCATATTTTGCAACTTCTACAAGACTTCCGCCTTGTGCGCCTACTCCAGGGACCAAAAGAAAATGTTCGGGAATTATTTCACGGAAGATTGACAGCATTGAGGCTTTGGTTGCGCCAACAACATACATCATGTTTTCAGATGATCCCCATGCTTTCGATTTTTCAACTACTTCGAGAAAAAGGGGTTTATTGTTGGTTGAAGTGAAATATTGAAAATCAGCTGCGCTGGCATTGGAGGTGAGGGCAAGTAGAATTACAAATTTATCTTTGAACCCCATAAAGGGCTTTACCGAATCTTCACCCATGTATGGGGCAACAGTAATAGCGTCGCAATTTAGCTTATTAAAAAAAGCTTCGGCATACATTTTTGATGTGTTTCCTATATCGCCACGTTTTGCGTCGGCAATTATGAAGATATCAGGGAAATTTTGTTTGATGTAATCTATGGTCATTTCAAGCTCTTTCCAGCCTAATAGTCCACGGCATTCATAAAATGCGAGGTTGGGTTTGTATGCGATAGAATATGCAGCAGTAGCATTAATGATTTGTTTATTAAATTCAAAAACAGGGAATTCATTATTGTGCAAATGCTGTGGAATTTTAGCAATATCAGGATCGAGACCTACACATAAAAAACTCTTCTTATGAACTATTTGCCTGAATAATGAATCGGTGTTCATCTGATATGTTAGTTTAATTAAGTGAGTTTTCTTTTAATCTTTCAGCGTTTTCGGCCATTTGCAGTTTGTCGATTAGTTCGTCGATGTTGCCATTAAGCACTGCCTGCAGATTGTATATAGTCAGGTTGACACGATGGTCGGTAACTCTTCCCTGGGGGTAATTATAAGTACGTATTTTTGCTGAACGGTCGCCGGTTGAGACCATTGTTTTTCGTTTAGCGGCCATCTTATCTAATCTTTTTTGGTATTCCAGGTTATAAAGACGTGTACGCAATTCTTTCATCGCTTTATCGAGATTTTTAATCTGCGATTTTTCATCCTGGCATGTAACAACTAGACCTGAAGGGATATGGGTAAGGCGGATAGCTGAATAGGTTGTATTTACTGATTGTCCTCCAGGGCCTGATGAACAGTAAGTGTCTTTTCTGATATCTTCAGTTTTTAATTGCACATCAAATTCATCGGCTTCAGGTAAAACGGCAATTGTGGCAGCCGAAGTATGAATTCTACCTTGGGTTTCTGTTTGAGGAACCCGCTGTACACGGTGAACCCCTGATTCGTATTTAAGAATTCCGTAAACACCATGGCCTGTTACGCTTAGTATTATTTCTTTATACCCACCTGCTGTGCCTTCAGTAAAGTTGGTGATTTCCATCTTCCAACCTTTAATTTCGCAGTATTTAGTATACATACGATATAAATCGCCTGCAAAAATGCTTGCCTCATCACCTCCTGTACCCGCACGAATTTCAAGTACGGCACTTTTTTCATCTTCAGGGTCGACCGGAAGAAGTAATATTTTAATTTCTTCTTCCAAAGGCGCAACCTTATCCATCAAGCCATCGAGTTCTTCCTTAGCCATAATGCGCATATCTTCGTCCTTATCGTTAGAAAGTATTTCTTTGGCATTGCCGATATTGCTCAACAGGTCCTTATATCTGTCGTAAGCTTCAACTACAGGTTCAAGCTCTTTATATTCTTTATTAAGCTTGACATACCTTTTCATATCGTTGACAATATCAGGTTTTGTAATAAGCTCGCCAACCTCAATAAATCTGTTTTTTACGCCTTCCAGCTTATCCAGTATTAAATTCTTAGCCATTTAAATTGAAAATTTAGTATACGTATTCGCCGAATTCACCTTTTATGGTAAGTTTCTTATTGTTTGATTCTTCAACTCTGCCAATAATTTGAGCGCCAACGTTAAAATCTTTAGCAATATTAACAATGACATTAGCGTATTGTTCGGGTAGATAAAATTCAAATCGATGCCCCATGTTAAATACTTCGTACATTTCTTCCCAATCAGAATCAGATTGGTCCTGAATAATCTTAAACAGGGGAGGTACAGGGAATAAATTATCTTTTATTATGTGAAGTTTGTTGACGAATTTCATAACCTTGGTTTGCCCGCCCCCCGAGCAGTGTATCATACCATGAATGTGTTTCCGGATTTCATTTAAAACAGGTTTTACAATCGGGGCATAAGTGCGGGTAGGGGAAAGAACCATCTTTCCAGCATGCATATTGATCTCAGGGATCATATCGGTTAGTTCAATTTTCCCTGTGTATACAAGCGAGGATGGTATAAGGTCGTCGTAGCTTTCGGGATATTTCATGGCAAGGTGGTTGTTGAAAACATCATGGCGCGCAGAAGTTAAACCATTACTGCCCATTCCGCTGTTGTATTCTTTCTCGTAAGTTGCTTGTCCGTATGAACAAAGCCCGACAATAACATCGCCAGGTTGGATGTTGTTTTCAATTACTTCACTGCGCTTCATATTGCAGACTACAGTTGAATCGACAATTATTGTCCTTACAAGATCGCCAATATCGGCAGTTTCGCCACCGGTTAAAAAAATATTGATACCATAATTAGAGAGTTCTGAAATTAGCTCGTCGAATCCTTTCAGTATATTCATTATAACATCGCCGGAGATTTTTAACTTATTTCGGCCAATTGTTGATGATAATAGAATATTGTTAGTTGCCCCTACACAAAGCAGATCGTCGAGATTCATAATTACAGCATCTTGTGCAATTCCTTTCCATACTGACAAATCGCCAGTTTCCCGCCAATACATATAGGCAAGGGATGATTTTGTACCTGCCCCATCGGCATGCATAATACTGCAATAATCATTCTTACCAGTCAAAAAATCGGGTAGCACTTTGCAAAAAGCATTAGGAAACAAGCCCTTGTCGAAATCTTCAATAGCTTTATAAACATCTTCTTTTTGGGTAGAAACACCTCTTTGACCGTATCGGATTGCCTTATTCATTCTTCCAATTTTATGCTGCAAAAATATAAATTATTACGAACTAACAGTTGTGATAAAAATGAAATGCAATATTTGACGATCAAAGATAGTATATATTATTGATTTACAGAATAAAGCCTGATATTATATACCAGGCTTCAAATTGTTTTTTATTTTTATCATTTCGTTATAGCTATCATTTGTGCTTCAATTAATTTCGGTCATATGCTTTTAGCTTTTCTATTAGTTTTTTACGGGTGAAAAAAATACGGCTTTTTACAGTACCTATTTTCAGGTCTAATACATCTGCAATTTCTTTATATTTGTAACCTTGGGTGTGCATCATGAAAGGGACCTTAAATTCATTTTCTAAACTGTTAATTTCTTTTTGTATTTCTTTTGCAGATAATACCGAATCAGGTGTTTCATTTATTGATTCCTTGTTTAAGTTCAAATAGTACAAATCTTCTGTATTATCGAAAGTTGTGTTCGATTTAACAGCACGTCGATAGTTGTTGATGAATGTATTTTTCATAATCGTAAACGTCCATGCTTTAAGGTTTGTATTATCTTCATATTTATCTCTGTATGTTATTGCTTTAGCAAAAGTATCCTGAAGCAAGTCTTTAGCATCCTCTGAGTTCGAAGTCAGGCTTAAAGCAAATCTTTGCAAGTTGCTTGAAAGATTTGTCAACTGATAGTTAAATTCCATTGCTGTCATATCTCTATTTATTAATGATTGTATATTCAAAACGTTTAACAAATATACTTATAAAGTAAACAATAAAAAAATGGTAAATTGAAAAAACAGCAAAATATGAGGTTAATTCTAAATAATAAAAACTCATAAAAACATCCATATAAAAGGGTTTTAAGAATTTTTTGACTTTATATTCTAAATAAGATAAAAAAATCTTAATATGTGTTTAAAGATATATGTAATTAATTAAACATTATATGAGCTTAAAATGATTCTGTTATTTATAATTGATAACCATTCACTTAAATAAGTTCAAGTGGAGAAAAAACATGATTTACCAGAATAGGTTAATCAATAGAAATTCACAATAAACGAACTTTTGACTAATACAGGACAATACTTTCTTGTTGTATGTGCTTCAACTACAGAAATTTCTTTGGTTAGGAGGAATAAATGATTTATTTTGAAGAAATTCTATCTAACTCAAGTATCAGTGCTTCGGGAGAGTCAATAATTTTCTGATTAGGAGCAAGCTGGTCTTTATAAACAGTCATTTGCTTACCTGATAGAAAGATGGGCAATTTGTTAATTATTGAGTGGAGTTCTGTCAGAAATTGAGAAATATTAATACCTGATGTGGTTGATATAACAGAAGTGAACAGATAATTAATATGTTTGTTCTGGATTATTTCTTTTAAATCTGCTAAAGGTACATTTTGCCCAAGATAAATTACTTTATGACCTCTTTTTCGTATGATATAGCTGGCAAAGAGCAAACTTAACTCATGTCTTTCGCCTTCGGGCAAAAACAGTAGGAAGGTTTTCGGGGTTTGTTTATCATCGGGGACCTGGTTATCTGTAGCAACAAGGATTTTTTGACGTATCAGGTTTGATATAAAGTGTTCCTGTGAAGGATTTATACTGCCTGTTTGCCACATAACACCCAAACGAACTA
>Ga0105103_10000176_pt1 | contig 34546 bp, 30 predicted proteins | sample PPLLaktember2015_2_FD_79107 | JGI IMG/M metagenome (GOLD analysis project Ga0105103, IMG submission 79107) | Freshwater sediment microbial communities from Prairie Pothole Lake near Jamestown, North Dakota, USA - PPLs Lake P7 Core (6) Depth... | ecosystem: Environmental > Aquatic > Freshwater >...
AATTAATTCTAATAATCTGGTAATAAATCATGTAAATCAAATAATCCTGTAAATCCTGGTTTTGAAAGTAAAAGATAAACAGGATCAATAATTTTTATATCTTACAAATTAATTCTAATAATCTGGTAATAAATCATGTAAATCAAATAATCCTGTAAATCAAATAATCCTGTAAATCCTGGTTTTGAAAGTAAAAGATAAACAGGAACAATAAATTTTATATCTTATGAATTAATTCTAACAATCTGGTAATAAATCATGTAAATCAAACAATCCTGTAAATCCTGGTTTTGAAAGTAAAAGATAAACAGGATCAATAAATTTTATATCTTACAAATTAATTTTAACAATCTGGTAATAAATCATGTAAATCAAATAATCCTGTAAATCCTGATTCTGACAATGAGTTTAGACGAAATAACCTATAAAATAAACGGTTGTGCTATGAAAGTGCATAATGTACTTGGTAATGGCTTTCAGGAAGTAATATACCAACGATGCCTGGCAATAGAATTGAAAAGGGCTGATTTAAATTTTGGAAGAGAGATTGAACAGACAATTTTTTATGAAGGTTTTGAAGTTGGTACCAGACGAGCCGATTTTATAGTAGAAGATAAAATAATTGTAGAGTTGAAAGCACTAATAAACCTTGAGGATGTGCATCTGGCTCAGGCTAAAAATTATGTGGTGGCGTATGATTTTCCTGTTGGCTTGCTTATCAATTTTGGATCCACCAGTCTACAATTCAAAAAAATATACAACCCCAAGCACAATCAAGTAAATCCTAAAATCAACTAAAACCTGATTCAGACAATATGAACGAAGCCGAAACCCGAGCAGAACTAATAGACCCAAAGCTTAAAACATGTGGTTGGGGTGTTATCGAAGGCTCAAAGATCCTTCGTGAATATCCCATTACTGCTGGTCGGATTCAAACAGGTGGTGTAAGAAGTAAGAAACTAACTGCCGATTATGTGCTGGTATACAAAGGCATTAAACTGGCAGTGGTTGAAGCCAAAAGCGATGAACTGGAAGTGGGCGAAGGCGTGGCACAAGCCAAACAATATGCCGAAAAACTGCAATTAGAAACCACCTATGCCACTAATGGCAAAGAAATTTACAGCATTTGCCTGAAAACAGGCAAAGAAGGCCAGGTTGCCAATTACCTTACACCCGAAGAACTTTGGAACAAAACATTTGCTGAACAAAACGACTGGAGGGAAAAGTTCTCAGGTATTCCGTTTGAAGATAAAAGTGGTACCTGGCAACTTCGTTACTATCAGGAAATAGCCGTAAAAAATACATTGGAAGCGGTTGCGCAAAATAAGCAACGCATACTTTTAACACTGGCCACTGGAACAGGAAAAACGGCTATAGCCTTTCATATCTCCTGGAAACTGTTTCAATCCCGTTGGAATCTTTCAAGGCGTTCACTGAGCGAAGTCGAAGTGAGCCGCCGACCTCGTATTCTGTTTTTAGCCGACCGTAATATATTGGCCGACCAAGCCTATAATGCATTTTCAGCATTTCCGGAAGATGCATTGGTGAGGATAAAACCCAATGAAATTAAGAAATCGGGCAAGGTACCGACAAACGGCAGTATTTTCTTTACCATATTTCAAACGTTTATGAGCGGTGGTTCGACAGGCTCACCAACCGCTAATGTTAATGTAAGTTTACCTGAGATTACAATTGAAGGTCAGGGCTCAGCTTATATGTACATTTTGCAATGTTCAGATGGAAGTTTCTATACAGGGAGTACCAAAAATTTAAAAGCCAGAATTGAGCAGCATAGACTAGGAGAGGGAGCTGATTATACAAAACTACATGCTCCTGTTAAACTGGTTTATTATGAAATCTTTGAAAGAATTGATAAAGCTTTTGAAAGAGAAAAACAAGTCCAGAAATGGAGCAGGGCAAAGAAGTTTGCTTTAATTCAGGGTGATATCGAATTGCTGAAAAAACTTTCACAAAGCAAAGATGATCATGAGCCAAAGGCTGGTGAGCCTGGCGAACCATATTTTGGGGAATATCCACCCGATTATTTCGATTTTATTATTATAGATGAGTGCCATCGTGGCGGGGCGAATGATGAAAGCAATTGGCGCGATATTCTGGAATATTTTTCTCCGGCCGTTCAGTTGGGCTTAACTGCTACCCCAAAACGACAGGATAATATTGATACATACCGTTACTTTGGTGAACCTGTCTATATATACTCCCTTAAAGAAGGTATCAACGATGGCTTTTTAACCCCATTCAAAGTAAAACGTATCAAAACTACGCTCGATGATTATATCTATACCAATGATGACCAGGTTATCGAAGGCGAAATAGAAACCGGGAAGCTATATACCGAACCCGATTTTAACAGAATCATTGAAATCAAAGCCCGTGAGGCTAAAAGGGTTCAGATCTTCATGGACGAAATCAACCAAAAAGAAAAGTCTATTGTCTTTTGTGCTACACAAGATCACGCAGCTGCCGTTCGCGATCTGATTTCTTCGGCACGTTTCGACAAGCTTAATCAAAGCTCAGAAACCAGGAAGTTTGGTGAGCCTGTCGAACCAAATTATTGTGTTCGCGTAACAGCCAATGATGGTGAGATTGGAGAACAGTTTTTAAGGGAATTTCAGGACAACGAAAAATTGATACCTACTATACTGACTACATCACAAAAGCTCTCAACTGGTGTAGATGCCCGAAATATCCGCAATATTATTCTAATGCGGCCAATAAACTCAATGATTGAGTTTAAGCAGATAATAGGCCGGGGAACACGTTTGTTTGAGGGTAAGGAGTTCTTTACCGTCTATGACTTTGTGGATGCCTACCATCATTTTGCTGATCCCGAGTGGGATGGAGAACCACTTGAACCGGAGTCGCCCGGTTTAACAGGTTTAAAAAAATATACTCTAAAAGAAGAAGTACCGATGGAGATTACTGAACCCAATCCACCAAGGCAAAAGATCAAAGTAAAACTGAAGGATGGCAAAGAGAGAGAAATACAGCATATGGTTTCTACTTCGTTTTGGAGTGCAGATGGAAAGCCGGTTTCAGCAGAGGAGTTTTTGAATAATCTGTTTGGGGAACTCCCCAACCTGTTCAAAAGTGAAGCAGAATTAAGAACAATATGGAGTAACCCAATAACACGTCGGACTTTACTCGAAAAATTGGACAATGCCGGATTCGGGAAAGATTCTTTGGCCACACTCCAAAGTCTTATAAATGCTGAGAAAAGCGACTTGTTTGATGTGCTGGAATATGTATTTAACAGCGACTTTAAACCGATTACCAGAGAGGCGAGGGTAGCAGCAGCCCAGGCAACCATTTTTACATTGCTCAACAATAAACAAAAAGAGTTTATTGAATTCGTTTTGAGTAAATACATTGAGACAGGCGTTGAAGAACTTGACCAGGAAAAATTACCCATCCTGCTTACCAATAAATACCAGTCACTTGAGGATGCAAAAGAGGTCTTGGGCGACGTAGCAAATATCAGTTCCCTGTTTATTGAATTCCAGAAATACTTGTATCAGAAAGATGTGGCTTGATTTTAACGGCAATAATGTGCGTAGCCAAAATCAAATTATTAGCATTTTTTTGTTTTGTGCTAAAAATTAGGTTTTAATACTGGTTTCTTAAATAACAAAAAGCACTGTATTTCCATTCTCTGATTTTCCGTTTGATCCGCAATATCTAAACATAAAATCCTATAAATGAAAAAGCCCCTCATTTCTGAGAGGCTTTTTGCGGTCCGGACGGGACTCGAACCCGCGACCCCGTGCGTGACAGGCACGTATTCTAACCAACTGAACTACCGAACCATTTTTTTAATGAACTCTTATACTCGACTTCAGCGACCCTCCCGCCACAAGCGGGATATTCTAACCAACTGAACTACCGAACCTTTTTTGTAGTTGTGCAAAAGTAATGCTTATTTTGTTTCGTGCAAGCGATTGCAATAAATTTTTAAGCTAAAAATTAGTCAATTTGAGCTGTTAGTATCCAAATGATTGATTCTATGAGGGTAACTGCTCCCGAATACTTTTATGCTAAAGGATTTTAGTTTCTGCCTGCCAGCCGGAAAATGCTGAACTGCACACTTCCGTATTCTCTTAATTCCTTAAAATACCTATGTGGCCTAAAATCATTCTTTTCCGAATGTTCCAGAATAAACCACCCATCTTGGTTTAACAGCTGATTTTCAAATATCAGATCGGGTATTTTTTCGATATCTTTCATGGTATATGGCGGATCGGCAAAAATAATATCGAATTTATCGGGTATACGATGAAGCGCCCTGAAAACATTGGATTTGTATGGCGTAATACTCTTCATCTCAAGATCAGCAATGGTTTTACGGATAAAATCAAACGAGCGAAAATCATTTTCAATTAAAGTGACAATAGCTCCCCTCGATGCAAATTCATAACTAATACTTCCTGTACCGGCAAAAAGGTCAAGAACCTTAAGGTTTTCAAAATCGAAATAATTATTCAATACATTAAACAGGTTTTCTTTGGCAAAATCTGTCGTAGGCCGCGAAGGAAAATTCTTCCTGACCGGTATATGTCTGCCTTTATATTTTCCGCTAATAATACGCACTATATCAGTTTAAGTAAGGATGCATATTTCTGCTGAATTTCATTCTTGACTTTTACCTTAAATGAAAGGCCATGTCCCGGATCCAGCTTTTTCAGGTTTTTAATATAAACTGATAATTCATGAACAAGATGATGGTTTTGTGAAAATTCGCCCAAAATGTAAAATGTTGCAGTTGAAAGGTCAATATTAAGCTGTTTGCACACAAAGAGTACAAAATACAGCAAATCGTTTGAATTAGTATATAAATAGTTATTGCATAAAGTCAGCTTTCCCTGCCTGTATACGATGATATCGAAAAATTCCTTATTCAGATTTATAATAACCTGGAAATTATCAGTTTTTATTGAAACACCTCCCAGTAAATTTATTAAAGGTCCGGACTGGTTAGAGAATTCAACGTTTTTGAATTTCTTTGTAATTTGCGCAGCAAGATAGGTTGGAACTGCAAATACCAGTTTCGATTTGATCCTGAATATATTATGGAAATGCAATTCATCCAGGTCATCAATGGGTTGATTAAACTCAATATATTTTTTTAATAATTCAGGTTCAAAAAACTCATCCGGAATTATGGTTGATTTTCTACTTACATATAAGCACCTCGATTTTGTAAAAGGAAGTTTCAATAAAGGGTCTCTTTGTAAAATATGTTCCGTTTGTTTTAAAAGATCATCAAGCAATATAACCTCTGAAAATTTGTATGTACGAAAGGCCATAATGCTTTTGCTAACCCTGGAATTGATACAATAAGTCAATCCATGCTGGCTCACCTGCATTGAAAGCTCTTTGTCTTCCCTGCTCTTTTTTAACGATGTGTCTACTAAGTTTATTTCAGACATAAAGCATAGGTGGTTTATTTTTCCCAGTTACCTGAGTTATTAGTGGCCTCGGTTAATGAACCAACTTTAAGGCCTTCGAAGTTAGTCAATTTATAGCGGTTATCTTTATAATTAATAACCTGCTGACGATCCAAACCATTTAAAAGAACATCGTATAGTACATAAGCTTCAAATACTTTTACCCTTATTTTAGAACCTGTTTCAACCTCACCGGCTGCCAACTCAAATTTCTCCCCGTTTCCAAAAGGAACTAATGCAATGTTGTCAATAGGATAGTTCGAAGGAAATAGCGAGTCTTTAACAGCAAATTTATGGATTGAATCATAAAGGATCTCTGCTTTCATAGCTTCTTCTTTTGTCATTTCATCCTGGTCCCAATTTCCTATCTGGACAATTCTTTCAAGGTGAAAAGAATCTTTTTTAACGAAATATATAAGAGTGTCGAAACTCGAAGCATATTTTCCGTATTTATCTTTGTATGCAACCTGTATTTTACGAATAACTTTAAGTTGTTCGATGGCGGCTGCTTCACGTTTCATTATTTCTTTTTTAAATTTGATTGGTTGACTTATACCCTTAACCAGCAAAACAGCCAGAACTATTATAAATATTGAAAACAAAGCCTGTAAAGCAATTTTCATTTTAGGTTTGTAATATACCAGTAAAATAGCTAAAGCACTGATAACTACTGAAATAATAAAAAATGCTAGAGCCATCTAAAACGAATTTTCAATTATTATACACAGTGTATGTTGCGAATTTATAAAAAAAAATAGCCTGATTAATCCATAAATATTAATTTTTCCAACATTTATGAATAATTCGCGGTAGATTCGGAACTGAAATTTTAAGTTGTATGCTCGAAGACCATATATTTAAAGAACTTAATAACAAACTGAAGGAAGAAGCTACGCCTTCGCAATTACAATTTTTTAAATCATTGTCGGGCTTTACTTTAAATGATTCCGATGATATATTGTTTATTGTTAAAGGGTATGCCGGTACCGGAAAAACCACTGCAATTAGTACTTATGTTGAAGTTCTTGATAAATTAGGCTGGAAATCGGTACTTCTAGCGCCCACTGGCAGGGCTGCCAAAGTTTTGTCGGCATATTCAGGCCGACCTGCTTATACAATCCATAAAAAGATATATCGCCAACGATCGTCGAAAGATGGTTTTGGAAGTTTTGTACTTGATAAAAACCTTCATTCGCGCACTGTTTTCATTGTCGATGAAGCTTCAATGATTTCAGATTCAAGTCAGGAAGGCTCTGTATTTGGTTCGGGCAATTTGCTTACCGATTTACTAGAGTATGTATACAATGGTAAGGGGTGTAAACTCTTATTAGCCGGCGATACGGCACAATTACCTCCAGTAGGGTTGAATATTAGTCCAGCTTTAAATAAGGGCGATATGAAAAAATATTCTGATTTAATAATTGTGGAAGAACTGAAAGAAGTTGTCCGGCAAAGAAAGGAATCGGGAATACTTCATAATGCCACCCTAATAAGAAACAGGGTTGAAAAAAATGATTTCAACTTACCTCTGTTTGAACTTGGCGATTTTGTTGATGTTGAGCGGGTTGTTGGTGATCAGCTTATCGAACAAATCTCAACTTGCTATGATAAATGTGGCATTAACGATACTATTGTTGTTAATCGGTCGAACAAAAGGGCAAATAAATATAACCAGGGAATCCGTAACTCAATTTTATACCGCGAAGAAGAACTGGTCCCTGGCGATTTGCTTATGGTTGTGAGAAATAACTATTACTGGCTTAAAGACCGTGAGGATCTTGGATTTATTGCCAATGGCGATATTATTGAAGTTTTACGTATCCGGAAGTATTATGAAATTTATGGTTTTCGCTTTGTCGATTGTACGATCAAGCTGATTGATTACGATATTGAGCTTGATGTAAAATTGATGCTTGATGTTTTGTTTGAAGAAACTCCAGCCCTGAGTGCCCAGAAAAATAAGGAACTTTTTTATACAATTCTCGAGGACTATGCCCAGCTTAAACCAAAACGCAAGCAATACGATGGTGTCAAAAATAATGAGTATTTTAATGCTATCCAGGTAAAGTATGCTTATGCAATAACCTGCCATAAATCGCAAGGAGGTCAGTGGAAATCGGTTTTTATCGATCAGGGATATATTGACAAGGAACATATTGATAAAGAATACCTGCGTTGGTTATATACAGCTTTTACCAGGGCAACTGAAAAGGTATATTTAATAAATTTCCCCGATTTTATGTTTGGGTGAAAAACATCATTCGCCGATTGCTCTTTGCTTTAAGTAGAATAATTTGAATTAATCCTGTCTAACTGAATTAGTAAACATCTTATTTACATACACATAACCTTTAAATTTCAAATCCTCAAATCCTCATATCACATTAACCCATTAGCAAATTAGCACATTAACCCATTACCACATTACCACATTACCACATTAGCACATTAGCACATTCTCAAATTCTCTTACTCCCCAATAATCTTTACCAGCGCTCTTTTATTGCGTTTTCCGTCGAATTCACCGTAAAATATCTGTTCCCATGGGCCAAAATCGAGTTTGCCTTCTGTAACAGCAACAACAACCTCACGTCCCATAATAGTACGTTTTAAGTGTGCATCAGCGTTATCTTCGTGTGTGTTATGCCTGTATTGAGAGTATGGTTTCTCAGGGGCGAGTTTTTCAAGCCACACTTCAAAATCGCGGTGCAGGCCCGGTTCATCATCGTTAATAAATACACTTGCAGTAATGTGCATGGCATTCACTAATACGAGTCCTTCTTTAATACCACTTTCTTCAAGACATCTCTGAACTTCGTGTGTAATATTAATGAGTTGACAGCGGCTATCGGTTTTGAACCATAGTTCTTTTCTAAACGATTTCATAACAGGTCCTTTTTGATATTATTAATTCGCTGATCGAGTTCCTTACCCACTTTTTCAAAATCATCGGTACTATTAAGTTTACCTTTTACCCCAAAATAAAATTTTATTTTTGGTTCGGTACCCGAAGGTCTTATCGAAATTTTAGACCCATCTTCAGTAAAGAGTTGCAATACATTTGATTTTGGCATTGCAATCTTGCTTTTTGTCCCGGTTGAAATATTAACAGTTTCCTGTAATTGATAATCAGCTATTTTTATCACTTTCGAACCGTTTATACTTTCTGGTGGATTGGTACGGTAGGTTTTCATGAGCTGTTGTATCTCTTCAGCCCCTTCTTTACCTTTTTTTGTTACCGAAAGCAGGCTTTCTTTATAAAATCCGTATTCTTTATAAATTTCAAGCAGCATTTCGAACATCGATTTTCCCTGGTCTTTAGCCCATGCCGCAGTTTCGGCTATAAGGGCACATGCAATAATTGCATCTTTATCGCGGACGAATTCGCCTGCCAGATAACCATAGCTTTCTTCGCCACCACCAATGAATGTTGCTTTTCCTTCTTGTTCTTTTATAATCTCGGCAATAAACTTGAAACCTGTAAGAACATCGTAGCAGGGAACCTTGTATTTGAGAGCAATATCAGCCAGTAGTTCGGTTGTAACAATTGTCTTTACAATATATTCTTTACCTTTCAATTTACCTTTTTCATCCCATTTTGTAAGCAGATAGTTAATTAAAAGCGAAGCAGTCTGATTTCCATTTAAAATGAAAAATTTTCCTGACTTGTCTTTAACGGCAACACCAACGCGGTCGGCATCCGGATCGGTAGCCATTACAATATCAGCGTCGATCGATTCAGCCTTTTTAATAGCCATTGAAAGAGCGGCAGTCTCTTCAGGATTTGGAGAATGCACTGTTGGAAAATTACCATCGCTGATATCCTGTTCAGGAACGTTAAATATATTGATAAATCCAAATTTCTTCAACGACATGGGAACAAGTTTAACACCAGTTCCGTGAATTGGGGTGTAAACTATTTTCATATCTTTCTGGCGTTCTATCACATCGGGCGATAAGGAAAGAGCTTTTATCTTTTCAATGTATATCTCATCGATTTCGGCTCCAATTATCTCAATATTTTGCTCATTTCCATTGAATTTAATTTCGTCAACCGATTTAATTTTTAATACTTCATCAATGATGTTTTTATCGTGGGGGGCAATTACTTGTCCGCCATCATCCCAGTATGCTTTATATCCGTTATATTCTTTTGGGTTGTGCGATGCTGTTATAACAACTCCGCTTTGACATCCGAAATGTCTTATGGCAAATGATAATTCAGGTGTTGGTCGGAGTGAGTCAAATAAATATACTTTGAAACCATTGCCAGCGAATATTTTGGCGGTTGTTTCGGCAAAAAACCGGCTGTTATTTCGCGAATCGTGGGCAATTGCTACCTTAATCTGCTTTAAATCGCCGAATTTTTTTATCAGATAATTACTTAATCCTTGTGTAGCAGCGCCAACAGTGTAAATGTTCATGCGGTTGGTCCCAACGCCCATAATACCGCGTAGTCCGCCTGTTCCAAACTCGAGGTCGCGATAAAAGCTTTCAATTAGTTCCTGTTCGTTATTATCGATCAGATTTTTAACTTCTTTTTTAGTTTCAGCATCATAATTGCCGTTCAGCCAAGCCTGAGCCCTCGATTTTACTTCAGTTAGCAGATCGTGTGTCTTCATATTTTTTTCAATAGTTTTAAAAAAAGGTACTAAAAAAACGTGACAAAAATAGAAAAAAGAAACTATACAACGGGTTTATGTTATCTCAATTTGAAAACATGATGGCAAGTGGGTGCAATAAATCGTATTATTTGAAGTATCTTTGCAGATGCCAAAATTCCTAAGACATGAAAAAATCCAAAAATTATATATTGTTGGCTATAATTGTATTATTACAATTAGGTTGTCAGAAGGACAAAGATGAAATTATATTGACTAACAGCTATATCGGCACACTCAAACTTCAGTATTCACGGACATTTCCAGAATTCAGTAATGTTATAACCATGAATATTGATATTGATAAATCAGGTGAAGTTACAATATCACAACCTTCAACGGTGACTTACGATGCAACTGATTCGGTTGCCGGATCATTTAAAGTCAGGGAACAGGGTTCAATTACATTAAGTTCTTTATCAGGTGAAATTAAGATAATAAATAACGAAGAATGCCTTGTGATAAATGTAAATACTCTGATATCTGGATCATTAACTACATGGGGTTGGGATGATGAGAATGCCTGGGGAAAGCCGTTTACATTACCTTTTGTTAATGAAAATCCAACAACAAATCCGCATAATTTTATTATTTCTGATGCAGTTATGTCTATTGCAACTATTGGAAAATCAGTTCCTGCAGTTAATGGCGAACAAACATATAAGTGGACACTCTTTTTGACAGTGATACCTTAATTTATTTTTTGCTATCAGCTGTTCTCTGTATGTTTACTTTTAGAGAAAACCATACGGACAGACGATTACGGAATACAGGCAACATTTAACTGATCAATGGCAGTATAGAGCAGAATCAACTCTTTTAATGATCTTTAAAGAATGAGTATACTTAGTTGTAGTTTCATTGAAAATACCCTTTGAATCTATTTTGTCAATTCTTACAAAACCTGAAGAATGAATTATCCGTCCTGGTGAAATGATCATTCCTGTATGTACGATACGTCCTTCATCGTTATTAAAGAACAATAAATCGCCAATAGCAGATTTCTCAATCGAGTTAATGGTAGCACCTACCAGTGCCTGATCTGCTGCATCTCGAGGTAAGGTTATTCCTTCAATTTTAAATAGTACCTGTACAAAACCTGAACAATCAATACCAAGAATACTTCGGCCACCCCACAAATAGGGCGCATTCTCAAATTTAAGTGCAAGTTCAGACAGCTTAGTATTTTGATTTTCTGATAAAAGATGTTCTGAAATGTTTAACTTGTATGTTATGCCGTTTATTTTAAAATATCCGGTTTCATCGGGTTTAGGAAATTCAGATCCGGCTGGAATATAAATCTCTCTGTCGTTTTTCTTCAAAGATAATATTGGAAACGGATTAACGATCCATTGATCATCAGAAGATGATGGTTCAAATATCTCGGCCGATTTAAATTCCATCCATCCGGTATAATTATCGAAACAGGTCTTAACTTCAATCCATTCATCGTTTTGGTTTATTATATCTGCTTTTTCGCCGAAAAGCAACTGACTGGTCATTTCAACCCTATGCGAAGGCTCTTTGCGCAAAGGTAATAGTGGTAACAGACAAATAATTTTTTCCATCAGTTTAGGTTTAAACCAAAAATAAAGTCAATTTCGATGAATACAAACATATACGATGGATAATTGTTATATAATTGTCAATACTACTTATATTCAAGGTGATTAATAGGAATGAACAGTTTTTTTGGTATTTTTATGGTTCATTTTAGAATTTAGTAGCAATAACTGACAGCTATAAAAGGCGAGCAAAGTAATTTCATACTAAAAACTAATAAATACGAATAACAGTTAGCATATAGCGGACAACAAACTGCTAATAAGGAACTCAAACATTATTATCAAAGTACTAATGAACTTCATAATTGATAAAATAAAAAAGAACAACAAAATGGCAGGGACTTTACTGCTTTTTATTATTGCTTTTGTTGTTATTGCGCTTATGATGCCTGGAGAAAGACGTTTATCGTATGAATTTTTCAAAGGGAAACCATGGGTTTATGATGATTTTACAGCCCCTTTCGATTTTCCAATTTATAAAACATATGAAGAACTTAAGGTTGAACAAGATTCAGCCCTAAAGAATTTAAAACACTATTTTACATATAATTCTGTCGATTCTTTAAGCAAATTAGCTTTATTTAATGAAAGTTTTGATAAAGCTTGGGTTACATATTCATTGACAAGCTTCGGAATAGCAGATTCTGAACAATATTTAACCGGCCCAAAGTATGCTCATTTAAGGATATTGCAGGAATCAACACGTTTACAAGTATATTCTCTTCTTGAAAAGGCTTATCAGAAAGGAGTGCTTGAAATTCCGGACTCAATAACCTTTGGACCAGAGACCTCGGCCATAATATTGATTAAAGGTAACATTGCAGAACAAATGTCGCTTTCCGACCTTTTTACCCCGAAAAGTGCTTATGAATATCTTAATATGAAAATAAGCGATGAGGGTTTTTTAGTTGATCATTACTTAAAAAAACACTACAAACCATTTCTGCAGAGTTTCAATATTGAAAATTATATAGCTGCAAATGTTACATATAACAAAGAAGCTTCCGATCGTGAGCGTTCATCAAAGCTCGAATCGGTATCACTTACAACAGGCCTGATACAAAAAGGAGAAAGGATTGTTGCCCGTGGTGAAATTATATCGCAGCAGAAAGATCAGATCTTACAATCGCTTAAAATTGAATATGAGAAGGAAAAAGGGAATATTGGTTTCCATTTTGTCAAAATGGGTAAACTGATACTTTTAGCTGTATCGTTGCTGCTTATATATTTATTCCTTTATAATTTCCGTAAACCAATACTATACGACTATATAAAAACCTCGTTTATTTTGTTCCTGGTTACGTTCATGATATTTATAGCAACAATAGTCGGGCAATTCGAAAATATAAGCTTTTATATAATTCCTTTTGCAATATTACCAATTCTATTGCGAACTTTTTATGACGATCGTGTAGCTGTATTTGTTCATGTAATTACAACTTTAATCATAGGTTTGCTGGCACCAAAGAGCTATGAGTTTGTTATATTGAATATAATGGCTGGATTAGTTGGTATATTTAGTCTGACAAACCTTTATCGGCGATCAAAATTTTTTCTTTCGGCCTTATTTGTATCTATAACATATTGTTTGGTATATTTTGGAATTTCAGTAGTGCAGGAGGGAAGTTTTTTATTAATCGACTGGCGAAATTTCGGTTATTTTGGCCTTAATGGCGTATTGATCCTATTATCCTTTTTATTGATATATGTATTTGAGAAAGCATTTGGGTTACTCTCAGATACAACACTTGTTGAATTATCGGATACAAATCAGCCTTTATTACGTCGACTTGCAGAGATTGCCCCAGGAACATTTCAACATTCGTTACAGGTGTCGAATTTAGCGGAAGCCGCAATATATCAAATCGGTGGGAACCCTTTATTGGCACGTACGGGTGCATTGTATCATGATATCGGTAAAATAGTCGACCCTATTTATTATATAGAAAATCAGACTACTGGTATTAACCCGCACGATAACCTGGAATTTAGTGAAAGTGCAAAAATCATTATTAGCCATGTTTTGAGCGGTATTGAGCTGGCAAAGAAAAACAATCTTCCTCAGTCAATAATTGATTTTATTTCTACTCATCATGGAACATCGACCGTGCACTATTTTTATAGATCATATATTAAGAAATATCCTGCCTCGGAGGTAAATATGATACATTTTACTTATCCGGGGCCAAAGCCAACAACCAAAGAGATGGCTGTTTTAATGATGGCCGATGCTGTTGAGGCCGCTTCGCGTGGATTATCGGAATATAACGAACATAATATTTCTGAACTGGTTGAAGATCTTATTAATGCACAGCTTCGCGATGAACAATTTTCCGAAGCAGCAATAACCTTTCGTGAAATAACATCGGTTAAGGAAGTATTTAAAACAAGGCTAAAAAATATCTATCATGCAAGAATTTCGTATCCGAAAATTCCTGTAGATTTATGATAATTTGTCTTCATTTTATTAATATGAAAAAATTCACCTTAAATCAACCACTTCAATTCCTCTGTGTTTTTCAGGACGGAACAGAAATATATCATCATTCATGGCGATATTAAATTTTGTGTTTTGGATATAAGCGCTGTAAACCACTCCTTCTTTGCTGATTGCTTTTACCTCGTATAAAATATAGCTTTCACGCCCAATGTAAAGCTTTATGCGTGAATAGGGTTGATCAAATGTAATAGGGAACAGGTCGATTTCGTACATCCAACCATCAGTTGTTTTTGCTTCACCAACAAGTTTGTATTTAAAATCGCGGTTATAAAAAGTAAAAATTTTTGCCGGATTTTCAACAAAATCATCGTTTGTCTGATCGGGTTCGCTTATTGTTACTTCTTTTACATCTTCCATAAAGCTCCAAAGCGTCTTTCCATTGTAATATACCTTTGTCCCCATCGATTCGAGGTAGTATTTGTTCCCTTTGATCTTAATAAACCCTTTAGTTTTAGTAGATTTATTTTCGCGCTTATTTTCTATTACCAACTCAAAATTGGCTTGTATTGATTGTGAACTCTTGACTTTTGCTGATACCTGATCGAGTATTTTTCTGGCTTCCGGATCTTGCTGTGCAAATGATAAAGAAGGAATAAGAATTGCAATTATTGTCAGATGATAAAAGGATGAGGTTTTCATAAGATAAATAAGATTTAATTAAGCGATTGCAAATATTGTTCCAACGATGTTTCATCGACAAATAATACTTGTCGTGCTTTGCTACCTTCAAAAGCACCCACAATCCCTGCAGCTTCGAGCTGGTCGATAATTCTTCCGGCACGGTTATAACCTATCGAAAACTTACGCTGTATAAGCGATGTTGATCCCTGCTGGTGTGCTACTACCAGTCGAGCTGCATCATCGAAAAGATTGTCGCGTTTCGACAAGTCAATATCAAGGATTCCATCTTCATTATTATCGCCAACATATTCAGGCAGATAAAAAGCAGTAGGGTACGATTGTTGATTAGAAATATATTCAGTAATCCTTTCCAGTTCGGGAATATCGATAAAAGCACACTGTAGGCGGATCATATCACTTCCGGGGGCAAATAGTAAATCGCCACGGCCAATGAGCTGGTTAGCGCCAGGACTGTCGAGTATTGTTCGGGAGTCAATCATTGATGTTACCCTAAAAGCAATGCGGGCAGGAAAATTAGCCTTAATAATACCTGTGATAATATTTGTTGTTGGTCGCTGGGTAGCTATTACCAAATGAATACCAATTGCCCTTGCTAATTGTGCCAATCGTGCTATGGGAGTTTCAACTTCGCGTCCGGCAGTCATAATTAAATCGGCAAACTCATCGATAATTACTACTATATATGGCAGGTATCGATGGCCGTTTTCAGGGTTCAACCTACGTTTAATGAATTTGCGGTTGTATTCTTTTATATTCCTTACCTGGGCTTTTTTAAGCAGATCATAACGCTGGTCCATCTCAATGGTAAGCGAGTTGAGAGTATTAATAACTTTTTGGGTATCTGTTATTATAGCTTCTTCGGCATCGGGAATCTTTGCAAGATAGTGTTTCTCAATTCTTGCATACAGTGTTAGTTCTACTTTCTTTGGGTCTATTAATACAAATTTAAGTTGCGACGGGTGCTTTTTATAAAGCAACGATGCTACAATCGCATTTAAACCTACCGATTTTCCTTGTCCAGTTGCGCCAGCAACAAGCAGGTGGGGCATTTTGGCAAGATCGAAAACATATGTTTCGTTTGAAATAGTTTTTCCTAATGCAATTGCAAGGTCGTAATCCGATTCCTGAAATTTTTTCGAGCTAATCAGTGACCGCATTGCCACAATTTCAGGATTTTGATTGGGCACTTCAATACCAATGGTTCCTTTACCCGGAATAGGCGCAATAATACGAATTCCAAGAGCTGATAAACTCAGGGCTATATCATCTTCAAGGTTTTTAATTTTCGAAATTCTAACTCCGGGTGCGGGTACAATCTCATATAAAGTAACTGTTGGGCCAATGGTTGCTTTAATTTTGTCGATCTGAATTTTATAGTGCCCAAGTGTTTCTACAATTTTATTCTTATTATTTATTAGCTCTTCCTGAGTTACACTCGATTGTCCGTTTTCATGTTTTTCCAGGAGATCGATTGGGGGAAGTTTAAAACGCGAAAGTTCGAGTGTTGGGTCGTAATCTTCAAGCGGCAAGCTGTCGGTTGAAATACCTTCTTCATCTTTCGGTGGCTCTTCAAGAAGAATATCAAGTTCTTCTTCATCTTCTTCGGGTTCAGTAGTTTCAGTCTGCCCGATTGTTTTCACAGTAAAGCTTTCCCTATCCGAATTTCGATCTTTTTGCGGAAATTCAGTTTCAAAAACCAGGTCTCTTTTTGATTCACTAGTGTTTAAAGGTAATTCTTCGTTTTTTAATTCTTCTTCCTGGCTATTGCTGTCGTCAGTTTGTTCTCCCGATTCAGCTTTAGTGGCAAAAATAGATGAAATAATAGGTATTTTGTTTTTTACTAGATATTTAAAATGTCCTACCGACTTTTCGTAGGTATAAAAAAGCAATCCCAGGCTAACAATTATTAAAAGTATAATTGTGCCAAATGTACCCAGCAATCCAATAAGAAGCTCGCAGATATAATGTCCGTGCCGGCCTCCTAATCCAGAACCAAAGATGTCATTATGTAAAGAAAGGAAGCTAAGCCAAGTTGACAAAACAATAGTTATAAGTGTTGTGATTATAAAAGTTCTGGCAAATGGGAGTAACCGGATTTTTATGATACGAAAAGCAAGTATAACCAAGATAAAAGGAATAGTCAATGAAGCAAGTCCAAACCATTTGTTTATTGTGAGACTGGCAAGGAAAGCACCAATTTTACCAGCCCAGTTTGCAACAATTACATCGCTGTCGTTCCAGGCTTCTATCCATGAAAAACTCTGGTCTGTTTTCCAGGCGAACAAATATGAAATTTGTGATAACAACAAAAGAACTGCAAAACCCAAAACCAGGAATGACACTAAAAGTTTAAAGCGCTCGTCGCGAAAAGCTTTGAAGAGCCCTTTCTTCTTTTTGGTTTCTTTCTCTTTAACTGTAGTCTTAGCCTTGTCCTGCTTTTTCTTTTTACCCTTATCAGTGGCCATAATTTAAAACATAATTTATCGGGCAAAGTTAATAAGCTAAGATTTTGTAATAAGAATTAATGAAAATATTAATGAACAAATTGGAAAGATATTGGCAGAATTTCACCATTTGCCTTTTGCTATTGGCTCTTCGCCTTTCGCTTTTAGCTTAAATATTGATCATTCATCATTGGACAGTTATTCATTGGAAATTGGATTTTCGCCTTTCGCCCTTCGCATTCACCTTTTGTCCATTTTTTAAATTAATACAGTATTAAATTTTCAAATTTCCACATTCTCAAATTAACCTTTACATTTTTTGCGACATCAACCTGTCGAGAATGGCAATCATTTCTTCCCTGTCTACTTCATGGGCATCTTCGGGAATATCCATATTGGTCCCCACATTTAATTCAGGAGTAAACTTAGTTGCCGAAAATTGCATCAGGTATGGACCCATTTTTAAACGGAAATTTGTTAAAACACCATCAATTTTCCGATATGGGTTTGTTGAATTTGGACGGTGAAGGTTTATATCCTTTGTATAATAAATATCATAAGTATCAGGATTGTTTTTAAAACTGATAGTTGCTTTATTTGATTTTAAGCCAGCTACATTAAATGTCGCTGTATCTTTTTTTATAATCATATTATCCATGCAATCAAAACAGCACATCATTTCGTTGCGCGAACCTATAAACGCATAATTCTTATCGAGAACTTTTAAATGGGTCTTTACCTTACGGTTTTTAAAATAGGTGATATTTCCTAACCTGAACATTCCCATAAATCCATCGATCCGGAAAATACAAAAATCCTGGTTAAATTCAAGTATCATTTTTTTGGGTAAAAAGGAGGGGTCGTAATTATCTTTTTCGGCATTCAGGTATGTTATTTTATATTCAATTTTTCCTTCAGGGTAAGTACCATTATTATGTTGCTTTTTTTCATGGCAAGAACTTAAAAGAATGATAAAAAGAAATAAGGGTAACAGATTTTTCATATTGCTAATGTTTGGTGCATATACGAAATACACAAAACCATAGTTTGGTAACAAGCTGCTGATTTGACATATGGCACATATTCGAAGGTTAAGGTACAAAATTTCTGGTTTAAAAGATTGGGAAAAGGGAAAATATAGGGTGAGGCCTTTAAATTACATGAACCCGATTAATTAGCTACCGCTAAGCCATTCTGGGTTCATAAATATTGAAAAAATGTAATATTTAGGAACCTTTAGCTCGGCCAAGCCAATAGTGTAGGTAAAATAATTTTTAAAAATTACAGATTTTAATTTACATTGCTGTTAATAAAAGCCGCTTAATGAATAATTTTAATGCTTTGAATATACAATCAACTTTCTTTAAAATCATAAACTAATGAAAATAGTAGCATTGACAGTTTGTTGTGTTGATTTTTACCCACACGAAGGCAAGGGTTATCTTGGGGGAAATTCATTGAATTATGCTGCCCAGGCCCGATTATCAGCACCCGATGATGATGTATCAATAGTAACTGCTATAGGTACTGATGAGCATGGAAAACGTATAAAAAGGTTTTTTGAGAATAATTTTATTTCAACCGGGCATTTATATGAAATTGAAGGGATAACAGCTTCCAACGAAATTATCAATGACGAAAAAGGAGAACGGTTTGGGGTTCCGGGACGATGGAACAATGGTGTTTATGGAAGTTTCTTGTTATCAGAGGATGACTGGTCATATGTTTTAGACCATGATATAATTTCAATGCCTGGAAATAACCCAAACTTTGAAAATCTTTTAAAATTTAAAAAGAATGGGGCATTTATTGTTTCCGACTTTCTTGATGTTTTGAATAATGTGCCCATTGAAAAATATATTGAGCATACCGATATTGCTTTTATAACTGCTGGCGAAAAACAACTAAAATATTTTCAGTCCCTGTCAGAAGAGAAGAATAAGCTTTTGGTTATTAGTATGGGCGCTTCGGGTAGTTATGCATTTTTCCGCAAACAGGTATATCGGCAAGAAGCTATTGTTGTGCCTAAAATAGTTGACACTACAGGTTGTGGGGATTCATACCTATCTGCGTTTTCAATTGAATACTACAAATCGGGAAATATTAAAAAAGCAATGGAGGCTGGGGCTATAGCTGCTTCATTCACTTTACAGCATTTTGGCGGTGTGGGGGAATGACAATTTTCAACCAGTTTAAATAGAAATGTTGCTAAATTCTATGTTTGTCTTATTATTTTCTAAATTTGCCGCCAATTATTTTCGATGGTGCATAATATATTGGACAAATAACTTTTGGGACTTTTTTTTCGATGGATAACAATAATATAGTTAGTATCGCAGGCAAACAGGGGCCTTATAACAATGTTATCAATGCTCTAAAAAACATAGATTTATCGTTTATCGAAGGCAAAAATGTAATTATTAAGCCAAATGCAGGAAGGGCTGCAAGGCCTGAAAGGGGATATAATACACATCCAATGGCAATTGCAGCAGTTATTGATACGGTCCGAAAATATAAACCACTAAAAATATCAATTGGTGAAAGCCCACTTGTAGGTATTAATACTTTCGAGGCTTTTGAAAAAAGCGGTATTGCTGATATTGCTAGAAAATATGAAGTTGAATTAGTTGATTTTGATGCAAGGCCGCCAATAATAAAACAAATACCAAATCCTCGAATTATAGACAGTACTAAAATATGTTCAGCTGTTCTTGAAGCTGATTTCCTGATTTCTGTGCCTGTTGCCAAAACACATATGCATACAGGGGTAACCCTTGGGATTAAAAATATGAAAGGTTGTTTATACAGCCATGAGAAGGTTAAATATCATCAATTAGAGTATCAGCATACACAATACGAAGAGAAGACGTTAGATTCGGCCATTTCTGATTTGGCTTCCATTTTGCTTCCAGATTTGACCATAGTCGATGGATATATTGGCATGGAGGGTCTTGGCCCTTCGGGGGGCGAGCCAATAAAATCTGATTTTGCCGTTGCGTCATTAAATCCCATGGGTGCCGATATATATGCTTGTCTTATGATGGGCATTGATCCATCGTCAGTATCACATTTAAAATTGGTTTCAGAAAGAAGGGGGTTATCATTTAACCCTCAATCATATGATGTGTTTCCTGTTGATTTTCAGAGATTTATATGTGTTTATAAACAACCTCCCAAAGATATTTCAGTTGAATTTGAAAATATAGTAGTGTGCGATTGCGAATCGTGCAGTTCATGTTTGTCGACATTAATGCTTTTTCTCAAACGTTTTAAAGATGATATTGGCCCATACCTGCTCGACGATGGTAAATTCCATATAGCAATTGGCAAGGGGGTCACAAATCCAAAAGAGGGTACTGTATTCGTTGGTAATTGCACCCGTATGCATAAAGATAAAGGAATTTATATACCCGGTTGCCCTCCTGTTCCTACACGCATCTATGAAGCTGTAATGGGGCGCGAACCCGATGAAAATGAACCAGAAGTCAACTAGTGTTATGTTTAGTTTAAATTGGCGCATTGGCAATCACCCCCTGACTGATTAGCTTATGCCATAGCGTAGTCAGGGAGTAATTATGGTTTAGGTTTTGTTTATTCATACTTAACATATCACAAGTAACTTAGTAGTTTTAATAGTATAATTAAGAGGCTCTTGATATTTATTACTGTATTCGAATTAAATTTTAATTACAAATCTGATTTTCAATTTGTGATAAATTAGCTATATTTAAAATGAATTGAATTCCAGCGCACTATATATTAAAGGTTATGTCCATTTTTAAAGGAAAATTAAAAGATCAACCAGAGGATTTTACTAAAGGTTTGAACGATTTAAACACAATTAGGAATAAGATCATTGACTCTATTTATTTGCTAGGAGTATTATTTTCCACTATCTCAGTATTTGGGGTTTTAATACGAATTAAATATGTAGGTTGGGATAATAGTTATTTATTTAATACTCTTGTTTTTGTTGTTACCTATAGCGTATTTTTTCTTCGAAAGATAATATCGCTTAAGTATAAGTCAGTTATATTCCTGGTTTTTTTCTTCATAAGTGGTTCATTTTTAAATTATAGTGAAGGTTTAATAAGTGGTTCGTTACAATTTATTGTTGTTATTACAATTGCAACATTGATTTTCGGATGGCGTGCAGGGATAATTTCAATTGTGCTCATGTTTATTGTACAAACTATAATAGGTTATTGTTATTTTAATCGCATTCTTGTGTATGAAAAGGATTTGAATACATATTTATTAACTCCATCAATTCTTCTTGTAACTGCACTTGGAAGTCTATTTACATCATTAATATTGGTTTTTGCAATTAATAAACTTTATGGGTGGTTTATTTTATCTTTAAAAGAAATTTCACATAAAGCTGATGAACTATCGGTTGTCAACCGCGAAATGCTTTTTGCAAAACGCAAAGCTGAAGAAAATGACCGTTTAAAATCAGTTTTTCTTGCAAATATGAGTCATGAGATACGAACTCCAATGAATGCCATTATTGGATTTTCAGATTTATTGTCAAGGAAAAACGTAACCGACGAAAAGAAAAACAGATATATCAAATTAATTCAGGAACGTTCCTATGATTTGTTGGGAATTATCCAGGATATACTCGATATCTCTAAAATAGAAGTCGGGCAAATGAAACTCGAAGAAACCGATATTAGAATAAGTGACTTGTTTTCAGAGATTAATGATTACTATAAATTGAAAAAAGAGCAAACTACTGAAAATGAGGATATAGATATTAAGTACTTTCTTTCCAATGAGATTAATAATATGGTTATCAGTATTGATCACTTAAGGTTAAAGCAAATACTAAATAATTTGATTGATAATGCTTTTAAGTTTACACATAACGGTATAATTGAGTTTGGTTGCGAAAAACATCAGGAAAATGAATTATTATTTTATGTGAAAGATACTGGAATTGGGATCAGGCCAGATAAGCAGGATATTATTTTTGACAGGTTCAGTCAGGCCGATGATTCATTGGGCAAACGACAATATGGGGGAACGGGCTTGGGATTATCAATTGTCAAGGGTATTCTAAATCTAATGCAGGGGCAGATATGGTTTACATCTGAACTAAATGTCGGCACCACTTTTTACTTTACGCTTCCGTTAATTAAAAGTAAAAAGGAAATTTCATCAGCAAAAGATACCAATAAGGTATTGACTTGGAAGTGGGAGAATAGAACTCTCTTGATTGTTGAAGACGATCCGTCCAATAATCTTTATTTAAAGGAAATATTTTCTGAAACAAATTTAAAAATGTTAAATGCCAAAACTGGCACTGAAGCTTTAAAACTAATCGAAACTAATCCGGATGTAGATTTGATATTGATGGATATCAGGCTACCTGATATAAGCGGGCTAAACCTAACCAGGATAATAAAAGAAAAAAAACCTGGAATGATTGTTATCGCACATTCAGCTTATGCCGGGAGTAATGATATTGTTGAATGTATGAACGCCGGTTGTGCTGATTTTATTTCGAAACCTGCTAAAGCCGACCATCTTTTAAATATTATCGGGCAATATTTGAAGGATTAGTTTAAACACTAACTTAACCTTATTAGATAGTTGGCAACAAGCCGTGTGCTCAGAACAAACCAACCAATCAGTCAAACGAATTGGTAGAGTTTGATGCTGTAATTAAGATGATGGCAGGCCCACCGTTGGCGCTTTTCAGTAGGAGCCAACAAACCGCCCCCCGTTGTTTTTTGGGTGATCGGGAGGTATTGAACGGTTGGGGAAAAGGCGTGGACCACGTCAGGTAAGGATAGAAAAGATGAATGAAAATGAACCTCTGATGAAGCGTCGAGAAAACGCACCCTCTGTCAAAACCTATGGAAGCTTGTACGTAGGGAAGAGTACAGCGGCTAACCTGATTACTGGCTGTACGGCAGTCGTTACGAAGGAGGCATGAGTTCAATTCAGGCTTAATTATATAACAGTTAGAATTAGACTTTACAACTTTGGGCAACCAAGGGATGACAAAACCAATTCTGACAAAGGGAATACCAATTAACAAACAAATGGTCTACGAAGCCTACAAAAAGGTTCATCGTAACAAGGGAGCAGCAGGCATTGATAAAGAGAGCTTAGAAGACTTCGACCGGAACTTAGCGAAAAACCTATACAAAATCTGGAACAGGATGAGTTCGGGAAGCTATTTTCCAATGGGCGTAAGAGAAGTGAGCATTCCTAAAGCAGATGGCAAGAAACGAAAATTAGTTATTCCAACAGTAAGTGATAAAATAGCATAAGAAAAGCTGGAAATTACTACCTAATACATCTTTAAATTTTATAATCCATTATTTAACAATAACCCAATATTGTTGTAACTTCAATTACTAAATTGATATTGGTTTAAATATTAACCTCTTAAAAAAGTTAATTATGCATATTAAAACATCAAATCAACCCGAACTCAAACTGGGTATTGGAGATTATACCTGTAATTGGGGGGTTCATATTTGTGGTATGTATGAAACTGAAAAAGAACGCGACGAAATAATAGTTGGTTTTCTTGGCGAAGGCGATTTAAATGGCGACCTGCAAATGTATTGTCCCGTTGAACAAACACCCGAAGAGTTTAAAGAAAAGTATTATAAGGCGTTTCCGCAATGCAATTGTCATTCAGATATGCCAGAACATTTCAGCATTTCAAGTGCAAAAGAATTATACTATCCAAATGGGGTTTTTTCACCAGCCGAAATGGACAAAGGGCTAAACCGGTTTTTTGCAGAATCGCAAAAAAACGGAGAACGAAATGTACGGGCAACTGCCGAAATGGTTTGGGCATTGGAAGCCATTCCGGGTATTGAACATCTAATGGTTTACGAATCAAGGTTAAACTATTTTATTCCCGGCAAACCCTGGATAAGTATATGTATGTATAATGTAAATAAATTTTCGGGGGCAACCATTATGAATGTGCTAAAAACGCATCCCTATGCTATTAGTGGAGGTGTAATAACTCAAAACCCCTATTACATGCACCCCGATAAATGGCTGGCTGAAAATGCGCCGCAGTTTTTAAACAATTAAAAACTAGTTGTATGTTAAATTTTGCTCATGAGCTTTTTTTGCTTTCAACCAATTTGTCGCAATATAAAAGCAAGGTTCTGATACAAAAAATATTTATTGAAAGTATAAATTCAATATTTATTGACCACGAATTTAGTTGGAGCAGCGAAATTGTTGAAGTGGCAGAAGGAAGAATGCAGGTTTGCACCCGCATCAAAACATATGGATACATAAATTATAGCGGACAATCCACATTTACTAACGAAACATTTTCATTACTCCAAAATGCAGCACAGTGGCTGGCCATCCTTTTCGAAAAACTTGAACAGGAAGCACTATTGAATGACCAAAAAAAGCATTTGAGTTATTTAGTAGAAGAAAAAACAAAAGATTTGGTTGAAAGCCAAAAAAAACTAGAAATTCAGAAATATGAAATAGAAACTCAAAACGAAGAATACCTTCAAATTAATGAAGAGCTAAAACAGACAAACGATGAATTAGTAAGAGCCAAAGAAAAAGCCGAAGAAACCGAAAATTTATACAAATCATTATTTCAGAATTTGGAAAGTGGTTTGAGTTTATACGAAGCTATATATGATAAACAGGGTGTCCCTGTTGATTACAGGTTTTTGGCAGTAAATTCCGTATTTGAGAATATTTTTGGCTTTAAAGCAGACTTATTGGTAGGGAAAACCCTACTCTCGGTGTTTCCTACGACAGAACCTTTTTGGTTAGAAACTTTCAGAAATGTTGTTCTATCGGGTAAGCAGTCAAAAATTGAAAATTACAATCGTGATTTTAATAGCTATTTTGAAGTTATTGCCTATATACCCCAAAAAGGACAATTGGCATTAATAGGTGAAGATATTACCCTGCGCAAAAAAAACGAAATTGAGATAATCAAAGCCAAAGAAATAGCCGAAGAAAGCGAAGAACGATTCAACCTTGCAATGAAAGCTTCTAATGACGGTTTGTTTGACTGGAACCTTGAAACAAATGAATTTTATTACTCTCCGGGATGGAAAAAAATGCTCGGTTATGAAGACAATGAACTACCTAATAATTTTTCCATTTGGGAAAACAATACCCATCCGGAGGACCTAAAAAAATCATGGGAGCTTCAGCAGAAGCTTATCACTAAGCAAATCGACCGATTTGTGATTGAGTTTAAAATGAAACATAAAGATGGTCATTGGGTAGATATCCTTTCTCGTGCAGAAGCCTTTTTTAACGACAGTGGAAAAGCAGTCAGAATTGTTGGTACCCATACTGATATTACTGAACGAAAACGAATTGAACTTGAACTTGCCGAAAGCCTAGAACGTTTTAAGGCATTGCATAATGCATCTTTTGGCGGCATCATAATCCACGACAAAGGTATAATTCTTGAATGTAACCAGGGGCTTTCGGAAATTACAGGATATTCGTTGGACGAACTTATTGGTATGAACGGTTTATTGCTTATTGCCCCAAACTCAAGAGATTATGTATTGGGCAACATTTTGGCAGGTTATGAGAAACCTTATGAAGCGGTTGGTTTACGCAAAAATGGTGATATATTTCCTTTGCGGATGGAAGCCAGAAATGTTCCGTACAAAGGGAAAATGGCAAGAACAGTTGAATTTAGAGATATAACAGAAAGCAAGCAGGCTGAAGAAGCATTGCGCAAGAGTGAAGCTATAAAAAATACAATGGTTTCGAATATTGGCGATGTGATAGTGATTATCGATGAAAATGGAGTAAATAAATATAAAAGCCCGAATATTACCAAATTGTTCGGTTGGAAACCCGAAGAACTCGTTGCTAAAAGCACGTGGGATAATGTGCACCCCGACGATTTGGAAGCCGGACAGAAATTTATTGGTACAATTGCAGCAGAACCCAACGCTACCGGAACAACCGAATTGCGTTACAAACGAAAAGACGGTGAATATGTTTGGATAGAAATTAATATAACAAATCTTTTGCACGACAATGATATACAAGGTCTTTTGGGAAACTACCGCAACATTTCAGATAGAAAAAATGCAGAGATAGAACTTATTGCAGCCAAAGAAAAAGCAGAAGAAAGCGACCGCCTCAAAACTGCATTCCTTCAAAATATGAGCCATGAGATCCGCACACCGATGAATGCAATTATGGGATTTTCAAGTTTACTGCCTGAGAATTTTAATAATCTGGAAAAACTACAGAATTTCTCCAATATTATTAACCAACGCTGTAGAGATTTGCTCGACATTATTAACGACATTCTTGATATTTCAAAAATTGAATCGGGGCAAAGTACTGTTAACATTGAGGAGTGCAATCTCTACGAATTGTTTTCAGAACTCAAATTGTTTATTAGAGATTATCAGAACCGCACGAATAAACAGCACATTGAATTTATGCTAAATCCTTTGGAGAAGGAATCAGATTTCATAATCAAAACCGATAAGGTTAAACTCAAACAAATATTAATAAACCTTATTAGCAATGCATTCAAATTTACTGAAAAAGGCTCAGTAAAATGTGGTGTTACTCAAGCCAACAACAAACTTCAGTTTTATGTAACCGATACAGGTATGGGTATTCCGTCTGATAAATTTGACTTTATATTCGAAAGATTTGCACAATTAAAAAATACTACCATTCAAAATAGTGGGGGCAATGGACTTGGTTTGCCTATTGTAAAAGGTTTAGTAGGCTTGTTGGGCGGCGAGGTTTGGCTTCAATCGGAGTGTGATAAGGGGTCGACATTCTATTTTACAATCGACTATGCACAGTCAAATTCAACAAATGTGAATAAACTTGGGATAGAAGATAAACAAGAAATAATTACAGATAAAACAATACTGATTGTTGAAGACGATTATTATAATGCTGAATATTTGAAAGAAGTTTTGAGAAATATCTCATCAAATATTATTACCGTTGCTAACGGGTTATCGGCAGTTAAGATAGTTCAAGAACAAAATATAGATATAATATTGATGGATATACGCTTGCCCGATATTACAGGCTACGAAGCAACTCGATTAATATTGAAAAACAACCCTGATATAAAAATAATTGCACAAACAGCATATGCAGCAAATGTTGAGCATCAAAATGCAATAGATGCAGGTTGTGTCGATTATATTAGCAAACCAACAAAACAAGAACAATTGTTAAAAATGATGAACAAATATTTGAAACAATAAAAGGCCAGTTGCTAACACACGTTATAAAAAATTACCAGTAAACTCGATTATTCGATGGTTGTAACCCACATTAATTTTGTCATATTTGATAATAAAGCAATCAGCAATCGGCAACTTTTCATACAACAAACCGCTAAGCCCAATTGGCTTTTGTTGTTAGTAGACAATAAAGTTCAAATTTATTATCTTTACACAAAAGATTTTATTATGTTGACAAAAGAAAAAGTCAGTAAATCAATCAATAACTTGCCAGACTCTTTTACAATTGATGAATTAATTGATCAGTTGATATTTATTGAGAAAGTAGAAGATGGACTTAGGCAATCTGAAATGGGAAAGGTAATTTCCAATGAGGATGTAAAATTAATGATTGATAAATGGTCAAAATAGTTTGGACAGAGATATCAATATCAGATCTAAAAGAAATATTTGATTATATTTCTGAGGATTCTGATCGTTATGCTATAATAACTACAAATAAAATTTATCAGAGAGTTCAGATTCTTATAGAAAATATAGCACTAGGGAGAATTGTACCGGAAATAAATGATAAATTCATCAGAGAATTAATTGAAGGTAATTATAGGATTATTTATCGCATTATAAGTGATTCTCAAATAGATATTTTAAGAGTCTATCATTCGGCTAGACTTTTAAAGATAAGCAAATTACAATAAGCTCAACTGGGCCTAACACACGTTATAAAAAATTGCCAGTAAACTCGATTATTCGATGGTTGTAGCCCACATTAATTTTGTCACGAAGGATAGTAAATCAATCCGCAAAGGCAGCTTTTCTTACCTCAAACCGTTGCAGAAAATGTGTCAGAAAAAATTGTATTTTATTACATTTTAATAGAATAATTATACATTTTATGATAATCATCATTCCTTATTTAAATGGTTATTTATACTTTCGTACAAAGAATTATGAATTTTAAATAACCTGATATGTTAGTAAACCTTAAAAATCGACATTTTCTTAAACTTCTTGATTTTGCGCCTGAAGAAATTGCATATTTGTTGGAACTATCAGCCTCTTTAAAAGCATCAAAAAAAGGTGGTTATGAGCAACAGGAGTTAAAAGGAAAGAATATAGCATTGATATTTGAAAAAACATCAACCCGTACCCGATGTGCTTTTGAGGTGGCCGCTTACGATCAGGGTGCACACATAACATATATAGGCCCAACGGGTTCTCAAATAGGTACCAAAGAATCGATGAAAGATACAGCAAGGGTTTTGGGACGAATGTTTGACGGGATTGAATACCGGGGCTTTGGTCAGGATATTGTTGAAGAACTTGCAAAATATGCAGGTGTGCCGGTTTGGAACGGATTGACCGACGAATTTCATCCAACACAGATATTAGCCGATTTTTTAACAATCAGGGAACATACAAACAAACCATTGAACCAGGTTAAGTTATGCTATATGGGCGATGCCCGCAATAACATGGGAAATTCATTAATGGTAGGTTCATCAAAAATGGGACTGGATTTCAGGGCAGCTGCCCCTAAAAAATATCAACCCGATGAAAAACTTATAGCAACATGCAAACAAATTGCTGCTGAAACAGGTGCAAAAATCACCATTACCGATGATGTTGACATAGCTTTAAAAGATGCTGATTTTGTTTATACCGATGTTTGGGTATCGATGGGCGAACCTGAATCGGCTTGGGCTGAAAGGATAAACCTGTTTAAACCCTATCAGGTTAATGCTGAAGCGATGAAAAAAACCGGTAACCCAAATGTTAAGTTCTTACATTGTTTGCCAGCATATCATAATCGCGACACTAAAATAGGGGAGGAGATTTATCAGAAATTTGGCATGGATGGTATTGAAGTTACCGAAAATGTTTTTGAATCGCCTGAATCAATTGTATTCGACGAAGCTGAGAACAGATTGCATACAATAAAAGCAATAATGGTAGCAACTTTGGGCTAATTAAAAAGTAATCAGGACGGTAATCAATTTTTCACGGTAAAATTATTTTATAAGAAATTAATTTATTAACTTGTATATACATTAATTTCAATTTTACCGATATGACAATTTACGTGGGTAACATTAACTATTCATTGGGCGAAGAGGAAGTCCGTAAAATTTTCGATGTAATCGGAAAGGTCGAAGCAATTAAAATCGTTCGCGATAAGCGAACTGGCAAATCAAAGGGTTTTGCTTTTTTAGACATGAACAGCAAGAAAGAAGCAATGGAAGCAATAAAAACCCTTGATGGCAAAGCTGTTGCTGGTCGTAATTTACGTGTGCTAAGGGCACATACCAATAAGGTCAGGATAGCTGTTGCTGTAGAGGCATAATTTTTCAAAAAACCTTTTAGTTAAGTTAGGGCTATTTAATAGGTTCATATAATTGAAAATTTTGTGTACCCATAAGGGAATACATGCCATTTTTGTTTTTATAAAAAGCAACGCCGCAACCAAGTTGCAGAGCATCTTTCGATAAAATGTTTTTCCTGTGTCCTGGCGAATGCATCCATTCATAGAGCAGTTTGTCGGCCAGGGAAATATATGTGTGTATTTTCAGCGGATCACTTTCTTTCTTATACCAGAATTTACCTTTTCCATCTGTGTATACAGCTGTTCCTGCAATATAATCTAACACAAAATTATCGATGATGTTTTCTGCAATATATGGATTTTTAATGCCTACCGCCTTGGCTCTGTTCTCGGGTGTTTTGTGTTTCTTGCTTTTAGGATTGTTATGGTCGAAGAAGTTATATTTTACCATATTTTCTGATTGTAAAACCGACGATTTCTCAAGTAATTCATGATATTTTAATAGACTTTGTTTTTCTTTAACCCTGTTTTCATTTGTCATGTAAAATAGCACTGCATTTAAAATTTTTACACCTTTATCGGTAAGTTCAATTTCGGAATTAAAAATATCGGATTTTCTAAAGTTTTTCTGTGTATATGAATAGTATTCGCTTTGACCTAATGTAAAATCATACATTAGCACAGATATGAATAAAATAAGAGAAAGCTTTTTCATCTTCTTATCTATAATATTTAATTAATTCAGTAATAAAAAATCCTGCAATTAGCAGTGAAACAGCAAGTTTCATAAAAGTGCCGGCAAGAAAGCCTATAAAAGAGCCAAAAGCGGCCTTAAGTGCAACATTTGAACTTTTTCCTCCAATTATTTCACCAATGTAAGCTCCAACAAATGGACCACCAAGTATTGTAATCAGACCAAAAGGGCCTAATGCCGGTAGGAAGAAAATACCAAAAATCAATCCAATTCCGCTGCCCCATGCACCATATTTTGACCCTCCAAATTTTTTTGTTCCCCAAACCGGAACTAAATAATCAAGTACAAGTACAAACAATGTTAAAATACCTAACCATAAAAGGGTTTGTATATTAAGTTCGGCAAAACGTGAGAAATGGAGTAGAAGGAGACCTGCAAAACTAATAGGAGTTCCCGGAACTACGGGTAATATGCAGCCTATTATTCCTACAACAATACATATTATTCCTACCCCAAGAAATAAGTAATCCATTGTATCTTATTTATTCTGTTAATAAAGTTAACGAAAGTTTATTTTATTCAGAGATTAAAAATGCTTTTAACTTTATAACCAGTTTTTACGAAACATATCCTTAATCCTCTTAACCTGAACTTTTGGCTTCGCCGAGCTAAAGGTTTATTAATATTACTTCTCAAATTATCAGCTTAATAACAGCAAATTATTGTGAATGTTGTATTTTTTATTAATTTTATATAAAAGGCATTAATTCAGAAAAATATTTATTATGAGAAAGGTACAAATCATATTTTTTGCTCTTCTGAGTACAGGTTTAACACTTAATATTTTGGCCCAGGCTGACATTGATCAGTTAATAAACGATTTCAAATCGGATGACTGGGAAAAAGTGCGTGATGCTAAACATAAACTCGAAAACATGGAAGATAAGGCAATATTGAAGCTTGTTGCATTGCTCGATAATTCTATGGTTATTAAGTTAAAAAATACAGGTACTTTAATATATCCGGGAGCTGAGAAAGTATATGGATACGGACAAATTCTTGACTATGATATTGATAAAATTGCAGTCAGGGCAGGTTGGTTATTGGAAGAAATTAGTTTTAATAATTTTGGTTTTACCGGAATTCATTTACCTGATGAAAATTTGATAGGTTTTATAAAACTTACATTTCCTGATTATTATAACAACTCTTCGAATAGAAAAACACTTGAGGCCAATACTGTTGCCGACTTACGTTTAATTATTAAAAAACTGAGTATTCAAAAAGCCCAGGCATGGTGGAAGAACGAATCATCGGGATGGAGCAGGTTAGATGCTCTGGTTAGTGCCCTTAAAAGCTTCGATGAAAAACGACAGGTTAAGGCATTGTTTTATATCCGTAATGGCGAAACTAAATGCTCAGGTTTAAACAAGGATTATTATATCGAAAATATCGCAAAAGAAATTGTGAAGTTAAGTTCGTCCGATACACAGCGTATTTCTGAACATGCCAAACTGATTTTATTCGACACAAAATTTTCGTGGCTTGACCTTAAAATTCAATAATATGTTCATAAATTTATCTTATAACGATAACAGCTATTTTTTATTAAATTGTAATAAGCAACTAATAGTTTGAAAAATGAAAATAATTCATTTGATATTAATAATCATTTTTGCTTTTGGAACCGCTTATAAAGCATCGGCCCAGAAAGAGATTTTCATTAAGCAGATAGAATTCAAACTCGATGCAGTAAGTGATATTGATTATGAAAACGAATACTTTCTGACCTTAAAACTCAATAAAGGTTCGAAATATGTATTTAAAATTACAAACCATAAAGATGAATATGTGGGTGAAGCTATTGTTGAACTGATGGATGCCGACAATCTTATAATGACCAATATTTATGGCGATAAATATTTTCAAACGGTTTCATTTATGTGCAATAAAACGGGGTTTTATGATTTACTTATAAAATTCAGGGATAATAAACTCGGGTATTCCGTAGTTGATGTCCTTTTGCTCCAGTAAAATTTATTGCTAAATCGCTAATAGCTAAGTCTGAGATATAGCTCATTATTAGTAGTCACCCAGCATGTTTCTTCGCAATAATCGGAAACCCTTTTTTGTTTTATTTTAGTGCCGTCAACTACATATACAGTTCTTTCATTTGTGCTATAAATTGCTTTTGCCGAATATTCACCTTCTGATTTTACTGGGATCTCAGATTGATAGAATGTATCAATAAATGTCCCATTGTCAATATTACCCGAATAAAGAAGCACGGGGATTTCTTCGAACTGACTGTTTTTTGTTAAATGGATTATCAGTAATGCTGAGTCAGGTTTATCGACAAAGCATTCGTTGCAATCAACATCGGATGTATTAAATTTATCCTTACAGGCCGATAAACTTATAATTGCCAGACATAACAGTATGTAATGAGAAAATTTCTTTAATAATTCCATAAAACTTTTTTTGCTTGTTGTTTTAATTGTTTTGAGCGGATCAGGAAATGTATCCCAATATTAAAACGGTTACTGGCATTGCCTTTGGTTTCTAAACTGATATGTTGATATTTAAGCGATAATATCAATGCGTTTAGTTTTACAAAAGCGGTAGCGTCAGGTACAAGAATTATTCCTTTTTTTGGTTTTACGGTTGTTCCCCGGTATCTGGCAAAGTGTATTTGAGCCTGTCCTCCAATACCAATTCCGGCTGAATTCTTTTTGTTCCACGAAAATAAATGTATTCTTTCTTCTAATCCCAGGTGTAAATAAGACCTTCGTTCCCAGTATTGATAATATGTATTTTCGTCGGTTTGGGATAATATACTGATTGCTTTAACCCTGATAGAATAACCGGCATTCAGCAGTAAGCCATATCGTGTATCATACCTGCTGTATCCAAAGCCTAATAGTAAGTCTTCATTGCTAATATTAAAAGAAAAATCGATTGATGAATAATTAAACAATGGTGCATAACTTCGTTTAGCCCCTTTTTCTTTTAAATAGCTAAAAATTGTGTCATTCTTTTGATTAATGGAAAGGTTTAAAGGGCGCAATGCATAATTGATTTTCGAATTTGGGTTTGAACCTTTTTCCAAAAGAAATCTGGTCATTTTGCTATTATTGTTTAGCACTGCTAATGACAAAGGTGAATATCCGGCTTTATTTTTTAATTCCAGGCCTGCACCACTTTTAACCAATTTACCGGCAATATCGATATTCCCGTTTTGTGCAGCACAGTGCAACGGGGTATAACCAATATAATCGGTACGTTCAAGAGTAGCTTTGTTTTTAATTAGTAATTCAACTATGTCGTCATAACCATAAAACGAAGCAGCAATTAAAGCTGTATTGCCTTCTTTATCCTGTATATTAACCGATGCATCATAATATAAAAGCATATCGCACATTTCAAAATCGTTCAAGGCAACTGCATGCATTAATGGGGTCATTCCATTTTTATCCTGGGCATTTAAATTGGCATCTTTTCTTATCATTAATTCAGCAACATCAATATTTCCTTTCATCACAGCAATTATTAAGGCAGGAATATTATCATAGGCCATTAAATCAGGATCAGCGCCGTTTGCCAACAATATGGTGCATATTTTAGTGTCGTTGTTCTGTGTTGCGTATAATAATGGGGTTACCCCTTCATAAGTCCGGGCATTTGCATTGGCCCCATTGGCCAATAAACGTATAACTTCGTTTTCGTAACCTCTGTCAGATGCAATTATCAGGTTAAAATCAATATCGCCTGCAACATATTCTGCAGTATCGATAACACTGGTTTTATCATTGGTGTTTTGAGCAGTAAGGATTGAAAAATTAATAAAAAGAAGTATAAGGTATACTGGCCTATATACCATTTTATGACTTTTTGCAGAAATATGAAAACTGTTCATCTTTTTAAACATAATATTTTTTCCGGGAAAAATACCGTTGTTAATACTGATTGTTATTAAATACAGCATTGATTGTTTTTAAAAAACTAGTTTAATAAGTCGACAAAGAAAAGCTATTTAATATATTC